>JAESFZ010000156.1_pt1 | contig 116150 bp, 111 predicted proteins | sample 9269561 | NCBI WGS metagenome assembly JAESFZ01 (sample SAMN14515552, study PRJNA621657) | algae metagenome | isolation source: Tildeniella nuda ZEHNDER 1965/U140 and co-occurring heterotrophs from wet... | place: Switzerland: Stansstaad, Zurih | collected 1965-01-01 | reverse complement strand
GTCGGTGCTGCCGGCCGCGACCAGCCAGTCGCCAGCCAGCGTGCCCTTGCGTATCGGCGCCACCGGGCTGATGTGGTCGGTGGTCAGCTTGTTGCCGAATATGCCCAGCGCGCGGCCGCCCTTGACGTCGCTGACTTTCGGCAGCTCTTTTTTGAAGCCTTCGAACAGCGGGGGTTCGAGCATGTAGGTGGATTTTGTATCCCACTGGAACAACGCACCCTTGGCTTCAGGGATGGCGTCCCACAGGTCCTTGGCGCCGGAGAGGTCGCCGTACTCGCGCTTGAAATTTGCGGGGTTGGTGGCGAATTTCATCACGGCGTCGACTTCCTCCGGTGTCGGCCACAGGTCCTTCAGGAACACCGGCTTGCCGTCCTTGTCCTTACCGATCGGGTCGGTGTCGACGTTCTTGATCACGGTGCCGGCGAGCGCGAAGGCGACCACCAGCGGCGGGCTCATCAGGAAGTTGGCCTTCAGGCTCTGGTGCACCCGCGCCTCGAAGTTGCGGTTGCCGGAGAGCACGGCAGCGGCAATGACGTCGTTCTTGACGATGCTGTCTTCAAGATCCTTGTCCAGCGGACCGGCGAGGCCCATGCAGGTCGTGCAGCCGTAGGCGACGACGTGGAATCCGAGCTGCTCGAGGTAGGGCAGCAGGCCCGAATCCTTGAGGTAGGCGGTGACCACTTTCGAGCCGGGCGCCAGCGAAGTCTTCACCCGGGGATGCGGCTTCATGCCTTTTTCAACGGCCTTTTTCGCCAGAAGGCCGGCGGCCAGCAGCACCCAGGGGTTCGAGGTGTTGGTGCAGGAGGTGATGGCTGCAATGCCGATGTCGCCATGGCCAACGTCGCCGATGGCGCTGTTGGCCACCGTGAAGCGTTTGCCGAGGTCGGCGGCGGGCTTGTTGTAGCCGCCCTCTGCGACCGGCTTGGAGAACAGTTCGGTGAAACGCGCGCCGATGCCTTCGAGGTTGATGCGCTCTTCCGGCTGTTTCGGGCCGGAGACGCTGGGGCGCACGGTCGAAAGGTCGAGTTCGACGACCTGGGTGTAGTCGATCTCACCCTTTTTCGGGATACCGAACATGCCCTGGGCCTTGAGGTAGGACTCGATGGCGTCGCAGTGCTCCTCGCGGCCGGACATGCGGTAGTACTCGAGCGTTTTTTCGTCGATCGCAAAGAAGCCGCAGGTCGCGCCGTAGTCGGGTGACATGTTGGCGACTGTCGCGCGGTCGGTGGGCGTGAGAGAGGCGGCGCCCTCGCCGAAGTATTCGACGAACTTGTTGACGACGTTGGTCCTGCGCAGCAGCTCGGTGACGGTCAGCACCAGGTCGGTGGCGGTGACGCCGGGCTTGAGCTTGCCGGTCATGTGCACGCCGACCACGTCGGGCGTGAGGAAGTAGTAGGGCTGTCCGAGCATGCCGGCTTCAGCCTCGATGCCGCCCACGCCCCAGGCCAGCACGCCGATGGCGTTGACCATGGTGGTGTGCGAATCGGTGCCCACCGCGGAGTCGGGATAGTAGATGCCGTCCTTCTCCCACACCCCGCGCGAGAGGTATTCGAGGTTGACCTGGTGGCAGATGCCGTTGCCCGGCGGCACCACGCGGATGCCGGAGAACGCCTGCTTGGCCCACTTGAGGAAGGTGTAGCGCTCGCCGTTGCGCTCGAATTCGATTTCCATGTTCCTGCGCAGCGCGTTGACCGAGTTGTGCACGTCGACGACGACAGAGTGGTCCACCACCAGATCGACCGGCACCAGCGGCTCGATCTTCTTGGGGTCGAATTTCTGGCGCTGCGCCTCGGCGCGCATCGCCGCGAAGTCGTTGAGCGCGGGAAAGCCGGCCATGTCCTGCAGCATGATGCGCGCCAGCACGAACGGCACCTCTTCGGTGCGCGGCGCGTTGGGCTGCCAGCCGGCGAGGCTGCGCACCGCGTCTTCCGTGATGCGCTTGCCGTCGTAGTTGCGCAGAACGGATTCGAGCACGACGCGCAGGCTGATCGGCATGCGCGAGATTTTGCCCAGGCCGGCTTCCTCGAGCGCGGCCAGTGCATAGTATTTGCCGGTCTTGCCCGAGGAGAGCTTGAACTCCCTGAGCGAATTGAAGAGGTTGTGCGACATGATCTTAGCTGCCTTTCTTTCTGGGTTGGTTTTGCTTGTATTCCGCGAACTTGCGGGTCTTGTAGGCGCCGCTGGAGACGAACTCTCCGAGCAGCATGAATTCCGCCACGTCTTTCACCGGGCCGACGATGCGCACGACTTCCTTGCCGTCGAGGTCATGAAACACGAAAGTCGGCGTGCCCCTGATGCCGGCCGCCTGGGCGTAGCTTTTTTCGGTGTGGCTCCTGCCGGCAAAATCGCTCAGCGGTACCGCACCGAAAGTGTTGATCGAAAAGTTGACGAAGCGCGCGCGGTAGAAATCCTGCACGTCGACGCGGTTGAGCACGTTCTGCTTCATGTAGATGCAGCCCGGACAGCCGTCCTGCTCGAACATCAGCAACAGGGCTTTCTTGCCCGCCTTGCGCGCGTCGGCAAGCTCGGCCTTGAAGTCGCCGGTATTGAGGCTGAAGAAGTGGTCGTCGGCGTCGCGCGTCTGCGCCGCGCCGGCGGGCATGGCAATGCATAGCGAAATCGATAAAAATATATTTAAAAACAAATGCATATGATATTTTTCTCCGATATAGCAGCGCATCGCCCGCATGCGCCGCGATACCGGATTAGAGCATGAACAGGTCGACAAATTCGTTGACCGGCGTGGCCTCGAGTTTTTTCTGGTCCTGACACAGAGCGAGAATCGCCTGGCGCTGCTTGTCGGCAAAGCGCCGCGCGAGGTTGGTGCGGAACTTGGCCTCCAGCAGCGGCACGCCTTCCTTGCGGCGGCGGCGATGCCCGACCGGATACTCAACGGCAACGTTCGCGGTCTTGCTGCCGTCCTTGAAAAACACCTGCACCGCGTTGGCGATGGAGCGCTTTTCGGGATCGAGGTAGTCGCGGCTCCACTGTTTGTTTTCCACGCATTCCATTTTCGCACGCAGCTGGTCGACGCGCGGGTCGTGTGCCACTTCGTCCTCGTAATCGGCCGCGGTGAGATTGCCCTTGATCAGCCCGATCGCGGTCATGTACTGGATGCAATGGTCGCGGTCTGCCGGGTTGCTGAGCGGGCCTTTCTTGTCGATGATGCGGATGGCCGATTCATGGGTGGTGATGACGATTTTCCTGATGTCGGCGAGTCGGTCCCTGACCTGCGGGTGCAGCTTGAGCGCGCATTCCACCGCGGTCTGGGCGTGAAACTCGGCGGGGAAGGAAATCTTGAACAGCACGTTCTCCATCACGTACGAGCCGTAGGAGCGCTTGAACTTGAAAGGCTTGCCCTTGAACAGCACGTCATAGAAACCCCAGGTCTTGGCGGTGAGGGCGGAGGGGTAGCCCATTTCGCCCTTCAGCGCCATCAGCGCCAGGCGCACTGCGCGGCTGGTGGCGTCGCCTGCCGCCCACGACTTGCGCGAGCCGGTGTTGGGCGAGTGGCGGTAGGTGCGCAGCGACTGACCGTCTATCCAGGCATTGGACACGGCATTGACGATTTCCTCGCGGGTGCAGCCCAGCATGTGCGCAACCACCGCCGTGGAGGCGACCTTCACCAGCGCAACGTGGTCGAGGCCGACGCGGTTGAAGCTGTTTTCCAGCGCGATCACACCCTGGATTTCGTGCGCTTTGATCATGGCGGTGAGCACCTCGCGCATGGTCAGCGGTTTTTTGCCGGCAGCAACCGCATTGCGCGACAGCCAGTCTGCGGTGGCGAGGATGCCGCCGAGGTTGTCTGAGGGGTGGCCCCATTCCGCGGCGAGCCAGGTGTCGTTGAAATCCAGCCAGCGGATCATGCAGCCGATGTTGAACGCCGCCATCACCGGGTCGAGCTGGTAGGAAGTTCCCGGCACCCTGGCGCCGTTGGGCACCACCGTGCCCGGGACGATGGGCCCCATCAGCTTGGTGCACGCGGGGTAGGACAGCGCCTCGAACCCGCAGCCCAGCGTGTCCATCAGGCACAGGCGCGCGGTGTTGTAGGCCTCGGCGCTCCTGATGGGCTGCTTGCTGACGTAGTCGGCGATGTCGGTGAGCACCTTGTCGGGCTGGGGGCGGACGTTGGAAATATGGGCGGACATTGAAACTCCTCAATCAAAAACCCGGGTCAAAGAGAACACAGAGAACGTCAAAACCAGGCTTGAGTTTCTCCCTGTGCACTCTGTGTCCTGTGAGGCCAAAAAGGTTTTCAGCGTTTTGATAACGGAACGAAACTGCGGTTTTCCGGGCCGGTGTAAACGGCGGTCGGGCGTATGATCTTGTTGTCTATGCGCTGCTCGATGACGTGCGCCGCCCAGCCGCTGGTGCGCGAGATCACGAAGATGGGGGTGAACATCGCGGTGGGAATGCCCATCTTGTTGTAGGACACCGCCGAAAACCAGTCGAGGTTGGCGAACATTTTTTTCTCGCGCATCATCACCGCCTCGATGCGCTCGGCGACATCGAACATTTTCATGTCGCTCGAATCCTTCGACAGCGTACGCGCCACTTCCTTGATGATCTTGTTACGCGGATCGGCGATGGTGTAGACGGGGTGGCCGAAGCCAATCACCACTTCCTTGTTGGCGATGCGGGTGACGATGTCGTTTTCCGCCTCGTCCGGCGTTTCGTAGCGGTTCATCACCTCGAAGCCGACTTCGTTGGCGCCGCCGTGCTTGGGACCGCGCAGCGCACCTATGCCGCCGGTGATGGCCGAGTGCATGTCGGAACCGGTGCCGGCGACCACGCGGCAGGCGAAGGTCGAGGCGTTGAATTCGTGCTCGGCGTAGAGGATGAGCGAGGTGTGCATCGCCTTCACCCACAGCGGCTTGGGCGCCGCGCCATGCAGCAGGTGCAGGAAATGCCCGCCGATCGAGTCGTCATCGGTTTCGACCTCGATGCGCCTGCCGTTGTGGCTGTAATGGTACCAGTAGAGCAGCATGGAGCCGAAGGAAGCCATCAGGCGGTCGGCGATGTCGCGCGCGCCGGGCAGGTTGTGGTCTTCCTTCTCTGGCAACGCGGTACCCAGCGCGGAGCAGCCGGTGCGCATGACATCCATCGGGTGGGCGGCGGCGGGAATCTGCTCCAGCACGTTCTTGACTACCGCGGGCAGGCCGCGCAGTGACCTGAGCTTGGCCTTGTAATTGCGCAGTTCCGCCGCATTGGGCAGCTTGCCGTGCACCATCAGGTGGGCGATCTCCTCGAACTCGCACTGATCGGCGACGTCGAGGATGTCATAGCCGCGGTAATGCAGGTCGTTGCCGCTGCGGCCGACGGTGCACAGCGCGGTGCTGCCGGCGGCAACGCCGGACAGCGCAACGGATTTCTTGGGCTTGAAGCCGGAGGGTGTATCAGCCATGTGCCATTTCCTTCCCGTACTGTCCAAAAAAAACGGGAGCGCGCGAAATGCTCATTCGCGCGTTCCCGTTTTCACCATATCGATTCGATCAACCGAGCAGGTGCTTGATGGAATCGCGTTCCTCGTGCAGTTCCTTGAGCGTCGCCGCCATGCGCGAACGGCTGAAGTCGCTGAGCTCCAGGCCCTTGACGATTTCATATTTGCCGTTCCTGCAGGTCACGGGGTAACCGTAGAGCACGCCCTCGGCGATGCCGTAGCTGCCGTCGGAAGGAATGCCCATGCTCACCCAGTCGCCGGCGCGGGTGCCGTGCACCCAGTCGCGGATATGGTCGATGGCGGCGTTGGCGGCGCTGGCGGCAGAAGACAGGCCGCGCGCCTCGATGATGGCGGCGCCGCGCTTCTGTATGGTGGAGATGAAGTCCTGTTCCAGCCAGGCCTGGTCATTGATCAGCGGCCACACCTTATTGCCGTCGGCCTCGGCGTGGAACAGGTCGGGATACTGGGTCGCGGAGTGATTGCCCCACACCACCATCTTGCTGATGGCGGATACCGGCTTGCCAACTTTTTGCGCCACCTGGGTCAGCGCACGGTTATGGTCGAGGCGCATCATCGCCGAGAAATTGGCCGGCTGGAGGCCGGGCGCATTTTTCATTGCAATCAGGCAGTTGGTGTTGGCGGGATTGCCCACTACCAGCACCTTGATATCGCGGCTGGCGACTTCCGACAGGGCTTTGCCCTGGGGTCCGAAAATCTTGCCGTTGGCTTCGAGCAGATCCTTGCGCTCCATGCCCGGGCCGCGCGGGCGCGCGCCGACCAGCAGGGCGACATCGGCGTCCTTGAATGCCACCATGGGATCGGATGCCGGGATCATGCTCTGCAGCAACGGGAATGCGCAGTCATCGAGTTCCATCATGACGCCCTTGAGCGCTTTTTGCGCTTTTTCGTCGGGAATCTCGAGCAATTGCAGGATGACCGGCTGGTCCTTGCCCAGCATTTCACCGCTGGCGATTCTGAACAGCAGGCTGTAGCCGATCTGGCCGGCGGCGCCGGTAACCGCGACGCGCATGGGTCGTTTCATTGAAAAGCTCCTGGAACGGTCTGAGTGATTTTGTTGGAAGAAAGAAGCATCGCTGGGCGAGTAGGGGGAACGGCTGGAACGACTGCGACTACGCGCGCGTGCTCACGCAGCCCGAAATGATAGCGAACGGCGTAGTGGCGGTCAAACAAACGCCTGTTTTTTGCGGCACCCATGCGCCATTCAGTCCACAAAGTGGACACCCTGGTGGCGCCTCGAAATCCGCAGATTGCCTGCGTTGTCGCAGGATGGCGGGCTGGATGCAATGATTGGCGCGGCCTTCCATTGACCGCTTTGTGGAACGGCTTTGCAACGGCTGCAACATCGCGGCAATGAAACGCCGCACGCAAGGTCCGCGCAGGCTTGCCGCTTCGAGCAAGAATAACTCAATCGTGCGACAAATAATCGTGACGTTCCGCAGTGCCGCAAAAACTGGTAGAATTTTTTGTCTAAGGAAGCCTGAAACAATGATTGCCTAGCCCCTTGTTTTTCCCGCCATAAAAGCCCCTTTGGAAGTGATACGGATGTCGCAAAAAAGACCCAAACATCTCGATCTGACCAAGATCAAGTTGCCCCTGCCTGCGCTGGTGTCCATCTTGCATCGGGCCAGCGGCGCGGTGCTGTTTTTGTTCATCTGGCTGTTTCTGTACGGCCTGGAGCGCAGCCTGGCCTCGCCCCAGGATTTTGCCGCGCTCAAGAGCATGTTTGCGCATCCGCTGGTCAAGCTGCTGCTGCTTGGCTTCCTGTGGGCGTATTTGCATCACCTGTGCGCCGGCATACGCCATCTGGCGATGGACCTCGATTACGGCACCGAACTGGCGGCAGCGCGCGCCAGCAGCTGGGCGGTGCTCGCGGTCAGCATTGCGCTGACGCTGGCCACGGGGGTGATGCTATGGTGAAACGCGAAGTCGTCGGCGCGCACTACGGCTTGCGCGACTGGCTGGCGCAGCGCATTACCGCCATCGTCATGGCGGTCTACACGCTGATGCTGCTGACCGCGCTGGTGAGCCTGCCGCAAATCGACTACGGCCACTGGAAGGCAATGTGGCAGCTGCCGCTGCTGCGTTACATGACGGTGCTGTTTCTGGTCAGCATGTTCATTCACGCCTGGGTCGGCATACGCAATATTTTCATGGACTACATCAAGGACGCCAGCCTGCGGCTGACGCTCTATGTGCTGGTGATGCTTGCGCTGGTGAGCTACATGGCGTGGTCGATCCAGATTTTGTGGGGTAGATAATGGCAATCGCCATAAGACAGTTTGATGCGGTGGTGGTGGGCGCCGGCGGTTCCGGGTTGCGTGCGGCGCTGCAGCTGGCCGAAGCCAACCTCAAGGTGGCGGTGCTGTCCAAGGTGTTCCCGACGCGCTCGCACACCGTGGCGGCGCAGGGCGGGGTGTCAGCTTCGCTCGGCAACGAGGAAGAGGACAACTGGCACTGGCATATGTACGACACCGTCAAGGGTTCCGATTATCTCGGCGACCAGGACGCGATCGAGTTCATGTGCCGCAAGGCCAATGAGGTGGTGATCGAACTCGAGCACTTCGGCATGCCGTTCGACCGCCTCGACAACGGCAAGATCTACCAGCGTCCGTTCGGCGGGCATACCCGCAATTACGGCGAGCGCGCGGTAAAGCGCGCATGCGCTGCAGCGGACCGCACCGGCCACGCCATGCTGCATACGCTGTACCAGCGCAACGTGCGCGCCAAGACGCAGTTTTTCATCGAGTGGATGGCGCTCGACCTGATCCGCGACCAGGACGGCGACGTGCTGGGCGTGGTGGCGCTGGAGATGGAAACCGGCGAAGTGATGATCCTGCAGGCCAGGGCCACGCTGCTCGCCACCGGCGGCGCGGGACGCATTTATGCCGCGAGCACCAACGCCTTCATCAACACCGGCGACGGCCTGGGCATGGCGGCGCGCGCCGGCATCCCGCTGGAAGACATGGAGTTCTGGCAGTTTCACCCGACCGGCGTTGCCGGGGCGGGCGTGCTGATCACCGAAGGCGTGCGCGGCGAGGGCGGTTTCCTGCTCAACAAGAACGGCGAGCGCTTCATGGAACGCTATGCGCCCACGGTCAAGGACCTGGCAAGCCGCGACGTGGTGGCGCGCGCCATGGCCACAGAGATCAAGGAAGGTCGCGGCGCCGGCAAGGACGCCGACCACATCCTGCTCAAGCTCGATCATCTCGGCGCCGAAGTCATCGACAAGCGGCTGCCCGGGATACGCGAGATCGCCAAGAAGTTCGCCAACGTCGACCCGGTGACCGACCCGATTCCGGTGGTCCCGACCTGTCATTACCAGATGGGCGGGGTGCCGACCAACATGCATGGGCAGGTGCTGGCCGGCGCGGACGACCGCATCGTGCGCGGCCTGTATGCGGCCGGCGAATGCGCCTGCGTGTCGGTGCATGGCGCCAACCGCCTGGGCACCAACTCCCTGCTCGACCTGCTGGTATTCGGCAAGGCTTCGGGCGAACAGGTGGTGAAGGATCTCGCGGGGCAGGGCGCGCACAAGCCGCTGCCCAGGGACGCCGCCGACCACGCCCTGGCGCGGCTGGCGCGACTCGATGCTTCCACGTCAGGCGAAAGCGTGGCGGAAGTCGGCGCCGAACTGCGCCGCACCATGCAGCTGCACTGCGGCGTGTTCCGCTTTCCGGACAGTCTGGCCGAAGGCGTGCGCCGGATACTCGAGGTGGCACAGCGCGCGCAGCGCACCCACATCAAGGACAAGAGCAAGGTGTTCAACACGGCGCGCATCGAAGCGCTCGAACTCGACAACCTGGTCGAAGTCGCGGTGTCAACCATGATTTCGGCCGATGCGCGCAAGGAATCGCGCGGCGCGCACGACCGCAGCGATTTTCACCAGCGCGATGACGCGAACTGGATGAAGCACACGCTGTGGCACAAGGAAGGCAACCGCCTCGAGTACAAGCCGGTCAAGCTCAAGCCGCTGACTGTAGAACCGTTCGAACCGAAAGCCCGCGTCTACTAGGATTCCAAGCATGAGATTATCGATTTACCGCTACAACCCCGATGCCGATGCCAAGCCGTACATGCAGGACTACGACATCCCGCTGGAGCCGACCGATCGCATGCTGCTCGACGCGCTGATCCGCCTCAAGGAGCATGACGACACCTTCGCTTTCCGCCGCTCATGCCGCGAAGGCGTATGCGGTTCGGATGCGATGAACATCAACGGCAAGAACGGTCTGGCGTGCATTACCAAGATCGCAGACCTGAGGGAACCGGTGGTGATACGCCCGCTGCCGGGGCTGCCGGTGATCCGCGATCTGATCGTCGACATGTCGCAGTTCTTCAAGCAGTACCATTCAGTGCAGCCTTATGTCGTCAACAATGATCCGCCGCCGGAAACAGAGCGCCTGCAGTCACCGGAAGACCGCGAAGAGCTGAACGGCCTTTACGAATGCATTCTGTGCGCCTGCTGTTCGACTTCGTGCCCGTCTTTCTGGTGGAACCCGGACAAATTCGTCGGGCCGGCAGGGCTGCTGCAGGCTTATCGCTTTCTCGCGGACACCCGCGACCAGGCCACTGGCGAGCGGCTCGACAATCTGGAAGACCCGTACCGCCTGTTCCGCTGCCACTCGATCATGAACTGCGTCGATGTCTGCCCCAAGGGACTGAATCCGACCCGGGCCATCGGCAAGATCAAGGACATGCTGGTCAAGCGGACGGTATGAGCCACCCGGCGAGGGGCCCCCGCAGGGGGATCGACGGCCGGGCGAATACCGTCGGATCGCCGAAGCGATGGCATGGATGCATGGAGATGGTGACTGAGGCGACGGTATGAGCCACCCGGCGAGGGGCCCCCGCAGGGGGATCGATGGCCGGGCGAATACCGTCGGATCGCCGACAGTCAGCCGGATGATCCGTGCCACCGGGTCTGAGGCGATGGTGTAGCCGCCGGCGTTCATGAGCGAACTCGACCGCATACGCTGGCATTGCCGGCGCGGTCTGCTGGAGCTGGACCTGGTGCTGGCCGATTTTCTCGACCGCCACCTGGAAGTGCTGGATGCGCAGCAGCTGGAAAATTTCCGGGAACTGCTTGAATACCAGGACAATGATTTGCTGGACCTGGTGATGGGCAGGGCGGAATTGTGCGACACGCGCTGCCAGCCAGTGCTTGACCTGTTGCGTGCAGAGCGTGGCACGCAACATAAGGCATAACTATAACAATATTTTATAAGTAATTGAAAAAAATGGAGATTTTATGAGTGAAAAGCTGGCAACCCTGTCCTTCAGCGACGGCAGACCTGCGGTTGATTTTCCGATTTTCAGCGGTTCAGTCGGTCCCGACGTGATCGATGTGCGCTCGCTGTACGCCAAGACCGGGATGTTCACCTACGACCCCGGCTTCATGTCGACCGCGAGCTGCCGGTCCAGCATCACTTATATCGATGGCGACGCAGGCATCCTGGAATACCGCGGCTATCCCATCGAGCAACTGGCCGAGCGCTGCGACTTTCTGGAAGTAGCCTATCTCATACTCAACGGCGAACTGCCCAACCCGCAGCAGAAGACGTCCTTTGACGACATCGTGACCAGGCATTCCATGGTGCACGAGCAGCTGTCGCGCTTCTATAGCGGCTTCCGCCGCGATGCGCACCCGATGGCGGTGCTGTGCGGCGTGGTCGGCGCGCTGTCGGCGTTCTACCACGACTCGATCAACATCTATGACGCGCGCAGTCGCGAGATTTCCGCGTTCCGCCTGATCGCCAAACTGCCGACGATCACCGCGATGACCTACAAGTACAACATGGGTCAGCCCTTCATGTACCCGAAGAACAAGCTGAGCTACACCGACAATTTCCTTTACATGATGTTCGGCACACCGTGCGAGGAATACACACCCAACCCCGTCATTTCGCGCGCGATCGACCGCATCCTGATCCTGCACGCCGATCATGAGCAGAACGCGTCGACCTCCACGGTCCGTCTGGCCGGTTCGACCGGCGCCAATCCGTTCGCCTGCATTTCGGCCGGCATCGCCAGCCTGTGGGGGCCTGCGCACGGCGGCGCCAACGAGGCGGTGCTGAAGATGCTGGACGAAATCGGCGACGTGAAGAACATCCCGGCCTTCATCAAGCGCGTCAAGGACAAGGACGGCCACGCGATGCTGATGGGCTTCGGCCACCGCGTCTACAAGAACTATGACCCGCGCGCCAAGATCATCCAGAAGACCTGCCACGAAGTGCTGGAAGAACTCGACATGAAGGACAACAAGCTGATCAAGCTGGCGATGGCGCTGGAAAAGATCGCGCTGGAAGACGATTACTTCATCAAGCGTAAGCTCTACCCGAACGTCGACTTCTATTCAGGCATCGTCTACAAGGCGCTGGGCATCCCGGTCAGCATGTACACCGCGATCTTCGCGCTCGCCCGCACGGTGGGCTGGATCGCGCAGTGGAACGAGCTGATTGCGGATCCCGAACAGAAGATCGGCCGGCCGCGGCAGTTGTTCTCCGGCGCGCAGCGCCGCGATTTTGTGCCGATGACCAAACGCAAATGAGGCAGCAGGCACGAGGGCAGGGCGCGCGCGTTGCCCGCTCCAGTTCCCGTGCCTGATTGAAATTTCTCCACCTCGCGATTTTCTGACCGGTGCGATCATGATGAAACAGCTCTTCGGCAACTCTTACCTGTTCGGCGCCAACGCGCCTTTTATCGAGGCGCTTTACGAAGCCTGGCTCAAGGATCCGCAGTCGGTGGAGCCGCGCTGGCGCAGCTATTTCGACGAGCTGCAGCGCCTGGACGACGGCCCGGGCGACGTGTCGCATTCCGAAGTGCAGCAGCGTTTCATCGAAATCGCGAAAAAGCGGCCGGCAGCCGCAGCCGGGAGCAGGCCGCAGCTCAATGAAAAGCAGTTCGCGGTGCTGCAGCTGATCGCGGCTTACCGCTTTCAGGGTTCGCGCCACGCCAATCTCGACCCGCTGGGCCGCCAGGAAGCGCCCTACATCGCCGAACTTGACCCGGCTTACTACGGCCTCGGCGACGCCGACATGGACAGCGTGTTCAACACCGGCACCCTGGTGTGGCAGCGCGAAGCCAAGCTGCGCGAGATCCTGCAGTTTCTGAGGGATACCTACTGCGGCACCATAGGCGTCGAGTACATGTACATGACCGACGTGCCGCAGAAGCGCTGGGTGCAGGAGCGCCTCGAATCGATACGTGCCAGGCCGAATTACGACGCCGAATACAAGCGGCATATCCTGGAGCGGCTGACGGCGGCCGAGACGCTGGAACGCTACATGCACACCAAGTATGTCGGCCAGAAGCGCTTCTCGGGCGAGGGCAGCGAGTCAATCACGCCCCAGCTGGACCTGCTGCTGCAGCGCGCCGGCAAGGCCGGGGTGCAGGAACTGGTGATCGGCATGGCGCACCGCGGCCGGCTCAACGTGCTGGTCAACACCATGGGCAAGATGCCCAAGAGTCTGTTCGCCGAGTTCGAGGGACAGCACGACGACCATGACCTGCTGGCGGGCGACGTCAAGTATCACCAGGGCTTTTCGTCCAATATCTCGACACCGGGCGGTCCCATGCACGTCACGCTCGCGTTCAATCCTTCGCATCTGGAAATCGTCAATCCGGTGGTGGAGGGTTCGGTGCGCGCGCGCCAGCACCGCCGCCACGATCACAAGGGCGACCAGGTGCTGCCGGTGCTGATTCACGGCGATGCCGCCTTTGCCGGCCAGGGCGTGATCCAGGAAACGCTCAACCTGGCGCAGACGCGCGGCTACGGCACGGGCGGCACGGTGCATATCGTGGTCAACAACCAGATCGGCTTCACCACTTCCGATCTGCGCGACACGCGCTCGACGCTGTACTGCACCGACATCGCGAAAATGCTGGAAGTGCCGATATTCCACGTCAACGGCGATGATCCCGAGGCCGTGTGCCTGGTGACTGAAATCGCGCTTGACTACCGCATGCAGTTCCACAAGGACGCGGTCATCGACTTGGTGTGCTACCGCCGGCTCGGCCACAACGAGCAGGACGAGCCGATGGTTACCCAGCCGCTGATGTACAAGAAGATCCAGAAGCTGCCGACCACCCGCAAGCTGTATGCCGACCGCCTGGCGAAGGAGGGCGTGATCACGGATGCGGATGCCGAGGCGATGATCGCCACCTACCGCAAGGCGCTTGACGGCGGCTACCACACCAACAAAACCATACTTTCCAACTACAAGCCCCCGTACGAAGTCGACTGGTCGCGCTACAAGGGCACCAAGTGGAACGAGAACGACGACACCCGGCTGCCGCTGGAAACGCTGAAGATGCTGGCGGAAAAGATCACCACGGTGCCGGAAAACTTCAAGCTTCATCCGCGGGTGCAGAAAATCATCGATGACCGGCGCCTGATGGCGGCAGGCGAACTGCCGCTCGACTGGGGCATGGCCGAGCATCTCGCCTTCGCCTCGCTGCTGCACGAGGGTTATTCGATACGCCTGTCGGGGCAGGACAGCGGGCGCGGTACCTTCTTTCACCGCCACGCCGTGCTGCACGACCAGAACCGCGAGCGCTGGGACCAGGGCATCTACATCCCGCTGCAGCACGTGACCGAAAAGCAGGGCGATTTCGTGGTCATCGATTCGCTGCTGTCCGAAGAGGCGGTCGTCGGCTTTGAATACGGCTATGCCACTTCAGGTCCCAATGAACTGGTGGTGTGGGAGGCGCAGTTCGGCGATTTCGCCAACGGCGCCCAGGTGGTGATCGACCAGTTCATCGCGTCCGGTGAAGTGAAATGGGGCCGCATGTGCGGGCTGACGCTGATGCTGCCGCATGGCTACGAAGGCCAGGGACCGGAACACTCTTCGGCGCGCATCGAGCGCTACCTGCAACTGTGCGCCGACTATAACATGCAGGTATGCATCCCGGCGACGCCGGTGCAGATGTATTACCTGCTGCGGCGCCAGATGGTGCGCCCGCAGCGCAAGCCGCTGATCATTTTCACGCCCAAGAGCCTGCTGCGGCACAAGGAGTCGGTGTCGCCGCTGGAAGAGTTCGCCCACGACAAGTTCAACCCGGTGAACGAGGACTGGGACGCCAAGGAAATCGATCCCCCGAAGGTCGAGCGCGTCATCTTCTGCAGCGGTAAGGTGTTCTACGACCTGCGCTCGGAACGCAAGGCGCGTGGCATCAGGAATCTGCCGCTGGTGCGCATTGCCCAGCTCTATCCTTTCCCGCATGACGACTTCCGCGCGCAGATCGAGCGCTACAGGAGCGCCACTGAGATCGTGTGGTGCCAGGAAGAGCCGCGCAACCAGGGCGCCTGGCGTCATATCCAGCATTACCTGCTGCGCCATCTGCTGCCGCACCAGAAGCTGTTTTACGCCGGGCGCGACTCTTCAGCCTCGCCGGCGGTCGGCTACAAGTCCCTGCATGACAAGCAACTCAAGGATTTTCTCGACCAGGCGCTCACCATGTCCGGCGGCAGCGGTCCGCGCATTGTCACGCAGCAGCCGAGACCGCTTTCGGCTGGTGAAGAAAACTGATATAAATCAATATGTTATGGAGATTTCATGCTAGTCGAAGTTAAGGTGCCGCAGCTGTCGGAGTCAGTGGCGGAAGCCACGCTGCTGTCCTGGCACAAGAAGACCGGCGAGTATGTGAAGCGCGACGAGAACCTGGTCGACATCGAAACCGACAAGGTGGTGCTCGAAACGCCGGCACCCGAAGCCGGCGTGCTGGTGAAGATCGTCAAGGGCGACGGCAGCACCGTGACCAGCAGCGAACTCATCGCGCAAATCGACACCGAAGGCAAAGCCGAAGCCGCTGCGCCGGCTACGGACGCGGCAGCCAGGACCGCACCCGCGGCGGAAGCGAAAAGCGCCGCGGCACCGGCAATGCCGGCGGCGCAGAAACTGGCCGCAGAAAAGAATCTGGACACCGCCGCCATCAGCGGCACCGGCCGCGGCGGCCGCGTGACCAAGGGCGACGTGCTGGATGCGCTGCAGTCCGGCGGCCAGCCGCAGTCCAGAACACCGGCCGCGGCGCCCGCAGCGACACGCGCGCCGGCGCCCGCGGTGGATCTCGGCGACCTGGGCGAGCGCCCGGAGCAGCGCGTGCCGATGTCGCGGCTGCGCGCGCGCATCGCCGAGCGCCTGGTGCAGTCGCAGTCGACTGCGGCGATCCTGACCACGTTCAACGAGGTCAACATGCAGCCGGTGATCGACCTGCGCAACCGCCACAAGGACAGGTTCGAGAAGGAACACGGCGTCAAGCTCGGCTTCATGTCCTTCTTCGTCAAGGCCGCAGTGACCGCGCTCAAGCGCTATCCCATCGTCAATGCCTCGGTCGACGGCAACGACATCGTCTATCACGGCTATTTCGACATCGGCATCGCGGTCGGCAGCCCGCGCGGGCTGGTGGTGCCCATCCTGCGCAACGTCGACCAGATGTCGCTGGCGGACATCGAGAAGCAGATTGCGGACTTCGGCAAGCGCGCCCAGGACGGCAAGCTCGCCATTGAGGAGCTGACCGGCGGCACTTTCTCCATTTCCAATGGCGGAGTGTTCGGTTCCATGCTGTCCACGCCCATCATCAACCCGCCGCAGAGCGCCATCCTCGGCGTGCACGCCACCAAGGAGCGGCCGGTGGTCGAGAACGGACAGATCGTGATCCGCCCGATGAATTACCTGGCAATGTCATACGACCACCGCATCATCGACGGCCGCGAGGCCGTGCTGACGCTGGTCGCGATCAAGGATGCGCTGGAAGATCCGGCGCGCATGTTGTTGGATATTTGAAAGGCGCGAGCGGTGGGCGGTAAGCGGCGAGCAGCGGTTTGGCTACTTCGCCGCGCACAGCTTATCGCTTGCAGCTCACGAGAAATTAAATGGCCAAAACATTTGACGTGGTAGTGATCGGCGCCGGGCCCGGCGGCTATATCGCGGCGATACGCGCAGCGCAACTGGGCCTGCAGACGGCCTGCATAGACGATTGGCAGACGGCCGACGGCAAGCCCGCACCGGGCGGCACCTGCACCAATGTCGGCTGTATTCCGTCCAAGGCGCTGCTGCAGTCCTCGGAAAATTACGAGCATGCCGGACACAGCTTTGCCGACCACGGCATACAGGTGAAAGGCCTCACGCTCGACCTCGCGCAAATGCTCAAGCGCAAGGACAAGGTGGTGAAGCAGAACAATGACGGCATTCTCTACCTGTTCAAGAAAAACAAAATCACCTTCCTGCATGGTCGCGGCAGCTTCGCCGGTGGCAAGGCCGGCGCCTGGGAAATCAGGGTGGAAGGCAAGAGCCCGGAGACGCTGACGGCCAGGCATGTGGTGATTGCCACCGGCTCGAACCCGCGCGCCTTGCCCGGTGCCGCCTTTGACAACAAGCTGGTGCTCGACAACGCCGGCGCGCTGGCAATGGACGAAGTGCCGAAAAAGCTGGGCGTGATCGGCGCCGGCGTGATCGGCCTGGAGATGGGCAGCGTGTGGCGACGGCTGGGTGCCGAAGTCACCATCCTGGAAGCCCTACCGGACTTCCTGGGCGCGGTGGACGAGCAGGTGGCAAAGGAAGCGCAGAAAATATTCACCAGGCAGGGGCTGGCCATACATACCGGGGTCAAGGTCGGCAAGGTCACTGCAAAGAAGGACGTGACGGTCGAATACACCGACGGTTCGGGCAAGGCGCAGACGCTGGCCGTGGACAGGCTGATCGTGTCCATCGGACGCGTGCCCAATACCAGCGGCCTCAATGCGGCAGCCGTGGGACTCAGACTCGACGAGCGCGGTTTCGTTGCTGTCGATGACAGCTGCCGCACCAACCTGCCGAACGTGTGGGCGGTGGGCGACGTGGTGCGTGGCCCCATGCTCGCGCACAAGGCCGAAGAGGAGGGCGTCGCCGTGGCCCAGCGTATCGCCGGCCAGCATGGCCACGTCGATTTCAACACCGTGCCCTGGGTGATTTACACATCGCCCGAGATCGCCTGGGTAGGCAGGACCGAGCAGCAGCTGAAGGCGGAGGGCGTGCAGTACCGGGCGGGCAGTTTCCCGTTCATGGCCAATGGCCGCGCCCGCGCGCTGGGCGATACCACGGGCTTCGTCAAATTCCTGGCCGACGCCGGCACCGACCGCATCCTCGGCGTGCACATCATCGGGCCCATGGCCTCGGAGCTGATTGCCGAAGCGGTGGTCGCCATGGAATTCGGTGCCGCTTCCGAAGATATTGCGCTGATCTGCCACGCTCATCCCTCGCTGTCGGAGGCGATGAAGGAAGCCGCGCTGGCGGTCGATAACCGCACCTTGAACCTGTGAATGAGTGAACGGGTGAAGCCCCTCTTCCCGGGCATTGCTCCGGGCACGGAGGGAAGGGGGATGGCAGGCGCGGTTCTGCGCTCAGGCACTTTCACTGTTTCACGCCCTCGCCGCACTCCGTGAACGACGCGACACCGACAGGCGCCGGCACCCGCTACGGCCATTTTTCCTTTGAGCGCGACAGTTCCGATGTCACGCAATGGGTGCAGCAGCATGCGCGCGAGCACGGGTTCGAGCTGGATGCGGCGCAGATCGACGTGTTGCAGCATTTCGAACGCCTATATGAGGATCTCATCGGCCTGGAACGGCTTGAGGCCTCGCTGATCCGGCTGCTCGCGCGCAAGCGCGTGGTACGCGGGCTTTACCTGTGGGGCGGGGTCGGCCGCGGCAAGAGCTTCCTGATGGACAGCTTTTTCAACTGTGCGCCGACCGCGCGCAAGCGCCGCATCCATTTTCACCGCTTCATGCAGGAAATTCACCACGGCCTGCACGCGCTGCAGGGGCAGGCCGAGCCGCTGCAGGCGGTCGCGGGCAGCATCGCCCGAGATGCGCGGCTGTTGTGCCTGGATGAATTTCACATCACCGACATCACCGACGCCATGCTCATGCGGCGCCTGCTCGAAGGCCTGTTCGAGCAGGGCGTGGTGGTGGTGACAACCTCGAATTTCGCGCCCGATGAACTGTACCTGCATGGCCTGCAGCGCAAGCAGTTCCTCCCGGCGATCGAGCTGATCAAGCGCAATCTCGATGTGGTCAATGTCGACGGCGGCACCGACTACCGTCTGCGCGAACTTGAAAAAGCCGGCGTCTATCACACCGAGCAGGATGCGGATGCGCTGCTCGAGCAGGCCTTCATGAGCATTGCGCGCCATGAAACCGACGCCACCGATACCCTGGAAATCGAAGGCCGGCCGATCCGCGTGCGGCGCCTGGCGCGCGGCGTGGCATGGTTCGACTTTGCCGAGCTGTGCGACGGGCCGCGCGCCAAGGCTGATTACATCGAACTTGCGCGGCGCTATCATACGGTGCTGATGTCGGGCGTGCCGTGCTTCGGCCCTGATGACGCCGACAAGCTGCGGCGTTTCGTGTGGCTGATCGATGAGTTCTATGACCGCCGCGTCAAGCTGATCCTTGCGGCTGCGGCTGTGGCACCCGAACTCATTGCCGAGGCCGATGATGACGACAAGTTCCAGGCAAATCTGAACGCCTCGCTGCGCGACCGCCTGGTGAGCCGCCTGACCGAGATGCAGACGCGCGCCTACCTGACGCAGCCCCATCTGCCCTGAGCGCATTATTGGAGGATTTAAATAATGAATAAATTCAAATCGTTACGGGTATTTGAAGACGGCAAGGTGATCAGCGCACGGGTGAGCGACATCACGCTCGATGATTTGTCCGCCGGCAGCGTGGTGTTCAAGACCGCTTACTCCAGTGTCAATTACAAGGATGCGCTTGCCGCCACCGGCGCTGGCGGGAAAATCATCCGCAAGTACCCGCTGGTCGGCGGCATAGACGCCGCGGGTACCGTGGTGTCGTCCGACGATGCGCGCTTCAAGCCGGGCGATGAAGTCATCTGCACCAGCTACGACATGGGGGTGGCGCACGACGGCGGCTACGCAGAGTACTGCCGTGTGCCCGGCGACTGGATCGTGCCGCTGCCGCAAGGCCTGAGCCCTTACGATGCCATGGCGCTGGGCACCGCCGGCTATACCGCGGGACTGGCGATCGAGCTGCTGGAAATGAACGGACTGTCACCCGCCAACGGCAAGGTGCTGGTCAATGGCGCCACCGGTGGCGTGGCCTCGCTGGCGATCGACATGCTGGCCGGCCTCGGTCATGCGGTCACCGCGGTGACCGGCAAGGACAGCGAACACGATTTCCTTAGAAAAATCGGCGCAGCCGAAGTGCTGGCGCGCGGCGCCATCGACCCCGGCAGCCGGCCGCTCGAAAAATCACTGTGGGCGGCGGCGTTCGACTCGGTGGGCGGCGAGCAGCTCGCCTGGCTCACCCGCACCATGCAGCAGAACGGCCTCATCGCCAGTTTCGGCAACGCCGGCGGCATAGAACTCAAAACCACGGTGTTGCCTTTCATCCTGCGCGGCGTGCGCCTGATCGGGGTCGATTCCGCAGCCACGCCCATGCCCTTGCGGCGCAAGGTATGGGGACGCCTTGCAAGCGACCTCAAGCCGCGTCACCTGGCGGACATTGCGCATACCCTGGAACTCGGCGATTTGCCGGATTATTTCCAGAAAATGCTCAAAGGCGACATACGCGGCAGGGCCGTGGTGAAGATGTCATAGTCAGGATGTCATGGTTCAGGATTTCGTAAGCCAGTGCCGGGATAATCGACGCCGGCAAAGCATGGCAGCAGCGCGCCGATAAACCGCACAAAAACCCGCGGCGCGCACCATTCAAGGAGGAGTCATGGGCGCTTACCAGGAGTTCCACAAACGTTCCATCGCACAGCGCGAGGCTTTCTGGAGCGAGCAGGCGGCGCTCATCGACTGGCACAGGCCTTTTGACAGGGTGCTCGATTACAGCCGGCCGCCGTTTGCGCGCTGGTTCGTCGGCGGCGAGACCAACCTCTGCCATAACGCCATAGACCGCCATCTTGCGGCGCGCGGCGGGCAGGCGGCGCTGGTCTATATTTCCACCGAAACCGGGCAGCAGGCGAGTTATACCTTCCGCGAACTGCATGCCGAGGTCAACCGCTGCGCGGCCATGATACGCGCGCAAGGCGTGGCCAAGGGCGACCGTGTGCTGATCTACATGCCGATGATCCCCGAGGCGGTGTTCGCCATGCTGGCCTGCGCGCGGCTGGGGGCCATCCATTCCGTGGTGTTCGGCGGTTTCGCCGCGCACAGCCTTGCGGCACGCATAGACGACGCCAGGCCCAGGCTGATGATGACCGCCGATGCCGGCATGCGCGGCGGCAAGGCGATACTGTACAAGCCGCTGGTCGACGAGGCGATCAGGCTGGCCAGGCATCCGCCGCAAAAAGTCATCATTTGCAATCGCGACCTGGATCCGGCCATGCAGCTTACCGGCGGCCGCGATCTCGATTACGCAAACTTGCGCACGCAGCACATGGACGACCAGGTGCCGGTGACCTGGCTGGAATCAAACGACCCGTCCTACATCCTTTACACTTCGGGCACCACCGGCCAGCCCAAGGGCGTGCAGCGCGACACCGGCGGCTATGCCGTGGCGCTGGCGGCTTCCATGAAGCACATCTATTGCGGGCAGCCGGGCGAGGCCATGTTCACCACCTCGGACATCGGCTGGGTGGTGGGGCATTCCTACATCGTTTATGGGCCGCTGATCTACGGCATGACGACCGTGATGTACGAGGGACTACCCATACGTCCCGACGCCGGCATCTGGTGGAAAATCGTGGCTGACAACAAGGTCACGGTGATGTTTTCCTCGCCGACCGCGGCACGCGTGCTGAAAAAGCAGGACCCTGCGTACCTGAAAAAGTATGACCTGAGCTCGCTGCGCCACCTGTTTCTCGCCGGCGAGCCGCTGGACGAACCGACGCATCGCTGGATTGCCGATGCGCTCGGCAAGCCGGTGATCGACCATTACTGGCAGACCGAGACCGGCTGGCCCATTCTTTCCGCCGTGCCCGGTGTGGAGCAGACACCGATCAAGTTCGGCACCCCCAGTTTCCCGGTATATGGCTACGACCTGCAGTTGTTGCGCGAGTCCGACGCCAGCGAGGCGGACGCTGACGAAAAAGGCGTGGTGGCGATCGTGCCGCCGCTGCCGCCGGGATGCATGACCACGGTGTGGGGAGACGACCAGCGCTTCGTCAGGACTTATTTCAGCAGCTTTCGCGACAAGCTGGTGTATTCGACTTTCGACTGGGGCATACGCGACGCCGACGGCTATCATTTCATCCTCGGCCGTACAGATGACGTGATCAACGTTGCAGGCCATCGCCTGGGCACGCGCGAGATAGAAGAGGCGGTGCAGGCGCATCCGAATATCGCTGAAGTGGCAGTGGTAGGCGTGGCGGACGCGCTGAAAGGGCAGATGCCGCTGGCGTTCGCAGTGGTCAAGGACGGCGCCAGGATTGCCACGCTGGAGCTGAGGGCGGCGCACGAAAAGGAGGTGATGGACACGGTGGACAGGCAACTGGGCGCCATCGGCCGGCCGTTGCGCGTGCACTTCGTGACCCTGCTGCCCAAGACGCGCTCGGGCAAGCTGCTGCGGCGCTCGATACAGGCGCTGGCCGAAGGACGCGACCCCGGCGATCTGACGACGATAGAAGATCCGTCCGCACTGGAACAGATACGCGCAGTACTGGCCGCGCGCTAGGAACATCCGCCGGCAGTTGCGTCGCCGGTCAATCTCGACTCATGTACGGGAGGAGGCAATGCATATGCGTATCGTCAATCTTGTGGTGGCGGGAATGCTGTTGAGCATACAGGCAGCACATGCGCAGAATTATCCCAATCGCGCCATTCGCATGGTCGTGGCTTACGCGCCGGGCGGCACTACGGATTTCACGGCGCGCGTGATCGGACCCAGGCTGGCGGAAGCACTGGGGCAGCAGGTGGTGATCGACAACCGCGGTGGCGCCGGTTCGCTGATCGGCACCGACCTCGTGGCCAAGGCCGCCGCCGACGGCTACACGCTGCTGATGGCTGACACCGCCTTCGGTATCGTGCCTGCCCTCTACGCCAAGCTGCCTTTCGACGTGCAGAAGGATTTTTCGCCGGTGATGCAAGTCATCAGCATGCCCAACTGCCTGGTGGTGCATCCGTCGTTGCCGGTGAAGTCGGTAAAGGATCTGGTGGCGCTGGCGCGCGCCCGGCCGGGCCAGCTTACTTTCGGCTCGGGCGGCGTCGGCACGCCGCTGCACATGGGCGGCGAGCAGCTCAAGGTCGCCGCCAGAATCGACATTGTGCATGTGCCATACAAGGGCGCCGCGCCGGCGATGAGCAATCTGGTCGGAGGTCAGCTCGCCATGGTGTTTCCGACCATGACGCTGGGCGTGCCGCAAGTGAAGTCTGGAAAGCTGCGGGCGCTGGCGGTGACCAGCGCCCGGCGCACCGCGGCGTTGCCCGAGGTGCCGACCATGACCGAAGCAGGGTTTCCCGCGGTGAACGCAACCTCCTGGTTCGGCCTGGCGGCGCCCGCCAGGACGCCCAGGGCCGTCATCGACAGGCTGCATGCCGAGATGGCGAAAATCGTGGCCATGCCGGACGTGCGCGAGCGCTTTGAAGCGCAGCATGCGGAAATCGTCGGCGGCACGCCCGATGCCATGGCGAAATTCGTCGCCGGCGAAATCGCACAATGGACGGCGGTGGCGAAAGCAGGCGGCATCAAGGCGGAATGATGCGAGCCGAGCAGTTCGCAGAGCACATGCGCGCCGAGAAAATCAAATGGTCCCGGGTCGTGCAGATTCAGGGGCGGTAAAAAGCCGGTAGTTCAGTCTGGCCGCGGTCACTGCACGGGGATGCCGGCGGCCTTGAACACGGACTTGTAATTTTCAATGTCCGCCTTGAGCAATTTGGCAAGGTCCGCCGATCCCATGCTGTAAGGTTCTACGCCCTGCTTGGTCATCAGCTCTTTCATCTCGACGGACTGGCCAATCTCTACCAGCGCCGATTCCAATTTCTTCATCACCGCCGGCGGTGTGCCCCTGGGCGCAAAAAACCCCAGCCACAGCGCCATGTCAAAGCCTGGATAACCGGACTCCGCAACCGTGGGTATTTCAGGCAGGGTAATCGAGCGCTTTCCCGAACTGATCGCAAGCGCGCGCACCCGGTTCGCAGCAACATGCGGGAGCAGGGGAGGCACCGCGCCGAACAGTACCTGCACCTCACCCGAGAGCACGGCGGTAGTCGCCGGGCCATTGCCCTTGAAGGGGATATGCGCCATATCAAGCCCGGCACGGTTGGCAAGTGTGGCCATCACGAGATGAGTGGTGGTGGCCTGGCCGGCTGATCCGTAATTGAGCTTCCCGGGTTGGGACTTGGCGTGTGAAATGAACTCCTTCAGGTTGCGCGTCGGAACTTTGGCATTGACGACGAGCAGATAAGGTGCGCTCGCGACCAGCGCGATCGGAGAGAAATCCCTGATTGGGTCGTAGCGCAGCTTGGCATAGGCGGCAACCGAGATCGCATGGGTCGTTGTGGTGCCCATGGTCAGGGTATAACCATCGGGATTGGCGCCCGCGGCAATCTCGGTGCCCAGCACGCCACCGGCACCGCCGCGGTTGTCGACCACCACCTGGGTACCGATGCGCTCACCAAGCTTCTGCCCCACGATGCGGCCCACGGTATCAGTGTTGCCGCCGGGAGCGAATGCCACGATCAGCCGGATCGGCTTGTTGGGATAGGCCTGCTGTGCCTGGGCAGCGAAGGTGCAGCCCATCGCAAGCAATCCGGCCATCCATACCGGGATAAGTTTCATCAACATGTTCTTCTCCTCCATTTTGTGTGTGTGGCTGCGGTATCGGACTTGTCTTGATTCGGAGTTTCACCCACGTGTGTGACGGAACAGTGATCGGCTGAGCGGCCTGTCTTTAACATCTTTACGTACAATTTGAAAGATCGTATATTGTCGACAATATGCTGTCCAGTCCCAGTACCCTGGAAAAAATCCGTTTTCTCAGCAGCCAGCCACTGGCCAGCCTCGTTCGGCAGGAGATCGAACGCCGGATCCTGTCGGGCGAACTGCAAGCCGGCGCCCGGCTCAACGAGCTCGAAATCGCCAGAAACCTGGGCGTCAGCCGGGCGCCCGTGAGGGAGAGCCTGCGCACCCTGGAGCAGGCGGGGCTGGTGGTGAGCCGCAAGAACTATGGCGTCTGCGTACGCGTGGTGTCGCCGGAGGAAGTCTCCGAGATTTACCATGCGCGGGCCTGCATCGACGCAGGAGTCGGGCTTGAACTGGCGCGGCGCGCAGACGCCAGCCAGTTGTGCGTACTGCAGGAAATGGTCGAGGGAATGGAAGCTGCCTTCGCGGCAGACGACACCACGACTTACCACGAGCTTAACGTCGTGTTTCACGAGCGCATGGTCGAAATGACCGGCAACCGCAAGCTGCTGGAAATATACCGCAGGCTGCTCAACGAACTCGCATTGTACCGGCGCCATTCGCTGGGTCAGCCCGGTGCGATGCAAAGATCGGTCGACGAGCATCGCGGCATCCTGGCCCGCATACGATCCGGGGATGCGGAGGCTGCGGGCAAGGCGATGCGCGATCATATCCTGGCGAGCAGCGAGCGCATGCTGCAGGCTCGGGAAAGTGCCGCAATCGCCGCCACGGGACGATTGCAAAACGGAGGCGGTGCATGACTAAGCGTGTTGCATTCATTGGCTACGGCGAAGTGGCTTCAGCGTTCAGCGCGGCTCTTGCCGCGCACGGCGCCGAAGTCACCGCTTACGACGTGCTGCTGGAGCAGGGTGGTGGCCTCGACAGGTTGAAGGCCCGCAGCGCCGGGACCAAAGTGGACTTCCGTCCCCTCGCCGAAGCGTTGCGGGGCGCCCACTACGTGCTGTCAACCGTAACTACCAGCGTTGCGACTGATGCGGCACGTCGCTGCGCGCCGCACCTTGCCGCCGGACAGACATATGTCGATCTCAATGCCACCGATCCCGGAGTGAAGCTCGAGATCGAACGTATCATTTCCCCCTCGGGCGCCGCCTTCGTTGAGGGGGCTGTGCTGGGGGCGGTAGGCGTTACTGGCGCGAAAACCGAGATCCTGCTCGGCGGCCCGCACGGACCGCAGGCGGAGCGCGAACTCAAGGGAGAGTTCGGACTCAATCTGCGGTTTTACAGCGAGGAGATCGGCAAGGCTTCCATGTTCAAGATGCTGCGCAGCGTGTTCTCCAAGGGGCTGGAAGCGCTGCTGATCGAGTTCCTGAGCGCCGGTGAGCGCGCCGGGATTCGCGACGATCTCTGGCGCGAGGTAACCGAACTGATGGCGAACCATCCGTTCGAGAAGACCGCTTCCAACTGGGTACGCAGCCATGCGACGGCACATGCGCGCCGCCATCACGAGATGAAGCAGGTCGCGAACGTGCTGCGCGCGCTCGGGATCGAGCCGACGATGACGGCAGCCACCGAGGCATTTTTCCGGCGCTCAGGGTCTCTGGGGCTGCAGGACAGGTTTGACAGCACGCCTTCGTCGATGGATGAGGTCGTGCGGTTTTTCAACGAGCGGTTGCCGGCGCCCGCGAAGTAGCGAACTGCACTGCTGGGTTGGGTCCGTGCGTGCCGTAACCGGAAGATAACGGGTTTCTTAACGGAAGGATGGCGGGATGAAGCAAAACAGGATGAAGCAAAAGCTGCGTGCCGGCGAGCCAGTGTTCGGGGTTTCGGTGATGATCCCGTCACCGCAGATCGTGGAGATGGTCGCCGCTGCAGGTTTCGACTGGGTGCTGCTTGACTGCGAGCACGGCACCCTGACCATCGAGAGCGTGGAGCTGATGGCAATGGCCGCCGAGGCGAGCGGCATTACCGCAATCGCCAGGCCCGTGAGCCGCAGCCCGGAACATATCCTGCAGGTCCTCGACCGTGGGGTCATGGGCGTGCAGGTGCCGCACGTCAACACCGCGCAGGATGCGCGGGACGTGGTGGCTGCGGTCAAGTACCACCCCTTGGGGCAGCGCGGGCTGGCGGCGGGCACGCGCTCGGCAGTCTATGACTCGCACGGCACGCTCGCCGAGTACGTCAAGGCTGCAAACGATTCGACACTGATTGCGATTCAGCTCGAGGAGCAGGCGGCGATCGACAACATCGACGAATTGCTCGAAGTCGATGACATAGACGTGTTTTTCATCGGGCCGTCGGACCTGTCGCAATCAATGGGCCACCCGGGAAATCCCAAGGCGCCGGTGGTTGCGCAGGCGATCGATGGCAGCTTCCGCAAGATGCTGGCCGCGAAGCGCATGCCCGGCACTCCGGCCACCGCGGAAAACGTGCGTGACGTGCTCGACAAGGGGGTGCGTTATATTTATACCCACTTGCCGCGCCTGCTGTCGGGCAGCGCCAAAGCCTATCTCAAGAACGCACGCGGCTGATACTTAACGGGAAGAACTCCTCGGCCGGGTGAAACGCCGCAACCGGGAGTGCTTCACAGCCTGGCATGAATTGACCGGCAGCCCGGCTTCATGACTCAGCCGGCATCAGACGGGGTTCCGTTGCTGTCTATGGTGACCACAGGAACGACGTGGCTTCGTCGCGCGACCGCAGTCACAATATTTCTTGAGAAAAAACTGCAGAGCCCGCTATTGGGGCTGGGCATCACGATCTGGTCGCAATCAAGTTCTTCGGCGGCATCCAGGATGCAAAATACCGGGTCTCCCCGCTTGAACACGCCGCGGAACGGAATATTGTGCGTGACAAGCGGTCTGGAAGCTTCATCGATGAATGCCTGGGCGCGCTCTGATTGAAATTTGGCGATTTCGGCCTGCGTGCGAAAGCGCAGCACCTGCCACTGGGTGATGATTTCGCCGACATTCAGGAAGCAGACCTCGATTCTCTGTCCTTTCCCGACAAGGCGCAGCGCGTACGAGACGCCCCACCTCGAGTCCTCGCTGGCGGTAACGGGAATCAGCAGTCGCAGCGCCTGCTTGGGAGCGTTAATTCGACCTGCAGGATCCATTATCGACTCTCCACTGGTAAGGGGTGCCAATAAGTGCGGGGGAATCTCTGTTCCATGCGGATGACTGTCGGCTTCATGCATCATGATGAAGGTCCTTTGCTGGTTTTTTATTCCTGTTCAATATGACGGCATCCAGGCCCCGCCGGAGCCGGCGCAGGTAAAACGGCGCGAGAAGCAGAAACAGCAAGGGCAGGGCGAGTGCAAACTGAATCAAATACCGCGTGAAAAACGCCAGCGAGGCCATCTGTTCCGAACTGAAGCTCAGCAGGGAGGCAACAAAGGCAACGCTGACTGCCATCGCGACACGTTCCATGCCATCAAAATGGATTTGCCTGGCGCGTTCTATCGCTTCATCCCATCCGGCCTGCGGCAGCTCTGAGAGGCGCGGCAGCGCCAATATGATCAGCTGCCTTTTGAGCGGCCAGAATGCGGAGTGCTCGATTTTTGTGCCGGGCATGTTTGCTATCCCAGGTAATACATCGCCAGATACGACATCAGCACGACCATGACCCATAGCGACATGCTTCCGCTGGGCCAGGAGCGCATCAGGAAACCATCGGGCTGCCGATGGCGGCTGATTACCGCCCTCAGCAGCACTGTCGCGGAGCCCAGGCTTTGGCGGAATCCTCCAAGAACGCCATGCAGGACACGCGTGAACGACAGGACGACAGCCGGCCCGGCGATCCTCCACAGCCAGTCGACATCCAGGGTGATGGTGGGTGTGCGCTTCAGGTAGCTCAGCATCACGAAGAAAGCGAGGCCGGAGAACAACAGCAGCTGCAGCTGGGTGATGACATGCGCAACGGTATAGGGAATGTAATCCACGGCATGCGGGAGCAGGCCGTACAGCGGATCCGGCCAGATGCCGATCGCAATGCAGAGCAGGGCAAACAGCAGCATGCTGCAGCGCATGCTGGCGGGCGGGTCGAGGGGGCGCAGGCCGGAGTCCTTCTGGAAAAAGACGAACCAGGGGAATTTGATTCCCGCGTGCAGGAAAACGCCCGCCGACGCCGCCGCGAGAAGCAGCCAGACGGCCTGCAGATGGCCATCTATGGCCGCCTGGGTCACCATCGATTTGGAAATAAAGCCCGAGGTAAGCGGGAACGACGAGATTGCGAGGGCGCCAACGCAGGCACAGATCGTCGTGAGCGGCATACTGTGAAACAGGCCACCAAGCTCGGAGCATTTGCGCCGCCCCGTGGCGGCGAGCACGGCACCGGCAGACATCAGCAGCAGCGCTTTGTAGATGATATGGCTCACGGCATGCGCCGCAGCCCCGTTCAGGGCCATTTCAGTGCCGATGCCGATCCCGGCCACCATGAAGCCCACCTGGTTCACGATGGAGTAAGCCAGAATGCGGCGCATGTCGTTTTCAAGCAGGGCATAGACGATGCCGTAAAAGATCATGAATATCCCGATCCAGATCAGGATTTCGGTTCCGGGGAACCCGCGCAGCAGCACGTAAACCGCGGTCTTGGTGGTAAATGCCGACAGGAAAACCATCCCGCTCCAGGATGCCTCCGGGTAGGCGTCGGGCAGCCATGCGGAAAATGGCGGCGCGCCGGCGTTGATGAGAAAGCCGGCCAGGATCAGCCAGTGGGCAGTGGAATCGAGATTCATGCGGGTAAAACTGGCATCGCCGGTAGCGATGATGTGGCCGGCGATGCCCGCGAAAAGAATGACGCCCCCGGCGAGGTGAAGCGCGACGTAGCGTCGGCTTGCAGCCCAGGCGGCAGGGGTCCCCGCACTCCAGATGATCAGGGTCGACCCGATGGCCATGAGTTCCCAGAACAGGAAAACCGTGATCAGATCCCCGCTGAGCGTGACTCCGATAGCAGAACCGGCGTAGAGATAGGCTGCGGGAATTTCCAGGCGGGATTCCTGCCGCATGGCAAAAAGACCGCCCGCCAGTGCCATCAGCGCAAAGATGGCGGCGAAGAGGCGGGAGAGCTTGTCAACCGCCAAAGGCTCCAGTGTGTAGTCCAGCCATGTGACTTTCCAGAGCGTGCCCTCAGGCAGCAGGGCCACCGCGAACAGGGCAAGCGCCGGCACCGCAAGAATGGCAAGACTGCGAACAGCCCCCTGCAGCAGCGGGATTAAAAACGCTCCTGCGATGAGAAGGAGTGCGGGATGCAGGACCAGCGAGCTAGTCATCGCGCGTGTCCTTGTCGTAGTAAGCATCCTGGCGCTTGAGAAACGCGCCTAGCACTTTCGCAGCGACGATCATCAACAGACAGGTAATGAAGCCATAGGCGGCGTAAAAACCGAACCAGGATTCGATCTCGAAATGGGGATGGAGGTCGACAAAGGCGCCGATGGCGACGAGGAGCGCAAGGATAAGGAGAAAGCGGCGCCAGAGCGTCTTTACATTGCCCTGATCGTCAAGCCAATGATCGCGGTTCATGGGATGTTCACCAGTTGCCGTGCCAGAGCCAGTGGCACATCGGGGAAGAAAAACAGCGCGAGGGTTCCGGTGGCGGTGACGCCAAGCGCCAGGACTATTGGCAGCGGTGCCTCGCCGTGCGGATGATCCGCTGCGTGCGCGGGAAGCGGACGCAGGAAGGCGCGGTACACGATTGGCAAAAAGTAGCCGGCGTTGAGCAGTGTGCTCAGCAGCACCACTGCCAGCGCAAACCAGTGCGCCTGCTCCATTGCGCCGGATACCAGATACCACTTGCTGACGAAGCCTGCCGCTGGCGGCAGGCCAATCATGGAAAGCGCGCCAATGCCAAAGGCAGCCATGGTCCACGGCATGCGTCGCCCGATGCCGTCGAGCTGGCTTACTTCGGTTTTGTGGGCGGCGGTATAGATCGCGCCGGCGGCGAAGAACAGGGTAATCTTGCCCAGCGCATGGGCTGCGATGTGCAGTGTGGCGCCAATGATGGATAGCGGCGTGAGGATGGCTGCCGCAAGAATGACGTAGGAGAGCTGGCTTACCGTCGAATATGCCAGGCGGCGCTTGAGGTTTTCAGCCGAGAGCGCGACCACCGATGCCGCAACGATGGTAAAGCCGGCGATGACGGCCAGCCAGTCGGTGGTGCCGGCGAGCTGGTCAAGCCCGAAAATGAACACGATCACCTTGACGATGGCAAACACGCCGGCCTTGACCACTGCCACTGCATGCAGCAGTGCGGACACCGGTGTGGGTGCGACCATTGCCGCCGGCAGCCAGCGGTGAAAGGGCATCAGTGCCGCCTTGCCGATGCCGAACATGAACAGTCCAAGCAGAATGACGAGCGCGCTCTTGTCCATGCCTGCGGGCAATATTCCGCCCGGGCGGAAATCGGTGGTGCCGGCGATATGCCAGACATAAATTACCGCAGGCAGCAGGAAAATTACCGAGGTGCCCATCAGGATTGCAAGGTAGGTGCGTCCGCCGCTTTTCGCCTGGTCGGTGCCGGCATGGGTGACCAGCGGGTAGGTGATCAGGGTCAACACTTCGTAAAACAGGAACAGCGTCAGAAGATTGGCGGAAAATGCGATGCCCAGGGTGGCGGCGATGGCGAGCGCAAAGCAGACATAGAAGCGTGTCTGGTGGCGCTCCTTGTTGCCGCGCATGTAACCGATCGAATAGATCGAATTGACGATCCACAGGCCGGAAGCGATCAGGGCAAAGAGCATGCCGAGCGGTTCAACGCGAAAGGCGATGGGCAGGCCGGGCAGCGGTTCCAGCAGAACGATCTCGGGGCGACTGCCTCCCAGCACAATATCGGGCAGCTGTGCAACACACAGCAGCAGCGCTGCTGCTGTGGCCAGCGTGACGCTTTCGCGCAGGTTCGGGGCTTTGCCGGCGAGCGCAATCCCGATGGCGCCAACCATGGGTATCAGCAACGCGGCGAGAATGAGGTTTTCCGCAGTCATTTGCCGATCTTCAAGAGCTGCTGCGCCGCATCCAGCGCGGAGCCGATGGTGAGCGATGAATCGAGACCCAGCCAGACAGTGGCGATTACCAGGAGCCAGGCAGGGAGCAGCAGGGAAAGCGGCGCCTCTTTCACGGTGTTATTCGCGTCCGGAGATGCGCTGAAATATGCGACCTCAACGAAGCGCCAGAGATAGGCGACGGCAAGAAGCGAACTCAGCACAATTGCGCCCACCAGCCAGAACTGTCCCTGTTCAAGGGCCGCGAGGATCAGGTACCACTTGCTGACGAATCCGGCAGTGCCCGGAACCCCTACCAGTGAAAGTCCGGCGAGGACGATGCCGAAGCTGGTAAGCGGCATGCGCTTTGCTAGGCCCGCCAAGCGCTCAAAAGTCGGTGCAGCCGGTGCGGCATGGGACTTCGTGATGCCCAGGACAAGGCCGCCGATCAGCAGGAAAATCGCTGCCTTGGCGATGCCGTGATTGAGCAGATGTGCAATGGAGGCGGTCAGGCCGGTGACGGAGCCGAAGGACAGGCCCAGGGTGATATAGCCCATCTGGCTGACGCTGGAGTAGGCGAACAGGCGTTTGAGGTTTTTCTGAAAAATTGCGACAAAGCCGCCGGCAAACATGGCCAGAAGCGACAGACCCAGCATCAGCTGTGGCAGAGACAGTTTCTCGAATACCAGACTCTCGCCGAACACCGAGTAATAGAAACGGATCAGCACGTACACCGATACCTTGGTGGCGGTGGCGGCGAGGAAGGCAGTGACCGCTGAAGGCGCGTAGGTGTACGCGTTGGGCAGCCACTGGTGCAGCGGGAACAATGCCAGCTTGAGAGAAATGCCGACCGTCAGAAATGCCATTGCCACCAGAACAGGGCGAGTACTCTGCACGTCCCGCAGACGCATTGCCATGTCGACGAGATTGAGCGTGCCCGTCATCAGGTAGAGGAAACCGATGCCGATGACAATGAAGGTGGCACCGATGCTGCCCATGATCAGGTAACGATAGGCGGCGGCCAGCGCGCGACGATCGCGGCCGAGCGCAATCAGGACATAAGTGGATAGCGAGGAAATCTCCAGGAAAACGAATATGTTGAAGGCGTCGCCCGTGATCGTGATGCCCAGCAGGCCGGCGAGGCAAAGTCCGAACATCGCGTAGTACAGGTAATGCTGTTCGTGCGGTATCTCGCGGGCTATGCTGGCACGTCCCCAGGTCAGCACGATGGCGGCCATGCCGGAAACCAGCAGCAGGACAAAACTGGTGAGGTGATCGATGCGGTATTCAATGCCCCATGGTGGCGGCCAACTGCCGATGTGGTAGGAGACGATGCCGGCTTCACTCACATGCAGCGATAAGCCGATGGCCGCCGCGAAAGCGGCCCAGGCGCCGGCCGTGACCGTGAAGGCGGCAAATCCGCCATGACGTACCAGCACAGCCAGGGGGGCCGTGATCAGGGGCAGGGCGACCTGAAGTGCCGGAAGGTGCGCAGCAAGGCTCATGCCTGCCGTTCTCCTGCGTTATCCGGTCCTTCGTCGAGCGCGATGATCTCGTCTTCCTCGATGGTTCCATAAGCCTCCCTGATGCGCACCGTAAGCGCCAGACCGAGGGCAAGAACCGCAACGCCGACTACGATGGCGGTGAGTATCAGAACATGCGGCAGGGGGTTGGAATAGACGCTGTACTGCGGCGCCAGGATGGGGGGCGTGCCTCCCAGCAGTTTTCCGGGTGCGACGTACAGCACATAGGCCGAGGTCTGGAAAATTGACAGGCCGATCAGCTTCTTGATCAAGTTGCCGCGGGCGATGACGATGAACAGGCCAGCGACCATCAGGAATATGGTGGCGACATAGGTAAAGTGGTCGATCACTGCTGATCCCCGCTGTTCTCGCGCGAGTAGAACATGTAGAAAATCTTCAGCATCACGCCGCAGACGGTTATGCCAACGCCAAGCTCCACCCAGAAAATGCCGCGGTGCTGGCCGTCGACGTGATCCTTGCCAAGGACGAAGTAGTCAAGAAAGTTTCCGCCCAGCAACAGCCCGGCGACTCCAACACCGGCGTAGAGCAGCACTCCGGCCGCAAGCATGGTTTCGACCACGCTGTCCGGCAGGACCCTGCGCGCGTTCTCCAACCCGAAAATCAGCGCATAGAAAACCATGCCGGCAGCGAATATCACGCCCGCCTGAAATCCGCCGCCGGGGCCGAAATCGCCGTGAAACTGGACGTAGATGGCAAACAGAAGAATGAAGGGGATCAGGATCTTCCCGACCACTCTGAGCACGAGGTCATTTTGCATTGGCGCCTCGCTCTCCATTTGTGGGCTTGCGCCTGCGTCCGCGCAGCAGCACGATGATGCCGGCACCGGCCGTGAACACGACGGTTGTTTCCCCAAGGGTATCGAAGCCGCGGAAGCTCGCCAGAACCGCGGTGACCACGTTCGGCACGTCAACCTCGTTTTCAAGATAGCGCGGTACCACGTGCTGGTGAATCGGCGCCTGCGGGTCGGCGAATTCGGGCAGCCCCGTTGCGCCATAAATCAGCAACACGGCCGTGGCGACGGAAAGCGCAAGCGGCAGCCACGGACGATGCGTCGGCTTTGCCTCTTCACTTTTGCACAAATGCAAAGCGCCCAGCAGCAACACGGTCGACACGCCGGCGCCGACGGATGCCTCTGTCATCGCAACATCGACAGCATCGAGCGCCATGAAAGCGGTAGCCATCAGAAAGCTGTAAACACCGGAGAGCACAACGACCGCAAAAAGATTGCGCGTGAACGCGAGCGCCAGCACGGCGACTGCCATCAATACAAGCAGCACATTGACGATCAGGGTTTCGATGGAGATTCTCCGGATTTGGCCAGCAGGGGCTTTACGCCCCGTATCAGTGCCGCGCGTGCCAGGGCATGGCTTGCAGTGGGATTCGCGAAGAGCATCAAAAGGCCGATCATCAGAAGTTTGGCGGCAACCAGCGTAAACCCGGCTTGCAGCAAAAGGCCCAGCAGAATGAACCCGGCGCCGGCGGTCTCGGCCACGCTGGCGGCATGAATGCGCGTATAGAAATCAGGCATGCGCAGCAATCCGATGGCGCCGACCAGGCAGAACAGCGAACCAATCAGCAGACTGATCCCGCTGAGAATGTCGATCAGCATGCTCATCGTGGCTCCCGGTCCGTCCCGTCCGGATTGCCCTGCCGGAAGTATTTCAGGACCGCAATGACACCGATGACATTCAGCAGCCCATACACCAAGGCAAGGTCCAGAAAATCAGGCCTCCCGTTGAGAAATCCGAAGAGGGCAAGCAGAAGCATCGCGGCCGTGCCTATGGTATTGGCAGCCTGCAAGCGGTCGAAGACGGTTGGGCCCATGGCAGCGCGGCACAAGGCGAGCGCGACAGTCACCAGCAGTGCCAGGGTCGCGGCCGTCAGCATGCTGATGAACGCTCCAGCTGGGCGCAGCGACGGTCCATTTCGCTGTTGGCGAGGCCGGCGGCGCCCTCAGCAGTCAATGCATGCACGAGGAACCGTCCCGGTTCAACCTCGACGGCAATGGTTCCGGGGGTGAGGGTGATCGAGTTTGCATGGGTTACCAGACCCAGGGCTGTTTTTTGGGATGGCGTAAATGACGCCAGCGTCGGGGAGATCGGCAATCCAGGGTCAGCGATGCGCTTCGTCACATCCCAGGCGGATTTGATTATTTCCCCGACCAGCCAGGGCCAGTATGAAATAACCGCACCCCATGCCAGGTGTATGGGATGCCCTTCTTCATCCGCGACGTCCATGCGTTTCGAGAGCAGGATGACGGCGATGGCGCTGGCTACGCCGGCAGTAACGAGAAACGGCGTGAACATTCCCGAAAGCAGGAGCCAGAATGCGATCAGCGTGCAAAGGAAACTGAAAGTGACTGCGGGTTTCATTGGCGCTTATGTTAGCGAGCGCCGGTATTTTTAAAATTCGTGATTTCCCCTAGGGAATTCAGCAATCCCGCATGCAATTGCCGCTGATTGCAACATATTGAATATAATTGCGTTTCAGCGCCGTAAGTAATCCCCTTACGGGTAATGGCGAATTACATCTCCCCCTGTGCGACATCAAAATGCCGGCAGATAAATTAAAAGTGCTCATCACAATGCTGTCAGCGTTGCGGCCTCGCTGGCGTGACTTTGCCCTGCTGGTCATCGGGTATGTCGCTCTTGATTGGGCAAGCTATATTCATCCGCTTCACGGGCTGAATATCACGCCATGGAATCCGGCGCCTGCGCTGGGGGTGGTATTCCTGAGCCGTTTCGGGAAACAGGCGGTAATCCCTACCATCACGGCGATTGTCCTGGCGGAAATCTGGATTCGCGGATTGCAGATCAGCTTTCCCATCACACTTGCAATTGCCGTAATGCTCACGTTCGGCTACTGGGGCATATCCGCATGCCTGCACAGATATATCCCGGAAGCGCCGATGTTCACCGACCAGAGAAGCCTTTTTATCTGGGCGGGGGTGGTTGCGGGAGGCACTCTCGTCAACAGCGGCATTTTTGTGCTTTCCCTTTCGCTGGCGGGTTATGTGCCGAGGGAAGGCATCGGACAGGCGGTTTTCCACTACTGGGTTGGAGACAGCGCAGGAGTACTGGGTGCCATGCCCCTGTTGTGGATGCTTATGGATGAACGTCGGCGCAGCCAGCTCTGGCAGCTGGCGCGGCGGCTGGAGTTTCTGGTTTATGTGGCCATTACTGCGGTTTCGATTTGGATTGCGTTCGGGCTGGGCGCTGCTGCCGCGTTCAAATATTTTTACGCGTTGTTCTTCCCGGTCGCGTGGGCCGCATCCAGGCAGGGGCTTGCAGGCGCGGTGCTGGCGGCAACCATGGTCCAGCTGGGCATCATCTTTGCCGTGCATTGGCAGGACGTTGCCACTGTGACGGTGGTCGAGGTGCAAACTCTGGCAGCGGGAATCGCGCTTTTCGGATTTTTCATCGGGGTCGTGGTTGACGAGAAGCAACGGGTAAGCGCGGAGCTTCGCCAGACCCTGCGGCTTGCCGCAGCGGGTGAAATGGCCGGCGCGCTTGCCCATGAACTAAATCAGCCGCTGACAGCTCTTTCTGCCTATGGCAGTGCATGTGAGCAGCTGCTGAAAAACGGGGAAACGGGAGTCCGGTTACGTGATGCAGTGCAAAGCATGGTCCGGGAGTCTTTTCGCGCATCTGAAGTCTTGCGTCGCTTGCGTGATTTTTTTCGTACTGGCACAACACGGCTGGAGACGCTTGCACTGGACAAGCTGCTGGCGGTGGTGGTGGCCTCCTTCGAGGCTAAGGCAAAACGCGACTCGGTCAAGCTATCGGTCGGACCAGTTCCCCGCGTACATGTATTGGGCGATCATCTGCAACTGGAGGTCGTTCTGCGCAACCTGATTGCCAACGCTTTCGATGCCGTTTCCGAATGCCCGGCTGAAGGACGCAGGATCGATCTCAGCGCGACCAGGGAGGGCGGTTCCGTCGTATGCATCAGCGTCGAGGACAGCGGGCCCGGATTTGACGAAGCGCGCCTGTCCAGACTTTTTGAGGGATTCAACTCTACGAAATCAAGCGGGTTGGGGCTGGGGCTGGTCATCAGTCGTGCCATAGCCGAAGCGCACGGCGGCAGCCTGTGGGCAGAAGCGGCCAGCCACGGTGTTTTCAGACTTTCCCTGCCGACTGAAGAAGGCTAAGCCATGCATCCGAGGGGTTTTACCGTTTTTATCGTAGAAGATGAACAGTCGGTACGGGATGCGCTCAGTCTCCTGCTGGGGCTGCATGGATTTGCAGTGGCCGTATTCGCTGATGCCGGAAGTTTTTTGAAGGCGTACCAACCGGATTGGGCGGGCTGCGTGCTGGCGGACATCCGCATGCCGGGCATGGACGGGTTGACCCTGCAAAAACGCCTGGAAGAGCTCGGCTGCCGGATGCCGGTGATCATCATGACAGGGCATGGCGACGTGGACTCGGCACGGCAGGCGTTCCGGGCCCGGGCGGTGGACTTCCTGGAAAAACCGCTGGACCAGGATCGCCTCATGAGCGCCGTGCGGGAAGCTTTTCAGCGCCAGTCCGAACACAGTCGGACCTCGGCAGCCAGCGCCGCCATCAGCCAGCAACTGGAAAGGCTGACGCCACGGGAACTGGAAGTCATGAATCATGTGGTTGCCGGCAAGCACAACCGGGATATTGCGCTGGAACTGGGAATCAGCGTGCGCACGGTGGAAGTACACAAGGCGCGCATGATGACCAAGCTGGAAGCCGAGAGCGTTGCGGATCTGGTTCGGATCAGCCTGGGCGTCGCTCGGCAAGCATAATCATTGCTGCCTGGCTGTGAATTCGGGACTGTCTTGGAACAGCGCCGCGGACAGTATTCAACCTTGAAACAGGCTGGCGGAGAGGGCGGGATTCGAACCCGCGGTACGGTTTTCACCGTACACACGCTTTCCAGGCGTGCGACTTAAACCACTCATCCACCTCTCCGGAAGGCGCGCATTTTAGCATATGCACCGTTCGCAGTGCCGGAAATGCACAAGGCCCGCCGAAGCGGGCCTTGTCGTTGCGCGACCCGTGAACTTATGTCGCTTCGGTCGAAATATCGCCGCGCAGGTGCGGATAGCGCACATGCTCGACCAGTTCCTGTATCTCTTTTTCCGGCGCAGGCGTCAACAGGCTGACGATGATGATGGTGATCATGCTGGCCGGCAGGCCGAACACGCCGGCTGAGATCGGGTTCAACCCCCACCATAAGGTGATAGGCGTCGTTCCGAACCACTGGATGAACGTCGGGTAGGTATGCACCATGTAGTAGAGGCAGACCCCCAGTCCAACCAACATGCCGGCGATGGCGCCGTACTTGTTGGCCCGTTTCCAGAACACGCCCAGCACCAAGGCAGAGAAGAAGGTCGAAGCCGCGATCGAGAATGCCGCACCGACCAGGAACAGGATGTTCCCGGGCTTGAGCGATGTCACATATGCGGCAGTCAGCGCCACCACTAGCAGCAGCGCTTTGGACACCGAAACGCGACGCGCGGTGGAGGCATGCGGATCGATCATCTTGTAGTAGAGGTCATGCGACAGCGCGTTGGCGATGGTCAGCAACAGGCCGTCGGCGGTGGACAGTGCCGCAGCCAGGCCGCCGGCTGCCACCAGCCCTGATATGACATAGGGCAGGCCAGCGATTTCCGGTGTGGCCAGCACGATGATGTCGCCGCCGATCACGATTTCGGCCAGCTGCACAATGCCGTCGCGGTTGACGTCGGTGATGTTGAGTAGGGTAGCGTCCACCTCCCGCCACGCCGCGGCCCATCTTGGCAGTTCGGCAAAGGCGCTTCCCACCAGTCCCGAGTACACCTCGTACTTGGCGAGCACCGCCAGGCAGGGCGCCGTGAAGTAGAGCAGGAAGATGAAGAACAGCGACCAGAACACCGAGCGCCGCGCCTCCGACACGTTGGGGGTGGTGTAGTAGCGCATCAGGATGTGCGGCAGTGCCGCAGTGCCGAACATCATGCAGAACACGATGCCCAGGAAGTTGAGGCGCGCGGTGTTCTGCGCCGCTTCATCCTTGCCCGGGAAAGGCGTGGCATGTGGTCGTGGCGGCGCAGCACGCGCAGCCAGGCCCTTGTCCTTGTTCCACTGCCCCTTGGCCGCCTCCACGTCCTTGGGATAGGCTGCGAGCGCTTTTTCTGCTGCGGTAACCTGATCGGCAGGCGCGTTCGCCGCCTTCAGGTCGGCAACGCTCTTTTCAGCAGCCGCTTTGCCGTCGGCAAAGGCCTTGGCAGGATCCTTGAGGGCTGCATTGGCAGTATCGGCACGGCCCTTGAAGATATTGCGGACTTCCACCTCTTTCGGGTCAGACGTGAGCTTTTTCTCGAGCTCGGTCACCTTCTGCAGTGTCTGGCCGTAGGCGAACTGCGGCACTGGAATGCCGGTGTGTTTCATGCCCAGCCATATCACTGGCGTGAGGTAGGCGACGATCAGGATGATGTACTGCGCCACCTGCGTCCACGTCACCGCGCGCATGCCGCCGAGGAAGGAGCACACCAGGATGCCGCCCAGGCCGACGAACACCCCGATGCCGAACTCCAGCCCGGTGAACCTGCTGGTGATGATGCCCACGCCATAAATCTGTGCCACCACGTACACGAACGACGCGATGATGGCACCGATGATGCCGATGGTACGCGCGATGTTGCCGCCGTAGCGCGCACCAAGGAAATCGGGGATGGTGAATTGCCCGAACTTGCGCAGATAGGGCGCAAGGAACAGTGCCACCAACACGTAACCGCCAGTCCAGCCCATGACGAAGGCGAGGCCGTCGAAGCCGGACAGATACAGCGTACCGGCCATGCCGATGAAGGAGGCCGCGCTCATCCAGTCGGCACCGGTGGCCATGCCGTTGAAGAACGCCGGCACGCGCCGTCCCGCGACATAATATTCGGCCACCTCCACGGTGCGGCTCATGATGCCGATCATGGCGTAGAGGCCGATGGTTGCGAACAGGAAGGTATAGCCGATGTACTGGCGCGACAGACCTAGCTGCTCGGCAATGGCGAGCAGAATGATGAAACCGATGAAGCCGCCGGTGTAGGCGCCGTAGTACTTTTTCAGCTGCTGGTTAAAGCTGACATGACTGTGGGCTTGGCTCATGTGAGTTCCTCCTCCTGGACGTTATATTCCTTGTCGAGCTTGTTCATGTAGCGGGCGTAAAACCAGATGATGACCACGTAAATGATCAACGAGCCCTGCGCCGACATGTAAAAACCCAGGGGAAAGCCGAGGAAGGTGATGCTGTTGAGCTCCCTCGCGTACCAACCTTCGACGAATGTGACGATAAACCAGATCACCATCAGAACTGCAGTGATGACCAGATTTTTGCGCCAGTACTCCTCATGCTTGGCAGACAACTCCATGAGACTCCTCCTTTGTTTGTGCGTGAACGGCAAAACCGCGACGGCAAAAAACAAACTGATTTACTTGTGTTTTTTTACTCGCACCATGCTAATGAAAAATACTTACAAAATCCTGAACCTCCTGATTAGAATAGATTGCAGCAGGCATGCGGCCATGCCGACAGCATGAGATCGCCTAAAAGAACATAAAATATAATAAAAACAAATAGTTATATAAATTTCATGCCGGATTGCCAGGCAGCGCACGTGCGCATGCGTTGCCGCCAGCGGACGGGGGACGAGATTGAGGATACTGATTACTGAAGATGATGCGGCACTGGCCGAGGCGCTCCAGTTCTCGCTGGGCCAGGCAGGCTATGCCGTGGACTGGGTGGCCAACGGTGCGGCAGCAGATGAAGCGCTCAAGGAGAATGTATTCGGCCTGCTGATTCTGGACCTCGGGTTGCCCAAGCTCGACGGCTTCGAAGTGTTGCGCCGCCTGCGCCGGCGCAATCCCTCCATCCCGGTGCTGATTCTTTCCGGGCGCGAAAAGCCGGAAGAAAAGGTGATGGGGCTGGATCTTGGCGCGGACGACTATCTGGTCAAGCCGTTCAGCCTCAATGAATTGCGCGCAAGGGTGCGGGCCCTGCTGCGTCGCGGGCAGGGCGGGGTCTCGACGGTGATCAGCTATGGAGAATTGAACTTTGACACCATCGCGCGCACCGCGGCCATCAACGGCAAGACCCTGCAGCTGTCACTGCACGAGGTCGGCGTGCTGGAAATCCTGCTGCTGCGCTTCGGCAGGGTGGTAAGCAAGGAGCAGCTGGTAGAGCAGCTTTACAGCTACGACAAGGAAGTCAGCCATAACGCGATCGAGGTTTACGTGCACAGGCTGCGCAAGAAAATCGCGGATGCCGGCGTCACGGTGCGCACCCTCTATGGCCGCGGCTATCTTATCGACTATCCCGGCCACTAGGTGTCGCCGCCCGCCTTGTCAGCAGTTCCGCCACCATGCCCAGCAGTTCACGGGTGGCAAAAGGCTTGGTCATGTAGGCATCCGCCCCATAATCAAGTCCTTTCCTGATTTCGCTATCGCGGCCGCGTGCAGTGAGCATGAGAATGCGCATACCGGCGTACGCAGGGGTTTCCCGGATGCGGCGACAGACTTCAAAACCATTGATGATGGGCAGCATGATGTCCAGCAGCAGCAGATCGGGGGGCGAGGACGTAATCATGCGCAGCGCTTCATCGCCGTCGCGGGCGGCCGCGACGTCATAGCCGGCGTTTTTCAGCAGGAATTCTAGCGACAGCACGATGCTGGGCTCGTCTTCGGCAATCAGTATCCTTGCGGCCATGGGGCGGTTTCAGTTCACGGCGCGCGCGGCCCGAGTTCGCGGGCGTAGAGGCTGCCGCGGCCGGACGCCGTCTGGGAGCCGGGTTTGACCGGGACCGTGAATGAAAATGTAGCTCCTTGTCCCGGGCTGCTTGACACCCACAGCCTGCCGCCGAAATGGCTGATGATCTCGCGCGAGATTGCCAGGCCGAGACCACTGCCTTCCGGCTTCTGTGTCAGTGTGTCGCCCACCTGGCGGAACTTGTCGAAAATGACGGCCTGGTCGGCCGGGTTGATGCCCATGCCGTTATCGCTCACGTCGACGCGCAGGCAACCGGCCTCCTGCGAAAGCGCTATGCCGACCCTGCCGCGGACGGGGGCGCAGAATTTAGCGGCGTTGGACAGCAGGTTGAGCATGACCTGCATCAGCCGGTCGCGGTCGGCAACGATGAGCGGCACCTCTTGCGGGAATCCCGTTTCGAGAACGATGTCCTTTTCCTTGAACAGCTGGCTGGTCGAGGTGATCGAATCCTCCAGCACTTCACGCAGATTGATTTCGCTGGAATGCCATTCGGCATTGCCTGATTCGATCTTGGCGAGGTCGAGCACCTGGTTGATGAGTCGCGTCAGACGTTCGGATTCCTTGATGATGATGCCCAGGAATTTCTCGCGCTGCGCGGTTTCAAGTTGCGGATTGTCATTGAGGATTTCCGAGAAAGCACGGATCGATGTCAGCGGGGTGCGCAGCTCGTGGGTGACCGTGGAAATGAAATCGTCCTTGAGCCGGTCGAGCTCCTGCAAGCGCTGGTTTGCGCTGCGCAGCTCGTTGGTGGCATCTTCGAGTTCGCGTGATTTTTGCTCGAGCTGGCGGCTATAGGCGAGCACCTGCGAAGCCTCGTCGATGATGTGCATGACCTCGTCAATGCCGAGCGGTTCCTCGTCGACAACCGAGGCCACCATCACCCGCGCCGAAGCTCCGCCGATGGCGCCGGCGAGCAGTGATTCGGCATGGTGCACCAGTGCGGCATCCGCAGTCAGGGACTGGATCGATCCGTCGCCGAGATTGCGGGCATAAGTGGCAAAGGCGTCGCGCGCGCGCTCGGGGCCAAGAAAACGTCCCAGCAGCGACAGCAGGTCGTCGACCGAGGCGCTGCCGCGCCAAAAGCGTGAGCCAGTTGTAGCGGCCGACTGCCTGAGGGCGTCGACGAACAGCGTCGCCTGGCTGTGTTCGGCGGCGCCGGGACGCTGCAGCAGCGATACGCCGGCATAGCAACCGATGTTGGCGAGCATGCTCCAGAACAGGCAGTGCGTGATGGGATCGAGCCCCTGCAGTCCGAACAGCTGCTGCGGCTGCAGCAGGTCTATGTCCAGTATGCCCTGCGACAGGAAGGTGATCGGCAGCCAGCCGGACTTGGCAAATGATGGAAGCAGCAGCGTATACAGCCACACCAGGAAGCCTGCTGCCAGTCCGCAGATTGCGCCGGCGCGGGTGCCGCCTTTCCAGAAAATCCCGCCGATGATGGCCGGCGCAAATTGCGCCACCGCTGAAAACGAGATCAGGCCGATTGAAACCAGCGCATAGGCCTCGCCAGCGAGATAGAAATACAGATAGCCCAGGATCAGAATGACGACGATGGCACCGCGCCGTATGCCCAGCAACAGCCCGGAAAGGTCGAGCCGCTCGTTGAGACGCAGCCACTTCATGCGCAGCAGCACCGGCATCACCAGGTCGTTGCAGACCATGGTGGACAGCGCGATGGCTTCAACGATTACCATGCCGGTGGCGGCGGACAGCCCGCCGATGAAGGCGAACAGCGCGAGCCATGGCTGCTGCTGGGCGATCGGCAGGGTCAGCACGAAAGTGTCGGCGTCGACGGTGCCGCTGGGGAAATGCATGAGGCCGCCGAGTGCGATCGGCAGCACGAAAACATTGATCGCCAGCAGATAGAGCGGAAACAGCCAGATTGCCTTGTTGAGGTGGCGCTCGTCGACGTTCTCAACCACCGCCACCTGGAACTGGCGCGGCAGGAACATGATGGCGAGCATAGACAGGAAGGTGAGCGATGCCCAGGTGGTGTAATTGCCAGACTCGCCACCGAGCATCAGCAGTGCGCTGAGCTGGGGAACCTTGGCGGCGCGGTCGAAGATGTCGGTAAAGCCGCCGTACATGCCGAAAGTCACGAACAGTCCCACTGCAATGAAGGCAAGCAGCTTGATGAGCGACTCGAATGCGACAGCGGCGACCAGCCCCTCATGGCGTTCGGTGGCATCGAGGTGGCGCGTGCCGAACAGGATGGTGAACGCGGCCAGCAACATGGCGATGTAAAAGGTGTTGTCACCAAGGAAAATCGGCGCGCCCTGCTTGTCGGGCATGACCACTTCCGGGTACTGCAGGATGATGGAAAAGCTGGTCGATATGGCCTTGAGTTGCAGCGCGATGTAGGGAACGATGCCGAGAACCGCGATGATGGTGACCAGCCCGCCAAGCAGTTGGCTTTTGCCATAGCGCGAAGCAATGAAATCCGCGATCGATGTGATGCGGTTGGCCTTGCTGATGCGGATGATTTTCAGCAGGACATACCACCACAGCGCGGCCATCAGCGTCGGTCCCAGATAGATCGGTAGGAATCCGATGCCGCTGGTGGCAGCGCGCCCGACACTGCCGTAAAAGGTCCAGGAGGTGCAGTAGACCGCGAGCGACAGCGCATAGATGTACGGATTGGCGATGATGCTGCGTCCGGCGTCGGCGCGCTTGTCGCCGTAGTAGGCGATGGCAAACAGCATGCCGACGTAGGCAAACGACACCAGCACGATGATGCCGCCGGTCAGCATGCGGTTTTAACCATGGCTGTGATGGCGGGAAACAGGGCAGCCTGCAAGCTTATTCGTTGCGCTTTTCAACGACGAGTGCCATCAGGCCGATGAGCAGCGCCCATACCAGAAACACAAAGGCATAGAGCAGGGGAACGCCCAGGATCATCTCGCGGCTGGCAAACAGCGACAGCAGGGGGTAATTGAACAGCAGGCAGCCCAGCAGAAACAGTGCCGCGAGGCGCTGTCCCTTGATGCTTGGTCTGATCATGGCATCCTCCGGGCGGTGAAAAACGGGGCGCGGAGCACGGCGGGCAGCGGTTTACAGGAGGACGCCTGCTGCACCTTGCGCTTCGCGCATTTCAGCTGACCGGCTGTTTGAGCTGGTCGAGGATCGCCGGGTTTTCAAGCGTCGACACATCCTGCGTGATGGCTTCGCCTTTGGCAATCGAACGCAGCAGCCGCCGCATGATCTTGCCGGAGCGCGTCTTCGGCAGGTTGTCGCCGAAGCGGATGTCGTCGGGTTTGGCAATCGCGCCGATCTGTTCGCCCACCCAGTCGCGCAGCTTGCTGACGACTTCCTTGCCCGCCATGCCTGTCGGACGCGCGCCTTTCAGTACCACGAAAGCGACGATGGCCTCGCCCTTGATGTCATGGGGCTTGCCGACTACGGCAGCCTCGGCGACCAGGGGATTGGCAACCAGGGCCGACTCGATCTCCATGGTACCCAGGCGGTGGCCGGATACGTTCAGCACGTCGTCTATGCGACCGACGATGCGGAAATAGCCGTCCTCGTCAGTGCTAGCACCATCGCCAGCCAGATAATATTTTCCTTTAAAATCATCTGGATAGTAAGTTTTCTTAAAGCGCTCCGGGTCACCCCAGATGGTGCGCACGATGGAAGGCCACGGCCGTTTGATGACCAGGATGCCGCCCTTGCCCCGGCCGACGGGATGCCCGGTTTCATCCACGATGTCGGCCATGATGCCGGGAAGCGGCAAGGTGGCGGAACCCGGCTTGGTAGGGGTTGCGCCCGGCAGGGGCGTGATCATGTGGCCGCCGGTTTCAGTCTGCCACCAAGTGTCGACGATCGGGCAACGTCCGCCACCCACCATTTCGTGGTACCACATCCAGGCCTCCGGGTTGATCGGCTCGCCGACGGTGCCGAGAATACGCAAGCTGGACAGATCGTATTTTTTCGGCAAATCGCCGCCAGCCTTGATCAGCGAGCGGATGGCTGTGGGGGCTGTGTAAAACACCGTCACCTTGTGATCCTGGATCATTTTCCAGAAACGGCCGGCGTCGGGATAGGTCGGCACCCCCTCGAACATGATTTCGGTCGCGCCGCAGGCCAGCGGCCCGTAGCAGACGTAGGAATGTCCGGTGACCCAGCCCACGTCGGCGGTGCACCAGAAAACGTCTGCGGCCTTGTAATCGAACGTCCATTTCATGGTCATGATGGTCCACAGCAGGTAGCCGCCGGTGGAGTGCTGTATGCCCTTGGGCTTGCCGGTGGAGCCGGAGGTGTAAAGGATGAACAGCGGGTGTTCGGCATTGACCCAGGTGGGCTCGCAGATATCCGACTGCCCATTGAGCAGTTCATGCAGCCACACGTCGTGCTTGGCGTTCCAGTTGACGCTGCCACCCGAGCGGCGGTAGACCACGACGCTTTTGATCGAGTCGCAACCGCCAAGGGCAAGTGCCTCGTCGACTGCGGCTTTGAGCGGGATGGCGCGACCGCCGCGCATCTGCTCGTCGGCGGTGAGCACGGCAACCGCGCCGGCGTCGATGATGCGCTCCTGCAGGCTCTTGGCGGAGAAGCCGCCGAACACGACGGAATGCACGGCGCCGATACGCGCGCAGGCCAGCATCGCGACAACGACCTCGATCGACATCGGCATGTAGATAATGACGCGGTCGCCCATCCTGATGTTGAGCGATTTCAGCCCGTTCGCCATCATGCAGGTGCGGCGGTAGAGCTCCCTGTAGGTGATCCTGGTGATTTTCCCGTCGTCGGCCTCGAAAATGATTGCGACTTTGTCAGGTTGGGTCTGCAGATGGCGGTCCAGGCAGTTGTAGGAAGCATTGAGCTCGCCGTCATGGAACCACTTGAAGAAAGGGGCGTTCGATTCGTCCAGCACCTTGCTGAACGGCTTGTGCCACAGCACGTTCTCGCGGGCGAGCCGTGCCCAGAAACCTTCGAAATCCTTTTCCGCCTCGCTGCACAGCTTGCGGTAGGCATCCATGCCCGGGATGTTGGCCTGGCTGACAAACGCAGCGCTCGGCGGGAATATGCGGGTTTCCTGCAATACGGATTCAATCGTGGACATTCATTCCTCCAGTTGCGGCATGCGAATCGGTTCGGGATTCTGAAAGCACTTGCGGCACACGCCGGATTTTCTGATTCGCGTGCGGATAATGGAATCATTAATCGCCCAGCTTGTAAAGTCGCGAGACTGGCGAAAGTCTCTGATTCCATGCATACTTACGACTTACTTACGGCGGGCCTCCCCGCATTGCATGGTAGTGAACCTGGTCAGGTCCGGAAGGAAGCAGCCACAGCTATTTTCTGCAAGTGCCGGGGGCAGGGCTCGCCACCCTTTTTGCAGTGGGATATCATTTGCGCAGTAGCATCATTTTTGTGCGTTTCAGGGGAGCCACAATATGATCAGGAAGCCCTTGGTCGCAGCAGCGATGTTATGGGCGGTAGCAGGAGGCGCGCCGGTTCATGCAGTCGACGGCGTATCGATCGAGGCCGGGAGCGGCAACAGCACCGACATGGGCCGCATCGGCCTGCAGTGGGACTGGAAAAAGCGCTGGTTCCAGGGGCAGAACTGGCATGTCGGCGGCTACTGGGATTTGTCGGCCGGCTACTGGGACCTTAGCGCGCGGCCGGGTCAGAACGACAACATCGCGGAAATCGGGCTGACGCCGGTATTTCGCCTGCAGCAGAACGATCTCAAGGGACTGTATGCAGAAGCTGCAGTCGGCTTTCATCTGCTATCGAGAACGTCCATCGGCGACAGACGCTTCAGCACCCGCTTCCAGTTCGGCGATCATCTCGGCATCGGCTATCGTTTCGGCGCCAAAGGCGAGTACGATCTGAGCTATCGCTTCCAGCACCTGTCCAACGGCGGCATCAAAAAGCCCAACGACGGCATCAACTTCAGCCAGATTCGTTTCCAGTATCACTTCTAAATCTGGCAAGTAGCAGGCGGTAGGCGGTAAACTACGGGCTGGCTGCGGCGACCGCGGGTTGCCGCTTGTTGCTAACCTTCAGGCGCTTACCGATTCCGCTGTGACCCAAGTCCTCGCCCGCAAGTGGCGCCCCAAGACTTTTTCCGAGCTGGTAGGGCAGGAGCACGTGGTCAGGGCACTGACCAACGCGCTGCGCCAGCAGCGGCTGCATCATGCCTACCTGTTCACCGGCACGCGCGGTGTCGGCAAAACCACGCTCGCGCGCATTATCGCCAAGGCGCTCAACTGCGAAACCGGGATCACCGACACGCCGTGCGGGCAATGCGGCGCCTGCCGCGAGATCGACAGTGGCCGCTTTGTCGACCTGATCGAGCTGGACGCGGCTTCCAACACCCAAGTCGACAATATGCGCGAGCTGCTTGAAAACGCGCTTTATGCCCCGAGCAGCGGCCGCTTCAAGGTTTACATCATCGACGAAGTGCACATGCTGTCGCGCTCGGCCTTCAACGCCATGCTGAAAACACTGGAGGAGCCGCCAGCCCACGTCAAGTTCATTCTCGCCACGACCGATCCGCAGAAAATCCCGGTCACCGTGCTCTCGCGCTGCCTGCAGTTCAATCTCAAGCAGATCCCGCAACAGCAGATCCGCGATCAGCTGCAGAAAATTCTCGATGCCGAGGGCGTTGCATCCGAAAAAGCGGCGCTCACCCTGCTGGCGAGGGCGGCACAGGGCAGCATGCGCGACAGCCTGAGCCTGCTCGATCAGGCGATTGCGCACGGCGGTGGCAAGGTCGAAGAATCCGCAGTGCGCATCATGCTAGGCGCAGTGGACCAGACCTATCTTCACACCATCATGCGCGCGCTTGCGGCCGGAGATGGTGCCAGTCTGGTTGCGGAGGCTGAACGCATGGCGGCGCGCAGCCTGTCTTTCGAGGGCGCCCTGCAGGACCTGGGTACGTTGTTGCATCGTCTGGCCCTGCTGCAGGCGGTGCCCGAGACCGTGACACCGGACGATCCGGACCGTGTCGTCCTGGTCGAGCTCGCAGAGCTGTTCGGCGCAGACGATCTGCAGCTCTACTACCAGATCGCGCTGCAGGGCAGGGCCGATATCGGCCTGGCGCCGGACGAGTACGCAGGATTTACCATGACCCTGCTGCGCATGCTGGCATTCATGCCCGGAGCGGCGCCTGCTGCACATAGGCCGGTGGCTCGGGTGGCCCCGGGCACAGCTGGTGCGGCCACGGCCGCGGCGCCTGCGGCCGCTGTCGCGGCTGAGCGGGACGCAAAAAAAAACACGACTAAAGCGGCCTGGGGCGAGATCATCGGAGAACTGGGTCTGACCGGCATGGCACGCATGCTGGCCCAGCATTGCGAACTGGTCCGGCACGACGCAACGCGCATGGAGCTATGCGTTGCGAAGGCGCACGAGCGGCTGCTCGACAAGCCATACCAGGACAAGCTGAAGGCGGCGCTGGCACAGCACTTCGGCAGCGCCCTGCAGGTCACGATCGGCATAGGCGAGAGCGGCGGCAACTCTCCGGCGGAGATCGCCAATCGCCACAAGCAGCAGCTTCAGGCACAGGCCATTGCGGAAATCGAACAGGATCCATTCGTGCGCGATCTGGTCGAGAATTTTGATGCGCGCGTGATCGACTCCACGATCAAATCCATACATAGCGAGGACAAGTGATGATGAAGGGCGGAATTGCGGGCCTGATGAAGCAGGCCCAGCAGATGCAGGAAAACATGAAAAAGATGCAGGAACAGCTGGCGACCATCGAAGTCGAGGGGCAGTCGGGCGCGGGCATGGTGAAAGTGGTGATGACCTGCCGCCATGACGTCAAGCGCGTGATCATCGATGACAGCCTGCTCAAGGACGATAAGGAAATGCTCGAGGACTTGGTCGCGGCGGCCGTCAACGACGCGGTGCGCCGGGTTGAGTCCACTGTGCAGGAAAAAATGTCGGGCATGACGGCCGGCCTGCCCCTGCCACCGGGGATGAAGCTGCCGTTTTAAACGGCCAGGGCAGCGCCTGGGGAACGCGTGCTTTTGCCCACCCGCCGCCTGCACCCATAAACCTTGAATGAAAACCCCCTCCACCCTGGAAGAACTGATTGAATCCCTGCGCTGCCTGCCGGGGGTGGGGCCAAAATCCGCACAGCGCATGGCTTATCACCTGCTGCAGCGCGATCAGCCCGGCGCGCGGCGGCTTGGCAACGCGCTCGGCCTGGCCTTGGAGCGCATTCGTCATTGCGAAAAATGCAACAGCTTTGCCGAGGAGCCGGTGTGTGGACTGTGCCGTTCGCCGCGCCGCGATGCCACGCTGCTGTGCGTGGTCGAAACGCCGGGGGACCTGCTGATGATGGAGCAGGCACAGTGCCACCAGGGCCTGTATTTCGTGCTCATGGGTTCGCTGTCGCCGCTCGATGGCGTCGGCCCCAAGGATATCCACCTCGACCGCCTGATTAAGCGCGCTGCTGACGGCACGGTGCGCGAAGTCATGCTGGCCACCAACTTCACCGTCGAAGGCGAAGCCACCGCGCATTACATCGGCGAATTGCTGCGCGCTAGAGGCCTGAAAGTCACGCGCATCGCGCGCGGTCTGCCGGTGGGAGGTGAACTCGAACATGTCGACAGCGGCACGCTGGCGCAGGCGGTCGTCGAGCGCCGCGAAGTATAGCCTGCTGCACGAAATCCCCGTGCCCCGAAAACAACCGTCAACTGACAGAAGCCAAAACTTGAAAACTTCCCGAGATACCACCGGCGAACCATCGCAGAAATTGCACAAGGTTCTGGCGCAGGCCGGAATCGGCTCGCGCCGCGCCATGGAACAATGGATCATCGAGGGCAAGGTGACGGTCAACGGCGCTGTCGCCACGCTGGGCATGCGCGTCGGGCCGCAGGACGAGATCAGGGTGGGGCGGCGCACGGTGCGCTGGCCGGCCGCTGACCAGTTGCCGCGGGTGCTGCTTTACCACAAACCCGAGGGCGAAATCGTCAGCCGCGAAGACCCAGACGGCCGTGCTACGGTTTTTGAGGGCCTGCCGCGATTGCGCGGTGCCAAGTGGCTGCCTGTCGGCCGCCTTGATTACAACACCTGTGGTCTGCTGATTTTCACCACTTCCGGCGATCTGGCGAATCGCATGATGCACCCGAGATTCGGGCTGGAGCGCGAATACGCGGTGCGCATCCTGGGCCAGCTTACGCCGGAGCAGGTGGCCAGGCTCAAGGCCGGCATCGAGCTGTCGGACGGCCCGGCGCGCTGCGAGGCCCTGGAGGACGAGGGCGGGGAAGGCTCGAACCACTGGTACCGTCTGGTGCTTAGGGAAGGGCGCAACCGGGTGGTGCGCCGCATGTTCGAGGCGCTGGGGCTGACGGTCAGCCGCCTGATGCGGGTGCGCTTCGGCATCGTCGCCCTGCCACCGCGCCTGAAACGCGGCCAGTCGAGCGAACTGACTGCGGAGGAAACCCGGCAGCTGCTGGACTGGCTTAAACTGTCCCCGCAACAGCCTGCCAGCGGCAGAGCTGCTCCCGCTCCAGCAGAAAAACGCAGTCGTCCCCGCCGCTCGTCGAAAGCCAGGTGAGCTCGAGGCGGGGAAAAGCCTTCTCCACGCGCACCCGATTGTGGCCGACCTCGACCACCAGAATTCCCTTTGGACTCAGGTATCCGGCGGCATGGCGCAGGATGTCGCGCACGATATCGAGGCCGTCTGTGCCGCCGGCCAGCGCCAATCGCGGTTCCTTGCGGTATTCAGTCGGCAGCCTGTCCATCACCGATTTTCGGACATATGGCGGGTTGGAGACGATCAGTTCGTAGCGCTTTCCGGCAACGCCGGCAAACAGATCAGACCTGAGCAGCCGGATGCGGCTTTCCAGGCGGTAAGCGGCGACGTTGCGCCGCGCAACGCGCAGCGCATCGGTGGAAATGTCGATGGCATCGATTTTTGCCCTGGGAAAGCTGTGTGCCAGCAGGATGGCAAGGCAGCCGGATCCCGTGCATAAATCGAGTGCAGACTTCGTGCGCAACGGCTGCGCGACCCAGGGTCTCAGATCATCGCGCAGCAATTCCGCGATATAAGAGCGCGGGACGATGACGCGCTCGTCAACGTAAAAGCGGTAATCGCCCAGCCAGGCTTCGCGGGTAAGATAGGCTGCGGGCTTGCGCTCGCGAATGCGGCGCCCGAACAGCGCGTTGACGCGGCGGACCTGAGTCGGACTCAGCGGCGCAGCCAGGGCGGACTGCAGTGCATCGGGATGCAGCTTCAGGGCGTGCAGCGCGAGATAGGCGGCCTCATCCGAGGCGCGAGCAATGCCGTGGCCGAAGGATAGCCGCGCCGCCCTGAAGCGTTGGGCGCCTTCACGGATCAGCCTGCCGAGGGTGGCGGGGGCAGGCCGGCGACCGGCGGCGCGCTCAGCCGAGCGCATCCAGATTGAGTTTGATACTCGACAGGTCGTCGGTTTTGTGCGCGCTCTGGGCCCCGGCGGCAGGCTGGGAGGAGGACGCTGTCTGGGCGCTGCCCGTCTGCTGCGTCTTGCTGGCGTTGTTGATCAGCCAGTGCAGGTTTGAAGGGGAGTCGGAATTCGCCATGGCTTCGTCCATGGTGATCTGCCCGGTCGAATAGAGATGGAACAAAGCCTGCTCGAACGTTTGCGAACCCGGGGACATGCTCTGCTCCATGGCATCCTTGACCTGGCTGATGTCGCCATCCTTGATCAAATCCTGGATGTGCTTGGTGTTCAGCATGACTTCAACTGCGGGAACCCGCCTGCCGTCAGCGGTGCGCACCAGGCGCTGGGAAATGACCGCGCGCAAGGCGATGGAGAGATCGGACAGCAGGCTGTCACGCGCTTCGCGCGGGAAGAAATTTATTATTCGGTTCAATGCGTTGTAGCTGTTGTTGGCGTGCAGGGTGGACATGCACAGGTGACCGGTCTGGGCGAACAGCAGGGCGCTTTGCAGCGTTGGCTGGTCGCGGATCTCGCCGATCATGATGAGATCTGGCGCTTCGCGCATGGCGCTGATCAGCGCGTCCTGGTAGCTGTGGGTGTCCACGCGCACCTCGCGCTGATTGACGATGGATTTCTTGTGCCTGAAGGCAAATTCTATCGGGTCTTCTATGGTGAGGATGTGACCGGTCTTGATGGTATTGCGATGGTCGATCATCGATGCCATGGTTGTGGATTTACCCGATCCCGTGGAACCGACCACCAAGATCAGCCCCAGCTTCTCCATGATCACTTCCTTGAGAATCGGCGGCAGATTCAACGACTCGAACGAAGGCACGTCCGGCTTGACGAAGCGGATGACCATGCTCACTGTGTTGCGCTGGTGGAAGATATTGATGCGGAAATTACCGATCATCTCTCCTTCATCATTCTGCCCGCGCCGCGCGAAATTCATTTCATGCCCGGTTTCGAATTCCTTGATCTGGGCTTCGTTCATCAGTTCGTAGCAGATTTTCTTGACCTGCTCCGGGTCGAGCGCCTGGTTGTTGACCGGCATCACCACACCGTTGATCTTGATCTGAATCGGCGCCCCGGCAGTGAAGAAAAGATCGGAAGCCTGTTTTTCGGCCATCAGCCTGAAAAGCGGTGTTACGAACATGGTTGCCCCCCGTGTACGGTGGTTAAGTCGCGCGGCTGCCGGTCATTTTGCCAACTCCATTCGCGATTGCCTAGCGCAAAGGCGCTCAATCGCTGCGCAACAGGTCGTTGATGCTGGTTTTGGCGCGGGTCTTGGCATCCACCTGTTTGACGATTACCGCGCAATAAAGGCCGCATTTGCCGTCAGACGAAGGCAGCGAGCCGGAAACCACCACCGAGCCGGCCGGAACGCGCCCGTAGAGGACCTTGCCGGTCTCGCGATGATAGATTTTCGTGCTCTGGCCGATGAACACGCCCATGGAAATCACCGAGCCTTCCTCGACGATCACGCCTTCCACGATCTCGGAGCGCGCGCCGATGAAGCAGTTGTCTTCGATGATGGTCGGGTTGGCCTGCAGGGGCTCCAGCACGCCGCCGATGCCCACGCCTCCGGATAGATGCACGTTTTTGCCGATCTGGGCGCAGGAGCCCACGGTAGCCCAGGTGTCAACCATGGTGCTCTCGTCAACATAAGCGCCGATGTTGACGTAGGAGGGCATCAGGATCGCGTTCTTGCCGATGAACGCGCCGCGCCTTACCATCGCCGGCGGCACCACGCGAAAACCGCCGCGTGCAAAATCCTCCTGCGAGTAGTTTGCGAATTTGCCGGGCACTTTGTCAAAATAGCGGGTGGCGGCGCCGGGCATGACTGCATTGTCTTCCAGGCGGAAGGACAGTAGCACGGCTTTCTTGATCCATTGGTGGACCACCCATTCACCGTTTGATTTTTCCGCAACCCTGGCCGTTCCCGCATCGAGCGCAGCAATCACTCGGTCTACTGCGGCGCCGACCTTGGCTGGCGCGCTGCCCGGCCTGAGATCGTTGCGGTTTTCCCATGCCTGTTCGATGACGGTCTGCAATGCGTTGATTTCATTCATGGCGGAGTCTGCGGTTCTAGAGGTTGTTGACGAAAGTGGCAATGCGATGCGCGGCTTCGGCACATTCGGCGGTCGGGGCCACCAGCGCGATGCGCACGCGGTCCTTGCCGGGATTGGTGCCTCCGGCTTCGCGGGCAAGATAGCTTCCGGGCAGCACCGAGACTGCCTGTTCCTGGTACAGCCGCCGCGTAAATTCGGTGTCGCTGAGCGGCGTCGGCGCCCAGAAATAAAATGCCGCGTCAGGCATCTCCACGTCCAGCGCCGGCTGCAGTATTTTCAGGGCGGCATCGAATTTTTCGCGGTAGAGACGCCGGTTTTCAACGACATGCGCCTCATCCCGCCATGCCGCGATGCTGGCAAGGTGTATGGGTGGACTCATCGCACAGCCCTGGTAAGTGCGGTAAAGCAGGAATTTTTTGAGGATTTGAGCATCGCCGGCGACAAAACCCGAGCGCATGCCGGGAACGTTTGAGCGCTTGGACAGGCTGGAAAATACGACCAGCCGTGGATAGCCCGTGCGGCCAAAATGCTGCGCCGCCTGCAAGGCTCCCAATGGCGCACGGCCTTCTTCAAAATAGATTTCGGAATAACATTCGTCAGCGGCGATCACGAAGCCGTGGCGATCGGACAGGGCAAAGAGTTTTTCCCATTCTGCCAGCGACATCACCGCGCCGGTGGGGTTGCCCGGGGAGCATACGTAAATTAGCTGCGTACGCTGCCATACTTGCGGTGCCAGGGCGTCAAAATCATAAGCGTACCCGCTACCGGGCAAATTGTTCAGAAACTGCGGCTGCGCGCCGGCGAGCAGCGCAGCGCCTTCGTATATCTGGTAGAAGGGGTTGGGGCAGACTACGACGGGATCAGCCCGGGTCGGGTCGATGATGGTTTGCGCGAAGGCGAACAACGCTTCGCGGCTGCCATTGACCGGGATGATCTGGTTGAGCGGGTCTATGGCAGCCAGGGCATAGCGCTGCCTGAGCCAGTCGGCGATGGCGATGCGCAGGCCTTCGCCGCCCAGCGTGGTCGGATAACTGGCCAGGCCGCCCAGATTGTCAGCAATCGCCCGTTTGATGAATTCAGGCGTCGGGTGCTTGGGTTCACCGATATGCAGGCTGATGGGCTTCAGGGCCGGATTGGCAACGGCGCCTTCAAGCAGTGCGGCAAGTTTCTGGAACGGGTAACTTTGCAGGCGGTCGAGGGCGGGATTCACGGCAGGGCGGTTTTCTGGTGACTGGATGCGTCTAAGCGGGATGACGGGGCCGGGGCTGGGTCAGATGCGGTTGGAAACTTGAATTGTAGTGATATGCAGCAGTCATGTGGCCAGCTGGCGGGTGCTTGCCGAAGCCGGCACGGCAGACAGATCGGGGCTTGGACGGGGTTTCCATCCCGGCTTGAAGTGCTCGGCAACCACGGTCGTGAAAATGCCGCCGCGCACGTAGAAACGGGCAGTCAGACGCATGAAGCGCGGCCGCGTCGCATTGACCAGGTCGTTGAGAATGCGATTGGTCACGGCTTCGTGAAACGCCCCTTCGTTGCGGAACGACCAGACGTAGAGCTTGAGGCTTTTCAGTTCGACGCACAGCTTGTCGGGCACGTAATCCAGGAGCAGCGTGGCGAAGTCGGGCTGGCCGGTTTTCGGGCACAGGCAGGTAAATTCCGGTATTTCCATGTGAATCCGGTAATCCCGCCGTGGCGCAGGATTGGCAAAGGTCTCAAGCTGCTTGTTCGGTTTGGCCGGCATCGCAAATCAGTTAAAATGGCTCGAAAAATTCAATTACGAATTATAACCTCCCAGATAACCTCTCAGGCAGCAGAAAATTGCGTCTCACTCAAATCAATCTTGCCGGCTTCAAGTCTTTCGTAGATCCCACGCATATTCCCGTCCCGGGCCAGCTTGTCGGCATCGTCGGGCCCAATGGCTGCGGCAAATCGAACATCATTGACGCCGTGCGCTGGGTGCTGGGGGAGACCTCCGCCAAGCATCTGCGTGGCGAAACCATGCAGGACGTACTGTTCAACGGTTCCGGCGACCGCAAGCCAGTCAATCGCACCAGCGTGGAGCTGATTTTCGACAACAGCCTGGGCAAGGCTGCCGGGCAATGGTCCAAATACGCCGAAATCTCGGTAAAGCGCGTGCTCCAGCGCGACGGCGATTCCTCGTACTACATCAATAATATCCATGTGCGCCGCCGTGACGTGGCGGACATCTTCCTTGGCACCGGATTGGGCGCACGCGCCTATGCGATCATCGAGCAGGGCATGATTTCGCGGGTGATCGAGGCCAAGCCGGAAGAATTGCGTGTTTTTCTCGAAGAGGCTGCGGGCGTATCGAAGTACCGCGAGCGCCGGCGTGAAACCGAACTCAGGCTCAAGGACACGCGGGAAAACCTGCTGCGCGTTGATGACATCCGGCAGGAGCTGGAAAAGCAGCTTGGGCACCTGCAGGAGCAGGCGGAAGTCGCCACGCGTTACCATGAACTGCAGGGTGAACTGCAGACCACGCAGAACCTGTTGTGGTTCACCAAGAGGCGGGAGGCTGCGACCAGCCGCAACCGCCATGCTAGGGAAATCGAGCGTCTGGGCATCGAACTCGAAGCCGAGACCGCAAAACTGCGCGAAGCCGAGAAACGCCTGGAGGAAATGCGTGATCAGCATTACCGCGTGGGCGATGAACTGCACGCCGCGCAGGGGGCCCTGTATGAGGTAAACGCCGAGGTTGCGCGGCTGGAACAGCAGATTGCGCATGTGCGCGAAAACCGCCAGCGCATAGAACAGCAGCTGGAGACGTTGCGTGCCCAGCTGGAGCACAGCCGCTCACAGCTGGCGTCAGCGCAGGCGGGACTCGACCAATCGCGCAGCGAGAAAGTGCTTGCCGAAGAGCAGTCGGTGGCATGCCAGACCGCGGCAGCAGCCGAAGCCGAAAAGCTGCCGGTTGCAGAAGAAGCCTATCGCGCGAGCCGCAGCCGCCGCGACGAATTGCAGGGCAATCTGGCCAGGGCCGAGCAGAGCCTGCAGGTGGAGCAGACCAAGCTTGCGCATGCCGCTCGGCTTATCGAACAGCTGGCATCGCGCCAGGAACGTCTGGTCGAGGAAAAACAGGCACTTCCCGCACCTGACACCAGCACCGTGGAGCGACTGCGCCAGCAAATGCACGCGCTGGACGCGGCACTGAGCGGGCAACGCGAGACGCTGGCGCAGAAGGAGCAGATGCTGCCACAGCGCGAACAGGAATTGCGCGAGAAAAACGAAGTGCTGGATACCGCGACCCAGCGGCTTACCGGGCTGCAAGCACGCATTCACGCCCTGCAGCAGCTGCAGGACCGCTTGGCGCGCGGGGCTGATATGGAAGGCTGGCTGGCATCGCGGTCACTCGATGGTGCGCCCCGCCTCTGGCAGAGCATGGCGATTGAATCGGGCTGGGAAGACGCACTGGAAGCAGTGTTGCGCGAGCGCCTCAACGGCATCGCGCTCGACACCCTCGACAGGTCGGCGGATTGGTTGCGCAATGCCCCCCCGGGGAAAATGACCGTGTATGACACCAGCGGCACGCGATCAGACGCGGCGGAGGCCGTGTCGGGCCTGGAACCGCTGCAGCGCTATGTGACCTGCCGCGATCCGCGCCTCGAGGCAGTCCTGGCGGATTGGCTGCATGAGGTTTTCGTGGTGGAGGACGCCGCTTCGGGGCTGGAGCGGCGGCAACAGCTGCCGGTTGGGGCGTGGATGGTGTCCCGGGAAGGGCATGTCTTCACGCGCCACAGCGTGAGCTTTCATGCGCCGGATTCCGAACTGCACGGCGTGCTGTCCCGGCAACGCGAGATCGAACAGCTGCAATCCTCGATCAGCGCCGAGCAAGGGCAGCTTACAGGCCTCAGGCAGACCGTCACGGAAATCGAGAGGGATATCGAGCAGCGCAAATCGGAAATCGCAGGGCTGCGGCAGAGCGTCAGCGATACGCAGCAGCAACATCACGAACTGCAGATGGAGGCCCTGAGATTGTCGGAGCAGGCGCAGCGCCTGACCCAGCGCGGCGAGCAAATCGCGTCTGAACTGGAGGAAATCGCCACCCAGCACACCACGGAAATGGGCCACCGCGAAGCCGCGCAAGCCAATGTCGGGCGTCTGCAGCAGGAGACCGCCGAATTGCGACAACAGCTCGAACTGGCGGCCGATCTTCACCGCCGTGCCGAATCGGTGCTGGCCTTGCAGCGCGAAGCGCTACAGAAAGCTCAGCGCGAACAACAGGAGGCACAGTTTCATCTCAGATCTTGTGACAATAAAATCAATGAGATAGACAACTCAATCAAGATTTTTCTTGAAAGCATTGCCGGCCTGGAAGCGAGTGTTGTCACCGAACAGAACGGGCTTGCCGGCTATGACGAGGCACCATGGCAGCAGCAACTGCAGCAGTCGCTGGTGCAACGCGGTCAGCGCGAACAGGCGCTGGCCCAAGCACGGGATGCGCTGGAGGGCATGGAGTCACAACTCAAGGCGGTAGAGCAGGAACGGCTTGCCTGCGAGCAGAAGCTTGGCCCCCTGCGCGAGCGCATCAACGAGGTGCGCCTCAAGGAGCAGGAGGCGCGGCTCACCGAGGAGCAGTATGCGCAGCAGCTTGCGGATGCAGGGGCAAAAGACGAGGAGCTTGCGGCCTTGCTGGAGAAAGGCACGCGCTCCGGGGCCATGCAGAGCGAAATCGCGCGCCTCAACGAGGAAATTCGCGCGCTGGGTGCGGTGAACCTCGCGGCACTCGAGGAACTGCAGGCCGGGCAGGAACGCAAGAATTATCTCGATGCCCAGTCGCATGACCTGACCGAGGCGATGGCGACGCTGGAGGACGCGATACGGCGCATAGACCGCGAAACACGCGAGCGCCTGCAGCATACTTTTGACGAGGTCAACCGTCATTTCAGCCAGATGTTCCCGGCGTTGTTCGGCGGCGGCAACGCCAAGCTGATACTGACCGGCGAGGAGATTCTGGACAGTGGCGTGCAGGTCATTGCGCAGCCACCCGGCAAGAAGAACAGTTCGATTCACCTGCTGTCGGGCGGGGAGAAGGCGCTGACCGCGCTGTCTCTGGTGTTCTCCATGTTCCAGCTCAACCCGGCGCCGTTCTGCCTGCTGGACGAGGTGGATGCGCCGCTCGACGATCACAATACCGAGCGCTTCTGCGACCTGGTCAAGAGAATGTCCGCACATTCCCAGTTCCTGTTCATCAGCCACAACAAGATCACGATGGAAATCGCCAATCAGCTGCTTGGCATCACCATGCAGGAAGCGGGCGTCTCGCGGGTGGTCGCGGTGGATATCGAAGAAGCCATGAAATTGACCGAAGAAGCCGCTTAGTCGCGAGCTTAAGCGTACGAATTCGCATACGAGGCCAGATGAGTGATTTGCAGATAAGCCTGCTGATAATCGGCGCCGTTGTCGTCGGCGTGGTTTATCTGTTCAATCTGTTCCAGGAGCGCAAGCTGCGCCGCAGGCTAGAGCAGGCATTCGCCACCGAGCACGACGACGTTTTGCTGGATGCGCCGCCGCAGGACACGGCACGCGGGCGCATAGAGCCGCAACTGGCGCACGCCGATGCAATGACCGGGACTGCCGCGAGGATGGACGAACCTGTTCCGGAAATGCCGCAGTCTGCCGCCGATGCCCCGGACTCCGGCAGACGGAGCGGATTTGATGCCCTGCCTGACACACCCGGATTCGACCCGGTGATCGACTGCGTAGCGCAGATCGACGCGAACGGGCCGATATCCGATAGCCTTATCAACGAGCTGCTGAGCAGGCTGGCAGCGATCGGCAAACCGGTGCGTGGCGCCGGCTTCGATTCCGGAACAGGACGCTGGGAATTCCTCGACGGCACCGGTTCCGGACAATACAGGACGCTGCGCTTTGCCATGCAACTGGTGAATCGCGGCGGAGTGGTGCAGGCTGCGCAGCTGGTGGCGTTTTGCGATCTCATCCGGGATCGCGCCGGCAAGGCGGGCGGGGTTGCCACGCTGCCCGATATCGAGTCCACACTGGAGGCCGCGCGCAACCTGGACGATTTCTGCGCCGACGTCGATGTTGCGATAGGCGTCAATATCATCGCCGGCAAAGGCGAATCCTTTGCCGGCACCAAAATACGCGGGCTCGCTGAAGCCGCCGGGTTCAAGCTTGAATCGGCAGGTGTGTTCAACTATCGCAATGATCAGCGGCAGATACTGTTCACTCTCGACAATCATGAGCCTGCCCCGTTCATTCCCGAGCAGATCAAGAGCCTGACCACTTCCGGAATAACCCTGCTGCTTGACGTGCCGCGCGTCGCGGCCGGCCAGCAGGTGCTGGACCGCATGCTGGAGATCGGCAGGGAATTGGAGCAGGGGCTTGGAGGCAAGCTGGTGGACGACAACCGCGTCGCGCTCAACGCATCCGGCATCGCCAAGATCAGACAGCAGCTGGGCGCCATACAGGCGAAGATGGATGCCTGCGGCATCAGCGCCGGCAGCGAACGGGCGTTGCGCCTGTTTTCCTAGCAATGCCGCTGCCTCCGGATGTTGGTGCTCGCGCGCAGCAACTGCGCGAGAAAATCGAAGCATATAACACCGCCTACTACGTTCTGGATGCTCCGCTTGTCCCTGATGCTGAATACGATAGGCTGTTCCGGGAACTGCTGGAGTTGGAGGAACGATACCCGGCATTGCGCACCGCGGATTCGCCCACTCAGCGCATCGGCGGAGCGCCGCGGAGCGATCTTCCCCCAGTGCGGCACGCGGTGCCAATGCTGTCGATACGCACCGAGACCGATGCCGGGCCAGGTGGGGCGGCGGCCTTCGATGCCCGCGTGCGACGTGAGCTGAAACTAGGGCCAGACGATCCGCCTGTTGAATACAATGCCGAGCTCAAGTTCGACGGCATTGCCGTCAGCCTGCGTTACGAGAATGGCGTGTTGGTGCGAGCAGCCACGCGTGGTGACGGTGAAGTGGGCGAGGATGTAACCCCCAATGTGCGGACAATACGCAGTGTTCCACTGAGGCTGGCCGGCAAGTTTCATCCGCCGGTTATCGAGATACGGGGCGAGATCTTCATGCGCCGCGACGACTTCGAAAAGCTCAACAACAGCCAGCGCGCACTTGGCGAAAGGGTGTTCGTGAATCCGCGCAATGCCACCGCAGGCTTCGTGCGCCAGCTCGATTCCAAGATTACTGCAAGCCGCAGGCTGTCGTTTTACGCGTATGGTCTTGGCGAAGTGCAAGGCTGGGAACTGCCACCCACACAAAGCGCCCTGCTGGATGCGCTTTGCGGTTTTGGTGTTTCCGTTTCGGCCGAGCGCTGCACCGCGCTTGGAGCTGACGGTTTGGCCGCGTTTCACTCCAAGACGGGTGCTGCTCGCGATAGCCTCCCTTTTGACATAGACGGTGTCGTGTACAAGGTCAACCGGCTCGACATGCAGCGCCAGCTCGGCTTCGTGACACGCGAACCGCGCTGGGCCTGCGCACATAAATTTCCCGCGCAGGAGGAACTGACGCAGGTCCAGAGTATCGACATACAAGTCGGCCGCACCGGCAAGCTGACTCCGGTTGCAAGGCTGTCTCCGGTCTTTGTGGGAGGGGTAACCGTCAGCAATGCAACGCTGCACAACGAGGATTTCGTGCGCAGCCTTGACCTGCATATCGGCGACACCGTGATCGTGCGGCGTGCTGGAGATGTGATTCCACAGATTGTCGCCGTGGTGGGCGAGCACCGCGTCGCGCATGGTTCGTCTTTCGTGATGCCTTGCCGCTGCCCGGTATGTGGCTCCAAGGTCGTGCGTGACGAGGAAGAGAAGGATCATCGCTGCAGTGGCGGCCTGTTTTGTCCTGCGCAGCGCAAACAGGCACTGCTGCATTTTGCCTCGCGCCGGGCGATGAACATCGAAGGACTGGGAGAAAAACTGGTCGACCAGCTGGTCGACCATCAGATCGTCAGCACGCCGGCGGATCTGTACAGGCTGAGCACCGCAGCGCTGGCTGCGCTTGAGCGCATGGCTGAGAAATCGGCCATGAACATTGTCGCCGCAATCGAGAAAAGCAAGCGGACTACCCTCGCGCGCTTTATCTTCGCCTTGGGGATTCGCAATGTCGGTGAACGTACGGCAAGTGACCTTGCGCAATATTTCGGCAGCCTTGACCTGCTGACCGAAGCTGATGAACAAATCTTGCGACGTGTGCCCGACGTCGGGCCTGTGGTCGCACAGAGTCTGGTGCAATTTTTTTCGGAACCCCACAATCTTGAGGTGGTCAAACAGCTGCTTGCAGCGGGGATCGTTTTTGAACCCATGCCGCGCCCTGCATCCACAAGCGGCGCCGTGGCGGGAAAGAATTTCGTGCTGACCGGCAGCATGCAGAGCCTTACCCGCGACGAGGCCAAGGCGCGCATTGAACGCCTGGGAGGGCGCGTGACGGGCAGCGTATCGAAAAAGACCGATTACGTGGTGGCCGGTGCCGATCCCGGCAGCAAGTACGACAAAGCCGTGGAACTGGGCATTACTCTCCTCGACGAGCGGCAGCTGATTGAAATGCTGAGTGAATAAAAACGGACAGCGATATGAGCGCAATAACCAAAGCAGTTTTTCCTGTCGCGGGCATGGGCACGCGTTTTCTGCCCGCAACCAAGGCCAGCGCCAAGGAGATGATGCCCGTGGTAGACAAGCCGTTGATCCAGTATGCGGTTGAGGAAGCGGTTGCCGCCGGCGTGACTGAAATGATTTTCGTCACGGGACGCGGAAAACGGGCCATTGAAGACCATTTCGACAAAGCCGTAGAGCTTGAATCCGAACTGGAGGAGCGGGGCAGGAGCAAGCTTCTCAAAATGATCCGCAACATTATTCCGAGCAGCGTTTCCTGCGTCTATGTGCGCCAACCACAGGCCCTGGGGCTGGGGCATGCTGTTTTATGTGCGATGCCGGTCGTAGGCGACAAGCCGTTTGCGGTCGTGCTTGCAGATGATCTTATCGACGGCAAACCCCCGGTGCTCAAGCAGATGGTCGGGGTTTTCAGCCGGCGCGGACGTTCGGTGATCGGTGTGCAGAATGTGCCAAGACAGGATACCCGCAGTTATGGCATCGTCAGAACCGTCACCGGCTCCAAGTCTCCGCACCGCATCAGCGGCATCGTCGAGAAACCCGAGCCTGGCGTCGCACCGTCGACGCTGGGCGTGGTTGGCCGCTATATCCTGACACCGCGCATTTTCCATCATTTGCAGAATGTGAAGCCTGGCAGTGGCGGTGAAATCCAGCTGACTGACGGCATAGCCGGCCTTCTTGCCGAAGAAGACGTTTTTGCATATGAATTCGACGGAATTCGTTATGATTGCGGCAGCAAGCTAGGTTATCTCAAGGCCACGCTTGCCTATGCCTTGAAACATCCTGAAGTCGGCAGGGAATTTAGTAAGTATTTGAATAATAAAGAATATATTATAAAAAAGTGAGCTGCGTTTCGGTTTATTACCATGTGCTAATATGCCAAGAACGCGTTTTCAACAAGGATATCGACCATGGCAGACAAGCTCATGATCGTGATGGTCAATACCGACCCCAGCAATGCAGCCGAGCTGGGCGCGCCGTTTTTTCAGGCGACCGTCGCAGCGGCAATGGATTATGAAGTGGAAGTGATCCTTACTGCGCGTGCCGGCGAACTTGCCAAGAAGGGCGTGGCAGAAAAATTGTTCGTGAAGCAGGGATCGTCCAAGAGCGTTTACGATTTCATGAAAGATGCCCATGAGGCCGGGGTGCATTTCAAAGTATGCACGCCGACGCTGGACTTGTGGGGCAACGACCTGATTCCGGAAATAGAAGAAACGGTGGGCGGGGCCTACGTTATCCAGCAGGCGATGGAAGACAACGTCGTTACCTTTACTTACTGAGTGAAACTCAATCCCGATAAGGCGCGAGAATTATTGCAAACGGCGGAGCAGATATGTTCCGCCGTTGTCGTATCCGACGCTGTTTCGAGGCTTGCGCGCGAGATTACGGCCGGGCTGCGGGATCGCAATCCCCTGGTGCTCTGCGTCATGCGCGGCAGCGTGATGTTTGCCGGGCAGCTTCTGCCGCAACTTGAGTTCCCGCTCGAATTCGATTACCTCGATGTCACGCGATATGGCAATGCCACCAGCGGCGGCGAACTGACCTGGAAGGTCAGCCCGGGCACCGCGGTCGGCGGACGTGTCGTGCTGGTGCTGGATGACATACTCGACGAAGGCCATACCCTGAAAGCGATACGCGACAAGCTGCTTGCTGCGGGGGCGAGTGAGTTTCACAGCGCGGTGTTTGCGGAAAAGGACACCGGACGCGCCAAGCCGGTCCGCGCCGATTATGTGGGCGTCAGACTGCCTGACCGCTATGTTTTCGGGTTTGGCATGGATGTGGCCGGCGCATGGCGCAACCTGCCGGCGATATATGCATTGAAGGACGGGCAGGACCTGCATGGAAAGGCAGACAATGAAAGCTGAGCGGTCAGCATGCCCCCTGGCGTGCCAGCGCATGCCGCTGATCATCTTCGTTTCGCATGCTCCGGTTGCCCCATGCTAGCGATTATCGGCGGCAGCGGGCTGACACAGCTGGCCAATCTCGAAGTCACGCACCGCCAGGTGGTGCGCACACCGTATGGCGAAGCTTCGGGGGCGCTGACCTTTGGCAGGCTCAAGGGGCGCGAGGTGGTTTTTCTGGCGCGCCATGGTTACGGCCACACCATTCCGCCGCATAAAGTCAATTACCGCGCCAACATCTGGGCGCTCCATGCGCAGCAGGCCAAACATGTGGTCGCGGTCGCTTCGGTAGGGGGCATACGCGCGGATCTTGGACCCGGCTCACTGGCTGTCCCCGCCCAGATCATCGATTACACCCATGGCCGTGAATTCACGTTCTTTGGCGCTACCGACCGCGGCGTTACCCATATCGATTTTACCGAACCCTACCATGAACCGCTGCGCATGCGGCTGCTCGACGCCGCGAAGCTGGCAGGGGAAAAAATTGTGGCGGGCGGGACTTATGCGGCGACGCAGGGCCCGCGGCTGGAAACGGCAGCCGAGATCGACCGCCTCGAGCGCGACGGTGCCGACATGGTGGGCATGACAGGCATGCCCGAGGCCGCGCTGGCGCGCGAAATCGGCTTGCCATATGCGGCTATTGCGGTTGTGGTGAACCACGCCGCAGGACGTGGCAGCAGCGCGCATGGCATACAGCTTGCCGATATCAATGCCGCATCGCGCGAGGCCATGGCACGGGTACGTGCCATCCTGGAAAAACTGGTGGAAGCCGATGGCAGTTAGGACCGTTCTGAAAATGGGTGATCCGCGGCTGCTGGAGCAATCACGGCCGGTGGAACGATTTGACACTCCCGAGTTGCACGCCCTGATCGCCGACATGCTGGACACGATGCATTTCCTCGACGGCGCCGGGCTCGCGGCGCCGCAGATCGGCGTCGGCCTGCAAGTCGTCATTTTCGGCGTGGATCACAACCCGCGCTACCCTGATGCCGAGGCCGTACCGCAGACGGTGCTGATCAATCCGTTGCTGACCCCGATCGGCGGAGAAATAGAAGATGGCTGGGAAGGGTGCCTCAGCGTGCCGGGCATGCGCGGCCTGGTGCCGCGCCACAGGCGCCTGCGTTACCGCGGTTTGGATCAGTATGGAAAGGCGATAGACCGCAGCGTGAGCGATTTTCACGCCCGCGTCGTGCAGCACGAATGCGATCACCTCGCGGGCATCCTCTATCCGATGCGCATTGCGGACATGCGCAATTTCGGATTCACCGAAGAGCTTTTTCCCGGGCAGGATCTGCAGGACGATTAGGAATGCCGCCGCTGATGCAGGCGGCGCCTCAGACACGTAGCTGTTCGACCAGCGCGCTTTCCAGTTTTATCACTGTTTTGGTGTCGTTGAGCGCTGCGCCGGTGATCAGGAAAATATCCTCGGCGCGCGAGCCCAGGGTGTTGATTTTGGCCGTGTGCAGGTTGATGTCGTAGGCGTTCAGCACGCGGGCAACGCGCGACAGCAGGCCAGGACGGTCGCCGGCAATGACCGACAATATCTTGTATGTTCCCTTCTCGTCGGACTGTATGTTGACTTCGGGCGAAATGGGGAAATGGCGCAGCTGGCGGCTGAGACGCGGCTTGGCCGGCGGCGGCAGGGGTTTCTGATGCAGCAGGCGTTCGCCAAGCTCATACTCGATATAGCTGATCAGATCGCGATACTGCGGCTGCTTGTTGTCGGGATCCTGGATTTGAAAGCTGTCGAGCGCATAACCGTGCCGCGTGGTGTAAATCTTGGCTTCGAAAATGCTGTAGCTGATGCCTTCGAAAAAACTGCAGATGCGCGCAAATAATTCCTTCTGGTCAGGCGCATAAACCATCACCTGCAGGCCTTCGCCGGCGGGAGACAGCCGCGCCTTGACCAGCGGTACCCGGATATCGGCGCGGTAATATAGAAGGCGAGTGTGCCAGGCAATTTCCTGCGGGTCGTGGCGCAGGAAATAAGTGGTATCGAGATGCGCCCAGAGTTTTTCGTGAGCGCCCTCCGGCAGGGCGTACAGGCGCAACCTTGCCAGCGCTTCTTCCTGCCGGGCCTGCAAGCTGTGACCGACCCCGGTCTTGTTGCCGGAAAGCAGGCTGCGCGTCGCATGGAACAGGTCTTCCAGCAGCTTAGCCTTCCATGCATTCCAGACTTTCGGGCTGGTGCCGCGTATATCGGCCACGGTCAGCAGGTAAAGCGCGACGAGGCGGCGCTCATCGCGCACCCGTGAGGCGAATGCACGTATGACTTCAGGGTCGGCCAGATCCTGTTTCTGTGCGGTCGTCGACATCGTCAAATGCTGCTCGACCAGCCAGGACACCAGATCGGTGTCTTCCTGCAGCACCCCATGCGCCTTGCAGAACCGGCGCGCATCGACCTTGCCGAGTTGCGAATGGTCTCCACCACGGCCTTTGGCGATGTCATGGAACAACCCGCCAAGGTAAAGGACTTCAGGTCGCGCAAAATCGCTCATCAGGCGGCTGCAAAGCGGAAATTCATGGGCCAGTTCCGGCACCGCAAAGCGGCGCAGATTGCGCACGACCTTGAGGATGTGCTCATCAACGGTGTAAACGTGGTAGAGATCGTGCTGCATCTGGCCGACGACGTGGCCGAAGGCAGGCAGATAACGTCCGAGAATGCCATATTCGTTCATGCGCCTGAGTTCGCGCACCAGCCGCGACGGGCTGCGCAACAGGCCCATGAACAGATTGCGGTTGAGGGGGTTTCGCCGGAATGCCGGATTGATGAGGTGCCGGGCGCGCCACAGGGCGCGCAACGTGGCGGCCGTCATGCCTTTCAGCTCATGGTGCTGCTGAAGAAGGGAGAAACTTTCAAAAATCGCCGTCGAATCGCGTTCGAAAAGCTGCTCATCATGCGCTTCAAGGCGTTCGCCGCGGATCCCGAAACGCGGATTGATCGGCTGGTATTCCCGGTTGCGCTTGGGGAAAATTCGCACACCGAGGTTCTGCAACAGAATGGTATTGAGCTGCGAGACCGCTTTGGCGGTGCGGTAGTAGCGCTGCATCAGCTGTTCGCTTGCCAGGCGGTGGGGCTTGTCATGCAGACCGAACTGCTGCGCCAGTGCTGACTGATGGTCGAAAAGCAAGCGGTCCTCGCGACGGCCGGCCTGATAATGCAGGCGGATGCGCAGCACCTGCAGGAACAGTTCATGGCGCTGGATCTGGCGGGCCTCGGCGTCAGTGATTACCCCGCGGCGCGCAAGTTCGCGCCAGGTTTTGCCAATGCCGCCTGCGCGCGCAATCCATAAAATGGTTTGCAGGTCGCGCAGGCCGCCTGCGCTTTCCTTGATGTTGGGTTCCAGATTGCTTTCCTGGAACCGAGCATGCCGCTGCTGCTGCTCCAGCTGCTTTGCCTGGAGAAACGCGGCCGGGTCCAGGGTCTCGCGCATGCGTCTGGTAAAGCTGCGGAAGAGCTTGCGGTCGCCCGCGAGTAGCCGTGCCTCGAGAAGATTGGTCTGCACCGTGACGTCCTGCGCAGCCAGCTCCGTGCATTCCACGAGCGTGCGCACGCTGTGGCCGACTTCAAGCCCGATATCCCACAGAATACCGATCAGGTCTTCGAACTTCTGCTGCAGCGCCGGATCCGCGCTGTCGGGCATGAGAAACAGCAAGTCGACATCCGAGTGGGGAAACAGCTGGCCGCGCCCGTAACCGCCCACCGCGATCAGGGCCAGCCCGGGCGGCATCGCCAGCCTTTTCCATATCTGCCTGAGCACGCTGTCAATCAGCGCAGAGAGATGGCGCAGGTTTTCTGCGCCGGCGGCTCTGGCGCTAAAGGCACGCTGCAGCCCGCTGCGGCCGTCCGCGAGGATCTGTTTCCAGTCCCCGGCCTGGGTGCGCAGGGAAGAGGCGATTGCCGTGCCGGCGCCCAGACCCGACATGTCGCTCAGGAGTCCAGAACGGGGTTGGCTGGCGCCTGCGGCGATACCGTCAGCACCTCATACCCGTCGGCAGTGACCAGCACGGTATGTTCCCATTGCGCCGACAGGCTGTGGTCCTTGGTGACTATGGTCCAGCCGTCGGCAAGCTGGCGGATATCCGCCTTGCCGGCATTGATCATGGGCTCGACTGTGAAGATCATCCCGGCCTGCAGTTCGATGCCGGTGCCGGGCTGGCCATAATGCAGCACCTGGGGATCTTCATGAAATTTCCTGCCGATGCCATGCCCGCAAAACTCGCGTACCACGCTGAAACCATGGCTTTCGGCGCAGGTCTGGATGGCGTGGCCCAGATCCCCGAGGCGTGCGCCGGGTTTCACCGCCATGATGCCGCGCCACATGCACTCGCGGGTGATTTCACACAAGCGCCTGGCCTGTATGGAGGGCTGGCCGACATAAAACATCCGGCTGGTGTCCCCATGGTAGCCATCCTTGATGACCGTGATGTCCACGTTGACGATATCTCCGGGCCGGAGTTTCTTTTCACCGGGCACGCCATGGCAGACGACATGATTGACCGAGGTGCAGATGGATTTCGGAAAGGGCTGGTAACCGGGGGGGGCGTAGTTCAGCGGCGCCGGTATGGTGCGCTGGATGCCGGTCATGTAATCATGGCAAAGCCTGTCGATTTCACCCGTAGTCATCCCGGGCTTAATATGGGGTTCGATGAAATCGAGCACTTCGGCGGCAAGGCGGCCGGCGATGCGCATTTTCTCGATTTCCTGGGGGGATTTGATGTGTACAGGCATCTGCAATGACGGTTGCGCACTTGCAAAACGGGTTCCAAGTGCTTGGTTTTTCGGCAAACCGCGATTGTAGTCCAGAATCTCCCCGGCATGCATGCGTATGCCGGGCCAATCCGGCTTCGTGCCCGCGGGCTTGAGCTAGATGGTTTTAGCGTGTTAAAATAAAAAGTTAGCTCAATTTGCCGAGGGCAGCGCGGAAAGCAGGCTGCGGCGGCAAACAGCTGACAAATTCGCACATCTGCGCCGTTAGGGTGCCCGTTCTCGTTGAAAAAAGGCGGGTGTTGGCATGCAGATGGAGGCTTAACCCTTACAGGAGTAGGACCATGTCAGTCACCATGCGTGAAATGCTGGAAGCGGGTGTCCATTTCGGACATCAAACCCGTTATTGGAACCCCAAGATGGCGCCTTTCATCTTCGGGCACCGCAACAAGATCCATATCGTAAACCTGGAAAAAACCCTGGCCATGTACCAGGATGCGCTCAAGTTCGTGCGCCAGCTCGCCACGAACAAAGGCACCATCCTCTTCGTCGGCACCAAGCGCCAGGCACGGGAAATCATCAAGGAAGAGGCGCTGCGTTGTGCTGCACCGTACGTCGATTACCGCTGGCTGGGCGGCATGCTCACCAACTTCAAAACCGTCAAGCAGTCAATAAAGCGGCTGAAGGACATGGAGACGATGGTTGAAGACGGGTCGATGGACAAGCTAGCGAAAAAAGAAGCGCTGAGCTATCAGCGTGAAATCGTCAAGCTCGAGCGCAGCCTTGGCGGCATCAAGGACATGAACGGACTGCCTGATGCCATGTTCGTGATCGACGTGGGCTATCAGAAGGGTGCAATTACCGAGGCCAACAAGCTTGGCATCCCGGTGATCGGTGTCGTAGATACCAATCATTCGCCGGAGGGCATCGATTACATCATTCCCGGAAACGACGATTCCAGTCGCGCCATTCGCCTTTATGCGCGCGGGGTCGCCGACGCCATCCTCGAAGGCCGTAGCGACAGCCTCAAGGAAATCGTGAAAAGCGGCGATGAATTCGTCGAGGTTGAAGAGGGTGAGGAATCCGACGCCTAGCGCGGAACCTTCCCGTTCAAGGGGCGCGAGCCCCTTTTTTTTAATTCAGTGGAGTTAGTAATGGCGGAAATTACCGCAGGTATGGTCCGGGAGTTGCGTGAAAAAACCGACGCCCCGATGATGGAGTGCAAGAAGGCCCTGACCGAGGCAAACGGCGACATGGGCAAGGCAGAAGAGATTCTTCGCGTCAAGCTCGGAAACAAGGCAAGCAAGGCAGCTTCGCGCGTCGCAGCGGAGGGCATGGTCGCCGTGCATATATCGGCAGACGGCAAGCTGGGGGCCATCGTTGAAGTCAATTGCGAAACTGATTTCGTTGCGAAGAATGAGGACTTCCGGGCCTTTTCCAGCCTGCTCGCCAGCCAGGTGGCGGTTGCCAATCCCGCCGACGTCGCGGCACTGTCGGCCATCAGCCTGGACGGCGCTTCGGTTGAGGAAAAGCGCAAGGCACTGGTTGGAAAAATCGGAGAAAATGTGGCGATACGCCGCTTTTCCCGCATTGCGGCCAAGGGAAGGCTATCCAGCTATATCCATGGCGGTGCGAAAATCGGCGTGCTCGTTGACGTGACGGGGGGCGATGATGCGCTGGCCAAGGATCTGGCCATGCACATTGCAGCCAGCAAGCCGGTATCGCTGGCCAAGGAAGAGGTGCCCGCCGAACTGATCCGCAAGGAGCGCGATATTGCGGCTGCCAAAGCGGCCGAATCGGGCAAGCCTGCAAATATCGTGGAGAAAATGGTCGAAGGCGCCGTGCAGAAATTTCTCAAGGAAGTGACGCTGCTGGGGCAGCCTTTCGTCAAGAACGACAAGCAGACCATAGAGCAATTGCTGAAATCCAGCAGCGCCACGGCCAATGGTTTCGTGTTGTACGTGGTGGGTGAAGGCATCGAGAAGAAAAAGGACGACTTTGCCGCGGAAGTCATGGCGCAGGTCGGTCTCGCGAAAAACAAGGACGACGAAAAAGCATCCCAACACTGAACATGAATAAAACTCCGGCATACCGGCGCATCCTGCTCAAGCTCAGCGGCGAAGCGCTGATGGGCGAAAGCAGTTACGGGATCGACAACGCGATCATCGATCGCATTGTCAGCGAGGTTGCCGAAGTGGTTCATCTCGGGGTCGAGGTGGCAGTGGTAATCGGAGGCGGCAATATCTTTCGCGGGGTTGCTCCGGCCGCAGCGCACATGGACAGGGCCACGGCCGATTACATGGGCATGCTAGCCACGGTCATGAATGCGCTGGCGTTGCAGGATGCAATGCGCCGCGTCAAGCTGGTAAGCCGCGTGCAGTCGGCGCTCAACATAGAGCAGGTGGTCGAGCCCTATATTCGCGGCAAGGCCATGCGCTACCTGGAAGAAGGGAAAGTGGTGATTTTTGCCGCCGGCACGGGCAACCCCTTCTTCACGACCGATACCGCCGCCGCCCTGCGCGGCATGGAAATGAACGTCGACCTGGTGTTGAAGGCGACCAAGGTGGACGGGGTCTACACCGATGACCCCAAAACCCACCCTGATGCGATGCGCTACAAGCGACTGACCTTCGACGAGGCGATCATCAAGAATCTGAAGGTTATGGATGCCACGGCTCTCACGCTGTGCAGGGATCAGAAGCTGCCAATCAACGTCTTCAGCATCTTCAAGCCCGCGGCGCTCAAGCGCGTCGTGTTCGGCGAAGACGAAGGCACGATGGTGCATGTTTAGGTCTGGATGGAGGTAGCCATGATTGCCGATGTAAAGAAAATTGCCGAACAGAAAATGAAGAAAACGCTGGAGACTCTCAAGAACGATCTTGGGAAAATCCGCACCGGCCGCGCCCATACCGGAATTCTCGACCACGTCATGGTCGATTATTACGGAACGCCAACGCCCGTCCCGCAGGTCGCCAATGTCAATCTGATCGACGCGCGCACGATAGGAGTCACCCCATGGGACAAGAAAATGGCGGGCGCCATCGAAAAGGCGATCCGCGACTCGGATCTCGGCCTCAATCCGGCGACACAAGGCGAACTTGTAAGGGTGCCCATGCCGGCACTTACCGAAGAGCGCCGCAAGGACCTGATCAAGGTAGTCAAAACCGAAGGTGAAAATGCCCGTGTGGCGGTGCGGAACATACGCCGCGACGCCAATAACCAGCTCAAGGAACTGCTCAAGCAGAAAAAGGTGGCGGAAGACGAAGAGCGCCGCGCCCAGGACGATGTGCAGAAACTGACTGATCGCCATATCGCCGAGATCGACAAGATGTTGCAAACCAAAGAAGCCGATTTGATGGCGGTTTGAGCAGTCTTGAACAAAAGCTCAACTATCGATGTTCCTGAAACGCGCCGTCTGCCGCAGCACGTCGCCATCATCATGGATGGTAATGGGCGGTGGGCAAAACAGCGTTTCCTGCCGCGCATCGCCGGGCACAAGCGCGGCGCCGAAGCGGTTCGCAATACCGTTCGCGCCTGTGGCGAGCGCGGCATCGAATATCTCACGCTGTTTGCCTTCAGCAGTGAAAACTGGCGGCGTCCGGCAGAGGAAGTGTCATTCCTGATGCAACTGTTTGTCGCCGCCTTGCAGCAGGAAGTGAGCAAGCTGCATGAGAACGGGGTTCGCTTCAAGGTAATCGGTGATCTGTCGCGCTTTGAGCCCGAATTGGTGCGTCTCATCCGGGATGCCGAGCTTCTGACGAGAGATAATCACCGCCTGACCCTCACCATTGCGGCGAACTACGGCGGCCGCTGGGACATCCTGCAGGCTGCGAACCGCCTGCTCAGGGAAAAACCCGAGCTGGCTTCCGGCTTCGGCGAATCCGACCTAGCGCCATATCTGTCGCTGAGCTACGCTCCCGAGCCTGATCTTTTCATCCGCACCGGAGGCGAGCAGCGGATAAGCAATTTCGTGCTGTGGCAGCTTGCCTATACGGAACTTTACTTCACCGATTTGCTGTGGCCGGACTTTGATGCATCCGCGCTGGACAAGGCGATTGCATCCTACCAGCAGCGCGAACGCCGCTTTGGGCGCACCAGCGAGCAGCTTGGGCAAACCGATATCACGCGCCGGCTCACCGGATAAAGCGCAATCGCGCGTCATCCCGATGCTAATCACCCGTATCGCCACAGTAGCCGTCATCCTGCCGGTGTTTATCGCATCGCTGCTGTGGCTTCCCAACGTATACTGGGGCGGATTTTTGCTGTTGCTGCTGTTTGCCGGCGCCAGCGAGTGGGCGGCGCTTTCCGGCTATCAGCGCCGCGGCCGCTGGTTGTTTATCGGTTTTGTGCTGCTGCCGTCGATTTGGATGATATTTTTGCCAGCTGACATTGACCATGCGACAGTGGTGAGGGGCCTGCCAGTCGCTGCCGCATGCTGGTTCGCCGCTCTGTTCTGGCTGGTGCTGGCTCCCTTGTGGTTGATTCGCGGTTGGCGTGCATCCAACCCGCTGGCAATGGCCCTGGCAGGCTGGATTGTCCTGGTGCCAACCTGGCTCGCCATGGTTCAGTTGCAGGAAACTCCCCTGGAATTGCTGGCGCTGCTCGGTATCGTCTGGATTGCCGACAGCGCCGCTTATCTGGCCGGGAAAAAGTTCGGCCGGCACAAGCTCGCGCCAGCCATCAGTCCCGGCAAAACCTGGGAGGGGGTTGCCGGCGCCGTTATCGGCGTGGTTGTATATTATGCCGTTCTGCAGAGCGTTTCCCCGCAGTTTGCGGGAATGGGGCTATTTACATCGATTGCACTATTCGTCGTTTTGACCATTGCAAGCATAGAAGGTGATCTGTTCGAGTCCTACATCAAGCGCCAGGCGGGCGTCAAAGACAGCGGCAGATTGTTGCCGGGGCATGGCGGAGTTCTGGACCGGATTGATGGCCTGACTGCCAGCATGCCACTGGCAGCGCTGATCTTGACTTACGCGACTTGAGCCGGGCGAATGACATGCAGAATCTGACCATACTCGGTTCCACCGGCAGTGTTGGCGTCAACACGCTGGATGTGGTGGCGCGGCACCCGGATAAGTTCCGCGTGACGGCGCTTACTGCGCGCGACCGGGTTGATCTGCTGTTTGCGCAATGCCAGGCATGCAAACCGCAATATGCCGTGATGCTGGAAGCTCGGGCCGCCGAGCAGCTCGAGAAAAAAATCAGGAAATCAAGGCTGGAGTGCGAGGTCCTGTGCGGAGTGCAGGCCCTAGAAAAGGTGGCCTCTCTGCCCGCCGTCAATACGGTCATGGCCGCGATTGTCGGCATCGCCGGGCTGCGGCCAACACTCGCGGCGGCGCGTGCGGGCAAGAAATTGCTGCTGGCCAACAAGGAATCACTGGTAACCGCAGGGCCCATTTTCATGGATGCGGTACGCGCGAACGGTGCCACATTGCTGCCCATAGACAGCGAGCATAACGCGATATTCCAGGCACTACCGCATGACTATGCGGGCAACCTGCGTGCTTCCGGCGTGCGGCGGATACTGCTGACGGCCTCGGGCGGGCCTTTTCGTGCAATGCCCTTGCACATGCTCGAAAGCGTTACGCCGGACCAGGCCTGCGCGCACCCCAACTGGGTGATGGGCAGAAAGATTTCGGTCGATTCGGCTACCATGATGAACAAGGGGCTGGAAGTGATCGAAGCGCACTGGCTGTTCAATGCTGACGCAGCCCGCATTGAAGTCGTCATTCACCCGGAAAGCGTGATTCATTCTCTGGTTGAATACGTCGACGGGTCGGTGCTGGCCCAGCTGGGCAACCCCGACATGCGCACGCCGATAGCCAACGCACTCGGCTACCCCGAACGCATAGAAGCAGGCGTCGAGTTTCTCGAGCTTGCCGCGATCGGCGCCCTTCATTTTGAGCGCCCGGACGAGCAGAGGTTTCCCTGCCTGCGGCTGGCCTATGCTGCCTTGAAGTCAGGCGGCACGGCACCGGCGGTGCTCAACGCGGCGAATGAAATGGCCGTTGAAAGCTTTCTTGCGGGATCGCTGGGCTTTGCGCGGATCCCCGCGCTGATCGAGTTTGTGTTGGGCGAAACCAGGACTGGTGCGGCAGACAGCCTCGACGACGTGCTCAGCGCGGACCATAAAGCCAGAGCCTGCGCGGCGAACTGGCTGGAAAAAGAACATCACAATAACCGCAATCGAGGTGCCAGCGAAGCGCGAAGAAGCACAGCGCGCTGATTCTACCGCCTGCTCAGAACCGGACATATGACACTGCTTATTACCGTAATTTCTTTCATTGTCGCGCTGGGATGCCTCATCATCGTGCATGAATTCGGCCATTACCTGGTCGCACGCTGGTGCAATGTGAAGGTCCTGCGTTTTTCGGTTGGCTTCGGCAAGCCGCTCTGGCGCAAGGTGCTGGGACAGGACGGTACCGAATGGGTGGTCGCTGCCTTCCCGCTTGGCGGCTACGTCAAGATGCTGGATGAGCGGGAAGGGGAAGTGGCCGAAAGCGAATTACCGCGCGCTTTCAACCGCCAGTCGGTATCCAGGCGGATAGCCATTGTGGTCGCTGGCCCGGTGGCAAATTTTCTGCTGGCAATTGCGCTCTACTGGATTCTGTTCATGCATGGCATACCCGGCATCAGCCCGGTGGTGGGGCCGGTGATGCCGAACACGCCCGCGGCAGCAGCCGGTTTTGCCGCGGGCGACACCATGCTGCGAATTGGCGATGAACCGGTCAAGACCTGGCAGGACGCGCGTTGGCTACTGCTGCAGCAGGCGGTCAATAAAACAACGGTGTCAGTCGAAGTGCGCGGCGACAGGGGAGACATCGCGTGGCGCAAGCTTGACCTGTCCGGACTGACGGCGACCGATCTTGATGGCGATTTTCTGACTGCCGTGGGCCTGACGCGCTTCCAACCCGTGATCAAACCAATCATCGGAAGTGTTACCGAGGGCAGTCCTGCCCAGCGTGCCGGCTTGCGCAGCGGAGATGAAATCATAGCGATCGACAATGCGGTTATCGACACCTGGAGCCAGGTGGTTGCCAAGGTGCGCAATAGCCCGGACAGGCCGTTGCGTCTGGAAATCAGGCGCAACGGCGCCAGCCTGCCGGTAATCAGCGTTACGCCTGGCGCAGTCGCGGAGAAAGGCCGGCCTGTCGGCAAAATCGGGGCCGCACCCCGCGTCGAACCCGGATTGACTGCGGGCCTGCTCACCGAAGTGCGCTATGGCCCCCTGGAAAGCATGCTCAAGGCGCTGCACAAGACCTGGGACACTTCGGTGTTCAGCCTGCAGATGCTGGGCAAAATGATCATTGGAGAGGTTTCGCTCAAGAACCTGAGCGGGCCCATCACGATTGCCGATTACGCAGGACAATCCGCGCAAAGCGGGTGGATTTCCTATGTGTTCTTTCTGGCGCTGATCAGCATCAGTCTCGGGGTACTCAATCTGCTGCCCATACCCTTATTGGATGGGGGGCATTTGATGTATTATATGCTCGAGATTTTCAAAGGCAGTCCGGTATCGGACAAGGCCGTTGAAATCGGGCAGCATGTTGGCATGGCGCTGCTGTTTACACTGATGGTCTTCGCGCTTTATAACGATATAAACCGTCTCATAAGCGGCTGAATAATTGATGCGTTCACCTGGCTTTTTCTTACTGCTGTTTGCTGCGCTGGGCGCGGCTCCGGCGGCGGCAATCGAGCCGTTCGTCATCAAAGACATCCGCGTCGAAGGCATACAGCGCACTGAAGCCGGCACAGTGTTCAGCTACCTGCCCGTCAAAGTCGGCGAAACCATGACGGACGAGAAGGCGGCGCAGGCCATCCGTGCGCTGTTTGCCACTGGATTCTTTACCGACGTCAGCCTGGAAGCGGACAGCGGCGTGCTGGTGGTCGTGGTCCAGGAGCGTCCTTCCGTGGCGCAAATCGAGTTCGTCGGTACGAAGGAATTCGACAAGGACCAGCTTCTCAAGGGCATGCGCCAGATCGGTCTGGCGGAAGGCCGTATCTTCGACAAGGCCATGCTCGACCGTGCGGAGCAGGAACTCAAGCGCCAATATCTGGCGCGCGGCAAGTATTCGGTCGTGATCAACACCACCGTAACTCCGCTCGAACGCAATCGCGTTGCCATCAATTTCAGCGTAGACGAGGGCGAAGCCACAAAAATCCGCCAGATCAATATCATCGGCGCGAAAGTTTTCCGCGAAAAAGACCTCGTCGACTTGTTTGTGCTGCGCACACCGGGACTGATGACCTGGTACACCAAAAACGACCAGTATTCCCGGCAGAAACTGGCAGCCGACTTGGAGAGCCTGCGTTCTTATTATCTGGACCGGGGCTACCTCGAGTTTAATATCGATTCGACCCAGGTTTCCATTACGCCCGACAAGAAAGACATCTACATCACCATCGGCATTACCGAGGGGCCAAAATACACGGTTTCGGACATCAAGGTCGCCGGTGAAATGCTGGTGCCGGAGGACGAAGTACGCAAGCTCATTCAGATCAAACCCGGTGAAGTATTTTCACGCACGCGACTGACCGAATCGACCAAACTGATCAGCGACCGGCTGGGAAATGACGGTTATGCCTTTGCCAACGTCAATGCGGTTCCTGACCTGGACAAGGCAAAGCAGCAGGTTGCGTTTACCTTCCTGATCGACCCGGGTCGCCGCGTCTACGTGCGGCGCATCAACGTCGCAGGCAACACGCGCACGCGTGACGAGGTGATCCGGCGCGAAATGCGCCAGATCGAAGGCGGCTGGTATTCCGCCGAAAAAATCAACCTGTCCCGCAGCCGCGTGGACAGGCTGGGGTATTTCAACGAAGTCAACGTGGAAACCCCGGCCGTGCAGGGCACGACCGACCAAGTCGACGTCAACATGACAGTTGTCGAAAAGCCCACCGGCAACATTTTGCTGGGCGCAGGTTTTGGCAGTGGCGATGGCGTCATTCTGTCGGGCTCGGTATCGCAGAACAACATTTTCGGTTCCGGCAAGCACGTCACGGCCCAGATCAACAGCAGCAGGATCAACACGGTATATGCGCTGTCTTATACCGATCCGTACTGGACGGTCGACGGTGTCAGCCGGGGATTCGATGCCTATTTGCGCAAGGTGGATCCGACGGAAAACGGGTTGGGCCGCTATCGCACCGAAACATTGGGCGGAAATCTCCGTCTGGGTGTCCCGATTTCAGAAAGGGACACCATCAACTTCGGCTTAGGATACGAGAACACGAAAATCGAGACTTTCTCAGATAGTCCATTGTTTTATAAGGATTATGTCTCGCTGTTCGGCCCCGAAAACTCGATACTGTTCGGCACTGTTGGCTGGGCTCGCGACAGCCGCGACAGCCTGATTTATCCAACCAAGGGGGTGTTCCATCGCGCGACGGCTGAAATCGGTCTGCCTGGAGGAGATTTGCAGTACTATAAAGGCGGCTACCAGTATCAGCGTTACTTTCCGCTAACCCGGGACTACACGCTGATGGTGAATGGCGAGATCGGCTACGGAGACGGCTACAGTGATTCGCCTCAACTGCCTTTCTTCAAGAATTTTTATTTGGGCGGCGTGAATTCATTGCGCGGCTACAAGACTTTCTCGGTCGGTCCCAAGGACACGAATGGCGACCCTCGCGGCGGCAGCCACAAGCTTCTGCTCAATACGGAGTTCCTGTTCCCCTTTCCCGGCATCGGCCGAGACAAGTCGGTGCGGCTTAGTGCCTTTTTCGATGCAGGGATGACCGGAGAGCGATTCGAATTTTCGGATTTCCGCTATTCGACGGGTTTGTCAGTACTATGGGTTTCTCCGTTCGGGCCGCTCAAGCTAAGCGTTGCAGCCCCCTTCGGAGACAAACCCGGGGATCGCAAGCAGCCGTTCCAGTTCAGTTTTGGCGGTGCATTCTGACGGTAACGGTTAATGGCAAGGAGATGACATTGAGGTATTTATTTTCGACTTTCGCTGCTTTGGCGCTGTCGCTTGGCATCGCGGCGGTCGAAGCTGCGGATATCAAAATAGGATTCGTTGATGCAGAGCGCATCAACAGGGAGTCGGCGCCTGCCGAGCGTGCCAGCAAGCAGTTGGAGAAGGAATTCGCGCCGCGGGCACAGGAACTGCAACGCCGCGAAGCACAGATGAAGACACTGCAGTCGCAGCTCGAGAAAGATGCCGTGACAATGAGCGAAAGCGACCGTCGCAGCAAGGAACAGGAACTCGCCCGCATGAACCTGGATTTTCAGCGCATGCAGCGTGAATACCGTGAGGACCTCAACTTGCGCCGCAATCAGGAGCTTTCTGCATTGTTCGAGCGCGCCAATCGCGTGATCAAGCAAATTGCCGAAGCGGAGAAGTTCGACCTTATCCTGCAGGAAGCCGTTTACCGCAATCAGCGCATCGATATCACGGATAAAGTCCTCAAGGCGCTTGCCGAGGGTAAATAGGCAGGGAACGCAACGGCGGTCGGGCCGGGCGGATTCACTCAGATATTGCGGCCATGGCACGCAGCGAGCGTAAATCATACAGTCTGCGGGAAGTGGCCGAGATCCTCGGCGGGGAAATCATCGGCAATCCCGATACTCGCGTCAGGCAGGTGGCAACGCTCGATAATGCCGGCCCGGAGGCGATCGCATTTCTGGCAAACGAGCGCTACCAGCAGCAGCTTGCAACCACGCGGGCTGCGGCAGTCATCATAGGCACGGCCCTGCGGGATGCGACTGATCTGCCGCGCATCATCTGCGCCAATCCCTATGCGTATTTTGCCCGCGTATCCGGACTGCTCAACCCGGCGCGTCAGGCACGGCCGGGCAGGCATGCCAGCGCGGTCATTGATCCTTCGGCGGCAATCGCGGAAGATGCGGAAGTGGGACCGCTGGCCGTCGTCGGCCGCAACGCCAGAATCGGCGCGAGATGCCTGATCGGGGCAGGGTGCGTAATTGGTGAAAATGCCACATTGGGTGATGATGCCAGGCTGCATGCCAATGTGACCATTTATGAGGACTGCATAATCGGCAGCCGCGTGATCCTGCATACTGGCGTGGTGATCGGGGCAGACGGGTTCGGCATTGCGATCTCAGATGAGCGCTGGATCAAGATTCCGCAGATCGGCCGCGTCATCATTGGCGATGACGTTGAAATTGGCGCCAACACCACCGTGGACCGCGGCACCATTGACGATACCGTGATCGAGGAAGGCGTCAAACTGGATAATCAGATTCAGATCGCGCATAACGTGCATATCGGCGCGCACACGGCCATCGCGGCATGCGCCGGCGTTGCCGGCAGTTCAAGGATAGGGCGTCACTGCCGCATCGGGGGAGCGTCCGGCATTGCCGGCCATCTGACGATTGCCGACCATGTGGAAATTTCAGCCCACACAATAATTACAAAATCAATAGAAAAATCAGGAACTTATACTGGCGCCTATCCCTTCGAGGAAAACCGGGCCTGGCGCAGGAATGCGGCGCAACTGCGGCATCTGAGCGAACTTGCGGAACGTGTCCGCGCACTTGAAAAGCAGCTGGCGCAGCATGAAAGGAGCATCAAATCTTGAACAGCATGGATATTCACCAGGTACTCGAATATCTGCCGCACCGTTACCCCTTCCTGCTCATCGATCGCGTACTGTCGTGCGAACCGGGCAAGAACATCGTTGCGTTGAAGAATGTAACCATCAATGAGCCATTCTTTGGCGGGCATTTTCCGCATCATCCCGTGATGCCCGGCGTGCTGATCATCGAGGCGCTGGCCCAGGCCGCGGCGATCCTCACCTTCAAGACAGCCGGGGCCAAGGGGGATGACAAGTCGGTCTACTACTTTGTCGGCATAGACAACGCGCGCTTCAAGAAGCCGGTTACCGCCGGCGATGCGCTGCACCTTGACGTGTCGCTGCAGCGCCATGTGCGCGGCTTATGGAAATTCCAGGCCACAGCGCGGGTCGAGAACAATGTTGTCGCGGAGGCCGAATTGATGTGCACGGTTCGTCCACTCAAGGACGGGGTCGCAAACTGACATGCGACCCGGGTATTTGCCAACATATTATCGGGCGCTGTAGAAGTGAAGCAAAAAATCCATCCCACTGCAATCGTGGATCCGCGGGCAAAAATCGCGGCTGATGTGGAGATAGGCCCTTACGCCGTGATCGGACCCGACGTCGAAATCGGACCCGACTGCGTCATCGGACCGCATGCGGTGATTGACGGCCATACCAGAATGGGCGCGAACAATCGCGTATATCAGTTCGTCTCGCTGGGCGCGGCACCGCAGGACAAGAAATACCGCGGAGAGCCGACGCGGCTCGAAATAGGTGACGGCAACACGATACGCGAGTTTTGCACCTTTAACTGCGGCACGGCGCAGGACACGGGCGTGACGCGTGTCGGCAATGACAACTGGATCATGGCGTATGTGCATCTTGCCCATGATTGTGATGTCGGTAATCACACGATTTTCGCCAACAATGCGCAGCTCGCCGGTCATGTGCATGTGGGCGATTACGCCATCCTCGGCGGTTTCACCGTAGTGCATCAGTTCTGTCGCATAGGTGCCCACAGCATTACCGCCATGGGGACCATAGTGCTGCAGGACATCCCCCCCTACGTCACGGCCTCGGGCAATTCAGCGAGACCATACGGCATCAATGCCGAAGGCATGAAGCGGCGAGGATTTTCGGCCGATGCCCTTTCCGGCATCAAGCGTGCCTACAAGACGCTCTACAAGTCCGCACTGACGCTCGAAGAGGCGAAAAAGGAGCTGGCGTTGCAGGCGCAGAAGTGCCCTGAACTCCAGCTCATGCTTGATTTTCTGGAAATTCCGAACCGCGGCATTATCCGCTGACGCGATGGCCCGTCCTTCGCCTGTCATCGGCATCGTTGCCGGAGAAGCTTCCGGCGACCTGCTTGGCGCGCACCTCATCGACGCCCTGCGCCGGCATTTTCCCGCTGCGCAGTTCGTCGGCATCGGCGGCCCCCGCATGGAATCCACGGGAGCAATGCAGGTGCTGTTTCCCATGGAAAAGCTGGCGGTTCGCGGCTATGTCGAAGTCATGCGTCACTACTTTGAAATCGTCGGCATCCGCCGCAGGCTCACCGCACACTTCCTGGAGAATCCGCCAGCGCTGTTTATTGGCGTGGACGCCCCCGATTTCAATCTTGATCTGGAAATCAGCCTGAAGTCGGCAAATATTCCGACCGTTCATTATGTCAGTCCCTCCATCTGGGCCTGGCGCGGTGGGCGCATTCATAAAATAAAGCGCGCGGTGGACAAAATACTGGCCTTGTTTCCGTTCGAGGCGCAAATTTACAAGGAGGCCGGGATAGCCGTCAGTTATGTCGGACATCCGCTGGCGGACTCCCTCGGCGATTTTCCCGGGATGGAGGCTTCCCGCGAGCAATTGCGCCTGCCCGCCAGCGCCAGGGTATTTGCGCTGCTTCCAGGCAGTCGCGTCAGCGAACTGACCAGCATGGCCGACCTGTTTGTCGATACCGCGGCGCAAATCGCCAAAACCCTGCCTGGGGCGCTGTTTCTGGCGCCGATGGTAAACCGGCAGACCCGGGAGTTGTTCGAAGCCGCCATATACCGCAAACAGGCATTTGATTTAAATATAAATATTCTTTTCGGCCATGCGCATGACGCAATGGCCGCAGCCGACGTGGTGCTTGCCGCATCGGGCACCGTTACGCTGGAAGCTGCGCTGCTCAAACGACCCATGGTCATCACCTACAAAATGCCCTGGGCTAGTTGGTGGATCATGAGCAATTTGCGCTATCAGCCGTATGTCGGTTTGCCCAATATTCTGGCTGGCGAGTTCATCGTGCCGGAGTTCCTGCAACAGGAAGCCACTCCGGAAAACCTTGCCCAGGCAGCGCTCAATCTGCTCTCGGACGCCTCCTTGCGTCAGCGACTTGAGGCACGCTTTGACACGATGCTGCAGGAATTGCGCCAGAACACTGCTGACAAGGCGGCGCAGGCTATACTGCCCCTGCTCGAAGGCACCGCATGAACGCTCACAGGCTGATCTGCGGCGTCGATGAAGCGGGGCGCGGTCCGCTGGCGGGGCCGGTCTATGCGGCAGCCGTCATTCTGGGTCGGGGAATTGCAATCACCGGACTGGCTGACTCGAAAAAACTCACCCCACGCAAGCGCGGGCTGCTGGCGGAAGAGATAAAGCAGCGTGCCTCGGTGTGGGCGGTCGCCAGTGCCAGCGTGGAGGAAATCGATTCACTCAATATCCTGCGCGCCAGCCTGCTCGCCATGCGCCGTGCAGTTGAAACCCTGGCAATTGCCGACATCGATGCGGAAGTGCTGGTCGACGGCCTGCACTGTCCGCAGTTGCGCTGGCCAGTGCGTGCCATAGTAAAGGGGGATGCAACGATCGCCGAAATCTCCGCGGCATCGATACTGGCAAAAGTGGCCCGCGACGCGGCAATGCTGGAATTGCACCGGCAATTTCCTCAGTACAACTTCGACGTGCACAAAGGCTATCCCACCGCGGCGCATCTTGCCGCCTTGCGCGCGCATGGCGTGTCCGCAGTGCACCGCCGCAGCTTTGCGCCGGTGAAAGCCTTGCTGTCAGCTGAGTAGCCGCAGGGGGGAGGGCGTGTCAGCGCAATTCCGCCAACAGTTTACTCAGTTCACTCTTTTCGACGCGGGGGCGTACCAGCTTGCTGCGGGCGGCGCATTGGCGCTGCAAGTGGCGGTAGAAACCCGGTTCGGATTCCGCCCGCCACAGTAGCCTGGCAAGAGCTTTCTCGTCCTCCAGCGGGTAGTAACCGGTGTAATCCCTGCCGAGCATGCCGATATTCCCGGATATTTTCGAGGCCAGGACTGGAACGCCGGCGACCAGCGCCTCGGATACCACATTGGCGCCACCTTCCATGCGCGAACTGATCACCATCAGCCTGCTGCGTGCCAGGATGCGCAGCGCCTTGCCATGCGCCAGTTCGCCCAGCCAGCGGTAGCGCTGCGGCTGGCGCCCGGCCCACGCATGCGCCTCACGCTCCATCTGCGGCGACATCGCGCCACCAAGATGACTCACCCTGATGCGGCTCTCGGGCGGCAGGTGCGCAAGCGCCGCAGCGGTGCGGAAGGGGTCTTTTTCTTCACGTAAATGGCCGCTGACAGTGACTTCAAAGCACGACTTGAGCGGTGGGCGGTGCTGGATTGCCCTGGTAGACTGGTAAATGATCCGGGTTTTGCGACGCATCGCTGGCGCCAGTTCAGACAATCCCGCCTCCTGCAGCACCACCATGCGCGTTGCCAGACACATCGATTCCTGGGCGCATGCATCATGTTGTATGTCGCGGTAGAGGTCGGTGCCGGTGAGCACGACTACCAGCGGGCGTTGCGGGTAGTGCGCTGCATAGCGTTTTATCGACTCGTGACTGCGCCGGGCATGCAGCGCAATCATGAGATCAGCCGCCGCTCCGTCCCATGATGTCAGCACCGCAACACGGTGTCCCAGTTCACGCAGCAGCTTTGCCCATCGCGCAGCGGTATTGCGGTTGCCATGGCGTGAACGCGCGCCGGCCGGTGTCACGAGGGCAATTCTCATGGCTGAACATTCCAGATAAACTCCAAAGTCAAAATATAGCAGAATAGCGCCGCATGACGTCCTCCTGCATTACAGCCGCCACTCAATCCGATGCCGCCACAGTACGAGTCATGCTGCTTGATGCGCGCGCACGCACGCTGGCTCTGGTGCAGGACCTGAATGACGGGCAAATGCTCGGCCCCCGGCTGGACACAGTCAATCCTCCCCTCTGGGAAATCGGCCATCTCGGCTGGTTCCAGGAATATTGGTGCCTGCGCCATCAAGGCGGCACCAGAGCCGCGCCCTCGCTTCTGGACAACGCTGACAAGCTTTACGATTCGGCTGCCGTAGCGCACGCCACGCGCTGGGATCTGCCGCTGCCGGGTTTTGAAACAACGCTGTCCTATCTGCAGCAGGTGCTGGATCGTGTGCTGGAGCGCATCGCGAGCGAAGTCGCACTTGGGCCGCTGGGATATTTTTCATGGCTTGCTGCACAGCATGAAGAAATGCACTGCGAGGCTTTCACTTACACGCGACAAACTCTGGGTTATGCGCCGCCTGTGCGCCAGACAGAAGTTTCTTTCCATGGAGTCGGGCCATGGCCAGGAGACGTGGATCTTCCGGGCGGTCGATTCATGTTGGGCGCGCACGCAGACGACGGTTTTGTGTTTGACAACGAAAAATGGATGCATGAAGTCAAAGTCTTGCCGTTCGCTATGGCACGTGCGCCAGTCACCAACGCGGAGTTTTCGGCTTTTGTCGGGGAAGACGGCTATCGCCGGCGCGAACTGTGGAGCGAGGCCGGCTGGCAATGGCGCGAACGGCAAGCCGTCGAAGCGCCTGCCTACTGGATCTGTCAGGATGGCGCCTGGATGCAGCGCAGGTACAACACACTCGTCAAACTTCAGCCACATGCTCCCGTGATCCATGTCAGCTGGCATGAGGCGCAAGCCTACTGCCGCTGGGCCGGGCGGCGCCTGCCGACGGAGACTGAATGGGAGTATGCGGCGTCTACGACGGACGACCCGGGTGATGGCAAGAGACGTCATCCCTGGGGAAATACGGAATATGAGAATGGCCGTGCCAATCTGTTCGGCGCGGCCATGGAACCCGTAGACGTCGCAGCCTTTGCCGCAGGTGACAGTGGCCGGGGATGCCGCCAGATGTACGGTAATGTCTGGGAATGGACAGCGGACTGGTTCATGCCATACCCTGGTTTTGTGCGCGACCCCTATAAGGAATATTCCGAGCCCTGGTTTGGCAGCCACAAGGTGCTGCGCGGCGGCAGCTTCGCCACGCGTGCCGGCCTGCTGCGTAATACCTGGCGCAATTTTTACACGCCTGACCGCCGCGATATTTTTGCGGGCTTTCGCACCTGCGCCTTATGAAAATCATCACCTCGGCCGACAATCCACGCTTCAAGACGCTGCTGGAACTGCAGCAGTCCTCCCGCGCGCGGCGCAAGGCGGGACTTTCCCTGCTCGACGGTGTGCACCTGCTCAATGCATACCGCGATAATCTGGGCCCCCCGGAGTACATTGCCGTCAGCCGGACAGGACTGGAAAACCCGGAAATCGCGGATTTGCTGGGCAATTTGCAGGCCATCGACGTTTTTGCGCTCAGCGACGCGCTTTTCGGCCGTCTGTCGTCTCTGGCCACGCCTACCGGCATCCTGGCTGCGGTCAAAACACCACGTGCATCTGCAATCCCGCAAGATCCCGGGCCATGCATCCTGCTTGAGGACATTCAGGATCCCGGCAATCTCGGTTCCATACTGCGTTCGGCTGCAGCGGCGGGCGTGCGCGAGGTCTTTCTATCCAGGCACTCGGTTCACGGCTGGTCGCCGCGTGTGCTGCGCGCCGGAATGGGGGCGCATTTCATGCTCTCGATATATGAAAACGTTGATTTGGCCGAATTTATCAGACGCTACCGGGGTCGCGTGGTTGCAGCCAGCGGCAATGCGCGGCGCTCCCTGTTCAGTGCCGACCTCACCGGAAACATCGGCTTGCTGCTGGGCAATGAGGGCAATGGCCTGTCGCGCGAACTGTTGCAGCTGGCGCATGAAACCGTCGCCATCCCGATGCCGGGCAATACCGAATCCCTCAACGTAGCGGCTGCAGCCGCAGTCTGCCTGTTTGAACGGGTCAGGCAGCTCGGGGCGGCAAAGACCTGATCGCCGCCAGCCGGGGTTGGCCAAGCCATCTTGCTAAAAATCTCCCTGGCGCCTTCGGCAAGGCTTGTGCAGGTGCTGTGTGCTGCGCATTTGAGCGCGGCGTGCCTGATATTCATCAGCGGTGTGCCGATCGCGCTTGCCGCAGCTGCAACTGCCGCCCTCGGTGCCAGCCTGGGATTTTACCTGCGGCGCATGGCATTGCTGCGCAGCCCGCAATCCGTCGTGGCCATGGAAATTGGGGATGACGGCAAAATTGCCTTCCAGACCCGGGATGGCAGATGGCGCGCCGCCAGTTTGCGGCAAAACAGCTTTGTTTCTCCTTGGCTGACCATAGTCAACCTGAATCCGGAAAATGCCCGCTGGTCGCGCAATGTCGTGATCATGCCGGATAGCCTGCGGGAAGACGAATTTCGTCAATTGCGGGTCTGGCTGCGCTGGAAGGCATAGACGGCTGCGGGACTGCATTGCAGTTTCCAAAGGCCCGACTACTGTCTAGCCAGGGCCGCAAAGTCGCTACCGGAGCGTGCTGATCTGCCGTGCGCCAGGTGGCAAGCGTTGCGTATATCCAACTGTCATAAGCGCTGCCAGCGTCAAATGTAAAAAGTGCTTGACTTCGTTAAGTTGCTATTTATACTGAATATACAGTATAAATAGTCAGTATATTTATAAGGGATATGCTGAGAAAATCATGCTAACAAGCAAGCAACTTATTGATAAAACAGGGATTTCAAGGGCAACGCTGAATAACTACATCGCACGCGGCTTGCTCCCCCGTCCCGTGGTCAGCAAGCCGGAGAACGAGGGCAGGGGGCCACGGCAAATCGGCTTTTTCCCGGATGAAACCATTGAACGCATACAACTGATTCAGAGCATGAAAAGAGGGGGCTTGAGCATGGAGCAGATCGTCGCGCAGTTGCAGGAAACCACGCCCGCGCCATCGGCGACCTCCGTGCCTCAAACGGCAGCCGTGGTGCAGCATCCTTCCGCGCAGCCCATGGGCGAGCAACTGGTGCTCACCATGGACCAGATTCCGTACCCGGCATACATGGTCAACCCCTCGTTCGAAATCACCTGGTTCAACGAGGCAGCCAGGACGACGCTGCCGGACGTGTTTTCGCGTCTTGCGCAGCGCACCGAGGAGCGTAGTGTTTTCCGCCTGCTGCTCAACGCCGGACGTATCGGCGCCAACCGCGAATCCCTGCTAAAGCTCAATCTGGCGCTGGCCAAGGAAAGGATGGGGCAGGGCGCGATTACTCAGCCCCTGCAGGGCATGCCCCCGGCCAACGTGCAGTTGCTTGAACGCCTTTATGAGGAAACCGATGCCGCGCAATCAGGGGGCGCGGTGGTGGACATAGCGCTATGCCTGGAAAACCCGCAGGGCAAAAAAGAGAACTACTGCGCCTATGCTGCCTATTTCCGGGAAGGCATTCTGGTCATTCTGATGCCGGTAAGCGGCGATGCCAATGAGCTGATGAAGCTGCTCAGCCGACGCGACATCGTAATCCGCAACCTCCTCAGCAAGCGCCTACCTACGTTAACCGACCTCGCCGTGCTTGTGATGGATCTTCAGGAATCGGTCAAGATCTGCTCCGAGCTGCCACCAGAGGAATACTTCGAACTGATCAATCAGATCTGGTCCACGGCGGGCGCCATTTTTCGCAAGTATTACGGCACCCATGGCAAGCACGTAGGGGACGGCATGGTGTATTACTTCTTCCCGCAACCGGACTGCAGCTACATCATGAACGCTTTGGTCTGCGCTGGGGAAATCAAGGCTGCGGTGGCGAAAATCAGCAAGGAATGGCAGCTGCGCAAGAAATGGACAACCGAGCTATACCTGAATACCGGGCTCAACGAGGGGCAGGAGTGGCTGGGCACTTTTCAGACGGCCACCACCATAGAATTTGCTGTGCTGGGCGACACCATCAATCACACTGCCCGGCTCAGCGACTTTGCGCGCTTCGGAACGATCTGGGCCACCAAGAATTTCATGGGCAAAATACCCGTGGAAGATCGCCACCGGGTGAAATTTGGAGTTCGCCGCAAGAGCCCGGAAGGCGAGCCGATATTTGTTGAGTCCACCTACTCGCGACTATGCAACCTAGTGGATCTCGAAAGCGGCCGTCATGAGAAGCTGCGTGACATTGCCGCCCTGCCCATCACCGAAATCGTCGAAGTGAACCCCGCGGACTCATACCGGAATTAGTGGGGCAGGTCGGCAGGCTGTCTCTGTCGGTGCTGAAATGCCCAAAGCCTTCGACTTATCATGCTGGCCACAATATTTAACATAATATACATTATACGAAGTAATGATATGCGGCAGGAAACCACGTCACTAGAAATCAGCATCTAGGCTAGTCCGCCGCTCCCGCCTTGACGAGGATTTTTGCCACTTCGTGCATATTGCGGTCCTTGGCCACATTCAGCGCGGTATAGCCGAACTGCGTGCGATGATTGACGTCTGCGCCATGCTCGAGTAACAACAGCACCATCTGCAGGTGCCCTTCGCGTGCCGCCATCATTAAAGCCGTGGTGCCGTTGTCGGCGGCAGCGTTGACCTGGGCGCCGCGGCCGATCAGCAGCCTGGCGATATCCAGCCTGTTGCTGACGGCGGCATACATGAGCGGGGTCCAACCAGCGTTATTTGCTGAAGCGCCTTTCTCCAGCAACAACTTGGCCACGTCGGTATTGCCTTTCAGCGCAGCCAGCATCAACGCAGTTTCACCATAGGCGTTGCGCACGTTTACCTTGGGACCAGCTGAAAGTATCCTGTTGATAACACTGAACTTTCCCTCCTTGACTGCAAGCATCAGCAGCGATTCGCCTTCGGGACTGACCGTATCGACATCAACGCCGCGTTTGAGCAGGTTTGCCACTGCGGTTTCGTCATCATTTTTGATGGCGTGCAGCATGTCTTCGTAGACGCCGGCCATGGCCATAAGCGGCAGGCAGACCAGAGCTAAAACCAGATAATTTCTAATGTTTTTCATGAGATACGGGCTCTTTTATATTGAATAAATTGAAGAAATTTTGAGTGGTAGCCGTTGCGACCTGTTCAAAGGACAAGCCTTTGAGGCGCGCCAACTCTTCCGCAACGTATTTGACAAGCCCGGGCTCATTAGTTTTCCCGCGGTAAGGCACCGGCGCAAGATAAGGCGAATCGGTTTCCACCAGCATGCGCTCCAGCGGGACTTTTCTGGCGACTTCCTTGAGCGCAACCGCGTTCTTGAATGTCACGATTCCTGAAAAAGATATGTAAAAGCCAAGATCCATGGCCGCCATCGCGACTTCCCAGGATTCGGTGAAGCAGTGCATGACGCCGCCCGCCCGCCCAGCACCCTCCTCGCGCATGATGCGCAGGGTGTCCTCGGCTGCCGAGCGCGTATGAATGATCAGCGGTTTGGCGCACAGGCGCGCCGCACGGATATGCGCACGAAAGCGCTCGCGCTGCCACTCCAGATCACCCTGCAGGCGGTAATAGTCGAGCCCGGTTTCGCCTATCGCTACAATTTTGGGGTGTCTGGCTAGTGCCGCCAGTTCTTGTGGAATCACCGCCGGTAAATCCTCATAGTCGGGATGCACGCCGACCGAGGCATACAGCTGCGGGTGTTGCTCAGCCAGCGCCCTGACCCTGGGAAAGTCTTCCAAGGTGACGCTTACGCACAGCGCATGCGTAACCGCGTTTTCGCGCATCAGCGCCAGGACATCGTCTGTCCTGGCGGCAAGTTCCGGAAAATCCAGATGACAATGCGAGTCAATCAGCATGCTCATTCCGTGCGCGGCTCGGGCTGCAGCAAATCGGCATAGGTGATCATCAATTGCTCGATGAACAGCCGCGCATTGAGCGGGTGATTGACGCTGCGCTGCAGTTTCACCATTTCCCTGTGGAAACGCAGTATGTACAGACCGTCGGTCTGTTTCGCCATGGCGGCCAGCGCGGTTTCACGATCAGGGTTGTAGCGGATGATGCCCAGGAACTTGCTGGCGGCCAGATCATATGACCATTTCTGCAGCCAGCTCACCACATGCTGCACCGGGTAGTCCTTGATCTGTTCCGCGACCCCCAGCGGGTCGAAGCGCGGGCTGGCGATGTGCCGCAGAAACACATCGCGGTCCTGCCAGTAATCCTGAGCCGCGAGCTGTACCGCCAGCAGCGGCGAATTGCCCGTCTGCGCCAGCGCCAGTTCGGGTGCAGTGATGTTCTGCGACTTCAGCCATTCCAGTGCGAGCCGCTGTTCCGGTGCGGCCAGCGGCAGCTGGCGGCACCGGCTCTTGATGGTCGGCAGCAGGGCGTGGGAGCGATGGCTGACCAGCAGGAAATGCGTCCGTGGCGGCGGCTCCTCGAGATTCTTGAGCAATGCGTTGGCGGCGTTGATGTTCAGTGCTTCTGCAGGATGAACAAGAATGATCTTGGGGCCATTGCGGTGGCTTGAAATATTAATAAAATCATGTAGTTGTCTTATTTTATCAACACCAATCTGCTGGCTGGCCTTTTTATCGCTTCCCTGCTCTTCCGCGCCGGAGTCAGCCAGGCTTTCCGGTTCGACCTGACGGAAGTCCGGGTGAGACCCTGCCGCAAACCAGTGGCAGGCCTCGCAGTGCCCGCAAGCAATACGCGACGGGGACGGGGTCTCACACAGCAGCGCTTGGGCCAGGCTGCGGGCAAACGCCATCTTGCCTATGCCCTGCTGGCCACGCAGCAGGATGGCATGCGGCAACAAGGCCTTGCTAGCCAGTAGCCTTTCAAACTCGGATCGATGCCAGGGCAGCATATCGCTTTAATAAATGACGGCGTGGCGCGCTTGATTCACCGGCCGAGATTGCAGAGTTGCCTGAGCAGGACTGCCAGACTGCTTTGAACCTCGTCGATTCCCGCATTGGCATCGACCATGTGTATTCTCCGGGGGTGCTCGCGCGCCCTTTTCAGATAAGCTTCATGCACTCTCTGGTAAAACGCTTCCTGCTCCTGCTCGAAACGGTCCGGCTGCTTGATGCGGCCGCTGCGGTTGCGGCCCACTTCCGGTGCCACGTCAAAATACAGCGTGATGTCGGGCTCAAGTTCTCCCTGCACCCACTTTTCCAGTATCCCTATGCGTTCCCACGCAATGCCGCTGCCGCCGGACTGGTAGGCATAGGTGGCATCGGTAAAACGGTCGCATATCACCCAGCGGCCGGCGGCCAGCGCCGGCAATATGATTTTGTCGAGGTGCTCGCGCCGCGCCGCAAACACCAGCAGGGCTTCGGTTTCAGGGTGCAGGCGCTGGTTGCTGTCCAGCAACAGCTTGCGCAGACTCTCGCCAAGTTCGGTCCCGCCGGGCTCGCGCGTGAGCTGGACGGCGATGCCGTGGCTTTCGAGAAAAGCCGCCAGCCATTTCAGGTGAGTACTCTTGCCTGCACCGTCTATGCCCTCAAGAGTGATGAATTTGCCGCGCATGGTCAGCGTCGCCCCGATTTCTGATATTTTGTCACGGCGCGGTTATGTTCCTCCAGCGAACTCGAAAAATGCGAGGAGCCGTCGCCCTTGGCGACGAAGTACAGGAACTTGCTGGGCGCCGGGTTGAGTGCTGCCGACAATGAAGCAATGCCTGGCAAGGCGATGGGAGTTGGCGGTAGCCCGTCCCGTGTATAAGTGTTGTAGGGCGTATCGGCGGTGAGATCGGCCTTGCGTATGTTGCCGTCGAAACGCTCGCCCATGCCGTAAATGACCGTCGGGTCAGTCTGCAGCCTCATGCCGTTCCTGAGCCGGTTGATGAATACCGACGCAATCAACGGGCGCTCCCCTGCCCGGCCCGTTTCCTTCTCGATGATCGATGCAAGGATCAGCGCTTCATACGGCGACTTCAGGGGCAGGTCCTCGACACGCCGTTGCCATTGCAGCTCGAGGTGAGACAGCATCAGGCGATGGGCGCGCCGCAGAATCGACAAGTCGCTGGTGCCGCTGCTGAAATGATAGGTGTCAGGGAAAAACCAGCCTTCCGGCGACGGCTGGTCCATTTCCAGCAGGCGCAGGATGTCGGCATCGCTCAGGCCGGCAGTGTCGTGCTTTATCGCAGGATTTTCATCCATCGTCTTGCGCAATTGCTTGAATGTCCAGCCTTCAACCACTGTGATCACGACCTGGGTATAGTCGCCCTGGGTGATTTTCTGCAGCAGCCCATAGCGGGTGATCGGACTTTCTATCTCGTAGTTTCCAGCCTTGATCTTGGCAGCCTGCCCCAGCAAGCGGGCCAGCATGACAAATCGCAACGGGTCATCCAGCACACCAGCATCTACCATCTGCTGCGTGGCGCTCTTCAGGCTGCTGCCGGCCTTGAGGTCGAACTGCACGGGCAGCTGCGCCGGCTTCAGTTCGGTCTGGGCATACAGCACCAGCCAGGTCACGGCGGCGATTGCCGCGACCGTGAACAGCGCGGCAAGCCGCAGCAGCCAGCGCTTAACCAGCGTCATCCAGCCACCCCCTGAGTTGTCGCACCACCATCATGGGCCCCCATGTTTTGCCGGCGAGCCGCACTACCTGCCACACGCCGATAATGCTGTTGACCAGGAGAATGGCGTCGGCTTGCAGCAGCCGGCTGCTGCTTATGTTTTCAATATGGCATGACATATCGTGCGCAGTCGCGGCCTGCATCAGGCGCGCGCGCGTCACGCCGGCAACGCCGCACCGCGTCAAGCCCGGCGTGAACAGCGCGCCACGCTCGACAATGAACAGATTGCTCATTGTGCCGCCGATCACGTTGCCCTCGACATCGAGCAGCACCCCTTCGGCGATTGCCGGGTCGTCCCATTCGGCACGCGCCAGAACGTTTTCCAGGCGGTTGAGGTGCTTGAGCCCGGCAAGCGCAGGCTGCAGGCCGAGGCGGATGTCGCAGAAACGCGCCTCGATGCCGGTTTGCATAAACTCCTCAGGATAGCGCGGCAGCGGCGCAGCCATGACGACACGGGTGACCTGTGTTGCCTGGGGAGGCGCGTAGCCGCGCTGCCCCGTGCCGCGGGTAACGATGATTTTGAGAACGCAGTCGGGCTCGTGTTGCGCTGCCTGGATGATTTCCCGGGCAAGCACAGGCTCGCTCGGGCACTCCATGCCCAGCGCCCTGCAGTCGGCGGCGAGTTTTGCATAGTGCAGCGGCCAGTGCAGCGGCCGGCCACCACGCAACAACAGCGTGCGGAACACGCCGTCGCCGTATGCCAGTCCGCGATCAATTGCCGGTATGGAATCGCTGATGACGCCGTTGACCAGGATCATGGGTTCACTCGGCGGCTGTTACCGGCTATCCGCAGCGCCTGATGCTGACGGGAATCAGACTTTACGGAAAACCAGACTGCCGTTGGTGCCGCCGAACCCGAAGGAGTTCGACAATGCCACATCCACCTTCATCTGGCGCGCCACGTTGGGCACGTAGTCCAGATCGCACTGCGGATCCTGATTGACAAGGTTGATGGTTGGGGGCGCGATCTGGTCACGGATCGCCAGCACGGAAAACACTGCTTCGATGCCGCCCGCCGCGCCCAGCAGATGGCCGGTCATCGATTTGGTCGAACTCACGGCAAGCTTGCGCGCATGATCGCCAAAACAGCGCTTGACTGCGACCGTTTCGGCAATATCGCCCAGCGGCGTCGAGGTGCCGTGCGCATTGACGTAATCCACTTCGTCACGATTGACACCGGCATTGCGCATGGCGTTGCTCATGCATCGCACCGCGCCATCACCGTCCTCACAGGGCGCCGTGATGTGATGGGCATCGGCGCTCATGCCGTAGCCGGCGAGTTCGCAGTAAATCCGCGCGCCACGCGCCTTGGCATGCTCGTATTCCTCGATCACCAGCACGCCGGCGCCCTCGCCCAGCACGAAACCGTCGCGGTCCTTGTCCCATGGCCGGCTTGCCGCTGCCGGATCGTCATTACGCCCGGACAGGGCGCGCGCAGCGCAGAAACCGCCAACCCCCAGCGGCGACACTGTCGACTCGGCACCACCCGCGATCATCACGTCGGCATCGCCATATTCGATCAGGCGCCCGGCCTCGCCAATGCAGTGATTGGCCGTAGTGCAGGCAGTGACCACGGCGAGATTGGGGCCCTTGAGGCCATACATGATCGACAGTTGCCCGGAAATCATGTTGATGATGGAGCCCGGCACAAAGAATGGGGATATTTTGCGCGGCCCTCCGGCCAGCACCGCATTGTGGGTTTCTTCGATCAGCGGCAGGCCGCCGATGCCGGAACCCACGCAGGCCCCGACCTGTTCGCGGTTGACCTTCTCGAGATCCAGTCCGGAATCCTTGAGCGCTTCGATGGAGGCCGCAAGGCCATAATGTATGAACGTGTCGAAGCGGCGCGCTTCCTTGGCCGGCAGGTACTGGCTGACGTCAAACCCCTTGACCTCACCGGCGATCTGCGAGCTGTAGGCAGTCGGATCGAAGCGGGAAATACGGGTGATTCCGGATTTGCCGGCGACTATGCTTGCCCAGGCATCGGTGATTCCAATTCCGACCGGCGAAACGATGCCCAGACCGGTGACAACTACTCTGCGTCTTGCCAAATTGACTCCGGAAAGCGGGTTGTTACTTCTGATGGGCCTGGATGTAGTTGATGGCCTGCTGAACAGTGGTTATTTTTTCAGCTTCCTCGTCGGGGATTTCAGTTTCGAATTCCTCTTCAAGTGCCATCACCAGTTCCACGGTGTCCAGAGAATCGGCGCCCAGGTCGTTGACAAAGGAAGACTCGTTTTTGACGTCGGCTTCGTTCACACCCAGTTGTTCTGCAACAATTTTCCTGACTCGTTGCTCGATATTCTCCATTAACGTCCCCTTTCTCTTGCTTGATGATCAATGTGTTGTTTCACACCCGCCGGTAGCGGGCTTAGAGCACATACCAAAGGCGCGGATTTTACCACATTTGCCGAGTTAAAAACATTTAAGAATCAATGCAGATCGAGGCTAATCCATGTACATGCCGCCATTCACGTGCAAGGTGCAGCCGGTAATGTACGAGGCGCCCGGCGAAGCCAGATACAGTGCAGCGGCGGCCACATCCTCCACCCGTCCCAGCCGACCCAGCGGAATCTGTCGCACCAGCGCATCGCGCTGTTCGTCGCCCAGCGCGCGCGTCATGTCGGTATCGATAAAGCCGGGGGCAATGCAGTTTACGGTGATATTGCGGCTGCCCACCTCGCGTGCCAGGGATTTCGCGAACCCTGCAACGCCGGATTTCGCCGCCGCGTAATTGGCCTGTCCGGCGTTGCCCAGCGCCCCCACTACCGAGGTGATATTGATGATGCGTCCGCAGCGCGCCTTCATCATCCCCCGCAACACCAGTTTGGACAGCCGGAACACAGACTTCAGGTTGGTCGACATGATGTCATCCCATTCCTCGTCTTTCATGCGCAGCAGCAGGTTGTCGCGCGTGATGCCGGCATTGTTGACGAGTATGGCGATGTCGCCAAAGCGCTTCTGGATGTCGCCAATCACGGCCTCGACCTGCGCCGGATCGTTGACGTTCATGACCACCCCGTCGCCCTTGCCGCCAACGGCAGCAAGGTTCGCAGCAATCGCTTGCGCGCCGGCAGTGCTGGTCGCAGTACCGATCACCGTGGCTCCCTGCCTGGCGAATTCCAAGGCGATGGCCTGGCCGATGCCGCGCGAGGCGCCGGTAACCAGGGCGATCTGGCCTTGCAGCGCGCTCATTTCACCGCCTGCATGGTTTGTTGCAGCGACTGCGGATCGATGATCGCAAAGCCCTGCAGCGCAGCGTCTATGCGCTTGCTGAGTCCCGCCAGCACCTTGCCCGGGCCGCATTCGGCAACATGGGTGACACCGGCGCCTGACATGTGGCGAATAACCTCCACCCAGCGCACGGGGTTGCAGGCCTGGCGCGCCAATGCATCCTTGATGCGCTCGGGATCATCGACCGCAGCCACATCAACGTTGTTCACCACCGGGATGCGCGGAGCATCGAATGCGACCTGCTTCATGCGTTCGGCAAGCCGCCCGGCGGCGGGCTTGAGCAATGAGGAATGAAACGGCGCGCTGACCGGCAGCATCACCGCACGCTTGGCGCCTTTTGCCTTGGCTGCCTCGGCACCGCGCTCCACGGCTGCCTTGTGTCCGGCAATCACTACCTGGCTGGGCGCATTGAAATTTACGGGCTCGACCACTTCCCCCTGCGCTGCTTCCCTGCATGCGGCGCGCACCGCGTCGTCGTCTAGGCCGAGTATTGCCGCCATTGCGCCGGTACCCAGCGGCACCGCCTCCTGCATGGCCTGCGCGCGGAACCGTACCAGCGGCACGGCATCACGAAAGGCGATTACGCCCGCAGCGACCAGTGCGGTGTACTCGCCAAGGCTGTGTCCGGCGACAAGTGCCGGCTCGCCGCCGCCCGCCTCACGCCACGCCCGATATACGGCGTAACCCGCAGTGAGCATCACCGGTTGCGTATTCACCGTCGAATTGAGCGCTTCGGCAGGACCTTCGGCAACCAGTTTCCACAAATCCTGGCCGAGCGCCTCGGAAGCCTCCTCAAAGGTGTCGCGCACCACCCGGGTGTCGGCAAACGGCTGCATCATGCCGATGGCCTGTGAACCCTGTCCCGGAAAAACCAGAGCTAGTTTCATTTTCTGTCTTCGTCTGTTGGATGAAAACGCCGGCCTTGCAAGCGCCGGCTACCACTGCACCAGGACCGCACCCCAGGTGAATCCCCCGCCCACGCCTTCAAGCAGCACGCGCTGCCCCGGGCGGATACGACCGTCGCGCACCGCCTCATCAAGCGCCAGCGGTATAGAGGCAGCAGAGGTGTTGGCGTGACGTTCCACCGTGGTGACCACTTTCTCCATGCTCAAGCCGAGCTTTTTTGCGGTTGCCTGGATGATACGGATATTGGCCTGGTGCGGAATCAGCCAGTCAATGTCGGATTTTTGCAGCCCATTCGCGGCAAGTGCTTCCTCGGCAACCTCTTCCAACACCTTGACTGCAAATTTGAATACGGCATTGCCTTCCATCTGCAGCAGCGGCCTGCCGCTGATTTTGCCGCCGCATACGCTGCCTGGCACCGAAAGTATGTCGGCATGGCTGCCGTCGGCATGCAGGTGACAGGAGAGGATTCCCGGCTTGTCGCTCCTGGCCAATACCACGGCTCCGGCGCCATCGCCGAACAGGACACAGGTGCCGCGGTCATTCCAGTCAAGGATGCGTGAATAGATCTCGGCGCCGACCACCAGAATGTGCCGGTACTGCCCTGAGCGCATGAACTGATCCGCGATCGAAAGCGCATATACAAAGCCGCTGCAAACCGCCTGCACGTCGAATGCCGGGCTGTTCTTGATCCCGAGCTTGGCCTGCAGTATGCAGGCGGTACTCGGGAACACCATGTCAGCCGTCGTGGTCGCGACGATAATGAGGTCGATATCCTGCGCCTGGATGCCCGCGGCCTCGATTGCGCGCCGCGAGGCGCCGAGCGCCAGATCGCTGGTGTTTTCATTGTCCGCGGCGATATATCGCTGGCGTATGCCGGTGCGTGTAAAAATCCACTCGTCCGACGTGTCTACCGTCTTCTCGAGATCCTTGTTGGTCAGGACTTTCTGCGGCAGGCAGCTGCCGGTGCCGATGATCTTGGAATGAATGTTCATGCCGCTGCAATTTTATGGGAATTGGTCATGCGGTCTGTAATATGGCCGAGCACGCCGGTACGTACTTCCTCCACCGCGTGGTCGATGGCGAACCCGAAGGCGAATGCGTCAGCAGAGCCATGGCTTTTGATCACGATGCCGCGCAGCCCCAGCAGGCTGGCGCCATTGTAGCGCCGGTGATCCACGCGGCGCTTGAATGCGTTGAGTACCGGCAACGCAATCAGTCCGGCAAGTTTTGTCAAGACGTTGCGGCCGAACTCCTCCCGCAGGTAGGTCGCGAGCATCTGCACAAGACCCTCGGAAGTCTTGAGCGCAACGTTGCCGACAAAGCCGTCACACACCACGATATCAGTGGTGCCCTTGTAAATGTCGTCGCCCTCGACATTACCGTAAAAATTGAGGCCGCTCGCGCGAAGCAGTTCCGCGGCGCGCTTCACGACTTCGTTGCCCTTGATGTCTTCCTCGCCAATATTGAGCAGCCCAACCGTCGGTTTTTCCTTGTGCTCCACCGAACTTACCAGTTCCGAGCCCATGATGCCGAACTGCAACAGGTGTTCTGCCGTACAGTCGACATTGGCGCCAAGGTCGAGAACGTAGGTATGGCCCTTGAGCGTCGGCAGAATGGTGGCGATTGCGGGACGATCGATGCCAGGCAGGGTTTTGAGCACGAAGCGTGAAATGGCCATCAGCGCACCGGTATTGCCCGCGCTCACGCAGGCTTGCGCCTCGCCACTTTTGAGCAGGTCGACTGCGACCCGCATCGAAGAGTCTTTTTTGCTGCGCAACGCGGCGGCAGGCTGCTCGTCCATGCCAACCACCTCGCTGGCATGCCTGATGCTGAGCCGCGGACCGGTTGCCACATGGCGTCGCTTCAACTCGGCTGCGATTTCGTCCTGCAGGCCAACCAGGACGAACGAGGATTCCAGATCGCGCTCCATAAACTCGAGCGCAGCCTGCACCGTGACATGCACGCCGTGATCGCCGCCCATGCAGTCGATGGCAACGGTCACATCCATCGTGAGGTCTCCTCTCGAGCGCCCGTTATCTTTGTTGTCGGGCGTCGATGCCGTATTTTAAAGAAATGGCGATCCGGCAAAACGGGCGCGAATTACTCGCCCTTGGTTTTGATGACTTTTTTGCCGCGGTAATAACCGTTGGGGCTGATGTGATGCCGCAGATGCACTTCGCCGGTGGTCGGCTCGACCGCGAGCGGCGGGTTGGTCAGGAAGTCATGCGAGCGGTGCATGCCGCGCTTCGATGGTGACTTCTTGTTCTGTTGGACTGCCATTGCAATGCTCCTTAGCGTTTACTTTCCAAAATTTTCTTGAGATCCTTCAGCTTGGAAAACGGGTGCACATTGTCCCCACTTTCCGTGCCCCGCTTCCCTGCCGGACCCAGGCATTCATCCTGCGCGTGCCTTGGCGCAAGCGGCAGGCACAGCAATATCTCATCTTCGATCAGGCCCGCCACATCCAATCCGGTACTCGCCTCTATGTAATCTGGCGCATCCGGGTCGGCCACTGCGTCGGCCAGGTTTTCACCGCGGCCCACCAGCAACAGCGTGTTCGACAACTGCAGCGGATAATCCAGCCGTCCCAGGCAGCGCTGGCACCGCAGATGCAGCAGGCCTTTGATATTCAAGCTCAGGATCGGCCGCCGATCAGCGTCGCGACCGCCCGCCAGCTCAAATTCCACGCTGCCGGCGCTGTCGTACAGGCAATCTTGCAGCCGCGCCAAGCCGGATACAGGCAAATTGCCCTGTAATTCCTGCTCTGCCCGGGCGAATTCAAGACTGTCTATGACCGCCTGTGCAGACATAAGCCGCGCATGATAGTATTTTTGCGTTGCAGTGTCAAAGTAAAAACACGGAAAACATTGATTAGGCAGGCACTTAGGCAAGCTTGCCGCGCTGCTGCCGCATTCCCCCGCGATTTTGACCTTTCCTGCCCTCATTCTTGCCTCTACCTCGGCCTACCGGCGCACGCTGCTTGAGCGTTTGGGGTTGCCATTCACGGTCATGTCCCCCGGAGTGGATGAAACACCCCTGCCCGGTGAAACACCAGTACAGACCGCGATGCGGCTGGCTGCGGCCAAGGCGTTGGCAATCGTGCCTCCAACCACCGGGGCGCTCATCATAGGTTCCGACCAGGTGGCGGTCCTGGCAGGGCAAAAACTCGGCAAGCCCGGCGACCACGCTGCAGCGGTACGCCAGCTGCGCGCCATGCGCGGCCAGCGCGTGACCTTCCACACCGCGCTGTGCCTGCGCAACACCGACACCGGCCGCAAACAGACCGAAAACGTGCCGACCACGGTCACGTTCCGCAACTACAGCGATGCCCAGATCGAACATTACCTGCAGCGCGAGCAGCCTTATGACTGCGCCGGCAGCGCCAAAGTCGAGGGGCTCGGCATTGCGCTCGTCCAGCACATCGACAGCCCCGATCCGACGGCGCTGATCGGCCTGCCGCTGGTGGCCCTGGTCGGCATGCTGCATAACGAAGGCGTTGCGGTCATATAGCGATGAGTGTGCCGGGCATCCTTTATCTGATCCCGGTGGCCCTGGGCGGCGATGCGGTCGTTTCGGTGCTGAGCCCGGCGCTCGTGGACAAATTGCCCGGCCTGAGGCATTTCATCGTCGAAAATCCGAAATCAGCCCGCCAGTTTCTGAAGGCTGCGGCTTATCCGCATCCGCTTTCCAGCACCGAATTCCAGGTGCTCGATGAACATACTGCGCCTGCACAGCTGCCACAACTGCTCGCTCCCCTGCTGGCGGGCCATGACTGCGGCCTGGTGTCCGAGGCAGGCTGTCCGGCGGTAGCCGACCCGGGCGCGGCACTGGTGCGCCTGGCGCATGCACATGGCATACGCGTCGTCCCGCTGGTTGGTCCTTCCGCGCTTTTGCTGGCCCTGATGGCGTCCGGCATGAACGGGCAGCGCTTTGCGTTCCACGGCTACCTGCCCAGAGAACAGGAGAAAAAAAAGAATAAAATACAAGATCTTGAGAGAGTTTCTGGGCAGACTGACACGACGCAGATTTTCATCGAGGCGCCGTATCGCAATCAGGCCTTGCTGCAAACGCTGCTTGAGGCCTGTCGACCCGACACCTTGCTCTGCCTGGCCACCGACATCACGCTGGAAAGCGAGATGATATGCACCAAGACGGTGGCGCAATGGAAAGCCGCACCACCGGACATCAACCGACGGTCGACGGTGTTCCTGCTCTACCGCGGCACGAACTGATTAAGTGCGCCGGGCCCGGCGATCTTGACCAGGGTTTCGGCCATCGCTGCACCGAAGCGGCGGGCTACGCGCTCGGCAATGTTTTCGCGCGGTGTGAAATCAACAATGTCCTCGGCCTTGATGACTTCGCGCGCGACATAATCGATGCTGCCCAGCGCGTCAGCCAGACCCAGTTCTATGCTCTGCGGGCCGACCCACAGCAGGCCCGAAAACATTTCCGGCGTTTCCTTGAGGCGCTTGCCGCGTCCCTGCCGCACCACCGTGATGAATTGCTGGTGAATCTCGCTGAGCATTTTTTCGGCGTATTCCTTTTGCGAATCCAGGATGGGCGAAAACGGATCAAGAAAGCCCTTGTTCTCCCCGGCCGCCAGCAGGCGCCGCTCGACGCCAAGTTTTTCCATGGTGCCGGTAAAACCGAAACCGTCCATCAGCACCCCGATCGAACCGATGATGCTCGCTTTGTCGACATAAATCTTGTCCGCGGCGACCGCGACGTAATAGCCGCCTGAAGCGCATATATCTTCCACCACCGCGTAAACCGGGATATCCGGATGCTTGGCGCGCAGCCGCTTGATTTCATCGTTGATGTGCCCGGCCTGCACAGGACTGCCGCCCGGGCTGTTGATGCGCAATATGATGCCCTGGGTGCGCTTGTCCTTGAACGCGTCCTGCAGTCCCGCCATGACATTGTCGGCGCTCGCACCGCTGCCGGGCGCAATCACACCCTGCACTTCCACCAGCGCCGTATGCTTGCCAGGGAGCGAATCCTTCTTGCCGAACCAGCCCATGCCGATGAACAGCAGCGCGAACAGGTAGGCGAACAGCAGGAGCTTGAAGAATATGCCCCAGTGACGTGCGCTGCGCTGCTCCTTGACCGCCGCCAGCGCCACTTTTTCCAGGGTTTTGCGTTCCCAGTTGTCGCCGGAATTGCCCGGTTGCAGTTCAGACATGATTCGTTTCGCTTTCTTCCAGAAGTAAAACCTGGCCTTCGCATTCGGTTACCGGCAACGCGGTCAGGCGCTGGCCGCGGCACGGTCCCAGCACGCAAAAACCGCTTTCAGGCTCGTAGGTTGCGCCATGCGTGGCACAGATCAAGTATAGCTTGGAATGGTCGAAGAATTCACCTTCGAGCCAGTCGAGTTCGACGGGTATGTGGGCGCAGCTGTTCAGATAGGCATAAACCCTGCCGCCATAGCGGATGGCGAATGCGGCACGCGTGTTTCCCTGGTAATCGGCCATGAAACGTATGCCCTTGCCACCGTCGATCAGGGCATCGCTGGCGCAGATCACGCGTACAGGTGCAGCCATTTCCGCAATTCCGCAAACTCGCTCACGCACGCCACCGGCGCGTGGCGCAGCAACGCCTCCCTCGGATGGGCGCCGTAAGCGGCCGCCACGCTGGCCACGGCGGCATTCTGCGCCATCTCCAGGTCGTGCGTGGTGTCGCCTATCATCAGCGTGTGTCCGCGATCAACATCAAGCGCGCCCATCAGATATTCAAGCATGCCGGGATGCGGCTTGGAAAATCCCTCGTCGGCACAGCGCGTGGCATGAAAGTAATCCGTCAGCCCGGTGGCATGCAGCGCGCGTGTCAGCCCGCGCCGGCTCTTGCCGGTGGCAATCGCCAGCCGGAAACCGGCGGCATGCAGCTCCCGTACCGTTTCCGCGGCGCCTGCAAACAGCACCGTACCGCCGTCGCGCAGCAGAAAATGATGGCGGTAGCGTTCGACCACATCCGCAAGCCTGTCCGGACTGACGTCAGGCAGGATGTGCCGCATGGCATCTTCCAGGCCCAGACCGATGACGTAGCGCGCGTTTTCATCTGAGGGCACGGGCATCCCCAAATCGGCGCAAGCCGCCTGCAGCGAGGCGACGATCACCGGTGCCGAATCCATCAGCGTACCGTCCCAGTCGAACACCAGCAGCTCAAAGCGGTTCGGCATGCGGGGCGTCAAGGCGCTCGATGAACGACTGCAATGCGGCAGGCAGCGGCGCCTCGAACATGAGCTCCTCTCCGCTGCGGGGGTGCTCGATGACCACCCGGCATGCGTGCAGGAACATGCGCTTGAGTCCCTGCTTCGCCAGCAGCTTGTTGCGCGCGAAATCGCCGTATTTGTCGTCGCCCGCGATCGGGAACCCGAGATGCGCCAGGTGCACCCGGATCTGGTGGGTGCGGCCGGTCTTGAGCTGTGCCTCGAGCAGGCTGAATTCGCGCCATGACTGCCTGAGCCGGAAAACCGTGTGCGACGGCATGCCTTCCTTGTCCACGCTGACGCGACGCTCGCCTGAGGCGAGGACGTACTTGTTGAGCGGCAGTTTGACGCTCTGGCTGGCGTTGCGCCATTTGCCGCAAACCAGCGCCAGATAGAATTTTTGCACGCGCCCGTTGCGCAATTGCTCATGCAGGGCGGTCAACGCCGAGCGTTTCTTGGCCAGCAGCAGCACCCCTGAAGTATCCCTGTCGAGGCGGTGCACCAGCTCGAGAAAGGGCGCCTGCGGCCGCGACTGGCGCAACTGCTCGACCACGCCGAAACTCACGCCGCTGCCGCCATGCACGGCGACGCCCGCCGGCTTGTCCAGCACCAACAGCACGTCATCCTCATGCAATACCTTGATTTCAAAGCGGCTTGCCACCGGCACTGTGCCGGGCTGCGGACGTTGTGCCACGCGTATGGGAGGAATGCGCAGTTCATCTCCCGCATTCAGGCGATGGTCGGGAGCCACCCTGCCACTGTTGACCCGCACTTCACCGCTGCGCAGGATGCGGTAGATATGGCTTTTCGGCACCCCTTTCAGTAGCTTAGTCAGGTAGTTGTCCACCCTTTGGCCGGCGCCGCCTTCACCGACTTGATGGCGGGTTGCGGAATCTTTACTTAAGCCATTCATTCTTTTATACTATTCGATGAAATACCAGTTCGTGTCAACGGTTTGCAGATGAAATTCATCTGCGCATCAATTCCGAGCCCGGGGACATGCGAGGTGCGGCTGCAAAAATTTCGATGCGGAAATCGAGAACGCGCCATCGCGAAACTGGATTGCGAGGTCGGCCGCGTAAAGCCAGGTTGCATTGCAACAGGCCCGTTACAACAGGCCCGTTACAGCAGGCCATTACGCCGCGCACTGAGACTGTGCTGCCGGACTGAGTTGGTTAATATCGCTCACCACACGAAGTAGCGATACTAGACGATTTACGCGCTCAAGGCACCCTTACAAAGATTTGCGGATTCGCGCACGACGCGAATCCCGGAACGGCAAGCCGCGGAACTTTGGAAACGCATAGCTGAACTTTATCCCATGCTGGCACCAAGTCACTGAAGCAAATATGCAATCGTCCGCTCGCTGCGGACGCGCGGTAATGCCCATCCCGTACGGTTGAGCGCGGGAGAAGATAAAAAATGAAACGCATGTTATTTAACGCGACGCAGGCTGAAGAGCTGCGCGTTGCAATCGTCGATGGCCAGAAGCTGATCGACCTCGATATAGAGTCTTCCAGCAAAGAGCAGCGCAAAAGCAATATCTACAAGGGTGTCATCACCCGCATCGAGCCCAGCCTCGAAGCCGCCTTCGTCGATTACGGCAGCGAACGCCACGGGTTTCTCCCCTTCAAGGAAGTCACGCGCAGCTACTTCAAACCGGGCGTGGATGTAGCGCGGGCCCGCATCCAGGACGCGCTCAAGGAAGGCCAGGAAGTCATCGTCCAGGTCGACAAGGACGAGCGCGGCAACAAGGGCGCGGCACTGACCACCTTCATCAGCCTCGCCGGCCGCTACCTGGTGCTGATGCCCAACAACCCGCGCGGCGGCGGCGTTTCACGCCGCATCGAGGGCGAGGACCGCAACGAACTGCGCGACGCGATATCCCAGCTTGACGTGCCGCAGGGCATGAGCGTCATCGCCCGCACTGCCGGCATCGGCCGCAGCGTGGAAGAGCTGAACTGGGACCTCAAGTACCTGATGCAGTTGTGGCAGGCGATCGAAGGCGCGGCCAATCAGCAAAACGGCGCGTTCCTCATTTACCAGGAATCCAGCCTGGTCATTCGCGCGATCCGCGACTACTTCCACCAGGACATTGGCGAAATCCTGATCGACACCGAGAACATCTACGAGCAGGCCCATCAGTTCATGGGCCACGTGATGCCCGACAACGTCAATCGCGTCAAGCTCTACAAGGATGACGTGCCGTTGTTCTCGCGCTTCCAGATCGAACACCAGATCGAATCAGCCTATTCGCGGGCAGTCAATCTGCCTTCGGGCGGTGCCGTGGTGATCGACCATACAGAAGCCCTGGTGTCGGTGGACGTCAACTCGGCGCGCTCCACGCGCGGTGCCGATATCGAGGAAACCGCGTTCCGCACCAACCTCGAAGCTGCCGACGAGATTGCCCGACAGTTGAGGCTGCGCGACCTGGGTGGACTGATCGTGATCGATTTCATCGACATGGAAAGCAGCCGCAACCAGCGCGAGGTCGAGAACCGGCTGCGCGACGCGCTGCGCTATGACCGGGCCAGGGTGCAAACCGGGAAAATCTCGCGTTTCGGCCTGATGGAGCTGTCGCGCCAGCGCCTGCGTCCCTCGCTCGGAGAAAGCAGCCACAGTGCCTGCCCGCGCTGTCACGGCACCGGCCACATCCGCGGCACCGAATCGACCGCACTGCATATCCTGCGCATCATGCAGGAGGAGGCCATGAAGGACAACACCGCCGCGGTGCACGCGCAGGTGCCCGTCGACGTGGCGACCTTCCTGCTCAACGAAAAGCGCGTCGACCTGCAGCTGATCGAAGCCCGCCACCGGGTAACGGTGACACTGATACCCAACATGCATCTCGAAACGCCAAATTACACGGTCACGCGACTGCGGCATGACGACCTCAATCAGAGCGAACCGCTGCCGGCCAGCTACAACATGGTCGAGATGCCGGCTGAGGAGAGCACCAGACAGCAGATTGCGGCACAGGAGGCCGCAACGCCGCGCCAGGAAGCGGTGGTAAAAGGCATTACGCCGCAGCAGCCGGCGCCCATGCCGGTTGCCCGCGAGGAGGCGGCCGCGCCCGTGAAAACCGAAGCGGCTGCTGAAGTCTCCATCATCGGCAAGATTTTCGGATGGTTCAAGCGCAAGCCGGCAGAACCCGTGCCACAGGAACCGGCGGCCCGCCCCGCTCCGCGCGCACCTCACCGCGGCCGCCGCGACAATCCGCAGCGCGAAGGCGCCCGGCGCGACCACCCGCAAGGCGGCCAGCGCCAGCGTCCCGATGCAGCCGCCCAGGCTCAGGGCGACAATCCGCGCGACCGTGACCACCGGCGGCGTAATGGTCAGGAACGCCAGGATGCGCGACGCAACGAATCCCGTCGCCCGGATAGCAGCGGCAACGGTCAGCAGCAAAGACAGCAGCGCCCGCCGCGCGAACAGGCACCAGCAGCCGAGTCAATGCAGAAACCGCTGACCGAGAATGTGCAGCGCGACCCGCAACAGCCACGCGAACAGGGCGAAGGCCGGGGAGAAGGTCGCGGCCGGCGCCGTCGCGGGCGGCGTGACCGCCATGAGCCCCGCACTGAAGTCGCGGGATCCATCCAGCCGCCAGTGGCAGTTGCACCGCACGCCGAAATCGTTCCTGATGCCGCTGCAGCAGCGCCCGCACCAGTCGCTGTGATAGAAGCGGCCTTTGTCGAATCCACGCCAGTGGAGCACGCGACCGTTGCGCCAGTCTCGGCCGTTCCCTCGCAGGAAATTGCGCCGCCACAGCCGCAAGTGCAGCCGCCTGCAGAAGAAGCGCCGGCGCCCGTGGTCGAAGCGCAGGAGCCGCATCAGTCGGCGGTTGCAGCGCCTGAAGAAGTGGCACAGCCGGCGGCAACGGCCGGGGAGCGCGTGCGCGAGGAAGCAGCAACGCTGCCCTTCCCGCTGCAGCTCGACTGGTCCACGGATCTCATACAGGTGGAAACCAATCCGGAAAAATACCGCCTCGCGCAAACCAGGACTCAGCAGGAACAGCCCGCACCTCGCGTCAAGCGCGTGCGTCCGCCTCTGCCACCGCTGAGCGATGCGCCGCTGATCCAGGTTGAAACACGCGCCAGCGCAGCTTCTAGCCAGCCGGCGGCTCAGGCTTAACCCGTCAGCTTGTTCTGGATGTGGCGCAGCAGACCCTGCGCCGCATCTTCCACCATATCCAGCACCTGCTCGAATCCCGCGGCGCCGCCGTAGTAGGGATCGGGCACTTCCCGGCCTCGGGAATTTTCAGAAAAATCCATAAATAACATAAGCTTGCGTGAGTTTTCTAATGTGCATTGCTGCTCCAGCAAATGCAGATTATGCCGGTCCATGGCCAGCACATAATCAAATTCCGCAAAGTCGGAGGCTTGGACCTGCCGGGCGCGCAGGGCGCTCATATCGTAACCGCGGCGCAAAGCAGCCTGCTGCGCACGCGCATCCGGCGCCTTCCCCAGGTGGTAATCGTGGGTGCCGGCCGAATCGCTGAGTATTCTGTCCTGCAGGGCGACGCTGCCCACATGCTTCTTGAATACCGCCTCCGCAGTGGGCGATCTGCAGATATTGCCCATGCAAACGAAAAGCACTTTTACCGGGTGGCTCATGCCGCGGTCTCTCTACAAATGATCACTGGTGGCAATCTTCGCATGTCGACCGCCAGCGGCATTCGCCTTGCCGTCGATCCTCCTGCGGGGGCCCCTCGCCGGGTGGCTCATGCCGCTCTGATAAACAGCTGTTCCTTGAGCGCCTTGAGCTGATCGCGCAGTTCGGCGGCGCGCTCGAACTCTAGGTTCTTCGCTGCGTCGAGCATTTCCTTTTCCAGCCGCTTCAACTCGCGCGTGAGGTCCTTTTCCCCCATGGAATCGTATCTGGCCTGGTTCTGCGCCGCCTTGAGTTCCTGGCGCGCCCCGCCCTGATCGTATACGCCGTCGATGATGTCCTTGATGCGTTTGGAGATGCCGACCGGCGTGATGCCATGGGCCGTGTTGTGCGCGAGCTGCTTGTTGCGCCTGCGCTCGGTCTCGCCGATGGCGCGTCGCATGGAGTCGGTGACATTGTCGGCGTAGAGGATGGCGGTGCCGTTGATGTGGCGTGCAGCGCGTCCTATGGTCTGAATCAGCGAGCGCTCCGAGCGCAGGAACCCCTCCTTGTCGGCGTCCAGTATCGCCACCAGGGACACTTCCGGAATGTCCAGGCCTTCGCGCAGCAGGTTGATGCCGACCAGCACGTCGAACTCGCCCAGCCGGAGGTCGCGGATGATCTCGACGCGCTCCACGGTATCGATGTCCGAATGCAGGTAGCGCACCTTGATGCCGTGCTCGGAAAGGTAATCGGTGAGATCTTCCGCCATGCGCTTGGTCAGCGTGGTGACCAGCACGCGCTCGCCCACCTTGACCCGCAGGCTGATTTCCGACAGCAGGTCATCGACCTGGGTGGCGGCCGGGCGCACCTCCAGTTGCGGGTCCACCAGGCCGGTCGGACGCACCACCTGCTCCACCACCTGCGCCTGGTGTTCCTGCTCGTAGTGCGAAGGCGTGGCGGAAACGAATATCGTCCGCCGCATCATTTTTTCGAATTCGTCGAAACGCAGCGGGCGGTTGTCGAGCGCTGACGGCAGGCGGAAGCCGTAGTCCACCAGGTTTTCCTTGCGCGCGCGGTCGCCGCGGTACATGCCGCCGATCTGCGGTATCGTGACATGGCTTTCGTCGATGATCATCAGCGCATCGGGCGGCAGGTAGTCGATCAGCGTCGGCGGCGGCTCGCCTGGCTGGCGCCCCGACAGATGACGCGAATAGTTCTCGATGCCCTTGCAGAAGCCCATCTCGTTGAGCATTTCCAGATCGAAACGCGTGCGCTGCTCGATGCGCTGGGCCTCCACCAGCTTGTTCTGGGCCTGGAAGGTTTCAATGCGCTGCCTGAGCTCCTCCTTGATGGCTTCGATCGCGCGCAGCGTGGTGCTGCGCGGAGTCACGTAGTGGCTGGACGGATAGACCGTGAAGCGAGAGACGCGCTGGAGAATATGGCCGGTCAGCGGATCGAACACGTGTATGCTCTCGACCTCGTCGTCAAACAACGTGACGCGCACCGCGGTTTCAGAGTTTTCGGCCGGGAAAATGTCGATCACGTCGCCGCGCACGCGGAACACGCCGCGGCGGAATTCAAACTCGTTCCTCTCGTACTGCATTTCAGTGAGGCGCTTGAGGGCATCGCGCTGCGCAAGCTTTTCGCGTTCGTGCAAATGCAGAATCATGCCGTGGTAGTCCACCGGATCGCCAATGCCGTAGATCGCCGACACCGTGGCCACGATAATGGTGTCCCTGCGTTCGAGCAGCGACTTGGTGGCCGAAAGCCGCATCTGCTCGATGTGCTCGTTGATGCTCGAATCCTTTTCGATGAAAAGATCCTTGGATGGCACGTACGCTTCCGGCTGGTAGTAATCGTAATAGGAAACGAAATATTCAATCGCGTTTTCCGGAAAGAACTCGCGCATCTCCGAATAAAGCTGGGCCGCGAGCGTCTTGTTGGGTGCCATCACCAGCGCCGGGCAGCCCAGACGGGCAATCACGTGCGCCATGGTGTAGGTTTTTCCCGAACCGGTGACGCCCAGCAGCGTCTGGTAGGCCAGCCCGTCGCGCACGCCCTCGGTGAGCTTGTCTATCGCTTCCGGCTGATCGCCCGCCGGCTTGAAGGTCTGATGCAGGCGGAACGGACTGCCGGGAAAAGTAATGACTTCCGGCGCCGGTTGCTCTGCGGACGGGTTCTGGGGTGCGGCAAGTTTCATCGCTGGGCGGACCGGAGGGATTGCGGCTAAACCCCCGATTTTCCCACAGCGCGCACGCCCATCGCCACACTTTCTTCGCCGATCGCGTCGCGCCGGTCACACCGAAGGCGGACGAGCAGGTAAAATATGGGGGTTTTGTGGTGGAAACTGCCCGTCAGCTTCCTTTTTGTCACCCTTTTGATTGCCGACCGTAAAGATGAGCACCTCCCTGCTTGCTGCTGTTGAAATGGCCCCCAAGGACCCCATACTGGGCGTCACCGAAGCCTATGTTGCCGATACCAATCCCAAAAAAGTAAACCTCGGCGTGGGCGTCTACACCGACGACAACGGCAAGGTTCCGGTGCTGGAGTGCGTGCGCCGCGCCGAGCAGAAGCTGGCGGAAAGCCCCCTGCCCCGCAACTATCTGCCCATAGACGGGCTGCAGGCCTACGACCGCGCAGTGCAGGAAGTCCTGTTCGGTGCGGACAACGATGCCGTAAAAAAAGGGCGCATTGTCACCGTTCAGACCCTGGGCGGCACCGGTGGACTCAAGGTTGGCGCCGACCTGCTGCGCCGGATCAACCCGAATGCGCAGCTCTGGATCAGCGATCCGAGCTGGGAAAACCACCGTGCGATTTTTGAATATGCAGGCTATACCGTCAACAGCTATCCCTATTACGATGCGCCGTCCCACGGCATCAATTTCGACGGCATGATTGCCGAGCTGCAGAAAATGCCGGCTGGCTCGATCGCCGTTCTGCATGCCTGCTGCCACAACCCGACGGGCGTCGACCTGAATGCGCAGCAATGGGAAAAAATCATAGAGACAGTGAAAGCACGCAACCTGGTGCCTTTCCTCGATATCGCCTACCAGGGCTTTGCGGACGGACTGGATGCGGATGCCGCAGCGGTACGCCGCTTCACCGAAACCTGCCCGGTGGTTTTTATTTCGAGCTCGTTCTCGAAGTCGCTCTCGCTGTACGGCGAGCGCGCCGGTGCCCTTTCGGTCGTGACGCAGAGCGCCGAGGAGGCCGGCCGCACCCTCAGCCAGCTAAAGCGCGTGATCCGCACCAACTATTCCAACCCGCCGACGCATGGTGGCCAGACCGTGGCCATGGTGCTGACCACGCCGGAGCTGCGCACGCTTTGGGAAAGGGAACTCGGCGAAATGCGCGACCGCATCAAGCTGATGCGCCGCGAACTGGTGGAGAAAATCCGCAGCCATCGCGCCGACTTCGACTTCAGCTTCGTCGCAAGGCAGCGCGGCATGTTTTCCTATTCCGGCCTGACCAAGGAGCAGGTGCATCGCCTGCGCAATGAATATTCAATCTACGCCATCGACAGCGGCCGCATTTGCGTTGCGGCGCTGAATTCGAAGAACATCGATTACGTGGCGGATGCCATTGCCAAGGTTCTGGTCTGACCCGCGGCAGCGCTCAGAAAAACGGCCACGTTTTCGACGTGGCCATTTTTTTGCCTGGAATCCTGGACATCACTTCAAGTTAAAAATATATCATATTGATTTTTAATATTTTTTAATATCCTCATTTCTTCTCTTCTTTCTTGCCGAAGAGATTCTCGGTCCAGTTGCCAACCTTGGCCCCCAACGATGTTCCCACGCCGGGACCAAGTATGGCGGTACCGACCGCCGCACCCGCCACCGTGCCGCCCGTGGGAAACAGCATGGGCGAATCCAGCGTCCCTGAAACATTGAGCGGAACGTTGGCGCTGGCCCCTGCCACATTCACCTGGGCATTGATGCGTCCCGACAATTCCTTGCGCGGGGAAATGCCGACATTTCCGTTGGCGGCCAGGGAACCCGAGGCAATCCTGATCTGGGTAAAACGGTATGCCCCCCTGTCCATGGCCAGATGGCCGGACAATTCGTCAAAACGGGTCTCGCCGCCGCTTGATCCCTGCTTGACCAGGCTGGTGGCCGCCTTCTGTATGTCCACGCCGTAGAGCACGCCATTACGCACGCTGAACGGCGTGTCAAGGCGCATTGCATCTGCAAGCTGTGCCGCACTTGCCGCATTGGAGCTGAATACCGGTTTGGCGTCGAGCTTGCCGCTCATGTTCTTGCCGGGCGCCAGCAAAGGCACCAGCGGCTTGAGCTCGACACCGCTGACGGTAAAGCTTCCCTTGAGCTGCAGCCCCTTGCGCCAGGAAACCCTGGCATCGCCGTTCACGGTGCCGCCATAAAGCCTGGCAGCAACCTGGTCGAAATTCGCGTCACTGAGCGTTGCAACGCCCTTGATCGTCAGCTCATCAAACACGATTGCCGGCCCCGCCGGCAGCTTCCAGGATTTTGCGCTGGCGTCGATCAGGTAATTTGACTTGCCCGGGGTGAGGCTGGCCTTGAGCTTGCCATCGCGCGTGGTGACCACCGCTTCCTGCGGTTCATTCCTGGCGTCGAGCCGTATTCGCGCATCGAACGGTCCGAAGCTGGTCTTGCCCAGCCTGAGCAGCGCATCGTCGAGCCGGATGCTCTGCACCGCGACTTGTGGCGGCTGCGGCGGTACGCCGGGCTTGGTGTCAGACTTGGTCCATAGTGGAATCTTGTCGATCGCTTTTTGCGTCAGCACCAAGCCGTCGATTTCTATGCTTTTGATGACCCTGGGCGAGTCAAACAGCGAAAACAACGCTGGCGTTACCGTGACTTTGCCGACTTTGAGATCTTCAGTCTTGCCAATGGCAATGCCGTCAACCGTGACGTGCGGCACCGGCAGGATTGTCGCGCGCAAACTGCGGATTTTCACCGGTTCCTTGAGCCTGGCGGAAACCTCCTGCTCGATGCGCGGGATATAGTCGTTCAGCGAGATGAAAAACGGCAGCGCTGCAAGCAGCGCAATCAACAAGCCGAAAACGACCGCACAGCGCTTGAACCACTTCATATAATCGAATCTCCTCACCTGTCATTGACCGGCAGGCCTCAACCCATTAATATATGCGCCTTTCCATAGCTGCACCATCCGGTTTTTCCTAGGTTTTTTCCCCGATAGCTCAGTCGGTAGAGCGACGGACTGTTAATCCGCAGGTCCCTGGTTCGAGCCCAGGTCGGGGAGCCACTGATTTTTCGTTAGGTTTGTAGCACTTAGCCCAGCCATTGCGGTTGGGCTTTTGTCATTCTGGGATCGCTATACCGAAAGTCCGCGGGTCGGTATAGGTCCAGCATGAAAGTCAACCTTCGGCTACCGTGCCCTCCAGTATTTTTTTGCATCCGTCTTTCTCCAAGGTAATCACTTCACCCATTTCTAGAAAAACTATTCGGCCTTCCATAGAGTAGACTTCGACGCGGTCCTCTCAACAGCATTGTCTTGCGCCTAGATAATAGCGACAATGCACGATAGGGTAACAAGCGGTCTAGGCTGCGATAGCAGCAACGCCCATTCAAGCATTTTCCAGATTGCATACTGGAGGCTCCAGTGACAGGCCAAAATGTGGATGATCCGCGGCAATTGGCTGCCGCAATCGGGCTGGAGCATGCGACCCCCGACGTACTTGATCAATCGCCTCTCGCTGCGGCCATCGCGCGTAAATACAGTTCCACGTTGGAAACTTTCCTGCTCGCATTAGAAGATGAGCCCGCAGTAGTATTCAAGCCGGAGGATACGCGCGACCGATGACAGATCTCCCTTACCTCAGCGTTGCGGATGCGGCGCGCCTGCTCCGCACGAAGGAACTTTCGCCCGTCGAATACGCACGAGCACTCATTGCTCGGATTGAGAAGTATGCCCCAAAGCTGAATACGTTCATTCGCATTACGCCGGAAATCTCACTCGATGACGCTCGCCGCGCCGAAGCAGAAATCGCGCGAGGGGAATGGCGCGGGAACTTAGATTTTTTCGTCCCTGCTGTGGCCATATCGAACCTCAAAGGACAAGTCCATAACAGGCGCTAGCTTTGGCTTTGTTACTGAACAACCAAACATTATTATTACGGGCGCAAGAGAGCAATTTACGTTCAACCGTCGCAAATAGAAGCACATACAATTTTATCAATGGGAGCATATTATGCGAGCATGGTCACTAACTTCTTTTTTGTGTACAGGTTTTATCTCATTATCCATTTTTTGTAGTGGGTTCGCATCGGCACAGACTTATCCAAGCAAGCCGATTCGCATAGTAGCCCCCTTCCCTCCAGGCGGTTCCGTTGATATCTTGGCACGTATAATCGGAGCCGAACTTCAGAAGAGTTGGGGGCAAAACGTGTTAATTGACAACCGACCCGGTGCTGGCGGAAATATTGGTTCAGATAACATCGCCAAATCCGCACCAGACGGATATTCTTTGTTAATAGGCTCTAACGGCACACACGCGATCAACCCCGCACTGTATGCAAAGATGCCTTATGATGCGATTAGAGATTTTTCACCAATAACTTTGGTTGCTTCATCACCTAATATCTTTACCACTCACCCGTCATTGCCAGCGAAAAACGTTAAAGAGTTTATTGCGCTAGCAAAAGCGAACCCAGGTAAAGTCACTTACGGGTCAGGTGGCATAGGGACATCGCAGCACCTATCGGTAGAGCTGTTTAGGTCACAAGCAAACATAAGCCTAATACACGTCCCCTACAAAGGCGCAGGCCCTCTCGTTACAGCATTATTATCGGGGGAAATTGCCATGAGTTGCCAAAGTCTCCCATCAATGGGAACCCCTAGTCACGTAAACGCAGGGCGTTTACATGGACTAGCAGTTACATCAGGAAAGCGATCTTCGGTATTGCCCCAAGTGCCAACACTAATGGAGAGTGGTTTTCCAAAGTTTGATGTAAGTGCTTGGTGGGGCATGATGGCGCCAGCAGGAACCCCTGAAGAAATTGTGAATAAGCTTAACAAGGAGGTTATTCGTATCTTGAACCTTCCGAGCGTTCGTAAGCAACTTATGGAACAGGGATTAGACATACTTACTAGCACACCTGCTGAGTATCATTCTTATATTAAGAACGAATTGGCACTTTGGGCACCGGTGGTCAAGAGTTCTGGTGCACGAGTTGACTAGAACTCATCACAGAAATTCTTGTACTTCATTGAAGGTATTGGTATTTTCTCGGCGTGGCATGCCGAGTGGAATTAAGCGACAACAGTATGCGCTGATCGAGCCACTGCTACCTAAGCCACCCAAGGGTGACGATAGCGAGGGTAGGCTGCGGCACGATAATCGCGAGGTCTTAAAAGGAATTTAATGGCTATTGTGCTCCGGGGCACGTTGGTAGGATTTGCCACCCTGCATTCCACTCGTACCAGGTCTGCAATCGTCACTTCTATAAATGGATACGCTCTGGAGTATTGCGGCGGATTTTGGAAACTGCTGGCTGAAGACTTGCGTAAGCGCGATAAACTGGATCTGAGCGAGCGTTTCGTGGATGCGACCTTCGTGTCCGCAGAAAATGGAGCACTGCCGTCGGCATAACAAGCGTGGCAAATGCACGAACCTCATGCTAGTAGCAGAAGGCGCTGGTGTTCCGATCACCATCCACGCAGTGCGTGCTAGCAAGCATTAAATCACCCCCCTGTCGAAGTTACTAGTGGACTGTAACGTTTAAACCGTTAGTGACTCTCCGCATGATAAATCACTCCCGAATCAATCGTTACAGTCCACTAGAACGCTTCGTCATGGCCAGTCCAGACCTACTGATTGGGGATCGAGCCTATGACA
>JAESFZ010000155.1_pt1 | contig 116974 bp, 123 predicted proteins | sample 9269561 | NCBI WGS metagenome assembly JAESFZ01 (sample SAMN14515552, study PRJNA621657) | algae metagenome | isolation source: Tildeniella nuda ZEHNDER 1965/U140 and co-occurring heterotrophs from wet... | place: Switzerland: Stansstaad, Zurih | collected 1965-01-01 | reverse complement strand
CCGGCATCCCGGTGATGGAGAGCGTCAGCCACATCGTCCCGGTGTTCGTCGGCGACCCGGTCCACGCCAAGATGATCTCGGACATGCTGCTGGAAGAGCACGGCGTCTACGTCCAGCCGATCAACTATCCGACCGTGCCCAAGGGCACCGAGCGGCTGCGCTTCACCCCCTCGCCGAACCACACCGACGCCATGATGGACGACCTGGTCCGCGCCATGGACCGGCTGTGGACCCGCTGCAACGTGGCGCGGATGCCGATCGCGGCCTGAGCGCCGCCCTCAGATCTCGTCGACCGCGGCCCTCAGATGGTCGCCCACCGTCTGCGCGTGGCGAAGCAGGGCGGGATTGTCGATGGCGCTCATCGACGAGGCCGGATCGACGGCGAAGACCTCGACCCCGCCCTCCCCCTGCTGGACCACGACATTGCACGGCAGCATCACGCCGACGTGCGGCTCCATCTTCAGGGCCTCGTGGGCCATCACCGGATTGCAGGCTCCCAGGATGCGGTAGGGCCGGAAATCGACGTCGATCTTGCTCTTGAGCGTGGACTGGACGTCGATCTCGGTGAGGACGCCGAAGCCGTGCTTCTGAAGCGCGGCGCGGGTGCGCTCGAGGACGGCGTCGAAGTCGCCCTCGACGGTGCGGGCGTGGAAATAGCTCATGGTTTCGAAGCCTCCGGTTTGTCGCGATAGATGTCGCAGAGCAGGGCTATGACCCGGCCGGCGGCCGGGTCGGCGATGCCGTAGTAGATGGTCTGGGCGTCGCGGCGCGGAGCGATGACCCCGGCATCGCGCAGCCGGGCCAGATGCTGGGAACAGGCCGACTGCGACAGGCCGACATAGCCGGCCAGTTCCCCGACGGCGCACTCTCCCTCGCTGAGTCGGCACATCAGCATCAGCCGCTGTTCGTTGGCGAACAGCCGCATCAGCCGGGCGGCCGGGGCGGCGCTGGCCTCGAGTTCGGCCAGGGCGGCGGCGTTCGGCGTGGGCAGGGCGTCGGTCATGACGTCTCTTCGGCGGATCCGGGCGCGGTCAGCGGCCGACCGTCATCCTTCAACGCGATATAGATGGCCGGGATCACCAGCACCGTCAGAATTGTCGAGGAGATCAGTCCGAACAGCAGGGAAATCGCCAGACCCTGGAAGATCGGATCGAACAGGATCACCGCCGCCCCGATCATGGCCGCCAGGGCGGTCAGAAGGATCGGCTTGAAGCGGATGGCTCCGGCCTCCAGCAGGACCTCGCGCAGCGGCCGCCCCGGAGTCCGGGCATGGCGGATGAAGTCGACCAGCAGGATCGAGTTTCGCACGATGATCCCCGCCAGGGCGATGAAGCCGATCATCGAGGTGGCGGTGAACGGCGCCCGGAACAGCATGTGGCCGATGACGATGCCGATCAGGGTCAGGGGAATGGGCGTCAGGATCACCAGCGGGATGCGGAAATCCTTGAACTGGGCGACGACCAGAACATAGATCCCCAGCAGGGCCACGCCGAAGGCGGCGCCCATGTCGCGGAAGGTCACCCAGGTGATCTCCCATTCGCCGTCCCACAGCACGGTCGGCGTGGTCTCGTCGGTCGGCTGGCCGTTGAGGCGGACCTCGGGACGCGGCAGGCCCTTCCAGTCATGGTCCTTGATGGCCGCGTCGATGGCGAGGATGCCGTAGATCGGCGCCTCGAACTGGCCGGCCAGCTCGGCGGTGACCATCTCGGCCGCGCGGCCGTCGCGGCGATAGACGGGCCAGCTGGCCAGCTCGTTGCGGGCCTCGACGACCTCGCCCAGCTCGACCAGCCGGCGGCCGCCGTCGATCGTGGTCACGGCCACCGGCATGACGGCCATCTGTTCGTTCCAGGTCCGCGCCGACTGGGGCAGGCGCACGGCGATCTCCACCGGGGTCCGCTCGTTGTCGCGGGCGGCGTAGCCCAGGATCTGGCCGCCCATGACGGCCGCGACGGAGTCGTGAACCTCGCGCTCGGACAGGCCGAAGCGCTCGATCTTCTCGCGGTCGGGGATCAGGCGCAGGACCGGGCGGCGGACGCCGTAGCTGTTGTCGACGTCGACCACCGAGGACTCGGCGCGGAACAGGGTCTCCAGCTCGGCGGCCACCGCGCGGCGCGTGGCGGCGTCGGGGCCGTAGACCTCGGCCAGCAGGGTCGCCAGCACCGGCGGTCCCGGCGGGGCCTCGACCACCTTGATCGACGATCCGGCCGGCAGCGGCAGGTCGGCGAGACGCTGGCGCAGATCCAGCGCGATGGCGTGGCTGCTGCGCTTGCGGTGTTCCTTGTGCGCCAGCTTGACCGCCAGGTCGCCCTGTTCGGCGCCCGCGCGCAGGAAGTAGTGGCGCACCAGACCGTTGAAATTGAACGGCGTCGCGGTCCCGCCATAGCTCTCCAGCGACTCCACCTCGGGCAGGGTCTGGGCCACGGCCGCGGCTCCCGCCAGGGTGCGTTCGGTCGCCTCCAGGCTGGTCCCCTCGGGCATGTCCAGCACGACCTGCAGCTCGGACTTGTTGTCGAACGGAAGCAGCTTCACCGGCACCGCCCGGAAGCCGAACATCGACATCGACAACAGGGTCCCGACGCCGACCACGATCAGGAAGGTCCAGGCGCTGCGGCGCGAGCGGATCACCGGCGTGGCCACCTTGCGATACAGGCGGCCCAGCATCCCCTCGCCGTGCTCGTGACCCTTGCCGCCGGCCAGGGTCTTGCGGGCCAAACGGATCATCAGCCACGGCGCGATGACCACGGCGACGAAGAAGGAGAAGACCATGGCCGCCGAGGCGTTGACCGGGATCGGCGCCATATACGGCCCCATCAGGCCCGAGACGAACAGCATGGGCAGCAGGGCGGCGACCACCGTCAGGGTGGCGACCACGGTCGGATTGCCGACCTCGGCCACGGCCTCGACCGTCGCCTGGGCCCGGCTGCGGCCGTCGTCCATGGCCCAGTGCCGGGCGATATTCTCGATCATGACGATGGCGTCGTCGACGAGGATGCCGATCGAGAAGATCAGGGCGAACAGGCTGACGCGGTTGATGGTGTAGCCCATCAGGTTGGAGGCGAAGAGGGTCAGCAGGATGGTCGTCGGGATGACCACCGCCGTCACGCCCGCCTCGCGCCAGCCGATGGCGAAGCCGATCAGGATGACGATCGAGATGGTCGCCAGGCCGAGGTGCATCAGCAGCTCGTTGGCCTTCTCGTTGGCGGTCTCGCCGTAGTCGCGGGTAACCACGACCTCGAGGCCGTCCGGGATCAGCGTGCCCTTAAGGGCCTCGACCCGCTGCATGACGCCATGGGAGACCACCACGGCGTTGGCGCCCTGGCGTTTGGCCACGGCCAGGCTGACGGCCGGCGTCCGGCTCCAGCCGTCGCCGACGCGGGCGTAGTGGGCGGCCCGGGCCTGATCCTCGCGCGGGGCCTGCACGACGGTCGCCACGTCGCGCAGATAGACGGGCTCGCCGGCCATGGAGGTTACGGTCAGCAGGGAGGCGTCGTCGGGCGTGGCCAGCCGTTCGCCCGAGCGCAGGGCCACGGCCTGGCCCTGATTGCGCAGCGAGCCGGCGGGGAAACTCCGGTTGGCCTGGGCGACCGTCTCCAGCACCGCGGACAGGGCCACGCCGCGCGCGGCCATGCGGGCCGGATCGGGCTCGACCCGGATCTCGGACGGACGGCCGCCGACGATGAAGGTCTGGCCGACATCCTCGACCTTGCCGACCTCGGTGCGCAGGCGTGCGGCGACGTCGTACAGGGCCTGGTCGCTCCAGCGCCCGGCGGCGTCGGCGCGCGGCGTCAGGGTCAGGACCACGGCGGGCACGTCGTTGATGCCCCGGGTGACGATCTGCGGCTCGGACACCCCGGTGGGGATGGCGCCGTAGTTGGCGCGCACCTTCTCGTGGACGCGAACCGCCGCGTCGTCGGGGTCCGAACCGACCAGGAAGCGGGCGGTGACCATGACCTGGTCGTCCTGGACCTGGGTGTAGACGTGCTCGACGCCGTCGATGCTGCGCACGATGGCTTCCAGCGGTTTGGCCGCCAGTTCGGTGGCGTCCGAGGCGCTCAGCCCCGGGGCGGCGACCATGATGTCGACCATGGGCACGCTGATCTGCGGCTCCTCCTCGCGGGGGATGGACATCAGCGCCATCAGCCCGACGGCGATCGCCGCCAGCAGCATCAGGGGAGTCAGCGGTGAGTTGAGCGTGGCCTTCGTCAGCCGTCCGGAGAGACCGAGGTTCATCGGGCCGTCTCCGGAGCCAGAACGACATTCCCGGCGGCCAGGCCCGACAGAACCTCCACCCGGTCGCCGCTCACGGGGCCGCCCAGCTGGACCGGCGCCTCGCTGACGCGTCCCGCCCGATCGACCGTCCGCACGAAATCAATGCCGTAGCGGGTGGAGATGAAGCGGCGCGGCACGACGAGCGCGCGCCGCTGGCCGACGGTGACCTGGACGGTGACGCGCTGGCCGACCCGGTCGCTGCCCAGTCCTGGCACGGCGATGTCCGCGGTGGTCTGACCGGCGGTGGAGGCCGGATAGACCTGGGCGATCGTCCCGGCGCTGACGCCGGGCAGATCTTCGGACGAGACCACGACGCTCTGGCCGACCCGCAAGTTGCGGCCCTGGGCCTCGGGCAGTTCCAGCCTCAGGACCAGCGGTCCGGCGGTGAGGATGGCGACCGACTGTCCGGCGTTGACCACCGAGCCGGCGGGCACGTCGGCGGCCAGCACCCGGCCGGAGGTCGGGGCGAGGATGCGTCCCTGGGCTCCCGTCTCAGCGCTGGCCGAGCGAACGGCGCGCGCCGCCCGGACCTGGGCGTTGGCGGCCCGGGAGGCGGCGAGGGCCTGGTCGAGCCGGGCCTGGGCGTAGATGCCCTTGTCGAACAGGATCTGGATGCGCGCCAGGTCGGCCTGGGCGCGCGCGGCCTCGGCCTCGGCGGCCGCGACCTGGGCGCCGTAGGCCGCAGTCTCGAGGCCGACCCGGTTGTCGGTGACCACGCCGATGACCTGGCCCTGACGGACCGTGTCGCCCTCGCGGACGTTCAACTGCGTCAGCGTCCCCGGAATGCGGGCCCGCGCCTCGCCGAGATCGCGCGAGGCGACCACGGCCGAAGCCGGCTTGACCGCGTCGATCAGGGCCTCGGTCACGGTCAGACGCTCGCCCCGCGCGGGGGCGGTCGCCACGACCTCGGGCTCTTCTCCGCAGGCCGACAGGCCGCCGGCCAGAATGGCGGTTGCGGCGAGGGCGGCGAACAGGGCCGTGCGCGTCGTCATGGGGCCGTCCTTATGTAAGCTTGCTCTAATATTAGATGATGCTAATATGATTGCAAGCCTGACGACTGTCGCCGGGGCGCCGATCCCGGGCCTTGATGCGGATCAAGGCGCGGCGAAGCGAACGGCGCAGGATCAGGCTTCGAAACTCGCTTCGAGCAAGGAGACGCCCATGGACCGGCCCACCATCGTCATCCTCGGCGCAGGCCTGGGCGGCGCCATAGCCGCCTATGACATCCGCCACGCCCTGGGAGACCGGGCGCGGATCGTCATGGTGTCGAAGGGCGACACCTTTCACTTCACCCCCTCCAACCCCTGGGTGGCGGTGAACTGGCGCAAGCGCGAGGCCATCGAGGTCAGCCTGCCTGAGGTGATGAAGCGCAAGGGCGTGGAGTTCATCAACGTCGGCGCCAGCCGCATCCGGCCCGCCGAAAAGGGCATCGACCTGATGGACGGTCGCGCCCTGCATTACGACTATCTGGTCATCGCCACGGGCCCTGATCTGGCCTTCGACGAGATTCCGGGGCTCGGGCCCGACGGCCATACCGTCTCGATCTGCCACGTGGACCACGCCGTGCATGCGGCCGAGGCCTTTGACGCCTTCGTGAAGAACCCAGGCCCGATCGTGGTCGGCGCCGTCCAGGGCGCGTCCTGCTTCGGACCCGCCTACGAGTTCGCCATGATCCTCGACACCGAGCTGCGCCGCCGCAAGCTGCGCGACAAGGTGCCGATGACCTTCATCACCTCGGAACCCTATATCGGCCACCTCGGCCTCGACGGGGTCGGCGACACCAAGGGGCTGCTGGAAAGCGAGATGCGCCAGCGGCACATCAAATGGATCACCAATGCGAAGGTGAAGAGCGTCGACGCCGGCATGATGCATGTCGAGGAGGTCGGCGAGGACGGGGCCGTCAAGGCGAACCACGACCTGCCGTTCTCCTACTCCATGATGCTGCCGGCCTTCCGAGGCGTCGAGGCGGTGCGGGGGGTCGAGGGTCTGACCAACCCCCGCGGCTTCATCCTGGTGGACAAGCACCAGCGCAATCCGACCTGGCCGGACATCTTCGCCCTCGGCGTCTGCATCGCCATCCCGCCGACCGGGCCCACGCCCGTGCCGGTCGGCGTGCCCAAGACCGGCTTCATGATCGAGAGCATGGTCTCGGCCATCTCGGCCAATCTGAAGCAGATCCTCGACGGCGAGGCGCCGAGCTTCGAGGCCAGCTGGAACGCCATCTGCCTGGCCGATTTCGGCGACGGCGGCGTGGCCTTCATGGCCCAGCCGCAGATCCCGCCGCGCAACATCAACTGGTCCGCCAGCGGCCGCTGGGTGCACACCGCCAAGGTCGCCTTCGAGGGCTACTTCCTGCACAAGGTCCGCAAGGGCCAGGCCGAGCCGCTCTACGAGAAGCTGGCTCTCGACCTGATCGGCGCCCACAAGGCGCGCCGCTCCCCCCAATCCACCCCCGCACAGGAGCCGAAGGCATGAGCCTCGACCGCGCCGTCGTGATGTTCGCCGGAGTCATGGTTCTGGTCAGCCTCGCGCTGACCCATTGGGTTCACCCGGCCTGGATGTGGCTGACCGTGTTCGTGGGCCTGAACCTGATGCAGGCCTCGATCACCGGCTTCTGCCCGGCGGCGATGCTGTTCCGGCGCCTCGGCGTCCGGCCGGGGACGGCGTTCCGGTAGGGTCGTCTTCAAGGACGACGGGGGCCGGGCACGGACAGGCCGCCCCGTCGTTCTCGCCTCCGGAATAGCCCTTAGGGGGCCCCGCGTAGGGAGTGATCCCGAATGTCGCCGGGCGGCGATCGGACCTACCCCTTTCACTGTCGAAAGGGAGTCTGAAATGTCTTCGATCGATTTCGTCCAGGATGCATTTCCCGCCCCCTCCATGGGCAACCAGTGCTGGACCGGCGCCCTGCGCATGACCTTCGCCGCGGGCGAGGAGATCTATGGCCAGGAGGAGGCCGCCGATCTGATCTACCTGCTCGTGAAGGGGTCGATCCGGACCACCCACCTTCTGCCCGACGGCCGGCGGCAGGTCGGCGACTTCTACTATGCAGGCGACGTGTTCGGCGTTGAGGCGGGTCCCGAGCACAGATTCGCGGCCGAAGCCCTCACAACCTGCGAGGTTCTGGTCGTCAAGCGGTCGGGGTCGGTCGCTTTCGAGCCCGGCTGGATGGAGAACCTTCTCTGCGTCGCGACCTCGACGGAGCTGGCCCGGACCCAGATGCACATGCTGCTGCTCGGACGCGCCACCGCCTGCGAGCGGGTGGCCCGCTTCCTCCTGGACCTGGCCGACCGCTTCCGCGGCGATCTGGTGACCCTGCCGATGAGCCGGCAGGACATGGCCGACTACCTGGGTCTGACCATCGAAACCGTCTCGAGGATGCTCGGCCGCCTGCAGGCCGACGGCGTGGTCGAACTGGCGGGTTGCCGGCATTTCCGCGTCCGCCATCGCGGCGGCCTGATGAAGCTGGCCGCGGCCTGAGCCTGCCCGTTTGAAGACCATCCACACCACCGGAGGACCGACGCCATGAACCGCCTGATCGACAAGGTCGCCGTGATCACCGGCGCCGCCCTGGGTCTCGGACGCGCGACGGCCATCCGCATGGCCGAGGAAGGCGCGTCCGTCGCGATCCTCGACGTCCTCGACGCCGAGGGCCTGGCGCTGATCGAGGAACTCAGGGCGCGCGACCTGCCCGTCGCCTGGTGGCATTGCGACGTGTCCAGCGAGCGCGAGGTGCAGACGGTGATGCAGGAAGTCGTCGAGCATTTCGGCCGCCTCGACATCCTGGTCAACAACGCCGGGGTGGCGGGGGTCAACAAGCCCACCCACGAGATCACCGAGGCCGAGTGGGACCGGGTCCAGGCCATCAACGTCAAGGGCGTCTTCTTCTGCACCAAACACGCCATCCCCTACCTGAAACAGGCGGGCGGCGGATCGATCATCAACCTCTCGTCGATCTACGGCCTGGTCGGCGGGGCCGACGTGCCGCCCTATCACGCCTCCAAGGGCGCGGTCCGCCTGATGAGCAAGACCGACGCCCTGATCTACGCGCCCGACAAAATCCGCGTGAACTCGATCCATCCGGGCTTCATCTGGACGCCGATGGTCGAGGCGCACCTGTCCTCGGCGGGCGATCTCGAGGAGGGCCGCAAGGCGACGGCCGCGCTCCACCCGCTCGGCCACATGGGCGAGGCCGACGACATCGCCTGGGGCGCGGTCTATCTGGCCTCCGACGAAGCCAAATTCGTCACCGGCTCCGAACTCGTCATCGACGGCGGCTACACCGCCCACTGAGGCGAGCCGCCGCCGGCTCAGCCCCGCAACAGCTCATCCAGCTCGGCCAGCAGCCGCGCGCGGGCGGCGTCGTTGGGCAGCGCCTGCAGACGTTCGTTCAGCGCGCCAAGGAAGGCCGCCCGGTCGTTGTGCCAGTCCGGCCGGGTCGCCTGCCCGGGAGCCAGCCGCGCTGCGGCGCCGGACGCCGGCTCGGCCGAGGTCCGCGTCAGTTCCCAGGTCTGGTCCAGCAGGGCCGTGACCGGCCGGTATCCGGCCTCGGCCAGCCGTGACGCCATCGCCGCCAGCGCGCCCGGCTCGCCGTGATTCAGCAACACCGCCCCGCCCACCGGACTGCGCGCCCCCAGCCAGGCCACCAGGTCGGTCGCGTCGCCGTGGCCGGAGTAGCTGTCCAGCTCGCGAATGCGCGCGCCGACCCGGATGTCCTCGCCCTGGATGCGGACGGCGGATCGGCCCTCGACCAGAAAACGGCCCAGGGTGCCCGCGGCCTGGAAGCCGGTGATCAGCACGGTCACCTCCTTGCGCCACAGCAGACGTTTGAGGTGCCGACGGATACGGCCGGCGTCGCACATGCCGCTGCCGGCGAGGATGACGTGCCAGCCCGACAGGCGTTCGAGACGATCGCTCTCCTGCGGGCGCATCAGATGGTGCAGACGCGTGGCGTGCCGCAGCGGCTCGAACGGATTGTCCCCGGTGTCCGGGTTCCAGCCCCGGCGCAGGAAGACATCCGTCGCCTCGATTGCCAGCGGCGAGTCGAGGAAGATGTCGGTCGCCAGATCCGGTTCGGCCTCCATCACCGCCAGCAGGTCGAGGATCAGTTCCTGGGCGCGGCCCACCGCGAACGTCGGGAGCAGCAGGGGTCCGCCCGCCGCCCGCGCCTGGCGCAGTTCATCGGCCAGCGCATGACGACGGGCGGAGAGTTCCAGATCGATCCTTTCCCGGTTGCCGTAGGTGGTCTCGAGGATCACGTGATCGACCCCGACCGGGCCGTCCGGATGCGGCAGGAAGGGTTGGCGTCCCGACCCGATGTCGCCCGAGAACAGCAGGTTCAGCGCCTCGGGCCCCTCGCCGGCCTGCACCTGGATCGAGGCGGCGCCCAGCAGGTGGCCGGCCGGCCACCAGGTCGCGGCCACGGACCCCGTGATCGGCGTCGGCTCCCCGAACTTGACCCGCTGGAACAGCCGCAGGGTCGGGTCGACATCCTGCCCGGTGTAGATGGGTTCGACGGCGGCCAGACCCCTCTGGGCGTTGCGCCGGTTGAGGTGTCTGACCTCGCTCTCCTGGATGCCGGCGGAATCCGCCAGCATCACTTCGCAGAGATCCCGCGTGCTCCGGGTCGTGAAGATCGGACCCCGGTATCCGGCCCTGACCAGTTTCGGCAGCAGCCCCGAATGGTCGATATGGGCGTGGGTCAGCAGCACCGCATTGATGGAATCGGGCGCGAACGGGAAGGGTTCGTAGTTGAGCGCCTTCAGGGTCTTGGGGCCCTGGAACATGCCGCAGTCGATCAGCAGGCGCGCGCCGCCGGTCTCCAGCAGCATGCAGGAGCCGGTGACGCATTCTGCGGCGCCGTGGAAGGTCAGCCTTGCGGTCATGTCGCGAGTCCCATGGAAAGCGGAATGGTCAGCATCCAGAAGGCCGTCGCGACCAGACCGACGGCGAGAAACACCCGAAAGCCCAGAAGCCAGGGGGGCGGCAGTCTCGTCGCCGCCTCGGCCGCGCCGAACACGGCCGCGCTGTGGATGGCGATGCTGATGGCGATATGCAGACCGCCGAGGATGAGGATCTGGAGGACAAGCGGTCCCGCCGCCGGGCGGATGAAGCCGGGCAGCAGGGCGAGATAGAAGATCGCCGCCTTCGGATTGAGCAGGTTCGCCGCCAAGCCGCGGAGGAAGGCCCTCCCTCCCGACGGCCGCCCGGTCGGCCCGACCCCGGCCGCCGGCCGCAGGGCGTCCCAAGCCAGCCAGACGAGGTAGGCCGCGCCGACCCAGCGCAGGATTTCCAGCCCCAGGAGGGAATGCAGCGGGGTCCGGGTCAGGCCGAACAGGGCCACCAGCAGCCAGAAGGCCAGACCCGCCGTGATGCCGGCGACCGCCAGCAACCCGGTCCGGCGCCCCTGCCCGGCCCCGAGAAGCGCCAGATACGCCAGATTGGGCCCGGGCGTGAGTTCGACCAGGACCATCGCCAGGGCGAAGGCCGGCAACACGCCCGGATCGACGCCGAACCCGTTCATCCGCCGCCCTCGCGCAGGTCGCGATCGACCATCTCAGTGCGCCAGCAGAAGACTGGGTCCGTCCTTGCTGTGCAGGAAGCTGCGGGTGGCGCCGCCGAAGACCGTCTCGCGAAGCCGCGAATGCCCCCAGGCGCCGGCCACGAACAGTCCGGCCTGTTTGCCTGCCGCCGCCGCGATCAGGGTCGCGCCCTCGTCCTCGCCCTCGACCAGGGTCGCCACGGCCGCGCCGACGCCGTGAAGCTTGAGATAGGCGTTGAGCAGATCGATGTCCGGATCCGTCGCCCGCCGGTCGAGGCTGTTCACGCACTGGAGCACGTGGATTTCGCTGGCCATCGCCAGCAGCGGCAAGGCGGCGCGAACCGCCCGGCCGGCCTGGGGGCTTCCATCCCAGGCGATCGCGGCCGGTCCGGACAGACTATCCGGCTCGCCGCGTGCGATCAGGACCGGGGCGCGGTCGCCGAGAAGCGTCTGACCCAGCAGATCGTCGACCGAACCCAGCTTGAGCCCTTCCCGGGCGATCACGACCAGATCGGACAGCGCCGCGTGGCGGGTCAGGGCGAGAGCGGGCCGGAGCCCCCGCGTGAGGACGCTCATCCGGGGCGCGCCCTCCCCGGCCCCGAAGACCACGTCGGCCGCCTCAGCCGCCTCGCGCGCGGCGGTTTCGATACGGGCCTGCATCTTCCGTTCGGCCGCCGCCAGCTCCTCGACCGCCTCGGGGGACAGGGAGGCGCCCAGCGTCAGGCCCAGGGTGATCATATCGAGAGCGGAGTCGGGGTAGACCGGAACGACCTCCACCACGGCGTCGTGCTGGCCCGCCAGCCAGGCGGCGAAGGCCAGGGCGGAGGGGTCGCCGGCGCCGCCCGAGGCCAGGGCGATGATGCGTTTCAGGCTCATGATGTTCTCCCTTTGGCGGGCACCGTGGGGCGGACGACGCCGCCCTGCCTTGATCGGCGTCAAACCCGTCAGAACAACTCCGACACGCTGCCGGCGTCGGGCTCGCCGACAGTGAAGGTCTCGGCGTCGCTGCGGCCGTGGACCACGCCGACGGGAGAGATCACGGTCGGCCTGAAATGCAGAACCGCGACGGAGTCGGACGACGGACAGTAGACGTGCACGTCCGGATACCGCTCGGCGATCTTGTGATTCAGCCGTTCGACGGCGGCGGGATCGACGACCTCGGCGACGCGCCCGGCCATGGAGACTCCGACTCCGTCGCCCTGACCGCCGCTCTCGAACCGGATCGCCACCGCGGCCCGCGGATCGGCCTGGAGGTTGGCGAATTTCTGGCTGGTCCGGCCGACGATGAAATAGAGGTTCAGGCCTTCGTTGATGTAGCCGACCGTGGTCGCCTGCGGCCAGCCGTCGGGCCGGTTGCAGGCCAGGGTCATCAACCGCTCGCGGTCCAGCAGATCGACGATGGCGGTGACCGCGCGGCCGTGGATCGGCGTCGGACCCGGGGCGCTCACGGCTCGGTCCTCAGGGTCTCGAGATAGGCCATCAGATCGTCGATCTCGCTGGCGCGGAAAACGAAGGCCGGCATGGCCGGATGGCTGGTGACGAGGCCCTCGGCGAAGCGCCCCTCCAGCTGATCCAGCGGATAGCGGCGTGCAATCTCGCGGAATGGCGGCGCCCCGGGCCTCGGGCTCACGTCGTCCGGTCCGATCGCATGACAGCCGGCGCAGGCCTGGGCCGCGAACTGCTGTCCGCGAACGGCCGCCTGCGCCGACATGTCGGGCTGGGCCGCGGCCGGAGCGGGCGGCGGCTCCTGGCTGGCGCAGGCGGCGCAGCTCAGGGCCAGGACGGCGGCGGCGAGGCGGGGCATGAACATGGTGCGGCTCCGAAGAGGTTCACCCTGGCGTATCGGCGAACCAACGGTGTTGATTCTTATCAAGGCGCGCCACCCCGGGGTGCGGTTCTCTCCCGACCCGGAGATGGAGTCCGTGTCATGACCTATACCAGCCTGCTCGTCGCGGTCGATGAAGGCCCCGAGAGCGACAGCCGCCTCGAACTGGCCTGCGACCTCGCGAACGCCTTCAACGCGCACCTTATCGGCCTGTGCGTCGGTTCCGTCGCGCCGCCGCTGTACGATCCGCTCGCGGGCGGAGCCATGGTCGGCGAACTGTTCACCCTGTACCGCGACGCCGCGGAGGCCGAGGTGGAACGCGCCCGGACGCGTTTCTCCGAGATCGTCCGGACCCGGGACGTGCGATCCGAGTGGCGCGGCCACATCGGCTATCCGGGCGAGGCCTGTTCCGCGGCCGCCCGGGCGGCGGACCTTGTCGTCCTCGGGGCCCGCAACAGCCGCGCGCCCTACCACGCACCGGACGTCGCCGACGTCCTGATGGGGTGCGGTCGACCGGTGTTCGTGACCCCGCCGACCCGCCTGCGCGGTCCGGTCGGCGAGCACGCCCTGGTCGCCTGGAAGGACTGCCGCGAGGCCCGGCTCGCCCTGGCCGGCGCCATCCCGCTGCTGCAAAGGTCGCAAGGCGTCACCCTCTATGCCATTCAGTCGGGCGAGGAGGACGAGTCCGTCGCCCGCGAGCTGGCCGACGTCGTGCAATATCTCTCCCGGCACGAGATCGCCGCCCAGCCGGTGATCGCCGCGCGCGGCGCGTCCTCGACGGGTCGTCAGATCCTCGACGAGGCCCTCGCCCGCGGCGCCGGACTGATCGTGGCCGGCGGCTACGGCCACGCCCGACTGAGGGAATGGGCTCTCGGCGGGGTCACCCGCGACCTGATCAACGACAGCGCGATCTGTCTCTTTCTCGCCCACTAGGAAACCGTCATGACCGCCCAAGCCCGCCACATCCGTCTCGAACTCGCCCGCGAGCCCGGCCACCCCGCCGGAGATCCCCGCACCGGCTACGACATCGTCGCCTTCCTGGACGCCGACGGCCGGCTGGATCTGGACGCCTGCCGCGACCAGGTCGACCGGTGCCGGGTCCGGCGGTTCGAGGACGACGCCACCGTCGCCACCGGCCTGCTGCGGCACACCACCGGCGATCGGTGGATCCTCGACTTCCCGGACGACCAGGAGGACGCCACCGGCTTCCGGCTCGGCGAGGAGCGGTTCGTGCCGGGCGAATATGTCTCGATGATCGGCGGCGACGGCGTCGCCCACACCTATTTCGTCGAGCGGGTCGCGGACGTCTGAGGTCCGGCCTCCCGTCAGCGCTGGATGGTCATGGCGGGACGCTTGACCGCCGGCGCGGCCGCGGCCGCGCCGGACGCGCGGGCGCCCCACGACAGACGGGACACGGAGACGAAATTCCACAGGGCGGCGGACACGGCGCCGGCCAGCCCGGCGACGACCGCCATGACCCCCAGGCCGTGCAGGGTCATGCCGACCGCCTGATTCAGGATCGCGCCGCCGGTGCAGGCCAGATAGAAGGCGAACAGGCCGCGCCAGAAGGCCGCCCCGGCAAGCCTCCGGTCGCGGAAGGTGAGCAGGTTGTTGAAGACGAAATTGCTCGTCATCGCGGTCATCACGGCGGCGCCCTGGGCGATCCAGTAGGGCGCCCCCGCCCCGGTGAGCGCCGCCAGAAGCGCCACATTGACGGCGACGCCGGTCGATCCCACCGCGCCGAACAGCACGAACCGGGCGGACACCAGGCCCGCCGTCCGCTTCTCGACCAGCTGCGCCGCCAGTTCGGCCATCACCCGGGCGTCCAGCTTGGACTCCCCCGCGAACCGGCTGCGCAGCGAGGTCGGGATCTCGCAGACCCGCGGCCGCCTTCCCCCCGAAAGGGCCAGATCGAGCAGGACCTTGTAGCCCACCGGCGACATCCGCGGCGCGGCGCGCGTCCACCACTCGCGCCGGAACAGGAAATAGCCTGACAGCGGATCGGTCGTCGGGGTCCCCGTCACCGCCTTGACCAGCAGGGTGCCGCACCGGCTCAGACCATGCCGGAAGCCGGAAAGTCCGGTCCTCGCCCCCGCCATGTAGCGACTGGCCACCGCTATATCGGTGTCGATCGCGCTCAGGCCGTCGAGCAGGTCGGGCAGGATCGCCGGATCGTGCTGGCCGTCCCCGTCCATCAGCCCGAGGACCTCGCCCCGCGCGGCCGACCAGCCGGCGGCGGCGGCCGTCGCCAGCCCACGCTCGCCGACCCTGCGGATCAGCCGCACCCGGCCGTCCATCGCCGCGCAGGCCCGGACCACCTCGGCGGTGCGTTCATCGGTCGAGTCGTCGACGACGATGATCTCGGCCTCCGACCCCGCTGGCAGACAGGCCAGGGTCTCGCGCAGGACGCGGCCGATCGAGTCGGCCTCGTTGAAGGTGCAGATTACGAGGGACAGATCGGGCGTCATGCGAGCCTCGCTACGGACTGGGGCGGCGCGGCGGCGGCCACGACGTCACGGGGCTGGGCCTGCAGGCCGCGACGGGCGACGAGGAGCAGCAGGACGATGATCAGGACGGGTCCGACGGCCAGCTCGGTCGCCAGCGCCAGCGGCCGGGCCACCCACGGCAGGACGAAGGCGGCCACAAGGACCAGCTTCTCCCACGGCCGGAATCCGTGGCTCAGCCCCTGTGCCGCCAGCCAGGCCAGCGGCACGGCGAGCAGGGTCAGGTCGTAGTCGAGCAGGAAGGGCGTCGCGACCAGGGTGGCGCAGGCCATGGCCGCCCCGCGGGCGGCTTCCGTGCAGCGGCGGGTCTTCCACAGGACGGCGACGGCCAGCGCCAGCGCCGCGCCCTGGAGCGCCCAGGCGGCGACCGCACCGGCGCCCGCCAGCCGCACGGCGGCGTAGACGCTCTGCATCTTCGCATAGCCGACCAGATCCTGCTCCAGCGCCGCACGGGCCAGGGCCGAGGTCTCCAGGAAGGCCCGCCAGCTGTCGGGACCCAGCACGGCGAGCGAGACGAGGCACAGCCCCCCCGCCGTCAGGCCCGCGGCGAGGAAGGCCCGCCAGTTTCCGCTCAGGATAAGGAACAACGGGACCAGCACCGCCAGATGCGGCTTGATGATCAGGGCCCCGAACAGCGCGCCCGAGAGCCACGGACGGCGCTCCGTCATCAGGGCCGCGGCGCCGAACAGCGCGGCCGTCAGAAATCCGTTCTGCCCGTGCCCGGCGTTGACCAGGGCGGCGGGAAAGCAGGCGACGGCGAGCCAGTTCATCCACCGGCCCATCCAGGCCCGGACCATCAGCGCCCATCCGGCCCAGGTCGCCGCCAGCCAGACCGCCAGCGAGGCGGCGTAGGGCAGCAGCGCCAGCGGCAGGCAGAGCAGCAGATAGGGGGGCGGATAGAAGAAGGCCGCATAGCCGGCCTCCGTCCCGAACAGGGTCGCCTGGGCCTCCGCGTGCAGGGCGGGGTTCCAGGCCGCCGTCGGCGATCCGGCGAGCGCCAGGCCCGAGGCCGTCCAGAAGCTGGCGAAGTCCGTGCCCAGCGCCTTGCCGAGCGGATCGTGCAAGGGCGAGGACAGGCCGATGTAGACGAGGCCCACGGCGGCGGAGACGGCGGCGAGGATGATCAGATACGCCCGCGCGCGCCCGGCGTTCAGCCAGGAAGCTGTCGAGAGGACCTCAATCATACTGGTGACGCGCTGACTCATCCGGTCCTCTACGGGCGCGACCACCTAGAGCCGAACACCGTTAAGGGCGGATGCCGAGACGTGGTTGACCGGATGCTAAGGGCCCTTCCGGCCGGCCGCGTCGCGCGGGTCTCCGCTTGATCGCGGGCCGCCGCCGTGCGACCCAACCTTGGGGAGTATGACCGCCATGCCGCGTTTTCTGTTGATCGCCCCGCGGCCGCACTGGGACGCGGATTTCGCGGGCATCGCCGGCGAGGGTGAATCGGTGACCCGCGTCGCGCCGGTGGCTATCGCCACCGTGGCCGCCATGGCCCCTCCCGGCATCGAGGTCGTGCTCCACGACGAAGCCCTGGACCCGATCGATTTCGACGCCCCGGCCGACTTCGTCGGCATCACCGCCAACGTCTCCCAGGCCCGCCGCGCCATCGAGATCGCCGCCGGCTTCCGCGCCCGCGGCACCCCCGTGATCATCGGCGGCCCCCACATCACCCTCGACCCTCAGGCCTTCGACGGGGCCTGCGACATCGCCGTGACGGGCGAGTTCGAGGAGATCGCCGAGGGCTTCTACGCCGACATGCTGGCCGACGCCCTGAAGCCGCGCTACGCGGGCGGCCGCCCCGATCTGACGCGTTCGCCGGTGCCCGCCTGGGAGCTGTTCGACAACGACCGGGCCCTCGTCGGAGTGGTCCAGACCAGCCGCGGCTGTCCGTTCGAGTGCAATTACTGCGACGTGATCCAGTATCTGGGCCGCAATCAGCGCCACAAGTCCAACGACCAGGTCATCGCCGAGGTGCAACGCCTCTACGACCTCGGCTACAACCGCATCGCCCTCGCCGACGACAATTTCACCGTTTTCCGCAAGCGGACGACCAGCCTGCTCGAGGCCCTGGTCGCCTGGAACGGGACCGAAGGCCGCGACTTCGTCACCTTCGCCACCCAGGTCTCCATCGACGTCGCGCGCGACGAAGGCGTGCTGCGCCTTTGCGCCGAGGCCGGCGTCAACAACCTCTTCATCGGCGTGGAGTCGGTCAACGAAGAGAGCCTCAAGGCCAGCAAGAAGCGCCAGAACCTGAACACCGACATGGTCGGCCAGGTCCGCAAGGTGGTCAGCCACGGTCTCAAGGTCGAGGCGGCCCTGATGGTCGGCTTCGACGCCGACACCCTGGGCATCTTCGAACAGCAGCAGGCCTTCGGGATGGAGCTGCCGGTCGGAACCTTCAAGATCTCGTCGCTGGTCGCGCCGATGGCCACCCCGATCTACGCCGAGATGCTGGCCGCCGGCCGCCTCGATCTCACCGGCGATCAGGCCCACTTCCCCGGCGCCGACATGGTCACCAACATCATCCCCGCCCAGATGTCGAAGCAGGAGCTCTACACCGGGACCCGGTGGCTGATCAGCCGCCTCTACAGCCCGGACGCCTTCTGGACCCGATTCCAGCAGATCGCCGAGGTCCTCGCCCCCAATCCCCTGCTGGCCCGCGGGACCGGGCGGCTGCACAGTCCGCCGTCGCGGGACAAGGCCAATCGCCATTTCGGCCGGATGATCCGCGCGGTCAGCCGCCAGGACCCCGAGGTGGCCCGGGTCGTGGCCCAGGCCGGCCGGCTGATGCGGTCCCGTCCCGAGATCCGCGACGGACTCGGCGACGTGCTCACCACCTGGCTGCTGTCGCTGTATGTCCACCGTGAGAAGGGCGTTTATGACGCCGAATGGGCCCGGCTGCCGGCTCCCCCCTTCGCCGATCGCCGCAGCGCCGCCTGAGCCTCAGGCGGCGACAGTCAGCGGCTGTTCCGCCGGCCGTTCGATCAGGAAGATGCGGCCGAGGGCCGTGATCATCTCCAGCCAGTCGGTCAGGGCCGCAACGTCCCGCACGTCCGCGTCGCGCGGCTCGAATTTCGACGACCAGCCGCCGCTGTACATCCGGCATTCCGAACAGTCCGCGTCGGAGGTGCCGCATTTCTCGGCCCCCGGCTGCAGGTCCGTCTTGAAGTAGCGCATCTGGCCGATCATGCGGGAATGGCAGTCGCGCGCGACGCCCGTCTCGGGATCGATGTCGTACAGCGGCCCCGGCTGCGTCGCCCAGTCGTTGTAGGCCCGCGAATAGACGACGGTCTCGGGGAAGTCATCCATCAGCCGCGGCATCAGGTTCCGCACCTCGGCCAGGCTGTCCTCGTCCCAGCGCAGGTTGGACCCGGCGCTGGAGATGCGGAAGAAGGCGCGGTCGTTGCCCTCACCTTCCTGCAGCTTGCGCAGATAGCTCTGGGTCGGCGAATACATGTTGAAGGTCAGCGGCAGATCGTTGTCGCGGCAGATCTCGGCCAACCGGCGCGCGTCGCCCAGATTGGCCCGCGTCAGGGTGTAGAGGATGATGGCGCGGCGATCCCCGGCGTAGTTTCTGATCGCCTTGTGGAACGAGCGGCCTCCACGCAGGCTGGCGTCGATCTCCTCGTCCACGCCCCAGACCGAGACGCCGATCCGGTAGGGGATGGCGGGGTCGATCCGGATCGTGCCGTTGGTGCCGATGTTGCCGTATGGGAAATGCCGGCTGGCCGCGAACAGCCGGTCCTGTTCGAGCGCCGGCTCCGCCCCGACGAAATAGGCCATGGTCACGCCGCGCGCGCCCTCGGCCTCGAAGAACCTTTCCCACGCCGCCGGATCGGTCTCTTCCGCCGGCGGCGAGAAGCCGTCGCGGAAATAGTAGCAGCCCTCGCAGAACAGATTGCAGCGGGTGGCGACTTCATAGAAGGCGGGCTTGCGGAAGGCCCGCACCACGCGCTTGGCCTCCTCGTAGGGCCCGGCCAGATGGGGCGCGGCCTGCAGTAGGGTTCCGAGGCGAACCAGTCGGTCTCGCCGGCTACTCATCGCACTCACCCGGGATACCTAACGTCAGTTAACACTTTGCAGCATCTCACGTCCCGCGGTTGTGGGGAAGTCTGTCGATTCCTGATTTCCGGGGCAGGTCGCGGGAGGCAGGACGCCCCGGCGCCTCAACTCGTTGGCGAATGAGCGGGAGAAGGCCTCCGCACCCGCTCCGTTCAGATGCTGATTGTCGGCGAACAGGTCGTAATCGCCGCCGAAGGCCGGGTCCCGCCAGTGATCGGAGACGATCACGCCGTCGGCCGCCAGACGGCCCAGGATCGCCTCGAACTCGCGCACCTCCTGGCCCAGATCCCGTTCCGTGGCGGTTCGGACCGCCTCGGTCATGGGCGGAACCACGAGGATCAGGGTTCCCCCGCCCTCCCGGATGCGCCGGTGCATCGCCAGCAGCGCCCGCTCCGCCCGGCGCGGTATCGAGCCGTTGTAATATTCCAGCCGCTCGAGGTGGGCCGATTGCCTTTCCGTGAAGGCCTCCGCCTCGGTCGCCGCGGCCACGGGATCGAGCGTGCGGAGGTCCCGGGCCGCAAGGTCGACCGGGGGCTTCGGCGCGGCTCGCAGGCCCATCCGATGCAGGAGGGCATGGAACCGGCCGCCCCAGGCGTCATAGCCCAGGGCCGGCGTCACGGCGGTCACCAGGACCTGTCGCCAGTCGCCGCCGATCATGTCGAAACGGCCGTGGCGAAACAGCAGCCGGTGGAACTCCCGGCGGCGGGCCCCGCGCTCGCTGGCCGCGGCGCCGTTGTCATAGGACTGGGCCGTGGGCGCCGCGACGACGATCCAGTACCGGGGCGGCGCGGGCCCGTCGAGGATCAGGTCGGCGACCGCGGCCACCTCGAACAGGTCCTGGCCGTCCCAGTAGAAGTCGGCCCCGTCGACGCACATCTGCGGATAGCGGAGACCCACCCCCACCGATCCGCCGAGGGTGACCGCGTCGCGCCCCTGTATCTCGCCCAGCGCGGCACGCATCCGGGCCTGCTCGCCGCCGTCGTCGATCAGCCAGCTCAAGCCGTTCAGCATCATCAGCAGAACGAAGCCGAGACCGAAGAACTGCAGGAGCCTGACCATGCGCGCCCCTCAGAAACCGAAATAGATGAAGCCGGACCGGTCGAAGGTCCCGAACACCAGGATCGCGGCGGCGAGGGCATAGTAGAAGGCCCAGGCGGTCGGGAGACCCCGGTCCGTCAGCCGCTCGAACACGGGCCGCCGCGCGTCCAGCCACTGGTAGAGTTCCAGCCCGATGATGGCGAGCAGCACCGTCTTCGGCATGAAGCCCACATCGGCGAGGCTGAAGCCGAGGCTGGCGATCTGGCCCGGCAGATCTCCCATCCGGACCCAGGTCGCCATGGCTTCGGCCCAGCCCCCCGCGTTGACCAGCGAGCCGAGCAGGATCAGGAAAAGCCACAGCACCAGCCGGTTGCCGCTGTCCTGGACGAAGCGGACGCCCCGATCGCCGACCCCCACGGCTCCCAGAGCGGAGCGCGTCGCCCGGGCCAGGCTGCGATCCCGGCGCACCGCGCCCTCGAAGATCATCACCGTTCCCGCGATCAGTCCCGCCGCCAGCCACGTCCAGGCGGCGCCGTGCCAGAAGGAGACGATCATGATGGTCAGCAGGGTGGCCGCCGGCTTGCGCCACCACTCGCGTCCCCGCCGCGCCAGCGGCAGATAGAGGTAGTCGCGGAACCAGGTGGTCACCGTGATGTGCCAGCGCTGCCAGAATTCGCTGATCGAGGCGGCGGCCAGCGGACGGTCGAAATTGCGGCTCAGCTGGATGCCGATGACCAGGCTCGCGCCGATGGCGATGTCGGCATAGCCGGAGATGTCGGCGTAGTAGCGGTAGATGCTTCCCACCGAGGCCAGGACGACCGCCAGCGGCGTGTGGTCCTGCGGCGCGGCGAGGACCAGCGGCACCGTCTCGGCCAGCCGGTCGGCGATGACCAGCTTCTTGAAATAACCGACCAGCATCAGCGCTCCGCCGGCCGCGGCGCGACCGACGTCGAAATCGTGTTTGGCGCGAAGCTGGGGCAGCAGCCGCCCTGGCCGCTCGATGGGGCCGGCGATCAGCTGGGGGAAATACATGACGTAGACGGCGAAATAGCCGGCGTGGGTCTCGGGCGCGCGGCGGCCGCGATAGACGTCGATGACATAGCCTAGGGTCTGGAAGGTGTAGAACGAGATCCCGAGCGGCAGGATGATGTCGATCGGCTCGAACGCCCCCGGCTCGCCCCCATGCCACAGGCTCAGAGTCGTATTGGCCGCCAGGGCGAAATATTTGAAGAACAGCAGCAGGCCCAGATTGCCGCACAGGCTGACCATCAGCAGGGCGAGCCGTCGGCGCTTGTCAGACACCTTCGGCAGCAGCCGCCCCACGCCGTAGTCGATCCCGGTCGAAAGCCACAGGATCGGCAGGAACTCCAGACGCCAGCTGCCGTAGAAGACATTGCTGGCGAGCAGCAGCAGCATCCACCGGAAGCGGTGCGGCGTGGCGAAGTAGAGCGCCACCACCACCGGCAGGAACAGCAGGAAGTCGATCGAATGGAAATTCATCGGCTGCCGGCGGCCCCGGTCCCGTCGCGGCCGATCGGGCGCGCCGTCACCGCCTGCCGCCCCTCGGGACGCAGCACGAAATCGACCCGGCAGGCCATGCCGCCCGGTCCCGGCCGCAGGTCCAGCCGGTCGAGGATGGTCCCCAAGGCCACGATCATCTCGGTGCGGGCGAAGGCCGAGCCGACACAGCCCCTCGGCCCGGTCCCGAACGGCGCCCACAGCAGCCGCCGGCGCAGGTCCGGCGCGGCGGTCAGGAAACGCTCCGGCCGGAAGGCGTCGGGCGCCTCCCACCACTGCCGGTTCCGGTGCATGGCGTAGAGGCTCAGCACGGTGGTGAAACCGCCGGGAACGGTCCCCCCCTCGACCTCGAGGTCGCGGTTCGCCTCCCGGATCAGATGCATGATCGGCGGATAGAGCCGCAGCGTCTCGCTGATCACCGCCCCTGCGACCGGAAACGCCCCCGCGTCGAACCCGGCCCCGGATCGGCCGCGCCATTCCTCGCGCACCCGCGCCTGCCAGTCGGAATGCTCCGCCAGCAGCCACAGCGCCCAGGCCAGGGCCGCCGCGACATTGTCGTGGCCGGCATGCAGGAACAGCAGCATGGTGTTGAGGTCGACGGCGGCCTCTCCCGCCCCGTCGGCGACCAGCCTGGCCCGCTCCCGCTCCAGCGCCAGCTCGGCCAGCGGCCGCAGGTCCTCCAGGTGACCGGTCAGCGGCGCGGTCTCGTGCGCATCCATGGTCCGCGCGGTCGCCTCGACCAGAGGTTCGACGGCCTGCGCCTCCGCCTCGTCGCAGAAGAAGCTGCGCCACAGGCTGTCGAGCGTGAAACGCCGCGCGTCGCGGATGACGTCGATCGGCGCGCCGTTCTCCGCCCGGAGCCATTCGTCGACGATGCGGTCGCAGGCCAGGGCGATGCGGGCCTCCGGCGCCTCGGCGCCCGGCGTGTTGAACGGCTGTAGCAGCTGGCGCCGCTGACGCCGCCAGTCCGCCCGGTCGCCGCGCACCAGGTTGTCGCCGTAGCTGGCGCCCAGCATCCGGTCGTGCAGCCGGGCGCGGGGAAAGGCGCCGTCCTGATTGAGCAGAACCTCGTTGACCGCCTCGGGCGAGGCCAGCAGCACCAGCCGGCGGCCGGCGGCGCGGGCCTCGACCACCGACCGCTCGAGGATCTCCGGCGGCCAATTCGCCTCCGGATCGCGCAGCACCCGGCCCGCCCCGGGCAGGACCAGGGGGAAGCGTCCGCGGAACTCCAGTTTCGGAGGCTCGCCGTCCATCCTGCTCGATCGCCCCCGGCCGAATGCGGCCCGGACGGCCGCCGCGTCGAAACCCCCCGCCCCGACGCTCGATACCGGCCCGTTCAGACGCGTCCTGTCAATCCGGCAAACCCGACAGGCGACGGATTTTCATGGCGAAACGGCGGGTCGGCGGTCAGCCGTCGGCGGCGCCCGCCCGGTTGCGGATCAGATCGTCGACCACGGCCGGATCGGCCAGGGTGGACGTATCCCCCAGGGCCCCGACCTCGTTCTCGGCGATCTTCCTCAGGATGCGGCGCATGATCTTGCCCGACCGGGTCTTGGGCAGGCCCGGGGCCCACTGGATCACGTCCGGCGCCGCGATCGGCCCGATCTCGGTCCGGACCTGGGTGATCAGGTCCCTCCGCAGTTCGTCGCTCGGCTCGACCCCGGCGTTCAGCGTCACATAGGCGTAGATGCCCTGGCCCTTGATGTCGTGCGGGAAGCCGACCACCGCCGCCTCGGCCACCGCCTCGTGCAGCACCAGGGCGCTCTCGACCTCGGCCGTCCCCATCCGGTGGCCCGAGACGTTGATCACGTCGTCGACCCGGCCGGTGATCCAGTAGTAGCCGTCGGCGTCGCGGCGGCAGCCGTCGCCGGTGAAATACTTGCCGGGATAGGCGCTGAAATAGGTGTCGAAGAAGCGCTGGTGGTCGCCCCAGACAGTGCGCATCTGGCCCGGCCAGCTGTCGGTGATGCACAGATTGCCGCTGGCCGCCCCCTCCAGCACCGCCCCGTCGGCGTCGACCAGCTGAAGCTCCACCCCCGGCAGCGGCTTCGTCGCCGAGCCCGGCTTCAGGTCCGTCGCCCCCGGCAGCGGCGACACCAGCACCCCGCCGGTCTCGGTCTGCCACCAGGTGTCGACGATCGGGCAGCGCCCCTCGCCCACCACCTCGTGATACCAGCGCCAGGCCTCCGGATTGATCGGCTCCCCGACCGTACCCAGCAGCCGCAGCGAGGCCCGCGACGTCGCCTTCACCGGCCCGTCGCCCTCGCGCATCAGGGCCCGCAGCGCCGTCGGGGCGGTGTAGAAGATCTCGACCTTGTGCTTGTCGACCACCTGCCAGAAGCGGCTGTGGTCGGGGTAGTTGGGCACGCCCTCGAACATCAGCGTCGTCGCGCCATTGGCCAGCGGGCCGTAGACGCAATAGCTGTGGCCGGTGACCCAGCCGACGTCGGCGGTGCACCAGAACACCTCGCCGGGGCGATAGTCGAACACCAGCTCATGGGTCCACGAGGCCCAGAACAGATAGCCGCCCGTGGTGTGCAGCACCCCCTTGGGCTTCCCGGTCGAGCCCGAGGTGTAGAGGATGAACAGCGGGTCCTCGGCGTTCATCGGCTCGCACGGACAGTCGTCGGAAACCCCGTGTTTGGCCTCGCCATAGCGGACGTCCCGGCCCTCGACGATCGGTATGTCGGCGTTGGTGTGCGAGACGATCAGCACCGTCTCGACGATGGCCCCGGCTTCCTTCTGCAGGGCCGCGTCGACATTGGCCTTCAGCGGCACCCGCCGGCCGCCGCGCAGCCCCTCGTCGGCCGTGATCACCACCTTCGAGCCGCAGTCCTCGATCCGGCCCGACAGGCTGTCGGGCGAGAAGCCGCCGAACACCACCGAATGCACCGCCCCGATCCGGGCGCAAGCCAGCATGGCCACGGCCGCCGCCGGGATCATCGGCAGATACAGGGTGACCCGGTCGCCCTTCACGACGCCGAGGCCCTTCAGCACATTGGCCATGCGGCAGACTTCGCGATGCAGCTCGCGATAGCTCAGCTTGCCGGACTGGGCCGGGTCGTCGCCCTCCCAGAGGATCGCCGTTTCGTCGCCGCGCGTCTCCAGATGCCGGTCGAGGCAGTTGTGCGCCACGTTCAGGGCGCCGTCCCCGAACCAGCGGATGCGGAAGTCGGCCTTGTCGAACGAGACGTCCCGGATCTGCGTCGGCGGCGTGAACCAGTCCAGCCGCCGCGCCTGCTCGCCCCAGAAGGCGTCCGGGTTCTCGCGCGCCGCCGCTCTCGCCGCCTCATAGCCGGCGGCGTTCATACGAGCCCGCTGGGCCCATTCGGAGGGGACGGGATAGACGTCGGTGTGTTCGGTCATGGCGGCGGATGCTGCCCCCGCGACCGGTCGCGGTCAACGCGCCGCGAGGGCCGTCAGGCGCCGGCCTTGGCGGCCGGGCGGGCGCGGCAGGCCTCGAGCCAGCGCCCGAGGTTGCCGAACTCCTCCGGCGGCCGGTAACGGACCAGGCGCGCGAAATCGAGACCGACCACGGCGACGATGTCGGCGATGGTGAACCGGTCCAGGGCCATGAACTCGCGGTCGGCCAGATGCCGGTCCAGGGTCTTCATGAAGCGTTCGGCCGCGGCCCGGTTGTACTCCGCCACCTGGGGCAGCTGGGTCGCCTCCAGCGCCGCCAGGGCCGGATGCGAATGGCGCACGCTCAGCATGATCGGATTGGCCAGATAGAACTCGGCTCGCCGGGTCCACATCTCGACCACGGCCTGTTCGCGGGCGTCGTGCCCGAACAGGTTCGGCTCGGGATACAGCGACTCCAGATAGCGGCCGATGGCGATCGATTCCGAGATCGTCGTGCCGTCGTCCAGCGTCAGCGACGGCAGGTGCGGCACCCCGACCCGCGACCGGTATTCGGGGGTCCTGTGCTCGCCGGCGAGGATGTCGATCTCGACGATCTCGACGTCCTCGATGCCCTTTTCCGCCATCACCCAGCGCACCCGGCGGGGGTTGGGCGCGCGGTGGGAGGTGTAGAGCTTCATGCCGGGTCTCCGTTGCTTATCGCAACGCTACAGGCCGAAGATGCGCCCCGGCAAGGCCCCGACCACGCTGGCCGCCATCAGGGTGGCGAGGAAGCCGGCGAACAGCGCCTTCCACACCATGCCCAGCACCTCCTCGCGCCGCTCGGGCATCAGCACGCTCAGCCCCGTCACCGTGATCCCCACCGAGCCGATATTGGCGAAGCCGCACAGGGCATAGGTCATCAGCATCCGGGTCCGCTCGCTCATCTCGCCGGCCGGAACCTTGCCCAGTTCGATGAAGGCGACGAACTCGGTCAGGGTCAGCTTGACCCCCAGCAGCCAGCCGGCCTTGCCCGCCTCGGACCAGTCCACCCCGGTCAGCCAGGCGACCGGCATGAACAGCCAGCCCAACACCCGCTCGACGGTCACCTCGCCGCCGAACAGCCAGAAGCCGCCCAGCATGACGTTGACCAGCGCCACCAGGGCCACGAACACGATCAGCACCGCCGAGATGTTCAGCACCACCATCAGCCCGTCGGCCGTGCCCTTGACGATGGCGTCGATGGCGCTGTCGTACTTCAGGGCGGAGTCGTACTCGGCATGGGCCCCGCCCATGCCCGGCGTCTCCGGGATCATGATCCGCGCCAGCAGGATCCCCGCCGGAGCCGAGACGATCGAGGCGACCAGCACATGGCCCGCCGCATTGGGCAGGGTCGGGCCGAGGATGGCGGCGTAGGCCACCATGGTCGACCCGGCCACCGTGGCCAGCCCGACCACCATCATCAGGAACAGCTCGGACCGGGTCAGCTTGTCCAGATAGGCCCGGATCACGATCGGGCTCTCGATCATGCCCAGGAAGATGTTCGCCGCGACCGCCAGCGCCGACGCCCCGCCCAGCCCCATGGTGCGCTGGAACAGGATGCCGAAGCCGTGGGTGATCCACTTGAGGATCTTCCAGTGCCACAGCAGGGCCGACAGAGCCGAGATCACCAGGATCAGCGGCAGCACCTGGAAGGCGAAGGTGAACAGGGCCCCCGCGTCGGTCACCGCATAGGGCTGCGCCCCGCCGGCCAGATAGCCGAACACGAACTGAGTCCCCCTCTGGGTCGCCGTGTTCAGCCCGTCGACCGCCCCGGTGATCGCGGCCAGCACGTTCTGCGAGCCGGGAATGGCGAACAGGGCCAGCACCAGCCCCGCCTGCACCGCTATGGCGCCGATCGTCAGCTTCCAGGGGAAAGCCCGCCGGTTCTCGGACAGCCCCCAGCAGGCCGCGACGATGACGGCCAGCCCCAACAGGCTCTGCAGGTTCAGGACGCTGAACATCGGCGATTTTCCCCGTCCGACTCCCCGCCGGCCCCTGCCCCGTTGAACGCCACGTCATCCGTAATGGCAAGCCGCAGTCTGGCTCGTTTCCGGCCCTGAATCGGTCGTGATCAGCGCGCGTCATCACGAAACCGTGAACAGCACGGCACAGGGAGAGACGAGATGCGCAAGGCTTTGATGCTCGCCGCGGCGAGCGCGATCGTACTGGCGGCCTGTCAGCCGACCGACCCCTCGACCGAAAGTCGATATGCCGAGGAGACGGCCTCCGCCCCCGCCGCCGACGCGGCATCGCTGCGGACGGAAGCCGCCGGAAGCGACGGCGGCGCCGCGCCGGTCCCTGTCGCTCCGCCCGCCCCGATCGCGCGCATCGCCTACGTCTTCAGCTACGTCCTGTCCGTGCCGAAGGATCGGGGGGCCGAGCTGATGAGCCGCCACGAACTCGCCTGCGCCTCGGCCGGTCCGGGCTATTGCCAGGTCGTGTCCGCCCGGGCCGACTGGACGGCGCGGGAGCCCGCCGGCCGCCTCGAACTGCGCGGTCAGCCCGACTGGATCAACCGCTTCCGCAGCCAGCTGGCCGTCGATGCTCAGAACGCCGGCGGCCGTCTCGACAGCGCCGTCACCGAAGGCGAGGACGTCACCGGCGGCATCGACGCGGCCCAGACCGGCGCGAAAACCACCGCCTCGCTGGCGGACCGCATCCGGGAGCTTCAGGCCCGTCGCGGCGGCACGCTGGAGCAGCGGCTGGAGATCGAACGCCAGCTCGCCGACCTGCAGCGCCAGTACGACGCCCAGCAGCTGCAGCTCCGCGCCCTTGAGGACCGGGTCCAGAGCGCCCGGCTGACGCTCGACTACCGCCAGGGCGGCGTCATGGCCGCCGACAGCCCGACCCGCCCGGTGGCCCGCGCCCTCGCCGACGCCTTCGGGATGTCGATGGGCATGCTGGCGGTGCTGATCACCGTCAGTTCGGCCCTGCTGCCGGTCGCCGTGATCGGCGGAGCGGTGTGGTGGGCGGTCGTGCGGCGGCGGAGGGCGGCGGCGGCCTAGGCCCGCCGCACCAGCCGGCCGTAGTCTTCCATCAGGCCGAGGCTCAGGGCGCCGGGGGTGAAGCGATATTCGCCGATCTCGCTCACCGGCGTCACCTCGGCCGCCGTGCCGGTCAGGAAGCATTCGCTGAAGGTCGACAGCTCTTCCGGGCGGATGTGGCGCACCACCACCTCGATGCCCTTGGCCGCCGCCATCTCGATCACCGTCTGGCGGGTGATCCCGTCCAGAATCGCGTCGATCGGCGGGGTGTGCAGCACGCCGTCCTGGACGAAGAAGACGTTGGCCCCGGTCGCTTCGGCGACATAGCCGCGCCAGTCCAGCATCATGGCGTCGGCATAGCCGCGCCGCTCGGCCGCGGTCTTGGACATGGTGCAGATCATGTACAGCCCCGCCGCCTTGGCCGCCGACGGCGCGGTCATCGGGTCCGGGCGACGCCATTTCGACCACTCCAGCCGGATGCCCTTCGCCTTGGTCTCGGGATCGAAATAGCTGGGCCATTCCCAGACGGCGATGGCCACCCGGGTCTTGTTGTGAATCGCCGAGACGCTGACCGCCTCCGGGCCCAGGAAGGCCACCGGCCGCACATAGCAGTCCGACAGCCCCATCTTTTCGCAGGTTTCCTTGCAGGCGGCGTCGATCTCGGCCACGCTGTACGGAAGGTCGAAATCCAGCAGGTTCGCCGAACGTTTCAGGCGCTCCGAATGGGGGGTCAGCTTGAAGATTTCGCCGCCATACATACGCTCACCCTCGAAGACCGACGAGCCGTAGTGAAGGGCATGGGTCAGAACGTGCGTTTTCGCGTCCCGCCAGGGCACGAAATCGCCGTCCATCCAGATCCAGCCGTCACGATCGTCGAAAGGAACGAAGGCCATTGAAGAACGTCTCCCGCGTCTGCACCCGGGTTAGAGCCGCCCGAACCGGCGAGGTCAACGCCTCCGGAACTCGCGGGGACGCCTCCGCATGAGCGATGTCCGTGCCAGCGGCCGCTCCGGCCCGGTCGCCGGCCCCGGCGCCGGCCGCCATCTGCTGGTCGTCGACGACGACGACCGGATTCGCGAACTGCTCAAGGAATTCCTCGCGCGCGAGGGCTATCGCGTCACCGGCGCGGCCCACGCCGCCGCGGCCAAACGACTGATGGAGCTGATCGAATTCGACCTCGTCGTGCTCGACGTGATGATGCCCGGCGAGAGCGGCTTCGACCTGACCACCTGGGTGCGCTCCAAGGCCGAGACCTCGAAGACCCCAGTCCTGCTGCTGACCGCGCGCGGCGATCCCGACGACCGCATCGAGGGCCTGTCCCGGGGCGCCGACGACTATATGTCCAAGCCCTTCGACCCGCGCGAACTGGCCCTGCGCGTCGACGCCATCCTGCGCCGCACCGGCGGCAAGCCGCTGACGCCGCGCGAGATCAAGCTCGGGCCGGCGGTGTTCGACATGGAGCGGCTTGAGCTGTCGAAGGACGGCAAGCCCCAGCGCCTGACCGAGGCCGAGGCCCAGCTGCTCAAGACCCTGGCCATCCACGCCCACGCCCCGGTCGAGCGCATGAGCCTGTCGCCCGACACCGCCGACATCACCGGCCGCGCCGTCGACGTCCAGGTCACCCGCCTGCGCCGCAAGCTGGAAGCCGATCCCAAGAACCCGCGCTACCTCCAGACCGTGCGCGGCGTCGGCTACATGCTGGCCCCGGACTGAGCCCCGGTGCGCTGGCTCCCAGCCAACGTCTGGGCCCGGGTGCTCAAACGGCGCCTGCCGACCTCGCTGTGGGGCCGGTCGCTGCTGATCATCGTCCTGCCGGTGCTGATCATGCAGGTCGCCGTCACCTGGGCGTTTTTCGACATGCACTGGCAGACGGTGACCGCCCGGCTATCCGAGGGTCTGGCCGGCGACATCGCCTGGGCCTCCGAGAGCTACGCCGACGATCCGACCCCCGCGAACCTGGCGATCATCGCCGACCGGGCCCAGCGGTCGATGTCCCTGTCGGTCGACCTGCGCGAGGGCGACGTCCTGCCGGAGGAGCCGGACCGCGGCCCGATCGGGGTCATCGACCGAACCCTCGAGGAGGCGCTGTCCTCGCGGGTCGACCGGCCCGTCTGGTTCTCGACCACCCGCTACCCAGCCTATGTCGACATCCGGGTGCAGCATCCTGATGGGGTGTTGCGTGTCATCGCCCCGCGCGAGCGGGCCGTGGCGACCCAGGCCCACATCTTTGTGGTCTGGCTGTTCCTCGCCACCGTCCTGCTGATGGGCGTGGCCATCCTGTTCATCCGCAACCAGGTCCGGGCCATCGAGCGGCTGGCCGAGGCGGCCGAGGCCTTCGGACGGGGCGAGACCCGCGAACGGTTCAAGCCCCACGGCGCCCGCGAGGTCCGCGCCGCGGCCCGGGCCTTCATGGACATGCGCGACCGCATCCAGCGCCACATCGAACAGCGGACCGCCCTGCTCGCCTCGGTCAGCCACGACCTGCGCACCCCCCTGACCCGGCTGCGGCTGGAGCTGGCCCTCGCCCCGCCGTTCAAGCGCTCGTCGGCCATGCAGGGCGATCTCGACGAGATGGAGCATATGATCGACGAATACCTCGCCTTCGCCCGCGGCGAGGCCGGCGAGGCGGCGCAGACGGTGTCCATCGCCGATCTCCTGGCCGTCGCGGGCGAGGACGCGCGTCGCGCCGGGGCCGAGGTCGAGATCCAGGTGCCCGCCGACCTCGCCGCCAGCCTGCGCCCCCTGGCCATCCGGCGCGCCCTCGCCAACCTGACCGGCAACGCCGCGGCCCATGGCGAGCATGTCCGCCTCGCCGCCCGCGGCCTGCCCTCGGGCGGACTCGAGATCACCGTCGAGGACGACGGCCCGGGCATCCCCGACGACATGCACGAGGAAGCCTTCCGGCCGTTCTCCCGCCTCGACGAGTCCCGCAACCAGAACCACAAGGGCGTGGGCCTGGGCCTCGCCATCGCCCGCGACGTGGCGCGGAGCCACGGCGGCGACATCACCCTGGACCGCAGCGATCTGGGCGGCCTGCGCGCGGTCATCCGCCTGCCCGGCTGAGCCGATCACAACTTCTTACGCCCACTGGCGAAGCGCCACCGTGAGGCGCATCTTCGATCCGACGGGGGGCGTCTGGAGGATACGATGCGCAAACTCGCCTTTCTGGCTCCGCTGGGAGCCGTACTCGCCGTCGCCGCCGGCCCCGCCGCGGCCGACCCCGCCTCGATCAACGTCACCCTCGGCCCCGATCTTCAGGACAAGGCCGAAGAGCTCGGTGAACGCGACGTCCGCCAGCAGGCGGACCGGCTCGCCGAGGTCGTCCGCCGGGCCCTGGCGCGCGGCGGCGATCTGGATGGGGCCCGGATCGACCTGGTCCTGACCGACCTCAAGCCGAACCGCCCTACCTTCGAGCAGATGGCCCACCAGCCCGGGCTGGACGGCCACCGCAGCGTCTCCATCGGCGGCGCGGCCATCGAGGGCCAGATCACCACGGCCGATGGCCGGGTGCTGCCGGTCCGCTACGACTGGTACTCCAACAGCATCGCCGAGGTTCGCGGCTACACCACCTGGCATGACGCCGACCGCGCCTATCAGCGTCTGGCCAGCCGCTTGGCCGACGGACGCTACGTCAGCCGCTGATGTCCCTGGCCCGCGCGACGGCGGCGTCGACGGCGGCCCGGGCCGCGCGGTCGAGGTCGCCGCCCGCCTCCATGGCGTCGAGGCCCGCCCGGGTCGTGCCGCCCGGCGAGGCGATGCGCGCCACCAGCTCCTCCAGCGGCGCCCCGGTCTCCGCGCCCGCGCCGGCCGACCGCAGCGCGCCCCGCGCCAGCCGCTCGGCCGCGTCGCGCGACAGGCCCTGCGCCTCCCCCGCCCGGGCCAGGGCCTGGACGAAGGCGTAGACGAAGGCCGGCGCCGATCCGGCCGTCGCCGTGGCCGCGTCCATGGCGGACTCGGCGGGCAGGTCCACCACATCGGCGATGGCCGCGAACAGCGACCGCGCCGTCTCGCGGGCCGCGTCGTCGTCCGACCACAGGCCGGCGACGCCGCGGGCCTGGGCGACGGCCGTGGTCGGCATCACCCGGGCCACCGGCCGGCCGGCGAGCGCGCCGATGTCGGCCGCCTTCACCCCCGCCATCACCGAAATGACCGGCGTATCCGCGGGCAGATGATCGAGCGTCGGCGCGAGGGCCTCCCTCCACTTCGCCGGCTTGACGGCCAGCACCAGCGCCCGCGCGCCCGTCAGCGCCTCCAGCGGCGGATTGATCCGCGCGCCGCGCGCCCGCGCCGCCTCGGTCGCGGGCTTGTCCGACGGGGTCAGGATGATCAGGTCGGCCGGAGCGACGGTCGAGGTCGCCAGCCAGCCTTCGAGAATGGCCGATCCGAGGCGGCCGCAGCCCACCAGGACCACGGAGCCGTTCGATTCAGTGTGGGTCATGCCCTCAGGCTGTGCCGACCGTCTCGAACAGGCAAGAGTCGATGGCTTCCTGCGGCTTCTTGTTGCCGCGGATCATGAAATCGAAGGCCGGATAGTAGCGGTCCGCCGCCTCGACCGCCGCGTCGATCATCGAGGCCGCCTGGCCCAGGGTCGGGCGCTCGCCCATCGGCAGGGCCAGCGAGTGACGGAAGACGATTTCGCCGTCCTCGGCCCAGACCTCGAAATGGCCCATCCAGGTCCGCTGGTTGATCAGCCCGACCAGCTCATAGGCCGCGGCCCGGCGGGACTTCGACGCCTGCAGGTCCAGGGCGCAGCACAGCTGCAGGCAGTCGCCTTCCGGCCGCCAGGCGAACCACAGCTCGTAGTCCTTCCAGTCGCCGGCCAGGGCGAAGGCCAGATCGCCTTCGTCGGTGCGGTCGAACGGCAGGTTCTCGGCCACCAGAACGTGCTCCACGACATCCAGCGGATCGTAGGGCAGCTCTGTCTCTTCGGGCCGGGCGGTGTTCATCAAGGCGTCTCCGGGCGCGACTCACGCCCTCTGGTCGAACGGTAGGCGGGTTCGCAGATTCGGCTCAACCGGCTGCGTCCTGTGCGGGAGAAGCCGCTGTGGACGTTCCCTTTTGAGGCTTCTTAGCCCCCTTCAGCGTGGCGATTTCGGCCCTCAGGGCGGCGATCTCGGCCTTCAGGGCGTCGAACTCGTCGCGCCGCACCAGATCCATGTCGGCGGCGAACCGGTCGGCCTGGGCGCGGAAGGCGGTCTTCGCCTCCTCCCCCGCGGCCTGGGCCAGCCCCATCGCGCCCGTGGTCAGTTTCGCGAACTCGTCGAGGATGGGATTGCGGGTCTGCATGGAAACTCTCCGACTCAGGCAAGCGAGCGTCGTTAACGGATGGTTGCCCCATATGGTGAACGAAACCTTGCTGTCGAGGATCGCGATGGCGGCATTTGGGCGCGCCGGTTGCTGAAATTTCAGGGACGGGCGCCGCCCCGCTTGCTACACCGGGGCCAGAACCGGCCCTGCAGGAGCGCCCGTGCCCTTCCCCGAATTCGACCCCGTCCTGTTCAGCATCGGTCCGCTGGATATCCGCTGGTACGCCCTCGCCTATGTGGCGGGCATCGTCCTCGGCTGGTGGTACGCCAACCGCCTGGCGCGCAACAACGCCATCTGGCAGCCGCGCAAGCCGCCGGTGACGACGCTGCAGCTCGACGACCTGGTTCTGTGGATCACCCTCGGCATCATCCTCGGCGGCCGCTTCGGCTACGCCCTGTTCTACAAGCCGTCGCTTTACGCCCAGGTGGTCAGCGGCCCGGACAACTTCGCCCTGTTCCGGCTCTGGGACGGCGGCATGTCGTTCCACGGCGGCCTGATCGGCGTCACCCTGGCCATCGTCTGGTTCGCCCGGAAGAACAAGATCCGCCTGCTCAGCCTCGGCGACCTCGTCGCTCCCGTCGTTCCTCTGGGCCTGTTCTTCGGCCGCATCGCCAACTTCATCAACGGCGAGCTGTGGGGCCGCCCGACCGATGCCCCCTGGGGCGTGGTGTTCTGCAACGACACCATCCTCGACATGTACGGCCAATGCCCGGCCGGCCTCGTTCCCCGCCACCCGAGCCAGCTTTACGAGGCCGCGCTCGAGGGAATCGTGCTCGCCGTCGTCCTCTGGCTCGCCGTCTTCAAGGGCCGGCTGCTGGCCAAGCCCGGCTACGTCACCGGCATCTTCCTGTTCGGCTACGGCCTCGCCCGCGCCTCGCTGGAGACCGTGCGCCAGCCGGACTTCGGCATGGAGAATCTGCCGCTGGGCCTGACCATGGGCATGATGCTGTCGATCCCGATGATGATCGTCGGGGCCTGGCTGATGTGGCGGGCCTGGAGCCGGCCGCCGGCCACGGCGGAGGACTGAGTGTCCCTGAAAGACCGTCTGGCGCGCGAGATCGCCCTGACCGGACCGATGACGGTCGCCGACTACGTCACCCGCTGCCTGCACGATCCGCAGGGCGGCTACTATGCGACCCGGCCGGCCATCGGCGCGACCGGCGACTTCATCACCGCGCCGATGATCAGCCAGATGTTCGGCGAACTGATCGGCCTGTGGGCCATCGAGCTGTGGGAGCGGCTGGGCGCGCCCGAGCGGGTGCGGCTGGTCGAGGTCGGCCCCGGCGACGGGACCCTGATGGCCGACGCCCTGCGCGCCGCCCGGCTGGCGCCCGACTTCCTGCGCGCCGTCGATCTGGTCCTGATCGAGCCCAGCCCGCCCCTGCGCGAGGCCCAGGCCCGCATGCTCGCCGACAGCGACGTCCATCCCCGCTGGGTCGCCTCGCTGGACCGGATCGAGACCGACGCTCCGGTCATTCTGATCGCCAATGAGGTGCTCGACTGCCTGCCCGCCCGCCAGTTCGTGAAGACCGAAGACAGCTGGTCGGAGCGCTGCGTCGGCGTCACCGATGAGGGCGACCTGACCTTCGGCCTGAAGAAGATCACGGCCGGCTTCAAACGCCCCGCCTTCGAGGTCGAGCCCGGCCAGACGGTGGAGATCTCCGAACAGCAGGCCGTGTTCGGGCGCGAGGTCGCGGCCCTGGTCAAGGCGGCGTCCGGCGCGGCCCTGCTGATCGACTACGGCCGCGCCCGGCCCGAGGCCGGCGACACCCTGCAGGCCCTGCGCCGGCACCAGAAGGTCGATCCTCTGGAAAGCCCGGGCGAGGCCGACCTGACCCAGTGGGCCGACTTTCCGACCGTGCTGGAGGCCGCCATCCATGCCGGGGCGGACGTCACCGGCTGCCTCGGCCAGGGAGAATTCCTCGGCCTGCTCGGCATCGAGGCCCGCGCCGACCGGCTCAGGGACGGCCGCCCCGACGCCGCCCCGGTCATCGACCGTCAGCTGGCCCGGCTGACCGCCGACGACCAGATGGGAAGCCTGTTCAAGGTCTGCGCGATCTTTTCGCCGCGCAGTCTGGTTGTACCGGGTTTCGAGGACTGACCATGTCGCTGGCCCCCATCACCCACCCCCTCCTCTCCCGGCCCGGCCTCCGCCACGGCTTCTTCACCCGCCAGGGCGGGGTCTCGACCGGCCTGTACGAAGGCCTGAACACCGGGGTCGGCTCGCAGGACGATCCGGCCGCCGTGGCCGAGAACCGCGGCCGCGTCGCCGCCCATCTGGGCGGAACCGCCGACGACATCGCCGCCTGCTATCAGATCCATTCCGCCGTGACCCGGGTCGCCGAGGTCGGCTGGAAGGGCGAACGGCCCGAGGGCGACGCCGTCGTCTCGGCCGCGCCCGGCGTGATCTGCGCTGTCCTGACCGCCGACTGCGCCCCGGTGCTGCTGGCCGACGCCGAGGCCGGCGTGGTCGGCGCGGCCCATGCCGGCTGGAAGGGCGCCCTGGGCGGGATCGTCCACTCGACCGTGGCGGCCATGGAGGCCCTGGGAGCCCGTCCCGCGCGCATCGTCGCCGTCGTCGGTCCGTGCATCGCCCAGGCCAGCTATGAGGTCGGCGCGGACTATCAGGCGCGGTTCGAACACCACGACGCCGGCAGCGGCCGCTTCTTCGCCCCCGGCGCCACGCCCGACAAACGCATGTTCGACCTGCCGGGCTACGTGCTGTGGCGGCTGGAGCAGGCCGGCGTCGGCGAGGCCGCCTGGACGGGCGACGATACGCGCGTGGACGCGGCGCGGTTCTATTCCAACCGCAGGGCGTATCTGAACGGAGAGCCGGATTTCGGCCGGCTGATGAGCGCGATCAGCCTGGGCTGACCGGGGGGCTGGATCAGCCCGCCATCGCCATTTCCGGCACGCGGACGACCTCGCGCCACGCCTGCGGATTGGCCAGCAGTTCGCGGACCAGCAGGTTGTTGATGTGGTGGCCGGCCTTGACGCCCTCGTAGCGGCCCAGCAGGGGAGCCCCGAGGACGTACAGGTCGCCGATGGCGTCCAGCGCCTTGTGCTTGACGAACTCGCGCTCCATCCGCAGCCCGCCCGGATTGAGGATCTGGTCGCCGTCGATGACCACGGCGTTCTCCAGCGAGCCGCCGCGGGCCAGACCGGCCTTGCGCAGGGCCTCGACCTCATGGGCGAAGCCGAAGGTGCGGGCGGCCATGATCTCGTTGCGGAAGGTTTCCTCGTCGACGACGAAATCCACCACCTGGTTGCCGATCACCGGCGTCGGGAAGTCGATCTCGAAACGCATCTCGTAGCGGTCGCAGGGCAGCAGGGCGGCGCTCTTGTCGCCGTCCTGGACCCGGATGGGCTCGAGGATCTCGATATAGCGGACCGGGGCTTCCTGACGGCGGAAGCCGGCGCGGTCCAGCAGCTGGACGAACTGCAGCGCCGAGCCGTCGAGGATCGGCAACTCGGGCCCGTCCACCTCGACCACGGCGTTCGACACGCCCAGGGCGGCGAAGGCGGCCATCAGATGCTCGATGGTCGACAGACGGACGCCTGCGGCGTTCTCGATCATGGTGTTCAGCCGGGCGTCGACGACGGCCTCGCCCGAGACCGGAATACGGTTGTCGCGGTCCTTGATGTCGGTGCGCACGAAGACGATGCCGGTACCGACCGGCGCCGGGCGCACGGCCAGGCGCACGCGGTCGCCCGTGTGCACGCCGACGCCGGCGATGATCGCGGGCGCGACGGTCGTCTTCTGGTGATGGTCGTTGCGGACCGGCAAAACTTCAAACTCGCTTCAACTTGCGCCCTGCCTCTGCGTGCAGGGTTCGCCCCACGAACCGTCTAGCGGGGACGTCGCAAGAGTGAAATGAAAGTCGGGTTTCCGATTGTTTCGGTTTCCGTAACCAGACCCGTAAACGACAACCGCCCCGGAACCGGGGTTCCGGGGCGGCCTGATCGACTGTCTGCGGCCTAGTTGGCGAGGCGGCGCAGGAAGGACGGGATTTCCAGATCGTCCTCGGCCTGGCCCTGTTCGGGTTCCGGCGTCGGCTGGACCTGGCTGGTCGAGCGCATCTCGGTGGTCCGTGACGGCGGCGCATAGGTCGGCTGCGCCGGCTGACGCTTGCCGCGGCCGAACAGGCTCCAGCCCGACTTGCGGTGATCGCGGTCGTCCTGGTCGTCATAGGCCGGCTCTTCGCGGCGCTGTTCGGGCTGGGGCGCCGGGCGGTCGCCCGTCCGGTCCATATACAGATCGCCCTGGGCGACCGGAGCCGCGGCCTGGGCGGCGGTGCGCGGCGAGGACTCGTACTCCTCGACCCACGGATCGACGATCGGCTCCAGCGTGCGATCCTCGGCGACGTGGATCACCGGCTCCGGGCGCGGCTCGGGGGCCCGGGCCACGGCGCCATAGGTCGGCTGGCCGGACTGAAAGGTCGGGACGATCGGCGCGGCCTCGGCCTGACGCGGGGCCTCGGCGCGCAGGGGCTCGCGGAGCGGCTCGCGCACGGCTTCCTGACGCACCGGCTCGGCGCGCGAGGCGGCGTAGGACGGCGTCGGGCGGCGGGTGTCGAAGGTCGAGGTCGCGCCGTTGGTCGGCGACTGGGCCGCGGCGAGGTCTTCCATGCCGGTGGCCACGACCGAGACCCGGATCTTGCCGTCCAGGGCCGGGTCGAAGGCGGCGCCGAAGATGATGTTGGCGTCGGAGTCGACCTCGCCGGCGATGGCGTTGGCGGCCTCGTCGACTTCCAGCAGGGTCATGTCCATGCCGCCGGTGATGTTCACCAGCACGGCCTTGGCCCCCTTCAGCGAGGTCTCGTCCAGCAGCGGGTTGGCGATGGCGTTCTGGGCCGCCTGCAGGGCGCGGTCCTCGCCGGAGGCCTCGCCCGTGCCCATCATCGCCTTGCCCATTTCGGACATGACGGCGCGGACGTCGGCGAAGTCGAGGTTGATCAGGCCCGGCAGGATCATCAGGTCGGTGATCGAACGCACGCCCGAGTGCAGCACCTGGTCGGCCATGCCGAAGGCGTCGGCGAAGGTGGTGCGCTCGTTGGCGACGCGGAACAGGTTCTGGTTCGGAATGACGATCAGGGTGTCGACGTAGCGCTGCAGCTCGGCGATGCCGGCCTCGGCCAGACGCATGCGGTGACGGCCCTCGAAGGTGAAGGGCTTGGTGACCACGCCGACGGTCAGGATGCCGCGGTCGCGGGCGCATTTGGCGATCACGGGGGCCGCGCCGGTGCCGGTGCCGCCGCCCATGCCGGCGGTGATGAAGACCATGTGGGCGCCGTCCAGGTGCCCGTAGATCTCCTCGGCCGACTCCTCGGCGGCGTTCATGCCGACCTCGGGGTGGGCGCCGGCGCCCAGGCCCTGGGTGATGGTCTCGCCCAGCTGGACGCGGCGGTCGGTCTTGGCGAACGACAGGTGCTGCGCGTCGGTGTTGGCGACGACGAACTCGACCCCTTCGAGGCCGGCGTCGATCATGTTGTTGACGGCGTTGCCGCCCGCGCCGCCGACGCCGAAGACGACGATCCGGGGCTTCAGTTCCGTGTGTTGCGGACGCACAAGCGAGAGAGACATTCTAATTCCGACCTTAGGTTCCGACCCTGCCCGTCAGCCCCGATGCGAAAACCCCGCCGATTCGCATTGGTTATGAGCGCGTTAAGGAAACACCCTATCTGCTTAAGGGAGTGTTACCGGATAGGCTGAGTCGGGCCCGGAGCCACGGAATTCGTTAACCTTCGCCGCAGTTTTCGATCCGGGGACAACGAAAAAGGGCGGCTCTTGCGAGCCGCCCTTTCCGTCTTGGTGGTGACGACCGTTCTTAGAACGGGCGGTAGTTCAGGCCGATGTTGAAGCGACGGCCGTAGGGATCGAACGTCGAGGCGAAGCCCAGCCAGCGAGCGGCTTCGGCGTCGAAGACGTTGGTGACGCCGGCCCGCAGGGTCAGATCGTCCCGGATGTCGTAGCGCACCGAGATGTCGTTGCGCACGAAGTTGCCGGTCGAGTTCCACTCGTAGGGCTGGAAGTCGAGGTTGCCGGTGGCGACGATGTCCCGGGTCTTGTTCAGGTCCTGGGAGGCCATCCAGTCGGCCGTCCAGGTGATCGCCAGCACGTCGGTCGGACGCCAGGTCAGGCGCGAGACGAACTCGACGCGGGGGAAGAACACGCCGGTCGTCGAGTCCGTGAAGACGGCCGGATTCGCCGGGTCGGTGAAGTTCTTCTGATCGATCAGCCACAGACCGCCGAGGCTGTAGTCGAAGCTGCCCCAGTTGCGGCCGAAGGCCTCTTCCGTGTCGAGCGAGTAGTTGATCGTGAAGTCCAGACCGCGGGTTTCGAGCTTGGCGCGGTTGATCGGGCCGAGGATGAAACCACCGATCGGGTCGCCGGTGGGGGCGCCGACCTTGAAGTTGTCGTACGGGTCACCCGTGACCGGATCGTTGCGGAACACCAGGGCGCAGGTCTGGGCGTTCAGCTGGGCGCCGTTGACGCAGTCGTTGGCCAGGAACTGGCCGCCCGCGGTGATGATCACGTTCTCGAGCTGGATCTCGTAGTAGTCGAGAACGATCGAGAGGTTCGGGAACATCCGGGGCGCGATCACCGTCGAGAAGGTGAAGGACTCGGACTCTTCAGGCACCAGGCCGGGGTTGCCGCCGCTGACGCTGGCGATGCCGGAGGGATACAGCGGCAGGTAGTCGTCCAGCGGGGTGGCCGTGGTCTGACCGAAGTCATAGGCCAGGCCCTTGGCCGCGGCCAGCTGGGTGCAGTTGGCGATACGGTTGGCCTTCACCTGCGCCGCGTTCTCGCCCTGGAAGTTGGCGATCACGTTCGAGTGGCACGGATCCACGAAGCCGTTGACGAAGGTCTGCGACGCCGGACCGAAGTTCTCGCGCAGGTTCGGGGCGCGGAACGAGGTGTTGAAGCTGGTCTTGAAGGTGATGTCCTGGATCGGACGGTAGACCAGGTTCACGCCGTAGACGTCGCCGTCGCCGGCGGTGGTGTAGTCGAACGCGCGGTAGGAGGCGCTGAGTTCGGCGTACTCGCCCATCCACGAGTCCCGCAGCAGCGGGATCGAGACTTCGGCGAACCACTCTTCGGACTCGTATTCCGAGGGCAGGAAGTCATCGCCGGTGTTGAGCTGCAGCAGGCGGCCGGCGGTGTCGCGGCTGCGACCGATGCCTTCGGCCTGTTCGCGACGGTACTCGGCGCCGACGGCGACGCCCAGCGGGCCGGCGCCCCAGAAGTCCCACAGCTGGCCGGAGATGGCCGCCACGGCGCTGTCCTGCTCGTTGGTCTCACGCACGTTGATCGCCGTGGTGATGTAGTCGAGGGCTTCCTGGCTCTGGTTGCCGTTGCCGAACACGTTCAGCGGCACGCAGCCCGCGATTTCCGGGTTGGTGTCGGGGTCGGTGTAGAAGAAGTCGGTCGCGAACGGGTTCTGGTTGGCGATCGGCAGACCCAGGGCGTTGAGCAGCTGCACGCGGCAGACGATCTCGCCGGGGCTTCCGTTCACGACACCGGCCAGGTCGACGACCGAGTCCATGGCGTGACCGAAGCGGATGGCGTCGGGGCCTTCCTCGCGGTTGATGTTGTTCATCTCGCCGTGAACGTAGGACAGGGTCCAGTTCACATTGTCGATGAAGCCGACGCTGTCCCAGTTGCCTTCCAGGGCGGCGACCCACCGGGTCACCTCACGGTTGTTGGTCTGGTTCCGGTCGATGCCGAAGCCGTTGTGCTTGGCGATCGGCGCGAACTGGGCCGGGTTGGCGACCGCGCCGTCCGCGTTCAGGGTCGGCGCGCTGTAGCGGACGAAGGTGTTGGAGGCGATGGCCGCCGCGACGTTGGCCGGCAGGAAGGCGTTGTCCAGACGGGTGGCGAACTGCGCCGTGCCGTTGATCAGGCCCGGGGTGGCGCCGGTGTTCGTGACCTGTCCGAACTGGTTCAGGAAGCCCTGGTCGGCGATGAAGATATCCCAGAACGACGCCTGGCCCACATCGAAGGTGTCCTCGTCGGTGTATTTGCCTTCGAGGGTCAGGTTGATGTTGTCCGTGACCGCGAAGTTCAGGCCGACCTGGTAGCGGGTCGACTCCTGGTAGGGAGCGCGCGACCGCTGGTCGAAGCGGGTGTCGTTGGCCAGTTCGCCGTCGCCGCCGATGTTCCACGGACGGTTCAGGCCGGTGACGCCGATGCGCTGGCCGAAGTTGGCCAGGCGGGCGGTCGGGCCCTCATACCAGTAGGTGTAGCCGGGGGCGACCGCGAAGCAGTTGCCGCTGGTCGAGGTTCCGCCGGGGCAGTTGCCGAAGGGCACGTCCGGGTCGCTCAGGCGGCTCGGCTGCTGCATGTTGGCCAGGGTGGTCGAACCCCACCGCGGGCGGTCCAGACGGCGGGCGTCGTAGAAGACGGCGCCGGAGTCGAGGAAGCCGTCGTTGTTCGGGCCGTTGGCCAGGCTGGACGGGTCGGCGTCGAGGCCGAGCGTGGTGATCGAGCCATCACGCATCCAGCTGAGCATGTTCTGGTAGATTTCTTCGGTCTCGTCGTATTCGGCGTGGCCGTAGATGTTCAGGCGGTCGTCGAGCAGGTTCACACCGGCCAGGATCGACAGGCGGCGGGTGTCGGCGGCGCCGCCCTGGACCAGCTGGCCGTAGTTGGCGTCGATCTCGAGACCTTCGAAGTCCTTGCGAAGGATGTAGTTGACCACGCCGGAGACGGCGTCGGCGCCGTAGACCGACGAGGCGCCGCCGGTGATGATCTCGATGTTCTCGATCAGCAGGCGGGGGATGGTCGAGACGTCGACCGCCAGGGTGCCCGACTGGGAACCGACGTGGCGACGACCGTCAACCAGGGTCAGGGTGCGGCCCGAACCCAGCGAGCGCAGGTTGGCGAACTCGAGGCCGCCGTCGTTCAGGTTGTTGCCGGTGGTGTCCGAGGGAACCAGCGAGTTCGACAGGGCCGGGATGGTGGCCAGATAGTCGATCACGGTCGCCTGACCGGTGCTCAGCAGGTCCTCGCGCTGAACCTGGATCAGCGGGGTCGGCGAGTTGACCGGGTCGCGACGGATACGCGAACCGGTGACGACGACTTCCTCGATCTCCGTCGTTTCCTGGGCCTGCTGGCCGGTGACGGTGACGCCAGGAACCTGGGTCTCCTGAGCCAGGGCCGGAGCCGCGGCGGCCATGACGCCCGCTAGGATCGTCGTGCCGAAGAGAAACTTGCGCTTGAGAAGCATGTGATGGGGCCCCAACCGGTTATGAATGCGAGATGCATCGCCCGCCTTGCGACGGACTCCGCTTCGAATTGCCACGCTAGCAGCAACCGCCGCGTCGGCAAGGGAATGTGGCCGTTCGGCGCCCAATCAAGGCGGGCTCTGTAACAATCCGGACACACTATCGCCACGGCGACGAAACGCCCGGAGGGCCGACCCGGCGAGGCCGCGAGTCTTGGTTTGTTACAGATTTTCCCGCAGCCAGCCGGCCGCGCGCGCCACAATTCCACCCCGATGCATGCGGGGGGCGTCGGCTGCGGTGATCTGTCGCGACATCAGCTTGCGGGCCGACACGGCCTCGCGCGGGCCGTAGGCGGCGCGCAGCAGGACGCCGGCGGCCGAGCAGAAGGCCGGGCCCGAGGCGGCGTCGGCCAGGTGCGGCGCCCGCTGCGGCTTGCCGAGGCGGACCGGGCGGTCGAACACCCGCACCGCCAGCTCGCGCACGCCGTTCAGCTGGCTGGCCCCGCCGGTCAGCACCAGTCCGGCGCCCGGCTCGAGGCCCACGCCCGCATTGCGCAGCCGGTCGCGCAGCAGCTCCAGCGTCTCCTCGACCCGCGGGGCGATGACCGTCTTCAGCATGGCGCGCGGCACCACCACCGGACCGGCGGACGGATCCTCGCCGCGCGGCGGGGCCTCCAGCATCTCGCGGTCCTCGTTGGCGCTGGCCATCGCCGAGCCGTGCAGCGTCTTCAGCCGCTCGGCCCCGGCCCGCGAGGTCGACAGGCCGCGGGCGATGTCGGCCGTGACGTGATCCCCGCCGACATTGAGGCTTTCGATGTGCAGCAGCGAGCGCCCGCCCCACACCGCCGCCGAGGTCGCCCCGCCGCCCATGTCGATGCAGACGCAGCCCAGATCCATCTCGTCGTCTTCCAGCGCCGCCAGCGACGAGGCCACCGGCGCCGCCACCACGCCCTGCAGGTCTAGGTGGGCCAGCTCCAGACAGTGGCTCAGGGCGGTGAAGGCGCTCTCGGCCATCGACACCACCAGCAGGTCCAGCCCCAGCGAATGCCCCTTCATGGCGCGCGGATCGTGCACCCCGCGCGCGCCGTCGACCGACCAGGCGATCGGCAGCACATGGATCGGACGGCGGTTCGGCAGGCGGATCTGGGCCAGGGCCATGGCGATGGCCCGGGCCAGATCGGCGTCCCCGACCGGATTGGCCCCCAGCGAGACCCGCGCCTGCACCCGGTGGCTGGCCATCTGGCCGATGGCGGTGGTCACCACCACGCCCGAGACCGGCGAACCGGCGGCGCGCTCGGCCCGCTCGACGGCGTGGCCGATGGCCTGGGCCGCCTCGTCCATATTGACGATGCCGCCGCCGCGGATGCCGCGCGACTGGACGTGGCCCGCCCCGGCCACCCGGATGGTGCGGTCGGCGTGGCGCACGCCGTCGGGCTTCATGATGAAGCAGCCGACCTTGGACTGGCCGAGATCCAGCGCGGCCACGACCGGCGCGCGACCCGCGGCGGATTTTCCGCCATCCACAGACTTGTCCACAACCCGCCCAGCCATTCTGTACTACCCTATGCGTCGCCGGCGGAGGGCCGGACGGCGACCTCCTCCGGCGTCCTGAGATCGATGCGGGCGAACCCGAGTTCCAGCAGCCGTTCGCGCTGGTCCAGCGCGTCCAGCTGGATCAGGGCCGCGTCCTGGTCGGTGGCCGGCAGCTGGATCAGGCTGCCGTCCTTCAGACGCAGGTCCCAGCGGCGTTCGTCGACGCGCACCAGCGCCTCCAGACGGGCCATCAGCCGGGGCCGTTGGGCGATCAGCGGCAGAACCTCGGCGGCGGCCTGTTCGGCGCCCTTGCCTACGACCAGCGGCAGATTGGGATAGCGGCCGGCGTCGGCGCCGCGAATGACCTGGCCGTGGCTGTCGATGACCATGTTTCGTCCGCCGGCCTGCCAGATGGCCAGCCGGTCATGCTCGACGACATGGACGATCAGGGTGTTGGGCAGCAGGCGCACGATCCGCGCCTCCTTGACCCAGCCGACGCCCTCGACCCGCTGCCGCACCGCGTCGAGGTCGATCGAGGTCATGGCCTGGCCGCCGCTCAGCTGCACGGCGCGCTGGATGGCGGCCGTGGCCTCGGCGGACTCGCCCTCGATGAACACCTTCTCCAGCTTCAGCCCCATGCCGACGGCCAGGCCGTCGACGCCTTGGCCGATCGAGGCGCCGATCCGGTCCGCCCGCGCGCCGGTCGCCAGCACGCCGGCCAGCACCACCACCCCGGCCGCGATCGAGATCATCACCGCGCGAGGCGACAGATCGAGACGGCCGATCGCCGCCATCTTGCCGGGTACAGCCGGCGCATTGCGGGGCGCGCGGCCCCTGCCCCCCGATTTCGGAGCCGCGGGCCGCTTGGCGGGCTGTTTCGAACTCTGTCGCCGACCGCCGCGAACTACCGCGGGCATGAGGCGTCCTCCACCATCCACCGGACCAGGTCTTTGTATCCCATCCCCGCATAGGCGGCCTGCTCGGGGACGAGCGAGGTCGGCGTCATGCCGGGCTGGGTATTGACCTCCAGAAGAACGAGATCGTCGTTAAGATCGTCATAACGAAAGTCCGAACGGGACACCCCGCGGCACCCCAGGGCGACGTGCGCCAGCTCGGACTGGCGCAGCGCCGCCTCGAACACATGGGGCGGCAGATCGGCCGGCAATTTGTGCACCGAGCCGCCCGGCGCGTATTTGGCTTCGTAGTCGTAGAAGCCCTTGACCGGGGTGATGTCGGTGACGGTCAGGGCGCGCGGGCCGCTCGCCTCCCCGATCACGGCGACGGCCAGCTCCTTGCCCCGGATATAGGGCTCGACCATCACCCGCTCGCCATAGGTCCAGTCGGGCGAGCCGACCTCGGTCTGCGGACCGTTGGCGCCCTCGGGCACCAGATAGACGCCGACCGAGGACCCCTCGGCGTTCGGCTTGATCACATAGGGCGGCGGAAGGACGTGACGGCGGGCGACCTCGTGCCGGTCGTACAGGCCGCCGCCCGGCACCTTGACGCCGGCCGCGCGCAGCACCGACTTGGACTTGTCCTTGTCCATGGTCAGGGCCGAGGCCAGCACGCCCGAATGGCTGTACGGAATCTGCAGCGTCTCGAGGATGCCCTGGACGCAGCCGTCCTCGCCCCATTCGCCGTGCAGGGCGTTCAGCACCACGTCCGGCTTCAGCTCGGTCAGCACGGCGGCGATGTCGCGGCCGGCGTCGACCCGGCTGACCCGCGCCACCTGCCCCTCCAGGGCGTCGGCGCACTGCTCGCCCGAGCTCAGCGACACCTCGCGCTCCGACGACAGTCCGCCCATCAGGACGGCGACGTGAAGGTCTGCGAAGGGGCGGGTCATGCGAAGCTCCGGAACAGTCACCGCAATGCGGCAACCGTCCTTAACAGCCCGTCAACCAATCGGGTCCCGACGCGCAAAAAGCCCTCAGGCCGTTCGCCCGATCCGCTTGATCTCCCAGTCGAGCTGAACCCCGGTCCTGGCCAGCACGTCCGCCCGCACGGCCTCGCCCAGGCCCTCGATGTCGGCCGCCGTGGCCTCGCCGGGATTGATCATGAAATTGCTGTGCAGTTCGCTGAACATGGCTCCGCCGCCGGTCGCCTTGAACAGCTTGCCGCGCCACCCCGCCTCGTCGACCAGCTTCCACGACGAATGGCCGGGCGGGTTCTTGAAGGTCGAGCCGCCGGTCTTCTCGCGGATCGGCTGGGTCTGCTCCCGCCGCGAGGTGATCTCGGCGATCCGCGCCGCCACGGCCTCGGGATCGTCGGGCGTCCCGCGGAAGGTCGCCTCGATCCAGATGATGTCGGCCGGCGCCTCGGAGTGGCGATAGGTGTAGCCGAAGTCGGCCAGCGCATAGTCGACCCGCTCGCCCTTCCGGTTCAGCCCCCGGGCCGAGACCAGGACGTCCTTGGTCTCGGCGCCGTAGCAGCCGGCGTTCATGGTCAGGGCCCCGCCGATGGTGCCCGGAATGCCGGCGTAGAACTCCAGCCCGCTCAGCCCGGCCTTGGCCGAGGCCCTGGCGACCATGGAGTCCAGCGCCCCCGCCCCGGCCGTGATGGTCTCGCCCTCGGTCGTGATCCCGGCGAACGGCCGCCCGGCCAGCCGGATCACCACCCCCTCGACCCCGCCGTCGCGCACGATCACGTTCGACCCGACGCCCAGCACCGTCACGGGCACGGCCGGGTCGAGCGCCTTCAGGAAGTCGGCCAGGTCGTCCGGGTCGGCCGGGATGAACAGGGCGTCCGCATTCCCGCCCACCCGGAACCAGGTGAACGGCCCGAGCGGCTCGTTGAGCAGTAGCTTGCCGCGTACAGCGGGGAGAGAGTCTGTCGGGATCATTGATCGTCCACGAACGGGTGTCGGGCCAGAACGGCCTCGTGACTCGCCTTGATGCGGGCGGCCCATTCCGGTTTCAGGCGGGCCATCATGTCGGCTTGGATAGCGAACGCTTGGCGACGGCTGTCCTCTCCAGGAATGCGTTGTCGAACCTCGATGTCCCAAGCCATCCTGCTCGTCAGAGCGTTGAATACCTCGAAGAGGACCGTTTCGTAGTCGCCCCGCGTCAGCTCGAAAATCTTCCCTCTTTCCATGTAGTGTCGGGAGAACCGACCGAACATGTCCCTCTCCAGCCAGTCCCGGTCCTCCTGCCTGCGGTCTTCAGGGCGAGGATAACGGGTCATGCTCGCGGACTCGGCAATACGCTTCACCTCGGCATACAGGTCGGAAAGTCTGCGCCCCATCGGCTAGCTCAACGCCTCCAGCTGCCCCGGCAGGGCGTAGGCCCACTGGGTGATGTCCCCGGCGCCCAGCAGCACCACCAGATCGCCCGGCTTCGCCTCAGCCGCGATCACCCCCGGCAGGGCCTCGACGCTCTCCAGCGCCTGCACCGACCGGTGCCCGAACCGCCGGATGCCCTCGACCAGCGCCTCCTTGTCGACCCCCTCGATCGGCGTCTCCCCGGCCGCGTAGACGTCGGCGACGATGACCGCGTCGGCGTCCGAGAAACAGGTCGAGAATTCCTCCATCAGGTCGCGCAGCCGGGTGTAGCGGTGCGGCTGGACCACGGCGATGACCCGGCCGTTGCCCTCGGCGTTCTGGGCCACCTGCCGCGCGGCCTTCAGCACGGCGGCGATCTCCACCGGGTGGTGGCCGTAATCGTCGACGATGCGCACCCCGCCGACCACGCCGGTGGTGGTGAAGCGCCGCCGCACCCCGCCGAATCCGGCCAGCCCGGCCTTGATCGCCTCGTCCGAGACGTCCAGCTCGCGCGCCACGGCGATGGCCGCCAGCGCATTGGAGACATTGTGCCACCCGGCCATCGGCAGGTGCAGCCCCTCGATCCGGCTCGGCTCGTCCAGCGCCGCCAGCCCCCGCCCCTGGATCACCGCGTCGAAGCGGCAGCCGTCCGCGCCCATGTCGAGGTTCTCGGCCCGCACCATGGCCTGCGGGTTGATCCCGTAGGTCACCAGCCGCCGGTTATCGATCGAGGCCACCAGCCGCTGCACCTCGGGATGGTCGAGGCAGACGGCGGCGAAGCCGTAGAAGGGGATGTTCTCGACGAAGTCCACGAACGCCTTCCGCACCCCGTCGAAGTCGCCGTAGTGATCGAGGTGCTCCGGGTCGATGTTGGTGACGATGGCCACGGTCGACTTCAGGCGCAGGAAGCTGCCGTCGCTCTCGTCGGCCTCGACCACGATCCAGTCGCCGTCGCCGACCTTCGCATTCGTCCCATAGGCGTTGATGATGCCGCCGTTGACCACCGTCGGGTCCAGCCCGCCGGCGTCCAGGATCGCCGCCACCATCGAGGTCGTCGTGGTCTTGCCGTGGGTGCCCCCGACCGCGATCGAGAACTGCAGCCGCATCAGCTCGGCCAGCATCTCGGCCCGCCGCACCAGCGGAATCCGCCGCTCGCGGGCGACCGTCATCTCCGGATTGTCCGCCTTGACCGCGGTCGAATAGACCACCGCCGAAACGCTGTCGCCGATATGGCCGGCGTCGTGGCCGATGAAGATTTTCGCGCCCAGCGTCTCCAGCCGCTCGGTGTTGGCGCTGGCTTTCGCGTCCGAGCCCTGCACCGAATAGCCGATCTTCAGCATGATCTCGGCGATGCCGCTCATGCCGATGCCGCCTATGCCGACGAAATGGACGGGACCGAGGTCGAACGGAACGGGACGAAGGCGAGCGATCATCGCAGCGGATTAGCAAGGGTTGGCGGGGATTGCGACACCCCGTCGTGGTTAGTCCTCCGCCACGAAATCCTGCGCGAACTCCGGGCTGTCCTCTTCCCCCGCCAGCAGGGGCGCATCGTCCTCGTCGTCGCCCGCCCGCGACGGGTCCGGCACCTCGAAGCCGACCGGGATCGACAGGTCCAGCAGCCCCGCCGCCTTCATCTCGGCCACCCCCGGCAGGTCGTACAGGCTCGACAGGCTGAAATGCTCGAGAAACTTGTCGGCCGTGGCGTAGGTCACCGGCCGCCCCGGCGTCCGCCGCCGGCCCTTCAGCCGCACGAACCCCATCTCCAGCAGCAGGTCCAGCGTCCCCTTGGACAGCGACACCCCCCGCACGCTCTCGATCTCGGCCCGGGTGCAGGGCTGGTGGTAGGCGATGATCGCCAGGGTCTCCAGCGCCGCCTTCGACAGCCGCCGCGGCTCCTCCCGCTCCTCGGTCATCATGAAGCTCAGGTCCGGCGCCGTCCTGAACCGCCAGCGGTCGGCGACGCACTCCAGCTCGACCCCCCGTCCCTGATACCGCTCGCGCAGGGCCGAGATCGCCCCGCCGACGTCCGCCCCCTCCGGCAGCCGCCGCGCGATCTCCGCCGCCGACAGCGGTCCCGCCGCCGCGAACAGCAGCGCCTCGACCCGGCGCTCGATCTCATTCTCGTCGGGGGCGAACTGAACCATTCTAAATCCGCTCATCCCGGCGAAAGCCGGGACCCAGTGCTTTGGGTGATGGGACAGTGCGAAGGGCCCACGGACCCTCGTCCTGCAACGCCGGCGTCAGGCTGGACAGGACTGGGTCCCGGCTTTCGCCGGGATGAGCGGAACGGAGAAAATTCACGGCACCAGCTCCAGCGGCTGCCCCTTGCCGCGCCGTTTCAGATACAGCTCGGCGAAGGCCTCGGCCTGTTTCACGTCCATGGCCCCCTCCTTGACCAGCTCCAGGCTGGCCGACAGCGTCGAGGCGGTGAAGCTCGCCTGCGACGGCCCCTCCGCCCCATGCTTCTCCGGCGCCACCCGCTCCAGCGGCGTCCACTCCTCCAGCCGGGGCAATATGTCCCTCAGCCAGTCCCGCGCCGCCTCCAGCCCGAAGGCCTCGACCCGCTGGCCGGGATTGTAGTGGCGCTGCTCCTCGCGCCGCCGCTGCGTCACATAGGCGGCCATCAGTTCGTAGAGGCTGGCGTCGATCCGGTCGGACGGAATGATCACCAGCGCCTCCGGGTCGCCGCGCGTGAACACGTCCCGCTTCAGCCGCGGCCGGGCGGTGATCGCCTCGACCGCCTTGCGCATCGCCTCCAGCTTCTGCAGCCGGAAGGCCAGGGCGGCGGCCATCTCCTCGGCCGGCATCTCCTCGCCCTTCTTGTCGGTCCTCGGCAGCAGCAGGCGCGACTTCAGATAGGCCAGCCACGAGGCCATCACGAGATAGTCCGCCGCCAGCGAGAAATTCCGCCGCCGCGCCTCGTGCACGAAGGCCAGATACTGTTCCGCCAGCCTGGTGATCGACAGCTTCAGCAGATCGACCTTCTGCGTCCGCGCCAGCGCCAGCAGCACGTGCAGCGGCCCCTCATAGCCCTCCAGATCGACCACGAAGGCCTCGCCCGCATCGGCCTGTTCGACCGCGGCGAAGTCCAGATTGGGCTGGAAGGCGTCGGTCACGCCTGCGCCTCCCCCACGTCCGGCCCCTTCGCCGCCTCGACCCGGCCGGCCATCAGCGCGTCGAACCGGTCCCGCGCCGCGAACACGTCCAGCGGCTCGGGCTCGCGCACGATCCGCGCCAGCGCCGCCGCGGCCCGCTTGCCGGCCTTGCCCTTCAGCTTGCCGACGCCCTCGGCGACCTGCCGCATCTCCTGCAGCTCGCCGTTGCAGTGCAGGACCACGTCGCACCCGGCCTTCAGCGAGTCCTCCGCCCGTTCCCGCAGGCTCCCCGACAGCGCCTTCATCGACAGGTCGTCGGTCAGGATCAGCCCGCCGAAACCCAGCCCCTCGCGCATCAGCTTCAGCGCCTTCTTCGAGGTCGTGGCCGGATGTTTCGGATCGACCGCGTCGAACACCACATGCGCCGTCATGGCCAGCGGCATGTCCGACAGAGCCTTGAACGGCGCGAAATCCCAGCCGTCCAGCGTGGCCAGATCGGCGTGCACCACCGGCAGGGCGTGGTGGCTGTCGGCGAAGGCCCGGCCGTGCCCCGGCATGTGTTTGATCACCGGCAGCACCCCGCCGGCCAGCAGCCCCTCGGCCGCCGCCCGCCCCAGCCTGGCCACGGTCGCCGGATCGCGCGCCCAGGCCCGGTCGCCGATGATCTCGTGAGAGCCCGGCACGGGCGTGTCCAGCACCGGGGCGCAGTCGACCGTCACCCCGACCGCCTTCAGGTCGTTGGCCATCAGCCGCGCCCCCAGCCGGGCCAGTTCGCGCGCCGCCAGCGGATCGTTGGTCGCCTTCAGATAGGCCTCGGCCGGCGGATATCGGGCCCAGTGCGGCGGCCCCATCCGCTGCACCCGGCCGCCCTCCTGGTCGATCAGCACCGGGGCGTCGGCCTCGCCGATGCAGTGGCGCATCTCGTCGGTCAGGGCCCGCATCTGGTCGGGGCTGTCGACATTGCGGCGAAAGACGATGAAGCCCCAGGGCCGGACGTCGGCGAAGAAGGCCTTCTCCTCCGCCGTCAGCCGATGCCCGCTACAGCCATAGATCGCCGCCGAACGCGTCACCGAAGGATGCAATCCCCGCCCGAGGCCCGGATGGCCCCGCACAGGGCCCGCGCCTGCTCCTGGCTGAGGCCGGTGACGGTGGTGCGATAGACGGTCGATCCGTTCGAGGCGGTAACCTCCTGCACCCGCCGGCTCGCGCCCTCGGTCAGCTGCGGATAGCGGCCGACGACGCGGTTGTATTCGCTCTCCGCCAGGTTCGGGGTCGAGAAGGCGCCGATCTGCACCCCGGAGGTTCCGCCGACAGGGGCGGGCGCGGGGGCCGGGGCCGGCTCGGCCTTCTTGGCCGGCGGCGTCGGCGTCGGAGCGGGGGCGGTCTCGACCGGCGCGGGGGCGGGACGCGGCTGCACCGCTTCCGGCGGCGGGACAAAGGTCGGGGCGGTCGAGGGGGCCTCGCCCTCGGCATAGACCTCGATCCCGGCGGCCGGATCGACCGGCTGGGCGTCGATCGGCGCCTCGCCCCTGATCTCGCCGACCGGCGTGCCGACGGCCGGCGGGGCGTCCTCCGACGAGCGCGGCCCGGCCCGGTAATAGACCACCACGGCCACGATCAGCACCAGCAGCACCACCGCCGAGATGATCAGGGTCATCGGCGGGGCCTTGCCGCCGCCGCCTCCCCCGCCGCCGCCCCGGCGCGGGTCATAGCCTTGGCGGTTGAACGGCAGGTCGTCGTCGGTCGGCGGCGTATAGGCGCCCCGGTCGCGGCCCTGGTTCGGGCGATAGGGATCTTCGTGAGACATGGCCGCGCCTTCCGTCGTGCCGCGCGAATCGAGACGCGGAGCAAACACTCTATCCCGGTCCGAGTCCTTTTTCAGGCCGTGTGTTCCCTCCCCCCCGTCATCCTCGGGCTTGACCCGAGGATCAGAGGCAAAGCGGGGCTGTGCGCAAGGGACGGCCCCGGGACCGCGACCGTGCACCGGTCGACGGAGCACCGTACGGTCTGATCCTCGGATCAAGTCCGAGGGTGACGGCGGTGAACGAGGTTCAAAGATCCAGCGCCAGATCGAGGCTGAACAGCTTCCTGTGCTCCTCGATCGCATAGCGGTCGGTCATGCCGGCGATGTAGTCGCACACCGCCCGCGCCCGGCGCGCCTCGTCGCTGGTCCCCGCCTTGCCCGACCATTCCGGCGGCAGCGTCCCCGGATCGGCCATGAACAGCTGGAACATCTCGGCCAGGATGCGCCGCGCCTGGCTGCGCGTCCGGTTGACCCGATAGTGGCGATACATCCGCTCGAACAGGAACGACCTCAGCACCCCCAGATCGGCCAGCATGGCGTGGGAGAAGCCGACCAGCGGCCGCCCCGCCGTCCGCACGGCCTCGGTCGAGCGGATATCGCCGGCCTCGATCCGCGCCTCGGTCTCGGCCAGCACGTCCTCGACCATGACGCCGATCATCCGCCGCACCGCCTCGATCCGCACCATCCGCGCGTCGATGTCGGGCCAGTCCTTGCGCACCCCGTGCAGCACCGGCCCGATCAGCGGCACCTCGGCGAGGTCCTCCAGGGTGAACAGCCCCGCCTGCACCCCGTCGTCGACGTCGTGATTGTTGTAGGCGATGTCGTCCGCGATCGCCGCCGCCTGCGCCTCCAGCGAGGCGAAACTGTCCAGCCTCAGGTCCCAGCCCGGGGCATAGTCGGCGATGGCCCGCCACGCCGGCTCGTCCAGCCGGTGGCTGACGGGCCCGTTGTGCTTGACCACCCCCTCGACGGTCTCCCAGCTCAGGTTCAGCCCGTCGAACTGGGGATAGCGTTCCTCCAGCTTGGTCACCACGCGGAAGGTCTGGACGTTGTGGTCGAACCCGCCCCACGGCGCCATCTGCGCCTGCAGCTCGTCCTCGCCCGCGTGGCCGAACGGCGGATGGCCCAGGTCGTGGGCCAGGGCCACCGTCTCGGCCAGATCGGTGTCCAGCCGCAGCGCATGGGCCAGCGACCGCGCGATCTGGGCCACCTCGAGACTGTGCGTCAGCCGGGTCCGGTAGTGATCCCCCTCGTGCGCCACGAAGACCTGGGTCTTCTCCTTCAGCCGGCGGAAGGCGGTGGCGTGGATGATCCGATCGCGGTCGCGGGCGTAGGCGTTGCGGGTGCGGCTGATCGGCTCGGGCGTCAGCCGTCCGCGGCTGTGCTCGGGATATTCGGCGTAAGGCGCGCGCTCAGGGATCAACACGGCGGCTCATTCTCCGGCGGGGCCTTTGCGATCGCCCGTCCGCGCCTCATATAGAGCCCCGTGAGCAGCGTCCAATCCGCCCCCGCCTTCCAGATCACGCCCCACGCCGGGGGCCATGGCCTGACCCTGTCCGAAAGCGCCGCCGCGCGCCTGGCGAAACTGGCCGTGTCAGAGGGCCGCCCGGTCATGCTGCGCGTCGCCGTCGACGGCGGCGGCTGCTCCGGCTTCCAGTACCGGTTCGAACTGGTCGAGACCGCCGAGCCCGACGATATCCGCATCGAGGCCGCCGGCCAGGCCGCGCTCGTCGACCCTGTCTCCCTGCCCTTCCTCAAGGGCTCCGAAATCGCCTTCGTCGACGACCTCGCCGGCGCCCAGTTCGTGGTCCGCAACCCGAACGCGGCCTCCAGCTGCGGCTGCGGGGTCAGCTTCTCGATCTAGCGGACAGGGTCTCCTCCCCGTTCGCACTTGCGAATGGGGAGGGGGACCGCGAAGCGGTGGAGGGGCTCTTTCCGCGCCTCGATCTCCCGGCCCCTCCGTCTCGCCGGCTTCGCCGCCGATCCACCTCCCCATCGCTGCGCGACAGGGAGGAGACACCGGTTGCTGCGCTGCAAATCCGCCGCCAACCCGCGCACCGAAAACCGCCAACCGGCTGTTTTCCCTCCACATCGCCTCCCGGCCAGCGTCATGAACCCGCCGGAGGGCGAGGCGCCCCTATAATCGACCGTTTCCCGCGAGGCGCCGCCTCGCCCGGTCTTTGACAATCGAACCTCCGCCGACCCGCCACAGGGATCGGACGCATCGACCTCTCCGGCGATTGCCGACTCTGCCGACTCTGCACCCCCTATTTTTGGATCTGCCGACTCTGCCGACTCTGCACCCCCGATTTTCGGATCTGCCGACCCTGCCCACTCTGCACCCCCTGTTTTTAGGTGGCGCCCGGGCGACTACCGATCCTCCAGCGCCGAAAAAACTTGCTATTAGGACAATCCCTAATTAGGTTCTTTCCTATGAACGCCCTGTTCAAGGCCCTGTCCCACCCTGTGCGGCGCCGCATCATCGAGATGCTGCGCAAGGGACCGATGGCGTCCGGCGACATCGCCGCCGCCTTCGACATGAGCTGGCCGACCATCACCGGCCACCTCAACGCCCTCAAGGAGGCCGGCCTGGTCTCGCCCGAGCGAGACGGGGCCTCGATCCGCTACCGGCTGGAGATTTCAGCCGTCGAGGAAGCCCTCGCCTTCCTGCTGCAGATGACCGGCGCCGGCCGGCCCGATCCCGGAGACCCCTCATGACCGCTTCGAACAGATCCCTGTCAGCCCTCGACGCCGCCACCCTCGGCCTCGGCCTCATCGTCGGCGGCCTCGGCGTCTGGACCGTCTTCGCCGGCCCGACCGAGCTGCTGCCGATCCACTACAACGCCGCCGGTCAGGCCGACGACTGGGGCTCCCGCGAAACGGTCGGCGGCCTCCTCATCGGTCTCGCCGTCCTGACGTTGGCGCTCGGCGGCGGCATGGGCCTGGCCTCCCGCCGCACCGACGACCCGGCCCGGGCCCGCGCCCTGCGCTACGCCCAGCTGGTGGTGATCCTCAGCCTGCCCCTGGTCAGCCTGCTCGCCGCCTCGGCCAGCCTGTCGGGAACCACCGACATCGGCGGGGCCGTCCCCGTGGCCCTGATGAGCCTTCTCTTTCTGCTCATCGGCGCCTTCCTCGGCCGGGTCGGGCCCAACCCCTTCGTCGGCGTCCGCACCCCCTGGGCCTACAAGAGCCGCCTCGCCTGGGACCGCTCCAACCGCCTCGCCGGCCGCCTGTTCTTCGTCATCGGCCTCGCCGGCCTGTTCACCGCCCCCTTCGCCCCCCGGCCGCTGAACCTCTACGTCCTGCTGGCCGCCGTCGGCGTCGCGGCCCTCTGGTCGGTGCTTGAGAGCTGGCGCGTCTGGCGCACCGACCCCGACCGCCAGCCCTTCTGATCCTTCTTTCCGAAAGGAGCCCGCCATGCTCAGCCTCGTCCTCGCCGCCGCCCTCCTCTCCGACCCGGTCGGCACGGCGGTCAGCCTTCCCACCGACCGCGCGCCCCTGCACGGAACCCTGCTGGCGCCGTCCGATACCCGCGCCGCCGCCCTGATCGTCGCCGGCTCCGGCCCCACCGACCGCGACGGCAACAGCCCGCTCGGCGTCTCGGCCTCCAGCTACCGCCTGCTGGCCGAGGGCCTCGCCGCCCATGGCGTCGCCACCGTCCGCACCGACAAGCGCGGCGTCGCCGCCAGCGCCTTCGCCGGCGGCCGGGAGGAGGACCTGCGCTTCACCGACTACGCCGACGACGCCCGCGCCTGGGCGGCCGAGACCGCCCGGCTGACCGGCCAGCCCTGCGCCTGGCTGATCGGCCACAGCGAGGGGGCGCTGGTGGCTCTCGTCGCCGCCTCCCGGGACGACGAGGCGATCTGCGGTCTGGTGCTGCTGTCAGGGGCGGGCCGGCCCATCGGCGCCGTGCTGCGCGAACAGCTGGCCGGCGTCCCCGAACCCCTCCTAGGTCAGGCCCTGGCCATTCTCGCCGAGCTCGAGGCCGGGCGCCCGGTGGCCGAGGTCCCGCCGCAACTGGCGGCGTTGTTTCGCCCCTCGGTCCAGCCCTACATGATCTCCTGGCTGCCGCTCGACCCGGCGGCGCTGGTCGCGGCCTACGACGGCCCGGTGTTGATCGGTCAGGGAACCACCGACATCCAGGTCGGCGTCGCCGACGCGCAGGCCCTCGCCGCCGCCCGCCCCGACGCCACGCTGAAGCTCTGGGACGGCGTCAACCACCTGCTCAAGATCGCCCCCGCCGACCGCGCCGCCAACGCCGCGACCTACAGCAACCCCGACCTGCCGCTGGCCCCCGGCGTCGTCGACGACATCGCGGGCTTCATCCTGGAGGCGCGCTAGGCCAGCGTCTCCTGGAACCGCACCGGCCGCCCGTGGGCGCGGCCGACCAGCTCGCCGTCGCGCATCACCACCCGGCCGCGCACGATGGTGGCCATGGCCTTGCCGGTGCACTCCATGCCGTCGAACGGGGTCCAGCCCGAACGCGTGGCCATGTCCTCGTGCTTCAGGACGTGCTTGGCCTTCAGGTCCACGATGGTCAGGTCGGCGTCATAGCCCTCGGCCATCCGGCCCTTGCCGGCGATGCCGAACACCCGGTTGGCCCCGTGGCTGGTCAGGTCGATGAACCGGTCCAGGCTCAGCCGCCCGTTGGCCACATGGGTCAGCATCACCGGCACCAGGGTCTGCACCCCCGGCATGCCCGAGGGCGAGGCCGGATAGGGCCGGGCCTTCTCCTCCAGCGTATGCGGCGCGTGGTCCGAGCCCAGCACGTCCGCCACGCCCTGCTCGATCCCCCGCCACAGGCCGGCGATGTGATAATTGTTGCGGATCGGCGGGTTCATCTGCGCCAGACCCTTCAGCCGCTCATAGGCCTCGTCGCCGTCCAGGGTCAGGTGCTGCGGCGTCAGCTCCATGGTCGCCACATCCTTGTGGTCGGCCAGAAACTCGACCTCCTCGGCCGTGGTCACGTGCAGCACATGGATGCGCGCGCCCGTCTCCCGCGCCAGCCGCACCAGCCGGCGGGTCGACATGATGGCGCTCTCGGGATCGCGCACCTCGGGGTGGCTGGTCCAGTCGCCGGTCCGGGCCAGCGGCCGCCGCTCCACCAGCCGGTACTCGTCCTCGGAGTGGAAGGTCGCCCGCCGCTTCACATGGCGCAGCACCTCGCGCACCCCGTCGTCGTCGGCGACCAGCAGGGTCCCGGTCGAGGCCCCCATGAACACCTTGACCCCGCAGCAGCCCGGCAGCCGCTCCAGCTCGCCGAGGTATTTCGCGTTCTCGTGCGTGCCGCCCATGTAGAAGGCGTGGTCGGTCCACATCCGGTCGCGCGCCCGCGCCAGCTTGTCGGCCAGGGCCTCCGGATCGGTCGTCGAGGGCTCGGTGTTCGGCATCTCGAACACCGCGGTGACCCCGCCCAGCGCCGCCGCCCGCGACCCGGTCTCAAGATCTTCCTTCCACTCCAGCCCCGGTTCGCGGAAATGCACCTGGGTGTCGATCACCCCGGGCAGGACGGTCAGCCCCGCCGCGTCCACCGTCTCGCCCGCGCTGGCCTGGGACAGGTCGCCGATAAAGGCGATCCGCCCGTCGATCACGCCGACATCGGCCCTGCCGCGCCCGGCGTGATTGGCCACCTCGCCGCCGCGGACGATCAGGTCATAAGTCTGGGTCATGGCCCGGCCCTATACCCGCTCCGCCAGCACCTTGCGAGCCGCCTTCAGCACCCGGTCGGCCGGCAGGTCGTTCATGTGCTCGATGGCCTGATCCAGCCGCGGATCGATCTTGCGGTATTCGTCGACCGAGCGCGGCCCGCGCACCGCCACCCCGCCCCACGGCCCCCGCTCGACCTCGTCCGACGGCCCGTAGGCGGCCACGACCGGCGTCCCCGACGCTACGGCCAGATCGGTCCACAGCGAGTCTCCCCCCAGATACAGGGCGCAGCGGCCGATCGCCGCCACCGCCTGCAACGGGCTCAGCCGGCCGTGAAGCTCGATGGTGCGGTGGCGCGGCAGGGCCAGCCGAAGGGTATGGGCCGCGTCGCGATCCGCCTCCGACCCGACCACCAGCACCCGTCCGCCCTGCAGAGGCCCGCCCTCGCCGACCAGGCTGGACGCCACCTTGGCGAACCGCTCGGCCGGCCAGCGCCGTCCCATCCATTCCGCCCCCGGCCCGACCGCCAGGATCGGCCCGTCGCCGGCCGGGATCAGAGCGTCCGCCGCCGCCCGCGTCGCCTCGGACACATACAGCCGCGGGGCCGGGACCTCGTCCAGATGCAGCACCCGCGCCGCCAGTTCGACCGCGTGCACCCCGGCCTCCCGCTCGCCGCGCACCGCCCGCTTCTGCCGCTTCAGCTTGCCGGACAGGGCCGAGCCGCGCATGTCGACCACCAGTCCCCAGTGGGTCGACCGCACCTGGTTCCACAGGCCGAACCAGTCCAGCCGGCTCTCCTTCTCCAGCACGATCAGCCGGTCCAGTCTCGGCGTGTCGGCGAACAGGGGCGCGCTGGCCGGCGATCCGACCACGGTGAAGCGCGCCTGGGGCATGGCCTCGACCAGATACGCCAGCACCCCGCTGGACAGCACCGCGTCCTGCGCGCCCGCCTCGGCGATATAGAGGATGGGGAACCGGGCCGTCATGATCGGACCGTATACGGATTCTCCCGTCGCATCAGCGTCCAACGGGTGTGGTCCACAGGCGTGCGCGGCCCTATCTACAGCCCATGACCACCCGCACCGCCCGCCTCGACAGCCGCGCCCTGATCCGGGTGTCCGGCCCCGACGCCCGGCCCTTCCTGCACAATCTGCTGACCCAGGACGTCGAGACCCTGACGGACGGCGCGCTCCGCTTCGGCGCCCTGCTCTCCCCGCCCGGACGGCTTCTGTTCGACCTCTTCCTGCGGGGCGAGGCGGACGCGGTCCTGCTGGACGTCGCCGCCGACCGCCGTGACGCCCTCCTGCAGCGCCTGTCGATGTACAAGCTCCGCGCCCGGGTCGCGGTCGAGCCCGACGACCGCCCGGTCTTCGCCAGCTGGCCGGAGGTCGCCCACGGCTTCACCGCCGATCCCCGCACGCCCGGCCTCGGCGGCCGGCGCATCGGCGGCGAGGTCCAGCCGGACGCGACCGAGACCGACTGGCAGGCCCATCGCCTCACCGTCGGCGTCCCGGATCCGGCGCTCGACGCCCCCTCCGACAAGACCTATCCGATCGAGGCCAATTTCGACCTCCTGAACGGCATCGACTTCCAGAAGGGCTGTTTCGTCGGTCAGGAGACCACCTCCCGGATGAAGCGGCGCGGCGCCATCAAGACCCGCATGCTCCCGCTCGCCTTCGAGGGCCCGCCGCCGCCTTTCGGCGCCGAGGTGCTGAACGGCGACCTGCGTGTCGGCGAGGTGCTGAGCGGCCGCGATGGCGCCGCCATGGCCCTGGTCCGTCTGGACCGGATCGACGGCGCCCTGACCGTCGACGGCCGCCCCGTCGCGGTCCGGCGGCCGGACTGGACCGGCCTGTAGAATCGAAAACGCGCCCGGGGCGGACCCCGGACGCGTCTCCGATGGGCAAGGCCCGTCGCTTACTGGGCGGGCGTCTCGGCGGGCGTCTGGATCGACGCGTCGACGTTCTCGGCCGCTTCATTGGTCGCGGCAGCCGTGTTGTCGGCGGCGGCGTCGACGTTCTCGGCAGTGTCTTCAGCAGCCGAAGCCACGGTGTCGCCGGCGGCGTCGGCGGTTTCGGCGGCGTTGTCGCCGGTCTCCTGCGAGCAGGCGGCGAGGGCCAGGGCGGCGGCGGCGGCGACGGCGAGAGTGGCGATACGCATGGGGATGTTCCTCCGGGTTGGGACCGCCTTTGTTGAACCTCGGCCGGAGCTTGTCCACCCCCCCGTCGCCCTTAGTCCACTGGCGCGACCGGCTGGGGCGCGGGGCTCTTCATCTCCGACCAGGCCAGGCCGTCGGCGGCCGCGGCCCGCCCCCGCTCGAACAATTCGGCCATGGAAGCGGGATCGAAATCGAGGCTGGACGCCTCGATCCCGTCGGGAATGGCGGCGACGTAGAGGCTCAGACCGTTGCGCTCCGCAAAGGCCAGATTGACCGCCAGGCCGGTGCGCAGGTTCGCCTTGCTCATCGTGTCGTAGGATCGGGCCAGAATGGCCGGCAGGGTCCCGCGGGTGATCGCCTCGGTGCGTCCCAGCTGGCCGTTGATCAGGACATGGAGGGCGGTCCCCTGCGGCGCCCGGGTCGGCGTGGTCACGTTCAACAGGCTTTCCGGAATGCCGAGGAAGGGCGTGATGACGCCGCCGTCGACATGCATTTCCTCGACGAACCGCCCCTCGCCGTCGACGCCCGGGATCATGACCGGCGGAAACACTCCGGGGATGCTGGCGGAGGCCAGAAGCACCGCGCGGAACAGCTCGACCGCCTGGGGCCCGCCCTGTTTCGCCAGCACGCCCATGTCCCAGATCACCGTCTCCTCGGCGTCCAGATTGGTGGTCACGATCAGGAGTCGGCGGCCCTTGTCGTGCTCGACGGCGATCTGGCGCAAAAGCTCCGGGGTCACATAGTCCTCGACCAGGTCCTTCAGCACTCCCGAGTCGAACAGGCCCGGCGCGGCCAGGGCGGCGAAGCTGCGCCAGCCCAGCAGCCCGCCCGTGCGGCCCTCGGCATAGGCGCCGCGCAGCTCGTCGTCCCACTCCGGGCCGAGGAAGGCGAAGGGCGCCGCCAGGGCGCCGGTGCTGACGCCGGTCACCACGCTGAACTCCGGCCGGGTCCCGGTCGCGGTCCAGCCGACCAGGACGCCCGCGCCATAGGCGCCGTTGGCGCCGCCGCCGGACAGGGCGAGGATCGACCGGCCCTCGGACGTGGCCCACAGCCGCTCGCCGATCTGATCGGCCAGGGCCTCGACCCGGGCGACATCCCCGGCGCGGATGCGGGGATCCTCGGTCGGCCGCCAGCTCCCGGTGGTCAGGCGCAGGACGCCGTCCTCCGGCCGGTCGATGGTTCCGCAGCCGGCCAGCCACAGCGCCGCCGCGAGGACGGCCAGGAGTGCTGCGGGTTTGCGGCTCATGCGCGAGTGGTCCGTGAGAAGGTGGACGGGCCTTCTAGCATGGATGCCGGGCGCCCTTCACGGCGTCGGCGAAGGCGCTAGGCTCGACCCCATGTCCGACTCGCGCCGCCTGATCGACCTCAGCCATACGATCGAGGCCGGAATGGTCACCTACAAGGGCCTGCCCGCGCCGCTGATCTGCGACCACCTCAGCCGCGAGGCGTCGCGGGCCAACTACGACGCCGGGACGGAATTCCAGATCGGCCGCATCGAGATGGTCGGCAACACCGGCACCTATCTGGACAGCCCCTTCCACCGCTACGCCGACGGAGAGGATCTCAGCGACATCGGCCTCGACCGGGTCGCCGCCCTGCCCGGCCTGGTCGTCCGCGCCCCCGACCTCCAGGCGATCGACCGCGACCGCTTCGAGGGCCGGGACCTCGCGGGCAGGGCGGTGCTGGTCCACACCGGCTGGGCCCGGCACTGGCGCACCGACGCCTATTTCGAGGGCCATCCCTTCCTGACCGAAGCCGCCGCGGCCTTCCTCGTCGAGGCCGGGGCCGCCCTGGTCGGCATCGACTCCCACAACATCGACGACACCCGCACCCGCGCCCGCCCGGCGCACACGCTTCTGCTCGGCGCCGGCATCCCGATCTGCGAACACATGCGCGGGCTTGAGCTGCTCCCGGACGCCGGCTTCCGCTTCACCGCCGCCCCGCCGAAGGTGAAGGCGTTCGGGACCTTCCCGGTGCGGGCGTTCGCGGAGATCTGACAGGCGGCGGACATCCTCCGCCCCTCCGCGCTCGTATCCCTCCTCAGGCGTGACTGACGAGACTGGCCGGATGGGAGTCCTTATGGATCGGGATGAAAGGCTTGCCGTGGTGATCGGGGTGGCGGGCGGCATCGGCGGCGCCCTCGCCAGAGAGCTGGCCAATCAGGGCCGCTACGACGCTGTCGTCGGGATCGCCCGCCATCGACCCGCCGACTGGCCAGATGACGCGGCGCTTCCCTTCGTCGCCGCCGATATCACCGACGAGGCCCAGGTCGCCGAAGCCGCCGGAATGATCGGAAACCTCGGTCGCCCGAACCGGATCGTCGTCGCGACGGGCCTGCTGCACGCCGATGGCGTAGCGCCCGAGAAGACCCTCCAGATGCTGGATCCAGATGCCCTGATGACCCTGTTCCGGGCCAACGTCGTCGGGCCGGCCCTGATCGCCAAACACCTGCTGCCGCTTACCCCGCGCGACCGGGTCAGCATCTTCGCGGCCCTGTCCGCCCGGGTCGGCAGCATTTCCGACAACCGTCTGGGCGGCTGGTATGGCTACCGCGCCTCCAAGGCGGCGCTGAACATGTTGATCGCCACCTTGGCGATCGAGCACCGTCGCACCCGCCCGCTGGGAGTCTGCGTCGCCCTGCACCCCGGCACGGTCGAGACGCGGCTCAGCGCCCCCTTCCGGCAAGGCGCGACGGCGACGAAGCGCCTCACCCCGGACCAGTCGGCCAGGGCCTTGACCGAGGTGATGGACCGCCTTTCGCCCGAGGACAGCGGCGGCTTCTTCGCATGGAACGGCCAGCCCATTCCGTGGTGACAAGAGATGCGGGCGCCGTGGGGATTCCTCGACGCTGTTCGCCTAATGGTGGTAGGTGGAAGCTGCGCTGGGGGCGCATCCCTCCAAGGATCCGTAAAATGTTCGAGACTTTCGCACGCCGCGCCGTCCTCGCGGCGGCCATTTCGGCTGTCGCCCTGGGGACGATGGGTTTCCGGTCCAGCGACGATCAGGACCGTCGGGTCCTCATCATCAACGCCACCGGCGTGACCATGACCCATTTCTTCGCCTCGAACTCGGGCCAGAACGACTGGCAGGAGGACATTCTCGGCGAGGACGTCCTGCCGTCCGGCGCCTCGGTGCGGATCAACATCGACGACGGCACGGACGCCTGCCTGTACGACTTCAAGGCCCGCTTCGCCGACGGCGACGAACTGGTCCGCCATCGCATCAACGTCTGCGAGATCACGGAATACCGCTACTCCGCCGGCTGATCGGCCGGACTGCAGACAATCCGGGCCGCGCCTTCGCGGGCGCGGCCCTTTTTCGCGCCCGAATCCGCTACCCTCCCCCGATGCCCGATTCACTTCACCGCTGCGCCTGGTGCGGGACCGATCCGCTCTATGTCGCCTATCACGACGAGGAATGGGGCGTGCCAGAGTACGACCCGCGCGCCCTGTGGGAAAAGCTGGTGCTGGACGGCTTCCAGGCCGGGCTGACGTGGATCACCATCCTGCGAAAGCGCGAAGGGATGCGCGACGCTTTCGACGGCTTCGACCCGGAGATCATCGCCCGCTACGGCGAGGCCGACATCGAGCGCCTGCTCGGCGACGCCCGCATCATCCGCTCGCGGGCCAAGATCAACGCGGCGATCAAGGGCGCGCGCATCTGGCTCGAGATGCGCGACAGCGGCGAGGACTTCAGCGCATGGCTGTGGTCGTTCACCGGCGGCGCGCCGATCCAGAACCAATGGCCCGACAGCGGCGCCCGGCCCGTGGCCACGCCGGAATCCGAGGCCATGTCGAAGGCGCTGAAGAAGCGGGGCTTCACCTTCGTCGGCCCCGTGATCGTCTACGCCTTCATGCAGGCGGTGGGCATGGTCAACGATCACGGCGTCGAGTGCTTCCGTCACCGGCAGGTTCGTGCGATGGCCGCCCGGTGAAGACCCCCGCGAAAACCCCCGGCAAGACCAGGCCTGCGGCGAAAGACCCGCGCGGTTTTCCGACGCTGGCCTTGGAGACCGTGCTGATCCAGTCGTGCGGCGGTCTCGTCTGCGGCGTCGACGAGGCGGGGCGCGGCCCGTGGGCCGGACCGGTCTCAGCCGGGGCGGTGATCCTGAACCCCGACGACCTGCCTGAGGGCATCGACGACTCCAAGGCCCTGACCCACGCCCGCCGTGAGGCCCTCGAGATCGAGATCAAGGCCCGCGCCGTGGCCTGGGGTGTCGGCTTCGCCTCGGTGGAAGAGATCGCCGAGCTGAACATCCTGCACGCCACCGGCCTGGCCATGTGCCGCGCCATCGAGGCGATGTCGGTGCAACCGGTCGCCGCCCTGGTCGACGGCAACTATCGCTTCAAACTGCCGTGCGAGGTCCAGACGGTGGTCGGCGGCGACGGCCTGTCGCTGTCGATCGCCGCGGCCTCGATCCTCGCCAAGACGGCGCGGGACCGGTTGATGGTCGAACTGGACGCCGAATACCCCGGCTACGGCTTCGCCGGCCACAAGGGCTACAACGCCCCGGTCCATCAGGAGGCGCTGCGGACGCTCGGCCCCTGCCCGGCCCACCGCCGCAGCTGGGCCCCGATCCGGGCGTTGCTCGAAGACCTCTAGATGTGCAGGGCGCCGCCGAGCATGGCGCCCATCAGGGCCGCGATGACGCCGCCCAGCGTGATCGTCAGCCACGCCGGGACGCCGTCCGCCAGGTCGGACAGGCCATGGTCAGGCTCGGGCGCCACATCATTGGCCACCCGGGTGTCGAAGCGCGCCGGGGACGGCGGTCGCCAGGCCACGGTTTCAAAGGCGTCGACCGACCGGCCATAGGCCCGGCCCGCTTCCAGACGCCGCGAGGGGGAGAGGGTCATCTGTTCCATGGCCCACACAACGGCCCGGATTCCGGACCGTTCCCGGCTACGCCGCGTCGGCCAGATTCACCCGCCGATCGCTGACCACGAACAGATATTCGACGTTCCTCAGCCGGCCCACCGTCCCGACCTTGTCGCCCTTGGGATTGTGGATGCCGATGCGGGCCCCGACGTAACGCGGGCGGGCGATCTCGATGACCTGCACCTCGCCCCGCCCGGACAGCATTTCGACCAGCTGGTCGCGGCCCAGATAGCCTTCGTCGTTGAACGAGACGATCAGGTTCGGAGCCTTTACTCCCTCGATCACGGCCTGCAGCGCCGGGGCGATGCCGGGCCGGCTGTTGAAGGCGCTCTTTCTCGTGCGGACGTCGATCCGCTTGTTGGCGATCCCGTAGGTCTCCGGCTTGTCCCACAGCACCAGGCTCTCCCAGCAGTGGTAGTTGCCGAGGTAGGAATGCTGGTTGTACGGCGGGTCCAGATAGACGAGGTCGGCCTCGACCGACGGGGCCAGCTCGACCGCGTCGGCGCGGGTCGCCCGGCATGGCCCCGCCGCCACGGCGGGCAGGACGTCGGGCAGCCGCAGCTCCAGCGGCTTCAGCGCCCGGCTGGCCCAGGACTTCATATAGGCCATCTGCAGACCGGCTGTTGAGTCCACCCGGTCGGCCGCCTCCATCAGGCTGACGAGAGCGATGGCCTCCAGCTCGGGCTCCAGCGCCATGGCCGCGATCCGGTCGCGCATGGCGTCGATCCGCGCGCCGTTCTCGGGCGTGAAATAGCGGGCATCCTCGCAGAAGCTCTTCGTAAACCAGGCGGCCTCGGGCGTTACGGCCCTGAGCTCCGCCAGCACCGCCTCGGCCCGCGCCAGCCAGTGCTCCCGGTCGGCCTGCACATAGGCCGTGGCCAGAACATGGGCATAGGCGTTGTGGTCGTTCGACCAGACCTGGAAGCCCTGCTTCTTCAGGGCGTGACCGACCCGCGCCGAGCCCGAGAACAGGTCGCAGACGGTCCCGCCCTCCGGCAGCACGCCGGAGATGGCCCGGACGATCTCCGCCAGCAGCGCGCGCTTCGAGCCGATGTATTTGATCATGCCGAGCCCTGAAGGGTCAGCCCTTGTGGCCGCGCCCCTTCATCGGAACATGCGCCAGTCGCAGCAGATTCGCAGCCCCCGGGGCGCCGAACGGCGTGCCGGCGAGGATCAGCAGCCGCTGGCCCGGCTCGGCGAGGCCGTATTCGACCGCCTTGGCGACCGCGTCGTCGGTGACCTCCTCCAGCGAGGCGGGCTCGCGGCTCAGCCGGGGCTCCAGCCCCCAGACCAGGGCCAGGCGGCGCGCCGTGTCGGGGTTCGGGGTCAGGGCCAGCACCGTCTGCAGCGGCCGCTCGCGCGACATCCGCCGCGCCGTCCCGCCCAGGGTGGTGAAGACCACGATACAGGCCGTCGACTGCGACTCGGCCGCCTTGCGGGCCGCCGCCACCAAGGCGTCGACGTCGTGCTCGTGCATGCCAGCGTGCTCGGCGTCCATCAGGCTGGGCCACATCTCGTCCCGTTCGACCCGCTCGATGATCCGGCTCATGATGCCGACCGACTCCATCGGATAGTCGCCCGACGCCGTCTCGGCCGACAGCATCAGGGCGTCGGCGCCCTCATAGACGGCGTTGGCCACGTCCGAGGCCTCGGCCCGCGTCGGGGCCGGGGACGAGGTCATCGATTCCAGCATCTGGGTGGCGACGATCACCGGAACACCGCGCTGGCGGGCGGCGCGGATGATCCGCTTCTGGGCCACCGGCACCTCTTCGGGGTCCAGTTCGACCCCCAGGTCGCCGCGCGCGACCATGACCCCGTCGCAGTAGTCGAGGATGCTCTCCAGCTCGTTCAGGGCCTGGGGCTTCTCGATCTTGGCCAGGCAGGCGGCCCGGCCCTTCACGATCTGCTTCAGCTCGGCCATGTCCTCGGCCTTCTGCACGAAGCTCAACGCCACCCAGTCGACGCCGATGCGCAGGGCGAAGGCCAGGTCCTCGCGGTCCTTGGGGGTCAGGGCCGAGACCGGCACCACCGCCTCGGGCACGGCCACGCCCTTGCGGTCGGACAGTTTCGAGCCGCTCTCGACCGTGACGTCGGCCCAGTCGTCGCTGCGCTCATTGACCCGCAGCCGCACCCGGCCGTCGTCGAGCAGCAGCAGCATGCCCGTGCGCAGGGCCCTGAATATCTCGGGATGCGGCATCTGCACCCGGGTCTCGTCGCCCGGCGTCGGGTCGAGGTCGAACCGCATCCTGTGGCCCGGCTTGACGTCGATCTCGACATTGGCGAACCGGCCCAGCCGCAGCTTCGGCCCCTGCAGGTCGGCCAGCACGCCCAGCGGCCGTTTCAGCGCCAGCTCGGCCCCGCGGACCGCCTTGAGCGCCGCGGCATGGTCTTCATGCGAGCCGTGACTGAAGTTCAGGCGGAAGACGTCGACCCCGGCCTGGGCGAGGGCCTTGACCGTGCCGGGCGCCCGGCTGGCGGGTCCGAGGGTCGCGACGATGCGGGCGCGCCGGGCTCTTTTCATGCGATATCCGTGGCCTTTGAGGGAGCGTTCGCCCCTTGTGCCAACGAAACGCCGCAGGGGTAAGGCCGCTCCGCCCCGCGAAACATGAAGTTACGCCGCGCCGGCCGGGGTCAGGCCTCCGGAGCCGGCGCGCGCAGGGCCTCGCGGAAGGTCTCGAGTCGGGCGCGGTAGCCCTCGGCGTCGCCGTATTCGAGGAAGCGGGCGTAGCGCTCGTGCGGATCGCTGACCCGCAGCGCATGTTTGATCGGGCACCAGTACTGCTCGGTCCGGCTGGCGATTTCGCGGACATAGGCGACCACGCCGTTGGCGTATTCGCAGAAGCCGCAGTTGAAGGCCTCGATCCCGTTCAGATAGGCCAGACGGCCGCGATCCAGCACCACATACCGGGACCTCGGCACGCGGGTGATTCGATACGCCCGGAAACAGATCGCCTGGTACAGGCTGGCCCAGACGTCGATCAGCGCCAGCGGGATGATCAGGGAATAGATCACCGGCGCGGTCGCCACGGTGGCGAAGGAAGACCGGCCGAGGAAACGCCCGACGCCCCGCCGCAGGCGCCGTTGCTCGGTCACCACCCCCTCCTCGAACTCCACCAGCCCGGCCTTCAGCCGCCAGCCCAGCGTCGTGCGGCGCTTTTCGATCTCCCGGTCCAGTTCGTCCTGGAGCCGTACGATCTCGTGGGCCAGCGCTTCGAGGCGGGCGGTCAATCCCTCGGGACCACGGGGTTCACGGCGCGTTCCAGCGGCGCCAGCCAGCGCTCCAGCTCGATGTCGGGAGCCTTGGTCAGGTCGCGGTCCAGGGTGTCGGCGATCGGCGCCGCGGCCCCGATGGCGTCCGTGAGCACCTCAAGGATGCGCGCCGGGGCGACCAGGATCAGGGCGTGTTCGCCGCGCCGCCTGAGCGCCCGCACGGCGGCGTCCGCCACTCCGGCCGCGAAGGCCGCCTTGACCTGGCGGTAGGGGTCCTCGATTCCCGTGGTGTGGCTGGCTCCCGTCGCCGACTGCACCGAGCGCACGGCCGGATTGCGACGCCGCTCCTCCCGCTCCGCGGCCAGGGCCGCGCCGCCCTCGATCTCCTGCACGGTGCGAAAGACGCGGGTCTCGGGGTCGCGCTCGACGAAGCGGGCCCGGCCTCCGTCGGCCAGTACGAACAGGGCTCTGCGTTTTCCCGGCATGGCGTCCTCGGTGGATGGGGGCGGTTCCGGCCGCCCTGTCGCTCCACCCTATTCCGCCCCCGGCGTTCGCTCTTGATCTGGCTCAAACAGCGGTGGTGCGAGCGGCGGGGGTCGAACCCGCATGACCGAAGTCGAGGGATTTTAAGTCCCTTGCGTCTACCAGTTTCGCCACGCTCGCGGCCGGGTCGGACCCTACTGCGCCGGTCTTAACGCGCGGAAATCGACATCGGAGTTGGCCAGCAGCCACAGGAAGGCGGCCCAGGCGGCGACGTTCTGGTCCATGGCCTCGGGATCGATCCGGTCCAGCACGTCGTCGGCGGTGTGGTGGGTGTCGAAATAGTCGGTGCCGTCCTGGTTCAGCCGGAAGGCCGGGACGCCCGCCGCCACCGTCGGCCCGGTGTCGGGGCCGCCGCCGGTCGCGGCCAAACCGTCGAACAGCACGCCCAGCGGCGTCAGCACGGCCTGGGCGGCGCGGCGGAAGTCGGTGTCGGCGGCGCCGGCCGGCAGGGTCAGGCTGTAGATCGGTCCCGCCCCGAAGTCGCTCTCGCTGATCGCCACATGGTCGGCCATCTCGGCCGTCCGGCTGGCGGCGTAGAAGCGCGCCCCGGCCAGGCCTTGGGCGGGCGGCGGCTGGCTGACCTCTTCCGAGCCCCACCAGACCACGCGGATGGTGCGGCGGGGCTTGCGCGGCATGTCCTCGATCAGCTTCAGGGCGGCGGCGGTGATCGCCACCCCGGCGCCGTCGTCGATCGCCCCGGTGCCCAGGTCCCAGCTGTCGAGGTGACCGCCGATGACGATGACCTCATCCGCGGCGCCGGACCCGCGCACCTCGCCGATGACGTTCTGGCTCTTGCTGTCGGCGGTGAAGCCGGCGGTCGAGAACAGCCGCATCCGCACCGGCTGGTCGGTCAGGCGGATCATGCGACGCAGCTGGTCGGCGTCGGGCGGGCTCATGGCGAAGGCCGGGACCGTGCCCTCGCCGACCCGGGTCGCGCCCGTGTGGGCGAAGCGGTGGTCGTGGGTGCCCAGCGAGCGCAGCACATAGCCGACCGCGCCGCGCTTGGCCGCCTCGGTCGGACCGTTGCCGCGCACCGGCGAGGTCGCGCCGTAGCCGCGTCCGTCCTGGGCCTGGACCGTGTCCTGCAGCACCACGGCGATCTTGCCGGTCAGCGAACCCTCCGGCTGGTCCAGCAGTTGCTGGTAGGTCTCGAAGATCGCCGCCTCGCCCTCGATCCCCTCGGCCGGCGTGGCGATGGAGCCGCCCAGGGCCACCACCTCCAGCGGCTGCGGGAAGGGCGACAGGATCTCCACCCGCGCCTCGCCCCGGGTCCACAGGGCCAGCGGGAATTCCTCGATGGAGACGTTGTCGAAGCCCATGGCGCGGAACTGGTCCGCGCCCCAGCGGGCCGAGGCCTGCTCGGACTGCGATCCCGCCAGACGCGGCCCGAACCGGGTGGTCAGTTCCGAGACCAGCTCGTAGGCGACATTGTCCTGCAGCGCCCGATCGCGCAGCTGCTCGGCCTCGCGGATGGTGCGGGCGTCCTGCGCCACGGCGGGCGCGGCGGCGGCCAGGGTCATCGCCAGGGCGCTGGCGGCGAGAAGACGGGCGGACAGGCGCATGAACGGCTCCGGGGACTCAGAAGGAGCCCGAACCTAGACCGCGCGCCCCGCAGGGAGAAGCGCCCGGGCCCCGAGTTTTCTCCACCGCCGCATAAGCGCGGCTGGTCGCCGGGGATCCCGGGGCCGCCATGAAACCGCCGCCCCGTTCGTTCGCTGTATCGGGATGCGCCTCGTGGTCCTCGCCCTGTGCCTCGCCGCCTGCAGCCCGGCGCCGCCGGCCGTCGACGCGACGCGGCCCGCCCCGCCTTCCTCATCCGCGGACGCTCCCGGCCCGGTCGATATGCGCGGCGAGTGGCGGCTGACGGCGATGAACGGCCGCCCCGCGCCGGCGCCGGACGACACCGACACGCACCACGCAATCACCATGACGGTCGGCGACTTCACCCTGCGGGCGCAGTCGCAGTGCGTGCCGTTCTGGCGGCGATACGAATGGCAGGGCGAGCGTCTGGTCGTCACCGGCGCCAATCCGGGTGGAATGTGCGCCCGCGGTCTGACGGACTGGGAAACGGAGTTCAGCCGCAGCCTGTCAGCCGTCGCCGGGGCCGGGCGCGGCGATGGCGGCCTGCGCCTCACCGGTCCGAACACCGACCTGACCTTCGAGCCCGCCCCGCCCCAGCCTCGCGTCGACATCACCGGCCGCTGGCGGCTGCATGCCTTCCACGGCGCCGCGCCGCCCGGGGGAGAGGCGCCGATCGAGGTCACCATCACTGACGGACGGATCGAGGCCAATGCCTGCGTCTTCGGCGGCTGGCTCTATCGACAGGATGGGCCGCTGATGGAGGTCATGCCCGGGACCGGCCCGGTCTGCGAACGCATGACGACACCCTTCGAAGACCGCTTCGGCGACTTCATGGACGGCGTGAACCGCGCCACCATCGTCCAAGACGGGGCTCTGATCCTCGACAGCGACGCGGCGCAGGTCGAGTTCCGCAGGGTCCGCTAGGGCTCACTCGCCCTTGACGTAGGGCTCCACCGGACCCTGCAGCTTGATCGTCAGGGCCTTGCCGCGGCGATCGACGCGGTTGCCGACGGCGAGACGGACCCAGCCCTCGGAGACGCAGTATTCCTCGACGTTGGTCTTGTCCTCGCCCTTGAAGCGGACGCCGATCCCCTGCGCCAGCAGGTCGGCGTCGTGGAACGGGCTGTCGGGATCGACGGACAGGCGGTCGGGAAGGTCGGTCATGGTCAGGCGCTCGGCAAAGGACAGGGGCGGGCTTTAGCCGAGGACGGCGGCGGCTCCAAGAGAGCTTGACCTGACGCCGCGTCAACCCGCTAGGTTCGTTGCGAATAACTACGGACCTCCGATGAGCGAACCCGTCATCCGCGACCTCACCGTCCCCGCCGCCGACGGCTACCCGCTGTCGATGCGGCTGATCTCGGCCGAACAGCCGACGGTCGCCGTACTGGTCAGCTCCGGCACCGGCTTTCCCAAGGGCTTCTACGGCCGGTTCGCCCGGCGCCTGGCCGACCGGGGCGCGGCGGTGCTGACCTATGATTTCCGCGGCATCGCCGGATCGCGACCCGACGACCTCGCCGCCATGACGATGGACTATCCGGACTGGGGCCGGCTGGACATGCCCGCCGCGCTGGACGCCCTGATCGAGGCCGCGCCCGGCCTGCCGGTCGTCCACGTCGGCCACAGCGTCGGCGGCCATTTCCTCGGCTTCATGCCCAACCACGACCGCATCGCCCGCCACGCCTTCGTCTCGGTCGGCAGCGGCTACTGGGGCCGGCACCACCGGTCCTACAATCCGCTCGAGCTGTTCTTCTGGTTCGGCTACGGCCCGTGGAGCCTGGCCCGCCGCGGCTATATCAGGGGCGGAGGCCTGTGGGCGGGAACCGACCTGCCGCGCGGCGTCTGGGAAACCTGGCGGCGCTGGTGCCTGAAACCGGCCTATTTCCGCGATGAGCTTCAGGACCGGCTGCGGCCGCATCATTTCGAGGCGGTGACGGCCCCGATCCGCTCGTGGATCTTCACCGACGACCCCATCGCGACGCCCGTGACCTCGGGGGACCTGATGCGGGTCTATCCGAACGCTTCGCGGGAGGTGCTGGTGCGCGCGCCCGCCGACTACGGCGTGGCCCGCATCGGCCACGAGGGCGCATTCCGGCAGGGCATGGAGCCCTTGTGGGACGAGATGCTCGACTGGCTGACCATGGGTATTGCCGAACGTTAAGTTGACCCGCCCGCGCCCCGGGTCCCTGCTCCACCCGGGAGGACCCGATGATCCACGCCATCCTGTTCGCGGGCGCGCTGCAGACCGCGCCCGCGCCCCCGCCGCCGATCGACTGCCCCGACGCCGATCACAGCGCCTTCAACTTCTGGGTGGGGGACTGGGACGTCCGCGCCACCGGGACCGATACGGTCGTCGCCCGCAGCGTCATCTCCTCCACCGCAGGCGGCTGCGCCATCGAGGAGGACTACCGCCAGACCATCGGCCCCGGCGGCGTCCCCACGACCTATCACGGGGTCAGCTTCAGCACCTTCGATCAGCGCCGCGGCGGCGTCTGGCGTCAGTTCTACATGGACAGCAACGGGGCCGTGACGGTGTTCGAGGGCGGCCTGCGGGACGGCGCCATGGTGCTGGAGGCCCCCGGCCGGGGCGGCGCCGTGCAGCGGATGACCGTCTCGCCCGAGCCCGACGGATCGGTGCGCCAGCGCGGCGAATCCACCACCGACGGCGGGGCCAGCTGGACGCCGGGCTACGATTTCACCTACCGCCGGCGTTGATCGGCGGGCGAGCGCGCCTAGGTAAGCAGGCCCCTTTCCGGAGCCCGCCATGACCGACCAGCCCGCCCTCGCCGTCGACGGCCACGCCATTCCCCTGCTCGGCTTCGGCACCTGGAACCTGGAGCCCGCCGACGCCCGGCGCATGGTCGCCGAGGCCCTGCGCATCGGCTACCGTCACATCGACACGGCGTGGATCTACCGCAACGAGACGGCCGTCGGCGACGGCATCCGCGACGCCATCGAGGCCGGCCATCTTGTCCGCGACGACCTCTGGCTCACGACCAAGATCTGGGTCGACCATTTCCACCGCGACGCCCTGCTCAAACAGGCCGCCGAATCCGCCGCCAGCCTGGGCTTCACGCCCGACCTGCTGCTGCTGCACTGGCCGAAGCGGGAGCCGTCGTTCGCCGAGACCCTCGGCGCCCTGAACGAAGCGCAGGATCAGGGCCTGACCCGCGCCATCGGCCTGTCCAACTTCCCCTCGGCCGAGTTCCGTGAGGCCCAGGCGCTGTCGAAGGCGAAGCTGGTCACCAACCAGGTCGAATATCATCCCTACCTCAAGCTCACGACCCTGCTGGAGACGGCCCGGGACCTCGGCTCCTCCATCACCGCCTGGTCGCCGCTGGCCCAGGGGCAGATTGCCGACGACCCCACGCTGAACGAGATCGGCCGCGTCCACGGCAAGACGCCGGGCCAGGTCACCCTGCGCTGGCTGATCCAGCAGAACGTCATCGCCATCCCGCGCACAGCGAAGGAAAGTCGCGCCGCCGAGAATTTCGACATCTTCGATTTCGAACTGTCCGGCGAGGAGATGGACCGCATCCACGCCCTGGCCCGTCCCGACGGCCGCCTCGGCGACTGGATCGACCCGGCCTTCCAGTGGGATCGCGAATGGTGATCGTCGCGTCGCCGCACCGACGCGCCGACGGGTGACAGCGCCGCTTCGTCCGCCTAATCCAGCGGGACGTCTGGAGCGATCGATGGCCTACAAATCCCTGCGCGACTTCATGGCCATGCTCGAGGCCGAGGGCGAACTGGTTCGCGTCGCCGAACCCGTCTCCACCCATCTGGAGATGACCGAAATCCAGACCCGGCTGCTGCGCAACGGCGGCCCGGCCGTGCTGTTCGAAAAGCCGGTCATGCCCGACGGCTCGATCAGCCCGATCCCCTGCCTCGCCAACCTGTTCGGCACGGTGAAGCGCGTCGCCATGGGCGTGACCATGGAGAAGAAGACCCGCACCACCGCCGCCGAACTGCGCGAGGTCGGCGAACTGCTGGCCTTCCTGCGCAACCCGACCCCGCCGCGCGGCCTGTCCGACGCCATGGAGATGCTGCCGTTGGCCCAGACCGTCATGTCGATGCGGCCGAAGGTGGTGAAGAAAGCCCCTGTTCAGGACGTGGTGCTGACCGGCGACCGGATCGACCTGACCTCCCTCCCCGTCCAGGGCTGCTGGCCCGGCGAGCCCGCGCCCCTGATCACCTGGGGCCTCGTCGTCACCAAGGGGCCGTCCGACGACCGCGAGGACGATTTCAACCTCGGCATCTACCGCATGCAGGTGCTGGGTAAGGACCGGGCCATCATGCGCTGGCTGGCCCACCGCGGCGGAGCCCAGCACTACGCCCGGCATAAAAAGGCGGGCAAGAAAGGCCCCCTGCCCTGCGCCGTCGTGCTCGGCGCCGATCCCGGAACCATCCTGGCCGCAGTGACGCCGGTGCCCGACACCCTGTCGGAATACCAGTTCGCCGGCCTGCTGCGCGGCCAGAAGGCTGAACTGGTCCCGTGCAAGACCGTGCCCCTGATGGTCCCCGCCAACGCCGAGATCGTGCTGGAGGGCCACGTCCTGTTCGACCAACACGCGGCCGAAGGCCCCTACGGCGACCACACCGGCTACTACAACTCGGTCGAGACCTTCCCGGTCTTCCAGGTCACCGCGATCACCATGCGGAAGGATCCGATCTACCTGACAACCTTCACCGGCCGCCCGCCCGACGAGCCCTCGGTGCTAGGCGAGGCGCTGAACGAGGTCTTCATCCCCCTGCTGCGCGCCCAGTTCCCCGAGATCACCGACTTCTGGCTGCCGCCCGAGGGCTGCAGCTACCGCATCGCCGTGGTGTCGATGAAGAAGGCCTACCCCGGCCACGCCAAGCGCGTGATGCTGGGCGTGTGGAGCTATCTGCGCCAGTTCATGTACACCAAGTGGGTGATCGTCGTGGATGACGACATCGACGCCCGCGACTGGAAACAGGTGATGTGGGCCATCTCCACCAAGATGGATCCGGCCCGCGACATCACCGTCATCGAGAACACCCCGATCGACTATCTCGACTTCGCCAGCCCGGAGAGCGGCCTCGGCTCCAAGATCGGCCTCGACGCCACCGACAAATGGCCGCCCGAGACCAAGCGGGAGTGGGGCGAGGAGATCCGCATGGACGAGGCCGTGGTCGAGCGCGTTTCGGAGATGTGGGACCGGCTGGGCCTGCCCGGCGACGGCGCGCCGATCTGGAAGTCTCCGGCCTGACCGGGGCCTCGATCGCGAACCGGCGCCGGATTGTGTCCTAAAAAGGCTTTTCAGATGACGAAACTGTAATACACAGTAAGGGCTGTCCTTCCCGGAGTCGGTCCATGAAACGCAGCCTCGTCATCGCCCTCGCCATCGCCACGGCCATGCCGGTCGTCACGCTTCCGGTCACGGCCGACGCCCAGGTCCTCACCGGCCGCAATGCGCCGCGCCGCGCCGCGCCGCCGCGTCCCGCCCTCAGCGAGCGCGAGGAAAACACACTCTACGAAGCCGAGGACCAGGTCTTCCAGATCGACAGCCAGCTGGCCGACATCCAGGCGGCGGGCGAGGCCACCGGCGGCCTGACCGAGGCCCAGCAGGCCCAGATCGCCACGCTGACCCGACAGCGCGCGGAAGCCCAGCGCACCATCGACCGGCTCGAGGCCAAGCGCGACCGCTAGGTCAGTCCGGGTAGAGCGCCGCCAGCCGTTCGGCCGTGCGGCGCATTTCCGCCCGAAGCGGCGCCGGGGTCACGACCTCGGCCTCCGCGCCCAGCCGCAGGAAGTCGATCGCCGCGTGCTCGACCGACTCGATCGGCACGAGGACGTCGGCCCAGCCATCGCCGGCCACCGCGTCCGCCTCGGCGGCGATACGGGCCTGTTCGACACCCAGTTTCGCCAGTCGACGCCGTCCCTCCGGGGAGACCCTCAGCCTGGCCTGGCCGGTGAAGATCTCGGCCTCGAACCGCCGCGACGTCTCCGCCCACCAGCCGGCCAGATCGAAGCCGGACGGGCGCTCGAACGTCGTCTCGCCCACGATCAGATCGAGGATGTTCGAGACGCGATAGGTTCGGGGCTCCCGCGCGGGCTCGCCCGTCGGCCGCGCCGCCAGGTACCACCGCCCGCCCTTGAGGATCAGGCCGAGCGGCTCCAGCTCGCGCTCCACCTCGCCCTTCCAGCTCTCGTACCGGACCGAGACGCATCGACTGTTCCACACCGCCTGGGCGATGGCGGGCAGGCGCTCGGCCTCGTCCGGATTCTGGTGCCAGCCGACGGGGTCGAGGTGGAACCGTCCCGCCAGCCGCTCAGCCGCCGCCTGGCGCTCCGGGGGCAGGGCCGCGAGCAGCTTGAGCTGCATGGTGGTGACCGCGCCGGAGAAACCCATCTGCGCCGCCGGTCCCGACAGGCCCCCGAGAAACAGCGTCTCGGCCTCCGCGTCGGTCAACCCGGTCAGCCGGGTCCGGTACCCGTCCAGTAGCCTGTAGCCGCCCGCCCGACCGCGATCGGCATAGACCGGCGCTCCGGCGGCGCTCAGTTCGTCGATATCGCGGTAGATGGTCCGGACCGACACCTCGAATTCGTCCGCCAGCGCCTCGGCGGTCATCCGCCCCCGGGTCTGGAGCAGCAGCAGGATCGAGAGCAGTCGGCCGGCGCGCATTTTTCGACTGTAGCCGATAAATCCTGACAACGAATGTCAGTCTGGGGCGCGTATCCCTCGCTCCTCCGGAACGACAAGGACGCCGCCATGACCGCCGCCATCGCCACCCTGCCCGAGATTCACGACTTCGACTTCATCCACGGTCGCTGGACCGTCGAACACCGGCGGCTGAAGGTGCGCGGCGCGGGCGCGGATGACTGGGACGAATTCCATGCGACCGCCACTTGCGAGCCGCGTCTTGGCGGCATGGTCGACGTCGAGGAGATGGATTGCCCGCAGCGCGGCTGGATGGGCATGGCCGTGCGCAGCTTCGATCTCATCGCCCGGGAGTGGTCCATCTGGTGGATCAGCGATCGCGACGGCCGCCTCGGCGCGCCGGTTCGCGGCCGCTTCCATGCCGACGGCTGCGTGCTCGAAGGCCCCGACGTCAACGACGGCCGACCGGTCATCGCCCGCTACATCTGGTCCGACATCCGGCCCGACGGCGCCCGCTGGAGCCAGGCCTTCTCCTACGACGACGGCGCCAGCTGGGAGGTCAACTGGGTCATGGACTTCACCCGGGCGGCGGGCTGATGGCCGTCTTCGACCCGTCCGTCCAGCGACTCCGCCTCGAACCCACCGCCCGGTCGCGCCTTCATGGATAAGCATCGCCTTGCGGGGTTGCCTCCGGCGAACGGACGGCGGATGAGGGGAGCCATGCGCTCCACCCTGATCCTCGCCGCCGTCGCGGCCCTCGTGTCGAGTCCCGCCATGTCCCAGTCCGCGTCCCCCTCCGTTCCCAACGCCGCGCCGTGGGACCAGGCCTTCCTGCCGCCCGCGCCCGCCTGGGACGGCGCCAGCCGCGCCCTGCTGCGCGACGCCTCGGATCCCTGGGTGACGCCGTTCGAGGCCGACCCGGACCATGACTTCAGCCCGACCTATGCCGACACCCGCGCCTGGTTCGACCGTCTGGACGGCGCCTCGGACCTGATCCGCATCGAACAGTTCGGGGTCTCGCCCGAGGGCCGGCCGATCTACGCCGTCATCGCCTCGAAGGACGGCGCCGCCTTCGACCCGGCCAAGCCCGTGCTGCTGGCCCAGGCCGGCATCCATCCGGGCGAGATCGACGGCAAGGACGCGGGCATGATGCTGCTCCGCGACATCGCCTTCAACGGCAAGGACGAGCTGCTGGACCGGGTCAACCTGATCCTGATCCCCATCCTCTCGGTCGACGGCCACGAGCGGACCTCTGCCTACAGCCGGCCCAACCAGCGCGGTCCCCGCCTCCAGGGCTGGCGCAACACGGCCACCAACCAGAACCTCAACCGCGACTATCTGAAGCTCGACCAGCCCGAGATGCGGGCGGTGCGCGGCCTGATCCTGAAATACCGGCCGGACCTCTACGTCGACATCCACGTCACCGACGGCATGGATTACCAGTACGACGTCACCTACGGCTACAACGGCGAGGACGGCGTCTACTCCCGCTCGCCCGCGACCGCGCAATGGCTCGACTCGGCCTTCAAGCCGGCCATGAACGCCGCGCTTGAGGCCCAGGGCCACATCCCCGGCGAACTGGTCTTCGGCATGGGCGACGATCCGAAGGCGGGCCTCTCCGACGGCGGCCTCGGCGAGCGCTTCTCCAACGGCTGGGGCTCCGCCGCCCACGTCCCCACCATCCTGATCGAGAACCACAGCCTGAAGCCGCACGAACAGCGCGTGCTCGGGACCTATGTCTTCCTCGAGGAGGCGATGCGGCTGCTGGCCGCCGAGGGCCGCGGCCTGCGCGCGGCGATCGCCGCCGACAGCGCCCTGCGCCCGGCCGAAATCCCGGCCAATTTCGTCCAGGACGACCAGCCCACCACGACCCGCGTCTTCAAAGGCATCCGCTACGAGATGTACGACAGCCCCGCCTCGGGCCGTCAGGAGATCCGCTGGCTGGGCGAGCCGGATCCCGAGCCGTGGCAGATGCCCTTCTATTCGTCGCATCCGACCCTGACCCTGACGCGGCCCGAGGCCTATTGGGTGCCGGCCCACCGCGCCGACATCATCGAACGGCTGCGTCTCCACGGCGTCTCGATGGAATCGCTCGACGCCCCGCGCACGGTTTCGGTCGAGATGCTGCGCCTCGACGATCCGAAACTGGCGACCCGTCCCAACGAGGGCCACGTCCCGGTCACCGTCACCTCGGTCACGCCGGAGCGCCGCGACTGGACCTTCCCGGCCGGCTCGGTGCGGGTGCCGACCGACCAGCCGCTCGGCGACGTCGTCGTCCTGCTGCTCGAGCCGCAGTCGTCCGAGAGCTTCTTCGCCTGGGGCCTGTTCCCCGAGGTGCTGAGCCGCGTCGAATATATCGAGGGCTACGCCATCGCTCCGCTGGCTGAGCGCATGCTGGCCGCCGATCCGGCCCTGAAAGCCGCGTTCGAAGCGAAACTCGCCGCCGAGCCCGCCTTCGCCGCCGATGGGAATGCGCGTTTGCAGTGGTTCTACGAGCGAACCCCGTTCCATGATGACCGCTACCGCCTCTATCCGGTGGCCCGCGAGAACTGACCATGCCCGAGATGACCGCCCTGCACGCCGCCGGCTTCTGGAGCGGTCTTCTCATTCTGCTGATGGTCGGCCTGGCCTTCCGGGTCATCGCCAACCGGCGGCGGCACCGGGTCCTGTTCGGCGACGGCGGCCTCGAGCAGATGACGGTCGCCAGCCGCGCCTTCGGCAACGCCGCGGAATATATCCCGGTCGGGGTCGGGGCCCTGATCCTGCTGGCCATGCTCGGCTACCAGACTTGGGTCGTCCACGCCGTCGGCGCCGTGCTTCTGGCCGGCCGGCTGATCCACGGCGTCGGCCTCAGCCACGGCAAGGGTCCCGGCCCGAGCCGGATGATCGGCATGACCCTGACCGTCGTGGCCCTGATCGCCGCGGGGGTCCTGCTGGTGGCCAGCCCCTTCCTCGCCTGAGGCCGGTTGCGCCGCGAAGGCGGCCCGGCCATATCGGGGCATGTCCGACAGCCCGCCGTCCTCCGCCTCTCCCGACATCCTGCCTGATCTGGTCGCCGCCGCGCTGAAGGCCGGCGCCGACGCCGCCGAGGCCGTCACGGCCGAGCGCGCCGCCCTCTCCGTCGGCGTCCGCAACGGCGCCCTCGAGGACGTCGAGCGCGAGGAGAGCCGCGACCTCGGCCTGCGCGTCTTCATTGGCCGGCGTCAGGCCACCGTCTCGGCTTCCGACCTGTCCGAGGCTACCCGGGCCCGCCTCGTCGAGCGCGCCGTGGCCATGGCGAAGCTGGCCCCCGAAGACCCTTACGCCGGCCTCGCCCCGCAGGACCGGCTCGCCCGCGGACCCTTCGCCGACCTCGACCTGTACGACCCGACCGAGCGCGGCGCGGCCGATCTGGAGGCCGTCGCGGCCGAGGCCGAGGCCGTCGCCCTCGCCGTGCCCGGCGTCGCCCGCTCGGAAGGCGGCCATGCCGCCGCCTCGTCCAGCCGCTGGCGGCTGGTCACCTCGCACGGCTTCGACGGCGCCTATCACGGCTCGGCCTTCTCGCTCGGCGTCGGCGTCATCGCCGAGAAGGACGGCGCCATGGAGCGCGGCGGCGAGCACCGGTCGGCGCGCCACCTGTCCGACCTGCCCTCCGCCGACAGCATCGGCGCCGAGGCCGGCCGCCGCGCCGTGGCCCGCACCGGCCCGCGCAAGATCGCCTCGACCACCGCCCCGGTGATCTTCGAGAACCGGCTGGCGATGCAGATCCTCTCGCCCCTGATCGGCGCCATCTCCGGCCCGTCGATCGCGCGCGGCACCTCCTTCCTCAAGGACCGCCTCGGCCTGGCCGTGTTGCCCAAGGGGGTCGACCTGATCGACGATCCCTTCCGTCCGCGCGGCATGGGCTCCACCCCGTTTGACGACGAGGGCGTGGCGGTCGAGCGGAAATCAATCATTGACGACGGCGTCCTGACCACCTGGCTGCTGAACAGCGCCGCCGCTGCCCAGCTCGGTCTCGCCTCGACCGGCCACGCCTCGCGCGGCCTCGCCGGCCCGCCCGGGGTCTCGACCCACAGCCTGCATCTGGAGCCCGGCGACCGCGACCTCGACGGCCTGATGGGCGACGCCGGGACCGGCCTGCTGGTCACCTCGATGTTCGGTCCGTCGCTGAACCCCAACACCGGCGACTGGTCGGCCGGCGTCTCCGGCTTCTGGTTCGAGAACGGCGCCGTCGCGTATCCGGTCAGCGAGGTCACCGTGGCCGGCCGGCTGACCGATCTCTACGCCCGCATGCAGCGGGGCTCGGACCTCGAATTCCGCGGCGCCAACAACAGTCCGTCGCTGATGTTCGACGCGGTGGCCATCGCCGGCAAATGAGCGACCTTTCCTCCGACCTCGAGCTGATCCGCGCCGCCGCCCTCGCCGCCAGCGATCTGGCCCTGGCCGAGCGCGAGACCGGGCTGAAGATCTGGTCCAAGTCGGGCGGCTCGCCGGTCACCTCGGCCGACATGGCGGTCGACCGCCTGCTCCGCGACGCCCTGCTCGGCGCCCGCCCCGATCACGGCTGGCTGTCCGAGGAGACGGCCGACACCCCCGACCGGCTCGGGGCCCGCCGCATCTTCGTGGTCGATCCGATCGACGGCACCGTCGCCTATATGAAGGGCAAGCCGTGGTGGTGCATTCCCATCGCCATCGTCGAGGACGGCCGGCCCGTCGCCGCCGTCATCCACGCTCCCGCCCTGGGGGAGACCTTCACCGCCGTGCTGGGCGGCGGGGCCTTCCTCAACGGCCGCCCCATCGCCTCGTCCGACACCGCCGATCTCGACGACGCCTCGGTGCTGGCCGACGCCCGGCTGATGGAGGGGCCGCACTGGCCGGAGCCCTGGCCGGCCATGCGCTATGAAAAACGCAACGCCATCGCCTACCGCATGGCCCTGGTCGCCGCGGGGGCCTTCGACGCCGCCATCGCCCTGACCCCCAAATGGGACTGGGACGTCTGCGCCGGGGCCCTGATCGTCGAGGAGGCCGGCGGCAAGGTCAGCGATCACCACGGCGGCGCCTGGCGCTTCAACCAACCGGATCCGCGCCAGGGCAGCCTGGTGTGCAGCGCCGCCGCCCTTCACCCGTTGATCGTGCGGCGCACAGCGCCTATTCCCCTCGCGCCCCGCTAGTTCCCCCTCCGACCGGACGCCGCCCCATGACCAAGCCCGCCGACACCGACACCCAGCTGCTCCACCTCGTCATCGGCGGAGAGCTGCGCCACCTCGACGCCCCGGTGTTCCGCGACCTGTCCAAGGTCGAATTCGTCGGCGCCTTCCCCAACTACGAAGAGGCCCGCAAGGCCTGGAAGGCGCGGGCCCAGGCGACGGTCGACAACGCCCACATGCGGTTTTTCATCCTGCACGCCCATCGCATGATCGACCCGCGCGGCGACGCCCACGAACACTGAGTCAGGGGAACTCCCTCCCTCGCTGGCGCGCTTTCGGACTATACTGTCACGCCAGACCGGGAGAGACCCATGCTGACCCCCGCCCTGATCGTCCTCGCCCTGCTGGTGCTGGGCGCCGGCATCGTCATCTGGGCGACGCGCCGCAAGCCCGACCAGCCCCCTGTCGGGCCGCGGGAGACCGACACCGCCTGGAACGATCCCGTCACGCCCGGCGAGACCCCGACCCCGCGCGAGACCTTCGCCCACCCGGACGCGCCCCCGGCGACGCCCCCGCAGGAACCCCGCCCTTGACCCTGTTCGGCCGCACCCTCGGCGGCGAGGAGATCGCCAGCCTCGTCTTCATGCTGATGGCGCTCGTCCTGTGGGTCATGGCCTGGCGCGGCGAACGCAATTGGACCCAGTGGTTCCGCCGCTGGGAGGCCGACCGCAAGGCCCGGCGCGAGGCCGAACTGGCCGCCGAACAGGTCGGCGACCGCCCGCCCCCCTCGTCCGGGACGCCGCGCGGCCCGTGGGGCTGACCCCTATTCGCGCCTGAGCAGCTTCTCGGTCAGCAGCGTGCCCCACCACTGCGCCTTGAACTCGGCCCGGATGGCTTTCGGGTCGTAGGCGTCGCTGTCGATCCAGTCGAGGAAGCTGACCCCCGTCGGCTCGACCTCCTTCAGATATTTCTCCAGCGTGTAGTCCAGCACCCCGGTCAATCCCTCGCGATGGTGCAGGTATTTCTTGTCCAGCTGGCGGATCGCCTCCGAGATCGGCTCGCCGAGATGGAAATGCCGGTACAGCACCGCCATCATCCCGGCCCGGTCCGCCCCCGACTTGCAGTGGATCAGCACCGGATACTCTATGGTCCGGAACAGCTCGCGCGCCCGGTGAATGCGGTCCCTCTGCGGCGGATCGCGCGAATCGAGCGGCGCGTCGATCAGGGTCAGCCCCAACCGCTCGCAGGCGTCCGTCTCCAGCGCATGATAGGCCTCGTCCCGCGCCCCGCGCAGGTTGATGACCGTCTTGATCCCCTGCCCCTTCCAGTACGCCAGCTGCCTGGGCGACGGCTGGTTGGTCCGCACCAGATCCGGGCCCAGCCAGTGCGCGTTCATGAACCACCGCCTCAGGAAGGCGTGGTCCTTCCAGACATAGTCCCACCGGGCCTTGAACCGGCCGGCCGGGGTGGTGAGGTCGTAGCGAGGCATGGAGCGGAGATAGCCGCTGAATGCGCCTCGCACCATCCGCCCGCTTGACTTCCCTCCGCGCCCGTCCGACCTCGGACCGATGACGACGCCCGCGCCCGCCGCCGACGAACGAGAGCCGCTGCGCCCGCTGCTGGCGCGCATCTGGCGCGACTATCTCTCCCACCACCGGACGCCGCTGTTCCTGTCGATCGCCTGCGCCGCCGTGGTCGGGATCATGGCCGCCACCGTGCTGCAGCTGCTCGAGCCGGCCATCGACGGCCTGTTCCTCGGCCGGGCCGTGACCATCTGGGGCGTCTTCACCGTTCCGCCCGGTCAGGCCCTGACCGCCATCCCCCTGATCATCATCGGCGCCGGCCTGATCTGGACCGCCGCCGCCCTCGGCCAGGCGGCCCTGGTCAACCGGCTCGGCCACGGCATCGTCGGCGACATCCAGATCAAACTGTTCGGTTCGATGATCCGCGCCGACCTCGCCCGGCTGCGCAGCCAGCACTCCGGCGGCTTCGTCTCCTCGGTGCTGTTCGACGCCAATCTGGTCCGCGAGGCCTTCACCCAGGGCGTGGTCAACTACACCCAGCACGCCCTGACCCTGACGGCGGTCCTCGCCTACATGGCCTGGATCGACTGGCGGCTGACCCTGATCGTCCTGCTCGGCGCGCCGCTGATCGCCTTCGTGATCCGCCGCTTCGGCAAGCGGATGCGCAAGGCCACCACCGGGGCCATGGTCGAGACCTCCAACCTCTCCACCGCCCTGATGGAGAACCTCGACGGCGTCCGCCTGATCAAGATCGAGAACCGCGAGGCGGCCGAGGAGGCCCGCGTCGGCGAGGTCGTCGGCCGACGCCAGCGCCACGTCATCAAGTCCGCCGACAGCCGCGCCTTCGCCGGGCCGCTGAGCAATCTGGTGGCCATGTTCGTGGTCGCCGCCGTCATGGCCTACGCCGGCTGGCGGGCCCGCGACGGGGCCATGAGCGTCGGCGCCTTCGCCGCCTACATCGGCCTGCTGATGGCCGCCGGCCAGTCCTTGCGTCAGGTCACCAACCTCCAGACCGTCATGGCCGAGGGCCTGACCGCCGCCCGCCGCCTGTTCGGCGCCCTCGACATCCAGCCCGAGATCCGCGAGGCGCCCGACGCCGCCCCCCTGCCCCACGGTCCGGTCACCGTCGCCCTCGACCACGTCAGCTTCGCCTACGCCCCGGCCGCCCAGGGCGGGGCCCCGACCCTGTCCGACGTGTCCCTGACCGTGGCCCCGGGCGAGACCGTCGCCCTCGTCGGCCCCTCGGGCGGCGGCAAGTCGACCATCCTCAGCCTGCTGCCGCGCTTCTACGACGTCACCGCCGGCGCCGTGACCGTCAACGGCCGCGACATTCGCGAGCTGAAGCTTCACGACCTGCGCTCGCGGATCGCCCTGGTGACCCAGGAGCCCTTCCTGTTCGACGACACCCTCGCCGCCAACATCGCCTACGGACGCCCCGGCGCCACCCAGGCCGAGATCGAGGCGGCCGCCGCCGCCGCCGCCGCCCACGACTTCATCCTCGCCCTGCCCGAGGGCTACCAGACCCGCGCCGGCGAGGCCGGCGTGCGCCTGTCCGGCGGCCAGCGCCAGCGCGTCGCTATCGCCCGCGCCTTCCTCAAGGACGCCCCCATCCTGCTGCTCGACGAGGCCACCTCGGCCCTCGACACCGAGAGCGAGGCCCTGGTCCAGGCCGCCCTCGAACGGTTGATGGAAGGCCGCGCCACCCTGATGATCGCCCACCGCCTGTCGACTGTGCGCAACGCCGACCGCATCTATGTCGTCGAGGCCGGCCGCATCGTCGAGACCGGCTCCCACGCCGCCCTGGTCCGCAAGGGCGGCCTCTACGCCCGCCTGGCGAAGCAGCAGTCGCTGGACGGCGATCCGGTCACGGTGGCCGCCGTCACATGAGACCGCTCCGCAATCCCGTCGTCCAGTCCGTGCTGGCCTGGTGCCTCGCCGCCTGGCTGCGCTTCTGCTACGCCACCATCCGCTGGACCCACCAGAACCAGGACGTGGCCGAAGCCGTCTGGAAACGGGGCGGCGGCGTCCTCGCCGTCTTCTGGCACTCGCGCACCTCCCTGGCCCCGTCCTGCTGGCCGCTGGACCGGGCCCCGCCGATCAAGGGGGTGATCTCGCGCAGCGCCGACGGCGAATTCCTCGCCAAGGCGGTCGCCCGGCTGGGCATCCCGGCAGTGCGCGGCTCCTCCGCCAACAAGGACAAGGGCGAGACCGACAAGGGCGGGACCCAGGCCCTGCGCGACGGCCTGCGCCAGCTCAAGGTCGGCGGGCTCGCCATCACCCCCGACGGCCCGCGCGGCCCGGTGCGCAGCATGGCCGAAGGCCTGCCCCTGATGGCCCGGATCTCGAAGGCGCCGGTCCTGTTCGTCGGCCTGTCCTGCAACCCGGCCATCCGCCTGAACAGCTGGGACCGCTCCCTGATCCCCCTCCCGTTCGGCAAGGGCGCCGTGGTCTGGGACGTGGCCGACTTCCCCGAGGGGGCCGATCTGGCCGACGTCTCCGCCGCCTGGGGCGAGCGCATCACCGCCGTCGAGGCCGCCGCCGACGCCATCACCGGTCTGGAGCGGATCTGACGTGAGCCCCGCCCTGATCGCCTACCGGCTCCTGACCCGTCTGATCGAGCCGCTGGCCCCGCGCCTGCTCGACGCCCGCGCCAAACAGGGCAAGGAGGACCCGGCCCGGGTCGACGAACGCCTCGGCCTCGCCTCCGTCCCCCGCCCCCCCGGCGACCTGGTCTGGCTGCACGGCGTCAGCGTCGGCGAGACCTTGTCCCTGCTGCCGGTGGTCGAGCGCCTGCGCGACAAACGCCCCGACCTGACCGTGCTGGTCACCTCCGGCACCCTGACCTCGGCGACCCTGCTGGCGCGGCGCCTGCCGCCCGGGGTCCTGCACCAGTTCGCCCCCGTCGACACGCCCGGCGCCGTCCGCGCCTTCCTCGACCACTGGCGGCCCGGCGCGGCCGTCTTCGTCGAGAGCGAGCTGTGGCCCAACCTGATCCTCGAGGCCCGCCGCCGCGAGGTAAAGCTGATCCTCGCCAGCGCCCGCATCACGGAGAAGACCGTCGACGGCTGGCGCCGCTTCCCGGGCGCCGCCCGCGAGATCGTCTCCGCCTTCGACCGCGTCCTGCCCCAGGACGCGGCCTCCGCCGCCCGGCTCGAGAGTCTCGGAGCCCGCATTGACGGCCATGTGAACCTGAAGCTGGCCGGGGCTGCCCCGCCGCACGATCCGGGGGCCTTCACCCGCCTCAGCGCCGCCATTGGCGACCGCCCCGTGGTCGTCGCCGCCAGCACCCACGACGGCGAGGAGATCGCCCTCGTCCGCGCCCTCGACAAGCTGGCCGACCGGCTGTGCCTGATCCTGGTCCCGCGCCATCCCGAGCGCACCCCGGCCATCGCCGCCGCCCTGACCCGGGACGGCTACCGCTTCGCCCTGCGCTCCGACGGACGCGAGCCGGATCGCGACACTGACCTCTATGTCGCCGACACCCTCGGCGAGATGGGCCTGTTTCTGCGCCTCGCCGACGTCGTGGTCATGGGCGGCAGCTTCTCGGCCGCCCTCGAGAAGCCCCCCGTCGGCGGCCACAATCCGCTGGAGCCCGCCCGCCTCGGCAAGCCCGCCGTCACCGGCCCGGACATGAGCAACTGGGCCGCGGTCGCCGACGCCCTCGTCGCCGCCGGGGGCCTGGCCGTGGTCGAGGCCCCCTGGGACCTGCCCGCCGTCCTCGCCCCGCTGCTCGCCGACGACAAGGCCGCCCGGGCCATGGGCGACCGCGGCCGCCGCGCCGCCGCCGAGGCCGGCTCGGGCCTCGACCGACTGTGGGACAGCCTGACGCCGCTGCTGCCCCCCGCCCCGCCCGGACGCACGGGCGGCCGGCCATGAAGCTCAACACCCCCCGCTGGTGGTACGACCGCGAGCGCCGCCACGCGCCGATGACGCGGATGATGCTCAAACCCCTGTCGTGGGTCTGGGCCGCCGCCACCGCGCGCCGCATCGCCCGCGCCGAGCCGGTCGACCCCGGCGCCGCCGTCATCTCGGTCGGCAATCTGACCGTCGGCGGCTCGGGCAAGACCCCGGTGGCGCGCGAGGCCCTGCGCCTGCTGCACGAGGCGGGGATCGACGCTCACGCCCTGTCGCGCGGCTATGGCGGTCGGCTGAAGGGACCGGTGCGGGTCGACCCCGCCGTCCACACCGCCGCCGACGTCGGCGACGAGCCGCTGATGCTGGCCCTCGGCGGTCCCGCCTGGATCGCCCGCGACCGCGTCGCCGGGGCCCGCGCCGCCGCCGAGGCCGGCGCGCAGGTCGTGGTGCTGGATGACGCCCACCAGAACCCGGCCCTGAAGAAGACCCTCAGCCTCGTGGTTGTCGACGGCGAGACCCGCGACGGCGAATGGCCCTTCGGCGACGGCGGGGTCTTCCCGTCCGGCCCGATGCGCGAGCCGCTGAGAGCGGGCCTCGCCCGCGCCGACGCCGTGATCGTGCTGATGCCCGCCGATGTCCCGCACGCCGATCCGGAACTGGTCGCCGCCCTGGAGCCCCTGCCGGTCTTCGTCGCCCGTCTCGCGCCCGCCGCCCCGCCGCCGCTCGGCCCGCTGGTCGGCTTCGCCGGCATCGCCAAGCCGTGGAAGGTCGAACGCGCCCTCGACGCCGCCGGCGCCGAGCTGATCGACTTCGCCCCCTTCCCCGATCACGCCGCCTTCCGCGACGGCGACCTGCGCTTCCTCGCCGACCGCGCCCTCAGGGCCCACGCCCGCCTGATCACCACCGAGAAGGACTGGTTCCGCCTGTCGCCCGAGTGGCGGGCGCAGGTCGTCTCATGGCCGGTGAAGGCCAGCTTTGACGACGAGGCGGGGTTCCAGCGGCTGCTGCTCAAGGCGGCGCATTCCTCCCCCTCCGGGGGTGGAGGAAGGGTCGGCGAAGCCGATCCGACGACGGGACCGCGCAGCGGTGGAGGGGGTTAACCCCGCATGCCGGTCTCCGACCAGACCCCCTCCACCATGCTTCGCATGGTCCCCCTCCCCCGATGGGGGAGGAATACTACTCCGCCCGGTAGACCACCCCGCCTTTCATCACGAACCGCACCCGCTCCAGCTCAGTCACGTCGCTCAGCGGGTCGCCCGACACCGCGATCAGGTCGGCCGGCATGCCCGGCGCGATCCGCCCGGCCTCGTCCTCGATGCGCAAATGCGCCGCCGCTCCGACCGTGGCCGACTGAATGGCCTCCAGCGGCGTCATCCCGGCCCGCACTAGCAGGGCGAACTCCCGGGCGTTGTCGCCGTGCGCCGATACCCCGCTGTCGGTGCCGAAGGCGATCCGCACCCCGCCCTCGTGCGCCCGCCCGGCCATGGCCAGCATCAGCGGTCCCGCCTCCAGGGCCTTGGCCGTCTGCGCCGGGGTGAAGAAATTGTCCGGCCCGGAGGCCACCCGCGCCACATAGTCTCCGGCCATCAGGGTCGGCACCAGATAGACGCCCTCGCGCCGCATCAGCCGGATCGACTCGTCGTCCAGATAGGTCCCGTGCTCGATCGAGTCGCCGCCGGCGCGGAGGAAGCTGTTGATGCCGTCGGCCCCGTGCGCGTGCGCCGTCACCTGCCGCCCCATACGGTGCCCGGCCTCGACGATGGCCGCCAGCTCGGCCTCCGAGAACTGCTGGCCCAGCCCCGCCGCCGTGTTCGACAGCACCCCGCCGGTGGCGGTGATCTTGATGATGTCCGCGCCCGACCGGACCTGGGTCCGCACCGCCCGCATACAGTCCTCCGGCCCCGAGCAGACGCTTTCGGACGACAGCAGATGCATGACGTCCTCGCGGTAGCCGTTGATGTCGCCGTGGCCGCCGTGGATTGACACTGACGAGCCGGAGGCGATGACGCGCGGCCCCGGCACGTCGCCGCGCCGGATCGCGTCCCTCAGGGCGAACACCGACTCATTGGCCCCGCCCAGATCGGCCACCGTGGTGAATCCCGCCATCAGGGTGCGCCGGGCGTAGCGGGCGCCGACGAAGGCCTGTTCGGCGTTGGACTGGGTGACCTCCTCCAGCCGCCCGTTCGGGTTCTGCTGGCCGGTCAGATGGACATGGCTGTCGATCAGCCCCGGAAGCACGAACGAGTCCCGCAGGTCGACGATCTCGCCCTCTCCGACGAAGCCGTCGAGGACTTCGACGACCCGGTTCCCTCTGATCACGAGAGTTTTACCGCGCTGCACAACGCCGGTTTCCGGGTCGGCCAGAAGCCGCCCCACTTGCACGAACGTGGTTCCCCCGGCGGGAGAATCCGGCGTGCTGGCGGGGGTTTGCGCCGCCGCCCCGCCGGCCAGAAATATGGCGGTCGCCGCCAGCAACGATGTGATCGACTTCACGAAACCCTCCCGGAACGCCTTCTTCACCTTAGCCCGACTATCCTCCGGGCCAAGGCACAGGTTGCTACCCACGTCATCATTTGAAACAACCCGTGACTTCCTGAAACCGCGCGAGGGGCGTCGCATGCGGCTAGCAAGACGAGGCTTCATTCTGGGCGGCGCCGCACTGGTGTCGGGTTGCGCCACCGCGGCGGCCCGTCCGGTCGTCACCGCGGCCGCCCAGCAGGTTCCGCCGGGCCCGACCCTCCAGGTCGACCGGCCGCCCGAAATCATCACCTCGCAGCTGAACTCCACCCGGCCGCTCGACCCGCGCGGTTCGGTGCGCAAGGAGCTGATGGACCGGGCCCTCGCCGCCCTCGACATCCACCAGGGCAAGATCACCCAACGCGACCGCATGTATCTGGTCGACTTCCAGAAATTCTCGGGCGACGAGCGGCTCTACGAGGTCGACCTGCACGGCGGCGCCGTCACCCTGATGCGCACCACCCACGGCCGCGGCTCCGACCCGTCCCACTCCGGCTTCGCCCGGCAGTTCTCGAACACCCCCGACAGCTACATGTCCTCGGTCGGCGCCTACGCCACGGCCGGGGCCAGCCACGGCGCCCAGCAGGGCCCCAACGTCCTGCTCGACGGGCTGGAGTACACCAACAACCTGGCCCGCGAGCGCGCCATCATCGTCCACGGCGCCGACTACGCCGACCCGGCCTTCCTCGCCCGCGAGGGCAAGCTGGGCCGCAGCTATGGCTGTTTCTCGGTCGCCCACCACGACCTCCCGGCCCTGCGCGAGCGCATGGGCGAAGGCCGCCTGCTGTTCGCCTGGGCCTAGGGTTCCGGCCGGCGAGCCGAGTGGCGGACCGACAGGATCCGCACTTCCTCTCGCACGACCACGTAGCAGAGCAGGTAGGTCGGCGTCACGGCGATCACCCGTCTTCCCCGGCTGATCGGCCGCCCCCGGTCCGGCATCATGCCGGGGCTGTCCGCCTTCTCGACGATGCGGGCCTCCAGACGCGCCGCGGCCGCCGGGCTGTCGGTGCGCACATAGGTCGTGATCGCCTCAAGCTGTTCGAGCGCCTGATCGGACCAAATTACTCGCCGCACTTCGGGCGCGGCAGCGGGTTGTCCGTCGAGAGGGACAGAAGCCAGCGTCTGACCGCCTCATGCGTCACGAACCGGCCTGCGTCGATATCCGCCATCGCCTTCCGTTCGCGGGCGTCCAGTTCGACGGCGTCTTCGGCAATGAAGCCGGCCGGCTCCTCATCGAATTCGTTGCCCGGATCGCTCATGGGTCAAGCCTACCACAGCCGGAAGCTCGCCTCATCCGCCTTCAACCTGCCCGGTCAGGCCGCCGTGCGCTTCAACCCTCGGAGCCGGCCTGCTCCCGCTCCATCGCCCGCCAGCCGATGTCCGTGCGGTGGAAGCCCCCCGGCCAGTCGATCTTCTTGACCGCCGCATAGGCCCGCTGGCGCGCCTCGGCGATGTCCTTGCCCCGGGCGCAGACGTTCAGCACCCGCCCCCCGGCGGCGACCAGCTGGCCGTCGTCGCGGCGCCGGGTGCCGGCGTGGAAGACCTGCACATGCGGGCCGAAATTCTGCTCCGCGCCGCGGATGATCGAGCCCTCCAGCGGGCTGTCGGGATAGCCGCTGGCGGCCAGAACCACGCAGATCACCGTCTCCGGCAGGAATTCCGGCGGCGCGACCCGGCTCAGGTCGCCGCGCGCGCAGGCCAGCAGAAGAGGCACGATGTCGCCGGCCAGCCGCATCATCAGCACCTGGCACTCCGGATCGCCGAAGCGGGCGTTGAACTCGACCACCTTTGGCCCGTCCTCCGTCGCCATCAGCCCGGCGTACAGGACCCCGCGATAGGGCATGCCCTCGCGCGCCATGCCGGCGATGACCGGCTGGACGATGGTCCGCTCGGCCGCCTCGACCAGCTCGGGCGTGAACACCGGGGCCGGCGAATAGCTGCCCATGCCGCCGGTGTTGGGCCCCAGGTCGCCGTCGTAGGCCCGCTTGTGGTCCTGGGCCCCGCCCAGCAGCAGCGCCCGCTGCCCGTCGCAGACGGCGAAGAGCGAACCCTCCTCCCCGTCCATGAATTCCTCGATCACCACCCGCGCCCCGGCCGTGCCGAAGCGGCCGCCCAGCATCCGCTCGATCTCGGCCTCGGCCTCGCGTTTCGTCGGGCTGATGGCCACACCCTTGCCGGCCGCCAGTCCGTCGGCCTTGATCACATAGGGCGGCTTGAACACCGACAGCGCCTGGCGCGCCTCGTGCAGCCGCTCGTAGACGCCGTATCCGGCCGTCGGGATCTCGTGCCGCTCCATGAAGGCCTTGGAGAAGGCCTTGGAGGTCTCCAGCTGGGCCGCCTTCATGGTCGGCCCGAAACAGGGGATGCCCGCCGCGGCCAGCCGGTCGGCCAGCCCGGCCTCCAGCGCCGTCTCCGGCCCGACCACCACCAGATCGGCCTTCATCTCGCGCGCCAAGGCGCACAGGCCGTCCGCGTCGGTGACCTTCAGCGCGACTCGTTCGCCCAGCTTGTCCATGCCCGGATTGCCCGGGGCGATGACCAGCCGTCGCACCAGGGGCGACTGGGCGATCTTCCACGCCAGGGCGTGCTCGCGTCCGCCCGATCCCACCAGCAGGATGTTCATCCCCGCGCAATGACCGCACCTGCGAAGGCGGTCAAGCGCCAGCGGCGCTTATCCCGCCGGCGGGGTCCAGTCCGGCAGGGCCGTCAGCTGCGCCGCGGTCAGGTCCGTGGTCAGGTCCTTGGAGCTGCCGTCGACCTGTTCGCCCACGCCCAGATTGGCCAGCGGCACGATCTTGCGCAGGTCGCCCGGCCCTTCCAGCTCGACCACGACATGGGTCAGGGTCCCGTCGGCGTCGAGCACCAGGGTCTCCACATTCCCCAAGTCGGTGTTTTCCAGGGACAACAGGTCGGCGTCTTCCAGCTGTTCGCGGGTCATGCCGAAGGCGAGGGCCGCCGCGCCGGTGGCGGCGTCGGCCACCTGTTCTGACACCTCGACCGGCTCGGCGCCCGGCGCCGGGGCCATGGCCACATCCTCCTCGCGGTCCGAACAGGCGGCGGCCCCGAGGGCCAGCAGGCCGAGAGCGGCGAGGGTCAGTCGGGTCATGTGGGGTTCCTTCGGGTCAGAGCAGGGCCGAGACGGCGTAGACGACCACCGCCAGCAGGGCGATGCCGCCGATCAACAGCCAGGGGTTCAGGGCGCCGCCGCCGCTGCGCCGCTCCAGCCCCCGCTCGCGCGGGCTCTGGTCGATCGGATCGGTGTCGCGCGGGTCGGCCATGCCCTGTTCAACAACAAGCCCGGTCCCGGGTTCCCCGCCCGCTCGCGCGGAAGTGAGCCGCCCGCCGGCTTCCGCCGTTGCGTATCCCCTTCGATTGTGGGTGACTGTCGTAATTCCAGCCCTGATCGACGGAGGCGTGCCATGAGCGTGTTTCTGCAGTCGCTGAAGGACGGGGGGCCGTCCCACGCGGTGGAGACATCCGAAGAAGGCTTTGTCGTCGTGCCCCGGCGGCGGACGGACCGCGCCGCCTTCAACCGGTTCGCGCGCCAGGTGATGGAGCGTGCCGGCGACGACTACGTGGCCCTGCCCCGCTACGACGGACCCTCGAACTACGACCGGATCTTCATCATCCCGATCGAGGGCTGACGCCCGCCCGCGCGACGCCGGCGCCTATTCGGGGAAGCCCGGCAGGCCGTGGCTCCACGGCTTGATGTAGTGGCGAAACTCGACGCCCGGCCCGCCGACCAGATCGCGCTGCTCGTCCAGGAACCGCCGCCAAGTCGCTGCCGGGCCGGTGAGAATGACCTCGGGCCGGGTCTTCAGATGCCTCAGCACCCGCAGCCCGTCGCCCTCATGGTCGCCGACCGCCGCTACGATCCGCGCCTTCAGATCGGCCCACGCCTCGTCGCGCCTCGCCTGCGCCCGGGGATCAGGCTTTGCCGCCGGCGCCGCGTCGACGAACCGCGCCGACAGCTCGACCTGCCGCCGCCCCTTCGCCGTCTCGATCATCTTGCGCGTTTCAGGGTCCAGCATGGTCGCGTCCGGTCGGAGAAGCTCGCCCTATATCAGGCCAGCCCCCCGTTCACCTGACGAATGGCGCCGTCGCTATTCCACCGGCTGGGCCCGGACGCCCTGGGTCTCCGGCACATACAGGCCGGTGACCAGCCGGGTGATGAAGCCGCCGGGCTGATCGCGCGGCCCGAAGCGGGCGCAGGGGTCGGGCTCGGCGATGGCCCGGACCTTCCGGTCCGCCGGGGCGAAGCTGTCGCCGACCTGATCGCCGAACACCTCGGCGAACTGCAGCGCGTCCCCGACGCGGGACAGGGAGGGGTTGTCGGTGCCCACGACATTGGCGGAGCGCGCCCAGGCCAGGGCGGCGGCCTGGTCGCCCTCGGCGGTGACCAGTTCCGCCTCCGCCGCCAGCATCCCGGTCGAGCCCGGCGGGCGGACGCCGATCGGCCCCGGTATGAAGGCCCCGGCGATCGCCGACAGGCCCGAGCCGACGGGCTCCGTGGGCGCGATCCGGGTCACCGCCACCCGCACCGCCGCCGCGTCGGAGGCCGCGGCGTCCAGCACCGTGAACCGCTCGCTCAGCTCGTAGCAGACCTGCCGGTCGACTTCGCCGAGCACCAGGGCGACGTCGTTCGCCGCCACCCCCTCGGCCGCGCCGGGAACCAGCCGCGCCGGCTCGACGAACAGCCGTTCGACCGCCGCCGCCAGCGCCTCGTCCCGCCGGCCCCGCACCGAGACCCGCAACGTTCCCGCCTTCGTCTCCAGTCCGTCGTAGCTCGACAGAAAGCCGGCGTCGGCGACCGGGGTGGTCTGGCAGGCGCCGAGCGATACGGCGCCTACGATCAGCAGGGCGAGACGGCGGGTTGTCGAATGGATCATCGGCGGGTCCTTCACCAGGCGCGGCGAGGACCTCTACGCGCCAGGACCCCGGACGGATCGCCGGCCGCCGCCGATGTTCATTGCCGGCCGACCGGCCCGGGCTCCCCCCCCGTCAGCTTTTGAGGTGATCTTCGAGACGGGCCTGCACCGCCCCGTTTCCCGCATGCCACGCCCAGCCGGCGGGCGTCGCGCCCCAGAGGGTGTCGACAACATCCGGCTTCGCCCCGTGCGACATCAGCAGTTCGACCAGTTCGACATTGTCATGCAGGGCCGCCTGATGCAGCGGCTGGCTGTGACGGTGCTGGGAGGCGAAGCGATCGGGGTTCGCCCCCGCCTCCAGCGTCAACCGCGCGGCGGCGGTGCGGTTGTTGATCACGGCCAGGTCCAGGGCCTCGTCGATCTCCGCCTGCGACGCGTCGCCCAGGAGCTCCGGCAGGGCGTCGAGGCGGTCGAGGGCTGCGGCGACCGGCGCGGTCAACCTCATCCCTCCGGCCACGAGATGTTCGACCACCTCCGTCTCGCCATGCCCCAGCACTCCGCCGAGACTGTCCGGATCGACCGTCGCCCCGGCCTCCACCAGCAGCGCCACGAGCGGAATCTGCAGGCCGTCCTTCCGCGCGCCCGAACTCGTCATCACCAGGCCGAGAGCCTGGTCGAGATCCGCCTTCGCCACGCCGCGCGCGATCATGGCGCGGGCCACCTCCGGCATGTTGGCCGGCAGGGTGTCGATCAGGGTCGGGTTGTTGGCGATGAACCAGAACAGCCGGGGATCGAGGAAATACTGCTCGCGCCCCGAGTCGCGGTAGCAGTCGGGCTCGCGGATGCGCTCCGTCAGCAGGCGCGGCTCGGCGTCCAGAAGACGCTCCAGCGCGGCCACGTCCCCGGCGTGGATCGCGTCGACCGCCGCCCGGAAGACCGGGTCGCGGATGACGGGGCGATCCAGCAGTTCGACCATCGCGTCCCTGTCGGGGGCGCGGGATCGCCGGGCGATGTCGAGGGCGGACCGGCCCCTGACGTCCGGCTCCCATTCGATGGCGCCATGCAGGATCAGCAGCTCGACCAGTTCGACCGGTCCCCGGGCCGCCGCGGCGTGCAGGGGCCGCTGGCCCGGCGCGCCCTTGCGGGCGCTCGCGCCGGCGGCCAGCAAGGCCTTCGCGACGGCCAGCCGGGCGGCGGGCGGCGCGGACGAGGAGCAGGCCTCCCATAGCGGACTGGCGGCCTCGCCTTCGTCGGGATCGTGGCCTTCGGCGATCAGGCGTTCGACCTGTGCCACGTCCCCGGCCCGGGCCGCCTCGGCGAGCGGAGGGAGGGGCCGGGCGGGAGTCAGGCTCCGCACATGGGCCATCAGCGCGGCCCAGTCGGCGAATCCGTACTCGACCGCCAGCTGTCGCTGGGCGTCGGCGAGCTGGATGTGAAGCCGTCGCGCCAGGCGTTTGGCCTGTTTGCGGAGGTGTTCGGACGAGGGGCGGTCCGGCAGGAGGCGGCGTGCGCCGTCGCTGGAAGACATGGTCGGTCCTTTCCTTGCGCCCCGGTGTCCGCCGACGGGGCAGGAAAGGTGAAGGATCACCGATCAGGATAGTCTGGAGGCGGGCTGGGCCCTTTCCGCGGACGAGCGGCCGCCTGTCCGGCCGCGGCCACCGTATCCCTTGACGGCGCGGGATCGCAAGACCGCCCCTCCCCCGTTGCAAGCGGCCGCCGGGCCTGCACCATGGGCCCATGACCCCCGGCTTCCAGATCGCCCCCGCCCGCACCGCCGCCGACCTCGCCGCCGTCGCGGAGCTGTTCGCCGGCTACGCCGCCTCCCTGCCGGTCGACCTCGGCTATCAGGATTTCGACGGCGAACTGGCCGCCCTGCCCGGCAAATACGCCCCGCCCGCCGGCGAACTGTTCCTCGCCCGCGACGCCGCCGGCGCCCCGCTGGGCTGCGTCGGCCTGCGCTCCCTGCCGGACAACGGATGCTGCGAGATGAAGCGGCTGTTCCTCCTCCCCGCCGCCCGCGGCCTCGGCCTCGGCCGGGCCCTGACCCAGGCCGTGATCGATCAGGCGCGGCGGTTCGGCTACCGCGAACTGCGCCTCGACACGCTCGCGAGCATGACCGCGGCCCAGGCGCTCTACGGGAGCATGGGGTTCGCCCGGATCGACCCGTATTATGCGCCGACGCCGGAGGGGACGGTGTTCATGGGGCTGGGGCTTTAGGTCCGCTTGCGACCCATTGCGGACATGGGTCGCCGGTGCGACCGTCGCCATATGGTCAGAACGACAATCATCCTCGCGTTCATGCTGGCGGGGTGCGGTCAGCGCACGATCACATTGGCAGAGGGTCAGTGTCGAACCTTGCAAATCGGCGACCGGGTCGAAGGCGTCGCGACGTTGGACGCCTATAACGGCGGCATCTGCTTAGAGTGCGGGGCAAAGCTGAAACAGACAGGCTGCGACGGGGAGATTGGATACCGCAACGCCAATGACGCAGTGGACGACGACTATCACCGCATAATCAGAGAGCTACCTGCGAACCGCGACTATCAGAGCGATGGGTTCGTCAGTGGCCGCGTCTTCGTAGCTGGGGAGGTGATCCCAAACGGCGCGGACGGAAGCCCAATGCTGAACGCTGAGGTTATCAGACTAGAAGACGAGTAACGTCCTCCATCCGCCCTTCGGCGACGGTCCGCTCTCGACTCTTAGCGGACTTCGGACCAGTCGCCGAAGCCCCGTCGGCGCAAAGATGCGGCTTGGCGGTCAGTAAGCGTCAAAGGGGAGTTGTGGGGAATGCCCGCAACGATGACGCGCTCACCCAAAGTTTGGAAATGAGCCAGGCAGACATCTGCCAAGGGAACGGTAATTACCGACGGCGGCGAACCCTTGATCACGCTGATCACGCGGAGTCTTCCGGGAGGAGGCGGTCCCGACTCGCCCCGAAGCTGGAAGCGCGGAGAGCGCTCTACAATGACTTCAGCGAGGCACTCGGACTGCTGAAAGATGCTGGAATCGGCATGTGCGTGCCAAGCAACACAACGCCCGTAGCGAGCCACAGCGGCTGGGCCATCGAACGGTCTCCATGCTGCCCACGTGAGCAGTGTTGTTCGAAGGAGTTAAGTTCCGCTACCCACCCTTAGGCGACAGTCCGGTCTCGACCCTTCGCGGACATTTGGCAAAGCCCCTTTCTTTGCGTTGGCGTCGCGCGGCTAGTTAGATGGGGCAATGATCGAAGCCCTCCTCATCGGCAAGCACGTGTCCGAGTTCGCCAGCCTGCTAGGCTTCCCTGTATCGGTGCCCGACCGGTCACTCGCAGGTGATCCCGAGTTTGGCATGAAGCGATACATTGAAGTGAGCGATCGTGGTTTCGCGATCCTCGTTGATGAGACTGATACGGCGGTCACCATCCAGTTTTTCGGCGATGGGGCTGAGGCTGGATATTCTCCCTACACGGGCGTGCTCCCACATGACCTGCGCTTCGAAAACTCAAGGCAGGATGTGCGAGACGCTATGGGCGAGCCGGCAAGGAGCAGCAACGGCGGGCCTGAAGAGTTTGGGATCAAACACCGGCCATGGGACTGGTTCGCCGTTGGGGATCGCAAGATCCATTTCGAGTTCGAAGACGACTGCGAGACCATTCGTATGGTCTCGGTGACGACTCTTCCCGCAGTTCATTGACGTCCGCTTTCCACCCTTAGCGGACATTCCAGACCGCCCCCCTCGCCCCTGCCGTCCGCCCCCGCTAGTCTCCCCCGATGAGCGACGACTCCTACGTCTTCGAGGGCCCGGCCGACGAACCGGCGGCGCCCCGCGACAACAATCCCCCCCAGACGGTCTCGGAGCTGTCCTTCGCCCTCAAGCGCACGCTCGAGGACCGCTTCGGCCATGTCCGGCTGCGCGGCGAGATCTCCAAGGTCAATCGCCACGCCTCGGGCCACGTCTATCTGACGCTCAAGGACGACAAGGCCGCCATCGACGGCGTGGTCTGGAAGGGCTCGGCCCGCGGCCTCGGCGTCCAGCCCGAGACGGGGCTGGAGGTCATCGTCACCGGCAAGATCACCTCCTACCCGGCCCGCTCCTCCTACCAGATCGTCATCGAGACCATGGAGGCCGCCGGCGCCGGGGCCCTGCTGGCCCAGCTGGAGCGGCTCAAGGTCAAACTCCAGGGCGAGGGCCTGTTCGACCCGGCCCGCAAACAGCCGATCCCGACCTTCCCCGCCGTCATCGGCGTCATCACCAGCCCGACCGGGGCGGTGATCCGCGACATCCTGCACCGTATCGCCGAGCGCTGGCCCTGCCGCGTCATCGTCTGGCCTGTGGTCGTCCAGGGCGACGCCGCCTGCGGCCAGGTGTCCAACGCCATCCGCGGCTTCGACGCCATGACCCCCGGCGGCCCGATCTCCCGCCCCGATCTGCTGATCGTCGCCCGCGGCGGCGGCTCGGTCGAGGACCTGTGGTGCTTCAACGACGAGGGCCTGGCCCGCGTCGTCGCCGCCGCCCGGATCCCGATCATCTCCGCCGTCGGGCACGAGACCGACACCACCCTGATCGACTTCGTCTCCGACCGCCGCGCCCCGACCCCGACCGGCGCGGCCGAGATCGCCACCCCGGTGCTGGCCGACCTGCGCGCCGCCGTGCTCGACCTCGACCGCCGCCTGGTCCGCGCCGGCGGCCGGCTGATCGAGGAGCGCCGCACCCGGCTGCGCGCCGTCGAGCGCGGCCTGCCCGCCCGCCCCGAGGACCTGCTGGCCCTGCCCCGCCAGCGCCTCGACCACGCCGGCAGCCGCCTCGGCTCGGCCCTGCACCGCAATGTCGCCGTGCACGAACGCCAGTTCATCACCGTCGCCGGCCGCCTGTCGCGAAGCGTGCTCGACCGGGCCCTCGAGCGACGCCGCGACCGTCTCGGCGCGACCGCCGCCCGCTTCGCGCCGACGCTGCCGCGCCGCCTCGACCATGACCGCACCCGGCTGGCCGCCCTCGCCCGCGCCCTCGCCAGCCTCGATCCCAAACGGCCCAAGCCCGGCTTCGCCCGCGTCGAGAGCGAGGACGGGGCCATGATCGCCGCCGCCGCCGCCCTCCAGCCCGGCCAGGCCGTCCGCCTCGTCTTCGCCGACGGCGCCCGCGGGGCCCATGTCGACGGCGACGGCCCGCCGCCCGCCGCCCGGCCGAAGCCCGCCGCCCCCCGGCCCAGGACGCCGCCGCCCGGCCAGGGCGACCTGTTCTGAGCGGCCGCCCTTGTCCCCGCCCCGGCCTCCGCGTTAGCCTCGGCTCATGACCGAACTCGACGCCGGACCCGCCACCGTTCATTTCGCCGACGGCGAATTCGCCGTGCTCAAGGCCGGCCGCTTCGTGGCCTGCGCCGTCAGCGGCCGGGCCATCCCGCTGGAGGTCCTGCGCTACTGGTCGGTCGAGCGTCAGGAGGCCTACGCCAGCCCCGCCGAGGCCGCCCAGCGGATGGCGGCGGCGCGATGACCCCCGACCGCCGCGCGCTTCTCGTCGGAGCGGCGGCGCTGGCGGCGACCGGCCCGGCGCGGGCGCGCGCCTCCGACGGCCTCGAACTGACCGGCCGTTTCGTCCAGGGCGGCCACGCCCTCGGCCGCACCTGGCCCCGCGCCCTGGTCTTCGTCGACGGCGAGGCCCTGGCCGCCGCCTCCGCCAGCGGCCATTTCATCGTCGGCTTCGACCGCGACGCCCCGTCCAGCGTCGAGATCGAGGCCCGCGCCGACGGCCGCTCGGCCCGCCGCGCGCTCGACATCGCGCCGGGCGACTTCCCCGTCACCCGCGTCGACGGCCTGCCGCCCGCGACGGTGACGCCGACCGACCCCGCCCTGCTCGAACGCATCGCCCGCGAGGTCGCGCTCAAGACCGAGGGCTTCGCCAGCCGCATCGACGCCGACCATTTCAGGGACGGCTTCGACTGGCCCGTGACCGGTTTCCGGGTCAGCAGCCGCTGGGGCGCCCAGCGCGTCCTCAACGGCACGCCGGCCCGACCCCACTACGGCATCGACCTCGCCGTCCCGGCCGGGACGGTGATCCGCGCCCCCGCCGCGGGCCGGGTCGCCCTGGCCGAGACCGATCTGCATTTCGAGGGCGGCCTGGTGCTGATCGACCATGGCCAGGGGCTGATCACGGCCTATCTGCACCAGTCGCGCATCGACGTCCGCGCCGGTCAGGATCTGCGCCGGGGTGATTCGGTCGGTCGGGTCGGCATGAGCGGCCGCGCCACCGGTCCGCACCTGTGCTGGCGCATGAAATGGCGCAACCGCAATCTTGATCCGTCGCTTCTGACAAGAACCTGAACGGGTGTAAGCGATTACCGGGATCGGTGATCGCTGGTCAGTCATGGACCGGTAAGGCTTGAAGGCTTACGCTTTCGCGATCTGCTCAGCCAGGCGCCCTTCCGGGCCATAATCCGCCATGACATCCCTCGCCGCCCTCCAGATCCTTCTGATCGACGACAATCCGCACATGCGGACCATCGCGTCGGCGGTGCTGAAATCCGCGGGCATCCGCAAGGTGATCGAGGCCGCCGACGGCGGCAGCGGCCTGCAGATGCTGCGCGACCACGCCATCGACCTGGCCATCGTCGACTACAACATGTTCCCGCTGGACGGCGTCGAGTTCACCCGCCTGGTCCGCAACAGCCCCGACAGCGCCAATCCCTATCTGCCGATCATCATGATGACCGGCCACTCGGGCAAGCAGCGGGTCTATGAGGCGCGCGACGCCGGCGTCACCGAATTCCTCGCCAAGCCGATCACCGCCAAGGCCGTCCTCGACCGCATCCAGTCGGTGATCTGGAAGCCCCGGCCCTTCGTCAAGACCGAGGGCTATTTCGGTCCGGACCGGCGCCGCGTCTCCCCGCCGGGCTTCCGCGGCCCCTTCCGCCGCGCCACCGACGCCAACCGCGAGCCGGCCTCCGAGGCGGCCGCCGCCCGGGTCTAGGCGCCCTCCGCCTCCAGCGCCGCATAGACCCGGTCGGGCCACCGCTTGTGGACCCAGAACCAGTCGGCCGGACTCTCGCGCACCCGGTCCTCGATGAAGGTCGTGATCGCCTGCACCCCGCGCGCGATGTCGGCCGACCGGTCGCCGGTCTTCTCCAGCTCGATCGGCTCGTAGAGGGTCACCCGGAAGCGCACCCCCGGCAGCCGCGTCACCGACATCGGCTGCAGCACCGTGCCGAAGCGCAGCGCCAGCCGGCTCGGGCCCGGGGCCGCGTTGACCGGCTGGCCGAAGAAGCGGACCTCGGGGCCCTCCGAGAATTTCTGGTCGTTCATCAGCGCCACCGACTCGCCGCGACCCATCCCGGCCAGCAGTTCGCGCGCCCCGTCCCCGCCCTTCGGCGCAAACAGGGTCACGCCGTAACGGGCCCGCGCCGCCCGGATCTGGGCGTCGACATAGGGGTTGTTGGCGGCGCGATAGGTGATCTGGCACGGCACGCCCGCCCCGACGATGGTCGCCGCCAGGGTCTCGATATTGGCGAAATGCCCGCCGACGAAGACCACCGGCCGGCCGCTCTCGCGGACGGCCTCCAGCCGCTCGCGCCCGATCACCTCGATGCGGTTCTCCGCCACCAGCCGGTCCATCAGCGCCGTCTCGGCGAAGGCCCGCCCGGTCTGCTCCCACTGCGCCAGGGCGAGGGCCTCGCGATCCTCCGCCGACATCCCCGGGAAGGCGATGCGCAGGTTCCGCATCACCGTCTTCTGGGTACCCGTTTTCGGCCCGAGGGTGCGCAGCAGCCAGCCCCCTAGTCCCGAGGCCCGCTCGACGCCCAGCAGTCGCATGAAGCCGATGAAACCCGCGAAGCCGACCGCCTCCAGCCGCCAGATCAGGTCCTGGCGCAGGCCGGTCCGTTTCGGGTCCTCACCAGGCAATGGTGATCCCGCCGTCGACCACCAGCGTCTGGCCGGTCATATAGCTGGAGGCCGGCGCGGCCAGATAGACCGCCGCCCCGGCGATCTCGTCCGGCTGGCCGATCCGCTTCAGCGGCGCCGGGTCGGTGACCTGTTTCAGCAGCTCGGGGTTCTCCCACAGATATTTGGCGAAGTCGGTCTGCACCAGGCCGGGCGCGATGCAGTTGACCCGCACGTTCGACGGCCCCCACTCGACCGCCAGATTGCGCGCCAGCTGCATGTCCGCCGCCTTGGAGACATTGTAGGCCCCGATCAGGGCGTTGCCCCTCAATCCCCCGATCGACGACACGATGATCACCGATCCGGCCTTCCGCTCCAGCATCTGCGGCGCGACCATCTGGATCAGCCAGTGGTTCGAGACCACGTTGTTCTGCAGGATCTTGCCGAACTGGTCGTCCGAAATCCCCGCCATCGGCCCCGCATAGGGGTTGGTCGCCGCGTTGCAGACCAGGATGTCGATCCGGCCGAAGGCGGCGTTGGTCTCGTCGACCAGCCGCTGCAGCTCTTCCTTCGAGGCGATGTTGGCCGGAACGGCGATGGCCCGGCCCTCGCCGTGCTTCGCATTGATGGCGCTGGCGACCTCGTCGCACGGCCCCGGCTTGCGGGACGAGATCACCACCTTCGCCCCGTGCTCGGCCAGCCGTTCGGCGATGGCCTTGCCGATGCCGCGCGAAGAGCCGGTGATGACCGCGACCTGGCCGGTCAGATCGAACAATTCCATCGTTAACCTCGAAGAGTGGGGAGAATCCGTGCACGAAGCCTAGGCGAACTGTCGTGATACCCCGATACTCGGGCGATTCCATCCGGGAAGGCGGAACAACCGTTTCCATGCGCGCCCTGACTCAAGGCTTCCTGCTCTTCGGCTACCTGTTCCTGTCCATGACGGTCGGCGCCTTCGTGTGGCGCGCGGGCCTCGGCGCCGGCGCGGGCGCGGCGGCCGGCATCGCCAGCCTCGGCCTGCTCGCCGCCATCCACACCTGGATCTCCGGCAAGGCCGAGCGCGCCACGCTGAAGAAGGAAATCGACCAGGTCCGCGACGCCCACCGCCTGCTCGCCGACGCCATGGAGTCGACCCAGGGCGCGCTCACCGAACTGGCCCAGGCCATCGAAAGCGGCGCCCTGTCCTCGACCGAACAGCTCTCGGGCGAGGTCCGCATGCTGGAATCGCTGATCCAGCAGATGAGCGAGTCGATCGACCAGCGCATCTCCCAGCCGACCCCGGACAATTCCTACGAGGCCCGTCACCGCGAGCAGTCCAACGTCCTGCTTCAGACCATCCACCAGGCCCTGGCCGAGAACCGCGTCGACCTCTACCTGCAGCCGATCGTCTCCCTGCCCCAGCGCCGCACCATCTTCTACGAGAGCTTCACCCGCCTGCGCGCCGCCGACGACCGCGTCATGATGCCGGCCGAATACCTGTCGGTCGCCGAGGGCGAGGGCCTGGTCCCGGCCATCGACAACCTGCTGCTGTTCCGCTGCGCCCAGATCGTCCGCCGTCTCGCGCGTCAGGACCGCAAGGTCGGGGTGTTCTGCAACGTCGCCCTGTCCTCGCTGGGCGACGAGACCTTCTTCCCCCAGTTCCTCGACTTCCTCAGCGAGAACCGCGACCTCAACCAGGCCCTGATCTTCGAGCTCGGCCAGGCCACCTTCGACGCCCGCGGCGCCGTCGAGGCCCGCAACATGGCCAAGCTGGCCGACCTCGGCTTCCGCTTCTCGATCGACAAGGTCCAGACCCTCGACCTCGACTTCGCCGACCTCCAGCGCTCCGACGTCAAATTCATGAAGGTGTCGGCCGACCTGCTGATCGAGACCCTGCTCGATACGGACAACGCCTCGGCCCTGCCGGCCCTGCGCGACATTTCCGCCGCCGACTTCGCCGGCGTCACCCGCCGCTACGGCATCGAGCTGATCGCCGAGAAATGCGAGACCGAGCGCCAGATCGTCGACATCCTCGAGCTCGACATCTCCGTCGGCCAGGGCCACCTCTTCGGCGAGCCCCGCGCCATCAAGGAAGCCGTGCTGGCCGAGACCGACCCCCCCGCCGACTTCATCCGCTCGACGCTGAGAAGCGCGGACCACCGGCGGCGGTTCGGGTAGAGGCGGAGGTCCGCTTCCGACCCATTGCGGACTCTAGCGCCCCGGCTACTCTGGTCCGCAGGAGGTGCCCTATGCCGGTCGAGATTCCGAAAACCATTGGGTTGTCCGACGAACAAATCCGAGCCGCCGAACGAGCGCTTGGTTGCACGTTGCCGGCGAGTGTTCGGGCCTTCGTGCGAGATCACGACGGTGCTAGACTGGCAGACAACGCATTCGACCTGCCCGACAATCGGGGTGGCGTTCGCAGCTTCATCTCTCTCACCGAAGCATCAGTGTTACGCCAGCAAATAGAGGGCTTCCCGAAGAGGGGCCTGCCGATTGCCGAAGATGGCTGCGGGAACTACGTCTGGCTTGAGCCAGAGACTGGCGAGATCCTGTTCTGGGACCACGAGATCGAAGACGACAGCATCCTCATTGCCAATGATTTCGGGGCCTTCCTTGCCGCCCTCCAGCCGTTTGATCCCATGAGCGTCGTGCTTAAGCCCGGTCAGGTTCAAAGCGCCTGGATCGATTCGGATTTCCTCGCTGAGCAGAAAAAGCTGGGCAACGGCTGAAGGTCCGCATTCCCCCATAGCGGCCGTTCTGCCTTCCTTCTCCCCTTGAGGGAGAAGGTGCCCCCGGAGGGGGCGGATGAGGGGTGAAACGCTTTCGTTTCCCTGCTACACTCCGGCCATGCTCAAGCCGACCGAGCGCACACGCGCCACGGCCCGCCGCTCGCGCCGTGAGCCGACGATGGCCGAGGCCGCGATGTGGAGGCTGTTGCGGGACCGGCGACTGGGCGCGTTCAAATTCCGACGCCAGATGCCGATCGGCCCCTACGTCGCCGACTTCTGCTGTCCGGCGCTGAAGCTGATCATAGAACTGGATGGCGGCGTGCATGTCCTTCACACCGACAGAGACGCCCAGCGGGACCGCTGGCTGACGGCCAAGGCCGGGTTCACGGTGTTGCGGTTCGGGAACGAGGCTGTGCTGCGCAATCCCGCCGTGGTGTTGGACGCCATTCGCCGGCATGCTGCGCGTAAGGCCTGAACAGAGGTGTTTCACCCCTCATCCGGCCCTCCGGGCCACCTTCTCCCTCAAGGGGAGAAGGACGTCCGTTCCGGAAAAATCAGATCCGCCGCCAGATAGCCTGACAGCACGGCGATCAGCACCAGTTGCAGCACCACCGCCAGGAACGGCCAGTTCCGTTTCAACGCACGAAGCAGCGACAACTCACACTCCAGCCAGCCCGGGGGTCGCGGTCAAACCGCCCGCGCCGCGCCCGGTTCCCTCACCAGCGCCGGTCGTCGTCGCGCCAGTAGACCCGCTCGCGTCCGTAGCGGCCGTCGCGGTTGTAGCCGCCGAAGCCGTAGCCGCAGGGATCGTCCTCGGCCGACAGCTCCCGGCCGATCAGATAGCCGGCCGCCGCCCCGATGGCCGCCCCGGCCTCCCGATCCTCCGGTCCGGCCACGGCCGCGCCGATGGCGGCGCCCAGCGCGGTCCCGGCCGCCATGGCCCGGTTGCGGTTCTCGGCGTAGTCGCGCTCGCAGGCCGAGGCGTAGTTGTCGGTGCTGGCGCAGCCGGCCATCGCCAGCCCGCAGGCCCCGATGGCGCTCATGGTCAACAGGTGTCGCATCGCGTCTCTCCCTCTGCCCCGCTCCGGAGACAACACCCGGGCCCGCGGACGCGTTCCCCGGGCGGCGACCTCGCGGCTTGGCCGAGCAACTGGTTCCGTCGTCGGCGGGTTCATCACCACGACCACGGCGAAGCCACAGCGAACACGACGGGAGCCTGCCCGCTGGCCCATCGCGGGCCCTTGCCCGCAATTCTTGATCGCGTCTCCCTGGCGGGAGCCGCCGGCCCTCCGGCCCCGTCGTGTTCGTTGTGCGCCGCCGTGCCCGCCGTGATGAACCTCGGCTCCCGAAGGCCAATTGCTGCGCTGCAAATTCATCCGCAGTCATCAATCTTTCAGCAGCCAACCCGCTGTTTTCCCTGCATATCCCTCCCGCGCCAGCGTCACGAACCCGCCTGAGGGGTCCGCCGGCCTAGACTGCGCCTTCGCGTTCGCCGGTCTTTGACAATCCCATCCCCCGACCGCCGCTCCAGGCGTGTTCCTTCCGTCGGCGATGCCGACTCTGCCGACTCTGCACCCCCTCTTCCCGTGCCGACTCTGCCGACCCTGCCGACTCCGCCCCCATGATTTTTCGGGTTTCATCCCGGTAGAACCCCGGGGGGCGGCCGCCACCCTTCACCCCCTGCCCCGAAACCGCTATCAGCCGCGCATGACCCTCCCCCACGCCCTGACCGGCCTCGGCGAGATCGCCGCCGACTACGACATCCTGCTCTGCGACGTCTGGGGCGTGATCCACAACGGCCGCGAGAGCTGGCCCGACGCCTTCGCCGCACTGACCCGCTTCAACCAGCAGGGCGGCCACGTCGTCCTGATCTCCAACTCGCCGCGCCCCGCCTCCGACGTGGTGGCCCAGCTGGACCGGCTCGGCGTGCCGCGCGACAGCTGGAAGGCCTTCGTCACCTCGGGCGACGCCACCCGCGCCGAACTGGCCCGGCGCGCCCCCGGCCCCGCCTGGATCATCGGACCCGAGCGCGACTGGCCCCTGTACGAGGGCCTCGGCCTCGACATCGCCGAAGGCGCCGCCGACGCCGCCTTCATCTCCGTCACCGGCCCGGTCGACGACGAGACCGAGACCCCCGAGGACTATCGCGAACGCCTCGCCGGGGGCGTCGCCCGCGACCTCGAACTGATCTGCGCCAACCCCGACCGGGTGGTCCAGCGCGGCGACCGGCTGATCTATTGCGGCGGCTCCCTCGCCGACCTCTACGAAAGCCTCGGCGGCCGGGTGGTCATGGCCGGCAAGCCCTGGGGGCCGATCTACCAGCTGGCCCTCGCCGAGGGCGAACGGCTGCTCGGCCGGCCGGTCAACCGCGCCCGCGTGCTGTGCATCGGCGACGGCGTCGTCACCGACGTCCTCGGCGCCGACCGTCAGGCCCTCGACTGCCTGTTCATCGCCCAGGGCATCCACGGCGACGCCGCCCGCGGTCTTGACGGCCGCCTCGATCCGGTCCGCGCCGGCGACCTGCTCAGGGCCGAGACCACATACGCCCGCTACGCCATGCTCGATCTGGCGTGGTGACGGGTTCCAATTCAGGCTAAGCCGCTGACATGGAACTGGTCACGGCACATCCCTCGGGCGGCTACATCCTCGAGGAACTCCACCCCGGCATGGCGGCCGAAAAGGTCATCCCCGTCACCGAGGAGCGCATCCGCCTGTTCGCCGAGGCGTCGGACGACTTCAATCCGGTCCACCTCGACGAGGCCTTCGCCGCCAAGACCGCCTATCGCGGCCGCATCGCCCACGGCCTGCTCTCGGCCTCGTTCGGCTCGGCCGTGGTCGGCACCATCCTGCCAGGCGCCGGGGCCATCTACCTGTCCCAGACCCTCGGCTTCCATGTGCCGGTGCGCATCGGCGACGACGTCCTCGTCCGCATCAGCGTCGTCGCCGTCGACCAGGAAAGCGCCCGGGTCGAGCTCAATTGCGAGGGCTTCGTGGACGGCAAGCTGATCATGGACGGCGTCGCCAAGGTCCGGGTCCCCCGCCGCCGGCGCCCCGCGAAGGACTGACTTGGTCGAGATCGTCACCGACTGGCGCGGCCTGCCCGACGGGCTCAAGGGCGCCGCGGTCGCCATCGGCGCCTTCGACGGCGTCCATCGCGGCCACCAGGCCGTCATCGCCACGGCCCGCGAGGCCGCCCGCGCGCTCGGCGCCCCGCTCGGCGTGGTCAGCTTCGCCCCCCATCCGCGCCGCTGGTTCCAGCCCGACGCCGCCCCCTTCCGCCTGATGACCCCGGCCCAGATGGCCCGGGCCATGGTGCCTCTCGGCGTCGACCGCCTCTATCTGCTGCCCTTCGACGCCGGCATGGCCGCCATGTCTGACCAGACCTTCGCCGACGAGGTGCTCGCGGGCGGTCTCGGGATCCGCCACGCCGCCGTCGGCTTCGACTTCACCTACGGCAAGGGCCGCACCGGCTCGCCCGAGAGCCTGCGCCGCCACGGCCAGGGCCTCGGCTTCACCGTCAGCGTCGCCGACCGCGTCGACGATCCGGACGGGCTGAAACTGTCCTCCTCGGCCGTGCGCGAGGCCGTCCGCGCCGGCGACATGGCCCGCGCCGCCGCCATCCTCGGCCGGCCCTTCGCCATCGAGGGCGAGGTCGTCCACGGCGACAAGCGCGGCCGCACCATCGGCGTGCCCACCGCCAACGTCCGCCTCGGCGACTACATGCGCCCCGCCTTCGGCATCTACGCCACCCGCACCCGCCTGCCCGACGGCCGCGTAATCGACGGCGTCTCCAGCCTCGGCCTGCGCCCCATGTTCGCCCTCGACGAGCCCTTGCTCGAGGTCTGGCTGTTCGATTTCGACGAGGACCTCTACGGCCAGACCGTCGAGACCGGACTGGTCGCCTTCCTCCGCGGCGAGGCCAGCTTCGACAGCCTCGACGCCCTCAAGGTCCAGATCGACGCCGACGCCGCCGCCGCACGGGCCGCGCTGGCGCCGCGCTGAACCGCCTGCTAGACCGCTCCCACCATGACCGTCCGCGTGTTTCGCCCGATTTCGATTAGCCGCCCGGCGTAGCGCCGCAGGGGCTTTCCCCGCGCTCGCCGGGTTCACATCGACCTTCACGCGAACGATCACACACGACGAAACGAGACTTCATGGCTGACGCCTCCGACACCCCTGCTGGCCGCGACTACCGCGAGACCGTCTTCCTTCCGGAGACGCCCTTCCCCATGCGCGGCGGCCTGCCCCAGAAGGAGCCGGCGATCATCGAGCAGTGGGGCGACCTCTACGGGGCCCTGCGCAAACAGCGCCAGGCCGAGGGCGCGCCGCTCTATGTCCTCCACGACGGCCCCCCCTACGCCAACGGCGACATCCACATCGGCCACGCGCTCAACAAGACGCTGAAGGATTTCGTCGTCCGCAGCCGCTTCCTGCTCGGAAGCGACGTCGACTACGTCCCCGGCTGGGACTGCCACGGCTTGCCGATCGAGTGGAAGATCGAGGAACGCTACCGCGCCCAGGGCAAGCGCAAGGACGAGGTCTCCAAGGCCGAGTTCCGCCAGGCCTGCCGCGAGTACGCCGCCGGCTGGATCGACGTGCAGCGCGACCAGTTCAAACGCCTCGGTATCCTCGGCGACTGGGACAACCGCTACGCCACGATGGACTTCACCACCGAGGCCGCCATCGTCGCCGAATTCCACAAGTTCAAGAACTCGGGCCAGCTCTACCGCGGCTCCAAGCCGGTCATGTGGTCGCCGGTCGAACGCACCGCCCTCGCCGACGCCGAGATCGAATATCACGACCACGTCAGCCCGACGGTCTGGGTCAAATTCCCGGTGACCGGCGCGACCGACGACCATCCCGACGACCTGCTGGCCTTCCGCCACGCCAATCCGTCGGTGGTGATCTGGACCACCACGCCCTGGACCATCCCGGCCAACCGCGCCATCAGCTACGGCCCCGAGATCGCCTACGGCCTCTATGAGGTCACGGCCATGGAGACCGGTCTGGAGTACGAGCCCTGGGCCAAACCGGGCGACCGATTGATCCTCGCCGACAAACTGGCCGAAGAGGTCTTCAAGGCCGCGAAGATCGCCGCCTGGACCCGCGTCGACGACCTGAACCCCTCGGGCCTGGAATGCGCCCACCCGCTGGCGGCGCTGTCGTCGGGGTACGGCTTCTCGGTGCCCCTGCTGGCCGGCGACCACGTCACCGACGACGCCGGCACGGGCTTCGTCCACACCGCGCCCGGCCACGGCGCCGAAGACTTCGAGGTCTGGAAGGCCCACGGCCATCACGAGGTCCCCGACACCGTCGACCCCGACGGCGCCTACTACCCCTCCGTCCCCCTCTTCGCCGGCCTCAAGGTCATCGAGACCGAGGGCAAGAAGACCGGCAAATTCGGCCCCGCCAACGGCGCGGTGATGGAGAAGCTGATCGAGGCCGGCAATCTGCTCGCCCGCGGCCGGCTGGAGCATTCCTATCCGCACAGCTGGCGCTCGAAGGCCCCGGTCATCTTCCGCAACACGCCGCAGTGGTTCATCCGCATGGACAAGCCGCTGGACGACGACGGCACGCTGCGCGAACGCGCCCTGTCGGCCATCGACGCCACGGCCTTCCACCCCGCCGCCGGCAAGAACCGCATCCGCACCATGGTGGAGAGCCGGCCGGACTGGCTGATCAGTCGCCAGCGCGCCTGGGGCACGCCGCTGGCCATGTTTGTCGACAAGGAAACCGGCCAGCCGCTGCACGACCCCGAGGTCGACGCGCGCATCCTCGCGGCCATCGCCGAAGGCGGCGCCGACGCCTGGTTCGACCGTCCCGACGCCGACTTCCTCGGCGCCCACGACCCACAGCGCTACGAGAAAATCCAGGACATCCTCGATGTCTGGTTCGACAGCGGCTGCACCCACGCCTTCACCCTCGAGCCGCGCGATCCCGCCCACGGCTACACCGGCGACCGCCCGTCTCACTGGCCGGCCGACCTCTATCTCGAAGGCTCGGACCAGCACCGCGGCTGGTTCCAGTCCAACCTTCTCGAAGGCGCCGGCACCCGCGGCCGCGCTCCCTATGAAGCGGTCCTGACCCACGGCTTCACCCAGGACGAGAACGGGGAGAAGATGTCCAAGTCGAAGGGCAACACGACCGACCCCGCGACCATCATCAAGGAATCCGGCGCCGACATCCTGCGCCTGTGGGTCGCCCTGGTGGACTACGCCGAGGACCAGCGGATCGGGAAACAGATCCTGCAGACCACGGTCGACGCCTATCGCAAGCTGCGCAACACCGTCCGCTACCTGCTCGGCGCCCTCGCCGATTTCGACGAGGCCGAACGGCTGCCGCTGGACCAGATGCCGCCGCTGGAGCGCTTCATCCTTCACCGGCTGTGGGAGCTCGACGGCGACGTCCGCGCCGCCTACCGCGACTACCGCTTCCAGGACGTCGTCCGCCCGGTGCTGGAGTTCTGCTCCAACGACCTGTCGGCCCTCTATTTCGACATCCGCAAGGACAGCCTCTACTGCGACCGGCCCGACGCGATCCGTCGCCGCGCGGCCCGCACGGTCATGCACGAGGTCTTCATGCGCCTGACCGCCTGGCTGGCGCCGCTGACGCCTTTCACCATGGAAGAGGCCTGGACGACGCGCTTCCCGGACGCCGGCTCAAACTGCGCCCGGGTCATTCCGGAAACGCCGGACGCCTGGCGCAATCCCGCCGAGGCGGAACGCTGGGCCGGGATCGAGACCGTGCTGGAGATCGTCAACGAGGCTCTGGAGGCCGCCCGCCGCGACAAGACCATCGGCGGAGCCCTCGACGCCTGGCCCGTGGTCACCGGACCGACCGACGCCTTCGCGCCGTTCGACGGCCTCGACGCCGCCGAGGTGTTCCGCACCTCGGGCGCCGAGTTGAAGACGGGCGGCGACGCCGTGACGGTCGAGGTCCGCCTCGCCGACCATCCGAAATGCGCCCGTTCGTGGCGGCGCGTGCCGGACGTCGGCTCGGATCCGGACTATCCCGAACTCAGCGCCCGCGACGCCGACGCGGTCCGCTGGTGGGACGCGCGCCGGGCCTGAGCCGGACTCAGGACGGGTCGGAGGCCTCCTCGCGCAGGCGGACGGCCTGCTGTTCCAGTTCGTCGGCCTGTTCCGCGAGCCGCGGGGCCAGGGCCGCCAGTTCGGCGTCGGTCGGAACCCGGTCGCCGCGCTCGCGGGCCCGTTCGATCTGCCGGGCGCGATAGGCCGGATCGCGCAGACGGCGGGCTTCTTCCCGCATCTCGTCGGCGCCCCGGTCCATCTCGTCCGCGCCCTTGCTCATTTCGACCCGGGCGCGGGCCATGGCGTTACGGGCCTCCTGCCGGGCGGCGCTGGCGTGGACACGGGCTTCGGCGGCGGCGGCCCGCGCCTCGGCCGTGGCGGCCCGGGCCTGTCCCATGGCGGCGGCGTGATGGACGCGGGCCTGGGCACGGACGCGAGCGCCTTCAGCCCGGGCGGCGCGCGCCTGCTCCCTTGCTTCGGCGGCCTGACCGCGAGCTGCGGCGGCCTCCTCCAGGGCCCGTTCGAAGGCGCGGCGGGTCTCCGGATCCATTTCCTCGACCGTACGGTAGACGCGGGTCCGCCCGTCGTCGGTGATCGTGATGCGCGAGCCGTCCTGGAGCCGCGGCGGCGCGGGCGGGGCCGGCGGGGCCGGCGGCGCGGGCGGCGCAGGCATGGCGAGGAGCGAAGGCAGAGCCGGGGGCGCGGGCGGCGCGGGCGGGGCCGGGAGGGCGAACGGAGCTTGCGGCGGCGCAGGGGGCGCGGGCGGCGTCTGCCGGCTGATTTCCAGCGCCGCGATCGGCGTGGCGACGGCCACCAGGGCGCCGATGGCCAGGGCAATGGCCAGGGGACGCGAACGGGCGGTGCGGCTAGTCATGATGCGAGTGATCCTTCTGCTCAGGGATTGGGCGTCTCCCGCCATGCCGATGGCGGCGGACTGTCTGAAGTCGGCGGCGAGGCCGACGAGGGCGCGGGCGTAGGTCCGACGGTCCACCACGGCGAGCGCGGCGGCGTCGGCGGCGTCTTCGGTTCGGCTCGCCAGGGCCGCGTGCAGCACCCAGACGAGCGGGTTGAACCAGAACAGGGCGATTGCGACACGGGACAGGGCGAGGAACAGCCAGTCGCCCCGGCGGAGGTGCGCCAGTTCGTGGGCCAGCACGGCGCCGGCGGTCTCGGGCCGGGACAGACAGGTCTGGCCGACGAGGACCACGCCGGGCGGCAGGCCCCAGCTGAGCGGAGCTTCGACGGCGGTCGCGACCACCAGACGGGGCCGGCGGCCCGGAGCGAGCGTCTCCAGCGTTTCCGTCCAGGCCGGATCGCTGACGGGCGCGCCCGAGCGGGTCCAGCGCTGCAGGGCCGCGACGCCGAGGGCGAAGCGCCCGAACACGACGAGCGCCCCGGCGATCCAGAGTCCGGCGATAACATGGGTCAGCGAGGGCGGCCGGAAGATTCCGGACAGGGTCAGGGTCTCCTCGGGCATCACTGCACCCGGCAGGGCAGGCGCGACCGCCATGATCGGCTCGACCGTGGCCGGCAGAAGCTGCACCTGAAGCGCCGGCCCAAATGCCGCCAACAACGGCAAGGCCAGGAGAATGCAGACGGCAGCTCTCAGGACATCCACCCGGTCCGCGGCGGCGCGGAAGCCTGGCAGGCCCGAGAGCAGCAATCCCGCGCCGGCGATGACGCCGGACTTGCACAACAGTTCGACGATCAGTTCCGCGCTCATGACCCGCGCTCGCGCGCTTCGTCGATGGCGCGCTCGAGGGCTTCCAGCTCCTCGGGCTTCAGCTTCTGGGTCAGGCCGAGGAGCGCCGTCGCGGCGCTGGCGGCGGAGCCGGCGAAGAAGGTATCCACGGTTCTCCGCAGCGCGCTGGCCGCGATCGCCTCCGGCCGCGGCGCTGGCCGGTACAGGACGCCCTCCGGGTCCGCCTCGCGAGCTACAAGCCCTTTCGTCTCCAACCTGGCCAACAGGGTGCGCACGGCGGAATCGCTGAGCGAGCCGCCCATCGCGGCCCGGACGGCGCTGGTCGTTCCGGTCTGGAGGCGGCACAGCGTCTCGAAGACCTCTCGTTCACGGCGCGGCAGGGATTCGATCATGACGGCTCCGGAAAGGGCGACGCTACACCCGTAGCGCCACACTTGTAGCGGATAGCGTCAGGAATGAGGCGCCCCGATGAACTCGCGGTAAGTCGCCTCGGGAGGGACCAGCCTCGAGGCCTCAGGCTCCGGAGGTTCGGCCATGCTCCAGCCGCCTCAGATCCGCTTCATCGATCGCGGCGAGCGATGCGCCCTTGCTCTCGCGCAGGACCAGGGCGGCGACCAGGCTGACCAGGGCCGAGGCCAGGATGTACCAGGCGATCGGGACCCAGGAATCGGTCGCGCGCAACAGCGCCGTTCCGATCAGCGGCGCCCAGGATCCCGCGACGATGGCCGTGACCTGGTAGCCGAGCGAGACGCCGGAGTAGCGCATCCGGGTCGGGAACATCTCTGTCATGATCGCCGGCTGGGCCGCATACATCAGGCCATGCACGGCGAGGCCGAGCATGATGGCGCCGAGGATCATCACCGTGTCGCCGGTGTCGAACATCGGAAACGCCACGAACGGCCAGACCAAGGTCAGGGCCGCGCCGGCGATATAGACCGGCCGCCGTCCGATCCGGTCCGTGAGGGCGCCCACGAACGGAATGACGATCACGTGCAGGATGTGGGCGAGGAACAGCAGCGCCAGGATGCGGGTGGTGTCGACCTCCCGGTGGTGCAGGTAGGTGATCGAGAAGGTCACGACCATGTAGTAGAGGATGTTCTCGCCGAACCTCAGCGCCATGGCGGTGAACACGCCGCGCGGATGGCGGCGGAACACCTCGGTCAGGCCATAGCCCGCTTCGGCGCGCTTCTCGGTCTCCTCACGGGCCTTTTCGAAGATCGGCGAGTCCGTGACCTGGGTCCGGATGTAATAGCCGATGGCGATGATCACGACCGACAGCCAGAAGCCGACCCGCCAGCCCCAGGCCAGGAAGGCTTCGTCCGTCAGCAGGGCCGAGAGCGCCAGCAGGACCAGGGTGGCCAGCAGATTGCCGATCGGCACGGCCGCCTGCGGGAAACTGCCCCAGAAACCGCGGCTGCGGTTGGGGCTGTGCTCGGTGACCAGCAGCACCGCCCCACCCCACTCCCCGCCCAGGGCAAAGCCCTGGATGAAGCGCAGGGTCACCAGCAGGGCCGGAGCCCAGTAGCCGATGGAGCCGAAGCTGGGCAGGCAGCCCATCAGGAAGGTCGAGGCACCGATCAGCAGCAGGCTGAACTGCAGCAACGACTTGCGACCGAGCCGGTCGCCGAAATGGCCGAAGACGATCCCGCCCAGCGGCCGGGCGAGGAAGCCCACGGCGTAGGTGGCGAAGGCGGCGATGATGCCGTCCAGCTCATTGCCCGTGTCGGGGAAGAACAGCTGGCCGAACACCAGGGTGGCGGCCGTGCCGTACAGGAAGAACTCGTACCACTCGACGACCGTGCCAGCCATCGAGGCCCCGACCACCTTGCGCAGGTACGGCAGGTCCGCGGTCTGCTCGTGCTTCATCCCGGTCTCCCCCTGAACGGTCCCCCTCCATGGATCAGGGAAGCGGGCGGCTCAAGAGGCCGGCTGTGGGAACGAAAAGGGCGACAGCGCCGACCGAACAAAAGAAAAGCCCCGACGGCGAACCGGCGGGGCTTTTGATCTTGGGTGCGGGAGTAGGATTTGAACCTACGACCTTCAGGTTATGAGCCTGACGAGCTACCGGGCTGCTCCATCCCGCGGCAAGAGCGGCGTTGTAACGGAAGAGCGGTTCGAGAGATGGGCGACGGCCCAAAATACAATCATCTATCCGACTGGTAGACCCGGCGGCGACCTACTCTCCCGCGCCTTAAGACGAAGTACCATCGGCTCTGGAGGGCTTAACGACCGAGTTCGGAATGGGATCGGGTGGGGAACCTCCGACATAGCCACCAGGTCAACCAGGCGGATAGACGATTGTGAGAAGACATTGTCGTATTCGAAAAATCGAATGAGTTTTGCTGAGAAACGATCAAGCCGATCGGATTATTAGTACCAGTAAGCTTCATGGGTCGCCCCACTTCCACACCTGGCCTATCAACGTGGTAGTCTTCCACGATCCTCAGCGAAGCCTTGTTTTGAGGTTAGTTTCCCGCTTAGATGCTTTCAGCGGTTATCTATTCCATACATAGCTACCCTGCTGCGCAGCTGGCGCCACGACAGGTCCACCAGAGGTATGTCCATCCCGGTCCTCTCGTACTAGGGACAGATCCTCTCAAGCTTCGAACACCCACGGCAGATAGGGACCAAACTGTCTCACGACGTTCTGAACCCAGCTCACGTACCACTTTAAATGGCGAACAGCCATACCCTTGGGACCTGCTCCAGCCCCAGGATGTGATGAGCCGACATCGAGGTGCCAAACTTTGCCGTCGATATGGACTCTTGGGCAAAATCAGCCTGTTATCCCTAGAGTACCTTTTATCCGTTGAGC
>JAESFZ010000154.1_pt1 | contig 117013 bp, 97 predicted proteins | sample 9269561 | NCBI WGS metagenome assembly JAESFZ01 (sample SAMN14515552, study PRJNA621657) | algae metagenome | isolation source: Tildeniella nuda ZEHNDER 1965/U140 and co-occurring heterotrophs from wet... | place: Switzerland: Stansstaad, Zurih | collected 1965-01-01 | reverse complement strand
GGCAAGCTCGACTTTTCCCAGTCTCTAGCGCAACAACCGATATGGTAAAAATACCAAAAGTCTTATTAGACTGCTGTTTCAGCCTATTGTGCTACGCTGCCTAATTGGATAAAGTCGAGCTAAGAGGTTGTTTGAAAAGTGTCTGGCGGTTAAAACCGCGACTACGTAAACAAAGTCCGCCTGCGCGGACTACCGCAGAGTAAGGGTTTTATCACCTGCGTAGGTAGGTTTTGTGCGTGTAGCCGCGACTTCAGTCGCCAATGCTACACGCATCTGGACTTTTAAAACATCCTCTAAGCACGATCGCGCTGCGTTAGCAGTCCCTGAGACGGGCTAAACAGAAGCGCCAGTAGCAGCAACCCAAAACTGATTAACACAATGCAGGGTCCCGACGGCACATTTAAATAATAGCTGGTATACATACCGCTGATACTGGCAACGACACCAATCACTGCACCCAAGCCCATCATTTGATGCAGTTCTTTAACCAGCAAATAGGCAGTTGTTCCTGGTCCAACGAGCATGGCGACAACGAGAACAACACCCACTATTTGCATACTAGCAATAATCGTGAGCGTGACAGCAGCCATTAAACCCAGGTAAAGGCGTTCTGTTGGTAACCCGATCGCCCGTGCTCCCAACGGATCAAAGGTGTAAAACAAAAGCTCCTTGTAAAAAAGCCTCACTAGCAGTAACACCGTTGCAGTAACCAGCGCTGTCTCCACCACATCCTGCCAGGTCACGCCCAAAATATCACCAAACAGGAAGCTATCCAAATCGAGCTTGTTGCGTAAGAGCGTAATCAGCAGTATGCTCAAGCCAAAAAAGCTGCTGGACACGATCGCCATCGCTGCATCGACTTTAATGCGAGTTTGAGAGCGAATCCAGGCAATGACAAAAGCACTGACGATGCCAGAAACAAAGGCACCAATCAAGATATTGATCCGCAGAAAAGAGGCGATCGCCAGTCCTGGTAGCACCGAGTGCGCCATCACGTCCCCTAAAAGCGACATCCGCTGCACAATCAGGTAAGCGCCGATAACAGGGCACAAAATCCCGATCAGAACGCCGACTGCCAGAGCATTTCGCATAAATTCAAAGCCAAGCGGCTCCAGTAGCCAGTTGAGCATGGGGAGGGGAGGGAATGAAGAGAATGGGGGGATGAGGGGCAGGGGAGGCAAAGACAGTGAGGCAATGGAGTTTTGAATTCTTCTGGCTCCTTCTGCTTCCCCTGCTCCTGACTTCTGACTGCTCACTGCTACTTCTAACAAAAGAAGTTGCTTTCTAGTGAATCATGAAAATGCGGCAGCGCGGGTGGAATGCCATAGGCAGTTTGAATATTCTTCTGGGTCATGACTTCTGCGGGTGAGCCATGTGCCACTAGCCGTTGGTTGAGCAAGAGTAGTTGATCATAGTGATCGAGAATGCCACCCCACTCATGGCAGCTTACCAGGAGAGTTTTGCTCTGTGCCTTAAGCTCATCATAAATTTGGAAAATTAACGCTTCAGTTTTTTTATCAACAGCCGCGAGTGGTTCATCTAGCAGCAGCAAATCGGCTTGTTGCGCGATCGCCCGTGCCAGAAAGACCCGCTGTTGCTGTCCCCCAGAAAGCTCTCCAATTGGGCGATCGCGCAAATCTAACAGTTCAACCCGTTTGAGGGCATCTCTAACGATGTCTCGCGATTGACGACTGTGTGAACGAAACCAACCAGCATGAGTCGTTCGCGCCATCATCACCACATGCCAAACTGTGATCGGGTAATCCCAATCGATTTGCGATCGCTGCGGCACGTAAGCAACTCGCTGACGTTGCTGTTTCAGCGGTATACCGTCGTAAAGCACCTGTCCCTCCTGAATCGGGATCAACCCTAGTAGCGCCTTAATCAGTGTGCTTTTGCCTGCTCCATTCGGACCAATCAGCCCTACCAGTGAGCCAACGGGCAGTTTGAAACCGATCGCCTCCAGTGCTTGCAAATGGCGGTAATTGACACTGAGTTGCTGAACCTGTAGCATGACGATTTAGCTGGAATGAGAATCATTTTCATCACCATACTAGAAGTATCATGCGGTGTAAACCTATGCTGAAGCAATGGAACCAAATCGGAGGGTTAACAGCGCTGTCGCTGTTGCTTGGGTTAGGCGGCTGTGTTTCTACACCAACGCCCCTATCTGTAAGCCCATCGGCATCTGCGACCACTAACGCCACAACGACAAGCAGTCCAGTGACGAAAGGCGATCGACCATTGGTTGTAGCGACTAATACTGTTATTTGTGACCTCACCCAGCAAATTGCCGCCGACACAGTGAATCTTAAGTGCCTGATTGATAGGGGTGTTGACGCTCATGAGTACAAACCAAAACCGGATGATAGCAAGGCGATCGAGCAGGCAAAGCTTATCTTTTATGGTGGCTACAACTTTGAGCCTGAGCTGATCCGGTTGATCAAGGCAAGCTCTAATACTGCCCCCAAGATTGCGATCGATGAAGTGGCTGTGCCAAAACCGCAAGAATTTGAAGAAGACGGCAAAACCGAAGCTGATCCCCATGTGTTTCACAATGCTGCAAACGGTGCTCAACTGGCGGCAGTCATCAGCAAGAACTTGACGCAACTGGAACCAAAACAAGCCGCTCTCTACGCTGCTAACAGCAAAAAACTGATCGATGAGTTAACCCAAATCAACACCTGGATTAAAGCTGAAATTGCTACCATCCCATCGGCGCAACGGAAACTAGTGACAACTCATGATGCCTTTGGCTACTATGCCAGAGCATATGGCATTCCTGTCATTGGCGCTTTACAAGGTGTTAGCACTGACGAAAAAGCCACGCCAACGCGAGTCAAGGAACTGGTAAAAGCAATTCAAACAGCGCAAGTGCCAACCATTTTTGCCGAGGTAAGCATTAATCCGAAGCTGATTGAATCGGTGGCAAAAGAAGCGCGTGTCAGGGTTGCCGATCGCACACTGTTTACGGATGGACTGGGCGAGAAAGGCAGCGAGGGTGATACTTACCAGAAGATGTTGCTTGCAAACACAGAGGTTATCGTTGAGGGCTTGGGCGGCAAATACACACCGTTTCAGGCAAAGTAATACCAATTCTATAAAATCGCCCTACAGATTCGTTCTTGCTGCTGACCGCTGACCGCTAGCCGAAGCTTGCATGTGTAGCCGCAGTTTAGTGAAATGGTACAACCGGAGGAGTATCTCACGTTTTGCCCTTATTCTTTGTGTGCCGTAACTTGCCTTTGTAGAGTAGACCTAAAGCTCTCTTCTACAAAGGCAATGCTTCAAATTGAATCGGTATAGCTCCAATGATGACTCCTAGCCCCATAAGCCGATTCGCTTCGCGCTACAATCACCAAAGAGTTGAGGCTGAGCGCCCAGTTGGTGGCTTGTACAGATATAGCTGACAGATATAGCTGACCATTGATTAGCTACTTGCACGCTGATAACCAACTACTGAAACGGTCTGCCAACGCACTAAACCTATCACCTAAAGGAGATCTATTCGTGTTTCTTGATGAACTAACCCCCGTCTGGAAAGAGCTTTCGCAACAGCCTGTTGCGTTTCTAGGTGGCTTCTTATCGGGGCTGTTTCGCCTCAACCTTTCAGAAGACCCCGTTAAAAGCTGGCTTGATCAGCAGTCAGATAGTGTTTATCCCTCGGCAATGGGTACCCACAATGGCAATAGTGGTGCACCCAAGTCAATTTCGATCGATTAAGACACTCAAGGCTCTTTGCTCACAATGATCCGTTGGAAGTGGTATAAGTTGAGCCTCACAGGTATCAGACTTTTCAGAATGAGGTGGGAGGGGTGTGCTATCACCGGATTGATGGTTCTGTACGAACCCTTTAATCCTCCACTCGCTCACTCACCGCCCATGACTATTTATGTTGGCAACTTGTCCTATCAAGCAACCCCTGACGATCTCACGGAAGTCTTCGCTGAATACGGTACAGTGAGGCGCATTTCATTACCAACCGATCGCGAAACGGGACGTATGCGCGGGTTTGCCTTTGTGGAGCTTGCTGAGGATGCTCAAGAAGATGCGGCGATCGCGGCTTTGGACGGTGCCGAATGGATGGGTCGTCAGCTTAAGGTAAATAAGGCAAAACCCCGCGAAGAGGCTCGTAGCGCTACGCGATAAGATTGAGTGCGATCGTCAACGATCAAACACTGAGTTATTCAGTGTGGTCAGAGGCGCTTGCATACACAAAGTTTTGTCACGTCTTAACCGTCAAACTTGTCCTATCTGTGGCAATCTGTAGAGACAGGGACAACTCATCCTGTCTTGCTGACAAGTTTTACGCACAGTATATGCAAACTCTGCCCAGTCCTACTGCCTCCACGGCTCCTACAGTCGTCTCTACTGACACATCGATTCAGCGTCGCAAAACGCGTTCAGTGCCCGTCGGCAGCATTACGATCGGTGGGAATCACCCCGTTGCCGTCCAGTCCATGATCAATGAAGACACCCTGGATGTTGAGGGGTCAGTCGCGGCAATTCGCCGTCTCCACGAAATCGGTTGCGAGATTGTGCGCGTGACCGTCCCCAGCATGGCGCACTCTAAGGCAATGGAGGAGATTCAGCGTCGTCTGCTTGCAACGTATCAACCTGTGCCACTGGTTGCGGACGTGCACCACAATGGGCTGAAGATTGCGTTAGAAGCTGCCAAGCACGTTGATAATGTGCGGATTAATCCCGGTTTGTATGTGTTTGAGAAGCCGAAGAGCGATCGTACTGAGTATACCCAAACCGAATTTGACGACATTGGCGAGAAGATCCGCGAAACGCTAAAACCTCTCGTCATCTCACTCCGCGACCAGAACAAATCCATGCGGATTGGAGTAAATCATGGCTCTCTAGCAGAACGGATGATGTTTACCTACGGCGACACGCCCGAAGGTATGGTCGAGTCGGCGCTGGAGTTCATCCGCATCTGCGAATCCCTTGACTATTACCATTTAGAACTCTCGCTCAAGGCATCCAGAGTACCTGTCATGCTTGCCGCTAATCGTCTCATGGTCAAGCGCATGGACGAGCTAGGTATGGCTTACCCCTTACACCTGGGCGTAACCGAAGCAGGTGACGGTGAATATGGTCGCATCAAGTCCACTGCTGGCATTGGTACGCTGCTGGCAGAAGGGATCGGCGATACCATTCGCGTGTCTCTCACCGAAGCACCCGAAAAAGAAATTCCCGTCTGCTACGGCATTCTGCAAGCGCTTGGACTCCGCCGCACGATGGTGGAGTATGTCGCCTGCCCCTCTTGTGGACGCACCCTTTTCAATCTTGAAGAAGTGCTGCATAAGGTACGTGAAGCCACCAGTCACCTGACAGGCTTGAACATTGCCGTGATGGGCTGCATCGTCAACGGTCCCGGTGAAATGGCAGACGCAGATTACGGCTATGTGGGCAAGCAAGCAGGCTGGATTTCTCTCTATCGTGGACGCGATGAGATTAAGAAGGTACCCGAAGCGCAAGGTGTTGAAGAATTAATTAATTTAATCAAGTCAGACGATCGCTGGGTTGATCCGTAGGGTATGGGGTGTGGGGTTGAGTAGCAGTGCGCTAATGTTGTACTGATAGGAGTGATCACTTGCCAACACGTGCACAAGCAGAAGCAGCCATGTTTGTCTGTCAACTGCTTTCTAATCTGTTTCAACCCATCAACGTTTTTCGGTATGACCAGAGGGCTAAGACAATCTACATTCAAGGTGGATTAAGCGACAACATCTCACTTGTGATTCGATCAGATGGAAATTGGGACTTTGTTATATGACTCAAGATCTGAATCAACTGACTAACGCTGAACTTAAGCAGTACATCTCAGAGCATCGGAACAACGATGAAGCGTTTCACGAAGCGTTGCAGGTTTTAATGAGCCGCCGTGATCCAAATGCTCCCTGGTATCCTTACCCCTACGACATGGCTGATCCTGAGCGCGAAGTTGAGGCGATTTTCAGGGAGAGAATTAGCCAGATTGAGCGGGATCAGTCAGCAGATTAACCGCGCCTTGCGTCATAGCACGATCGCTACTTCAGATCTAACAAGCCTTCTTCTTTCAGCTTAGGGTTGAAGCGAATGTCAACCTGAACGCCGCGAACTTTCAGCACCTCAAGGATAGCTGCCTCCGCTCGACGAGCCACTTGCTTAAGGACTTTCATTTGGGTGAGTTCATCGATCGCCCCCGCATAACTAGCCTGCTCCTCCGGTGTCATTTGCAGCTTGGCATCGATCGCCTGCGTCCACTTGCCTTCATCCGCACCATTTCCTGCTGGCACCGAGCCATTCTCGCTAATCCAGGCTGTTCGGATTTCCTCTAGGATCGTGCGACTAGGGCGATCGATCGTCTGCACCTTCAACCCATAACACTGCTCCGGTTGGCGCACTAAATGCTGCTTGAGGCTTAAATACACATCCCGCGAATAGCCAATGTATTGCAGCGTTTGCTGTTGATCAAAAATGGCATACACACCGACTTTGCCCTGAAATTGTTCTGGCAGTTGACCGCGATCGTCGATATAGGAAAAGAACTCTAGACTGGAGAGCGTAGGGGTTTCGGGCATATTGGAAAGGATAAAGGATGAAAGATTAATTTTTAGCCTTTAGCCTTTCGATAGATCGCACAAAGCCGACTGGGCTTGAAAATCTTCGCCTTAAACATAAAGTTGGGCGGCACGTTGATAATCACGTAATCGGCGGTATTTTGGAATTTCTCGAACTCGGCTGGCATCCCTTTCGGAGTTGCGGCACTATAAGGAACAGGTTGAAACAACAGTTCTGTAAAGATAACCGCTTGAGACTGTGCCTGTTGAGCCACCTGCTGAAGAAAGGTATCACTTTTAAGCAACTCAAACAACACCGCTTTAGCGTCTGGGTCAAGGGTGAAACTACTGTCAAAATGATCGATAATTTTGAGCATCATTGTAAAGCAAAGCCAAGGCTTAAATTTCTAAGATCGTATCGTTTAATAGGCTCTTTAAGTTGAGAAGAGCTATTAGCTAGTTATCCGCAAAACCCTCCGCAACTTCAAATCTCCCTCACGAGGGTGGCGGGCTATTGACTTCTGGGATTGCTTGTCCTAACCGAGGCTCACAGCCAGTCAGCAAGCGTTGGATGTTGGCGCGGTGGCGGAGGATCACGTAAACTCCGCCTAAAAGACCAAACAGGATGTAAGGCAAAGGCTGATGTGTGAGGAGCATGAAGCCAGAAACAGCGATCGCCCCTGCAATGGAACTCAGCGACACAATTCTTGTCACTGCCAGCATCATGGCGAACACTGCCAAAGTGCCTAGACCAACCACCCAACTGATCGCCAGCAACACTCCCAAACTTGTTGCAACCGATTTGCCTCCAGCAAAGCCAAGAAAGACTGATTTGCTGTGACCCAATAACGCTGCCATGCCAGCTAAAGTCACGATCCAAGGCAGCCAGATAGTCGCATCGATCGACGGTATCAGAGCGTGGGCATCGGCAAAGGTATAGAACGATCGGACAGCCGCGATCGCCACTGCCCCTTTCAAAATATCGACCAATAGCACCACGAGAGCTGGAACGTTACCCACTGTCCGCAATACATTCGTAGCACCCGTCGAGCCAGAGCCGTGCGCCCGAATGTCAATGCCTTTCAGGAGTCGTCCCGCCCAATACCCCGGCGGAACCGAGCCAAGCAGGTATGCCCCAATGAGCAGCAGTCCATTCAAGGCAAGCCAGAGTGTCATTGCTTGGTTTCCTTAATCCGTAATGGCAGAGCTAGTCATTCGCGGCGATCGCACTAAAAACTAATCCCTAACAACTTTAATACGAATAGGTTGCCGCTTGAGGGTTTGGTGCGAACGCCAGCCAGAGCGAAAATTGCAGTAGCGACAGACTAATATCCTCTTCTGTTTCATCAATAATGATGAGCGGCATTAGCCCGTCTTTCATCAAGCGATCGGCTTTTTGCGCCAGTGGCATGGGGTCTTCAAACAAACCAACGCCGCGCTCTGGACCAAACTCACTGCGGGTGATACCGAGACAGTCTTGCAAACCACGCCGCCATTCACCTAACCGTTCAGGAGATTGAGCAAGGACAAGAGCACGCAAGCGATCGCCATACAGCGTATGCAAAATCGAGATCGTCGCCGAGGCAATCAGAATATTTTGCAAGCGGCTGCCCATCGTTCGCACAGCGCCCCGTCCACCCTGAGTAAAAAACCAGTTTGAGACGCGTTCAGCATGAATCGGCTCAAACGTCCGGCGCAACTGCCACGCAGAACCGTAATAGTCTGGTCGATTGCGGTATTGATCCAGCAGATTGCGAATTTTTTTCGTCTGCTCTTGAAAACTCTGTTCAGCAAACTGCGGCGTTGTCGCCGACTGGGATGTTCGGTCTTCTTTCGGAGTCGTTCGATCGATACTTTGCGCCATTGCTTTTCCAGGCTGCGGTAGATCCAGTTGTTCCGCAGCTAGTGCTAAGTCCTGTAAACTACCAACCAGGTAGTCCTTAAAGCTCTGCACACGGATCGCTAAATCCTGTGAAACGCCTGAAAATGTCGTTCGCATCTCACTACGAATCCGTTCTTGACGACGCTCTAGCTGCTCGACACTAATTTGCAGTGATTGCTTTCGTTGTTCTAGCTCTTTCAGTCCTTCCTGCACAAGCCGCCCCATCGCTGCTTGTGCGGCTGCCGTTTCTTCCTGTAGACGCGCCTGTGATGCTTGCAAAGCAGCAATCTCTCGTCTTAGCGTTTGTTCTCGACGCTGGAGATCTGCGACCCGTTGACCAACTTCGGTGACAGTAGCTGACGTGCCAGTGACGATCGATGGCAATGCCTGCTCAGTTTCAACCCGTTCCAGCAGCGGTATTCTTTCTTCTTCTATCAGTGCCTGTGCCGATGCCTCCTGTATTCCTAAAGGCTCCGTAGCAGTAAGATCAGTCACTGCTTCCCGTTCAGGTTCATCAGCAGTGGATTCGGACTGGCGTGTGTCTGCTGCCGCAGCGATCGGTAATTCGTCTGAGTTCATAGTCAATGCAAATTCAAGTTGTTGGTCGTTATAGCTAGAACGCGCTGGAGCCTAACATCTACCAACTCACAACTGGCGCTTAGGAAATACGAGGGCAATGAGCATCCAGGCAAGTCTGTAGCGCTTTGGGATCAAAGAGGACTGGCAAAAAGTGGATGCTGTTAACTTCTTTGAAATAAAAGAGGACTGGAATAGGTAGCCAAAAAATACGCCAGTTCTGCCAGTCATGATAAGGAAAACGCCGGATTAGCGTCTGTCCGCGCTCAATATCAAGCGCTGTTTCCGTAAAGCAAAGGCGTAAGGTCGCTGCTTGAAACAGCAAAAACAAACCAAACAACGCCGTCACTAGACTGACCCAAACTTGTATGAATAGCAAGGGGGCTGCTAAGGACACTAGCGCGATCGGCAAATTGTAGCTGGGCGATAGCACAGTCGCCTGGCTTGAAGCAGTCGTTGTGGTCACAGACATTACTCCTGAGATTCAGATCTAAACAAGCCTCTGTTTCCATTCTATGCTGAGCGGCTCAATGCCGGAACCTTAACTCCTAGTTAGGCATAGCTCGGCATGAGCATCGAATGTTAGCTGTCGGAGCTATAGGGGAACTATAGTCTTCTAGCGCTCTATCAAGCGTTCTCTCAAAGTGCTATGAGCATGACAGGCTGTCAGACCAATAGCAGCGACCGTAATGACAAGGTCACTTGTAAAGCTATGATCGCCTTCCTGTGCGTTTTCTTACCGTCAGAGATCCAGTTAATAAAGCTTGAGTAAAATTACTGTTTAGTTCACCACAAACAATTGTGGTCTGTCGAAACTCAGAGTAGCCTGAATATTATGTGTGCATGACAAATACGCAAAGAGTGTTTAGTTGGCAGCTAAGCTAAGCAAAATTTTAACTTTAATGAAGTTTTTCTCTTGGCTGCATTAAGTTATGCGAACTTCAATTCCTAGCCAATCTCTTGCTAAAAATTACTGCAAAAATTCTCAATCCACGGCATTACGAATGAGTAAACAATCCACGGTTTCACAAGTTTGAGTATTCAAGTTCAGATCGTGATAAATATCACATTTTCAGCCTTATGTGCCTGCATAGTATGGCTTCTCCTCGTATCGAAGACAGCAGCCTTAACCAGATTCAGCTCAAACTCACCCTAAGCACTGCTGCATATTCACTTTTGGAAGGCTACAGTAATAGCAACCAAGCTGATACTACGCATCGAAAATGGTGGAAGCATAATCATTTCTTACCCATTTGATAATCTTGCTTGATTACCTTTCCGCAAGTTTCAGTATTCAAGCTGTTATAAAGATTTGTGCAGCAGGCTTGATACCATTGAACGAGACCTGAATACTCCTTCTTAACCTAAGGAGTGACCAGCGATCGCTCTTACTAGAGGTTTTACAAAGAGATACTGCCTTTGACTCAACCGCTCACATGGTTACCAAAAACTCATGCTCGTTCATGGCAATCTCTCTAGCAAAGACAGTCGTCGATTCGCTCCACAGCTTCAGGATGATGTGACCATACCATCTTGCCAGTGTTCGTCCTGACCACAGCGCGATCGTTGCATGTATGCAGCAGTAACTCAGTTTTCGTCGATGTCGTCCAAGTAGGAATTTACTAAATCTTAACGTTAAGGCTGGACTATGGTTAAAGACTATTTTGTTGGGCGGAAGGTTCTCATTACCGGAGGCATGGGCTTTATTGGGAGCAATTTGGCACGGCGGTTGGTTGGGCTAGGAGCAGAGGTTCAGATTGTCGATAGCCTCATTCCAGAGTATGGGGGGAATCTATTTAACGTTGCTGACATTCAAGACAAAGTTAAGGTCAACATCTCGGATGTGCGGGACGAGTACAGCATGCGTTACCTAGTCCGAGAAATGGACTACCTGTTCAACTTGGCAGGTCAGACAAGCCACTTGGACTCAATGAATGATCCATTTACTGATCTGGAAATTAACTGCCGCGCCCAGCTTTCAATTTTAGAAGCTTGTCGTAAATACAACCCAGCGATTCGCATTGTCTTCACCAGTACCCGCCAACTCTACGGTAAACCAGACTACCTGCCTGTAGATGAAAAGCATTTACTCCGTCCAGTAGACGTGAATGGTATCAACAAAATGGCAGGCGAGTGGTATCACATTCTTTACAACAATGTCTATGGCATCCGCGCTAGTGCCTTGCGCCTTACAAACACCTATGGTCCTGGTATGCGGATTAAGGATGCCCGTCAAACGTTTTTAGGAATCTGGATTCGGCTGTTAGTTGAAGGCAAACCCTTCGAGGTGTGGGGAGGGGAGCAATTGCGCGACTACACCTATGTGGATGATGTGGTTGATGCACTGCTAATGACCGCTATGAGTCGTGATGCGGAAGGCAAAATCTTTAATTTGGGTGGCGATCGGGTTGTCAGTCTACGGGATACAGCCAAAACGTTAATCGAGGCAAACGGCGGTGGGGAATTTGTCATTCGAGAGTTTCCACCCGAGCGAAAGCGAATTGATATTGGCGATTATTACAGCGATGACAGCTTGATTCGGTCGATCATCGGGTGGAAACCCCAAGTTTTTCTGCAGGATGGTTTGGCAAAAACATTGCGGTTTTATCGAGAAAATCTGGAGCACTATTTATGACCAAGGATGTTATGACCAAAGATGAGCAAACGATGATCTTGCAAACCAATCCAAAGGCAAGCTATCTAGCGAACAAGGCTGAAATCGATGCTGCTATTCAGCGTGTGCTAGACAGTGGTTTCTATATTCTTGGGCAGGAAGTTGAAGCCTTTGAGCAGGAGTTTGCGGCTTACATCGGTATCAATCATGCCATTGGAGTGGCTAATGGAACAGATGCGCTAGAGGTGGGACTGCGAGCCTGCGGAGTTGGTTCTGGTGATGTTGTGATTACGGTGTCTCATACGGCAGTGGCAACTGTGGCAGCGATCGAGCTAGTGGGTGCTACACCGCTCATGGTTGATATTGACCCGATCAGTTTCACAATGGATGTACGTTGCCTGGAAGCAGCAATCGCCTCCGTGCAAAGCAACCCAGCGATGGGACAACTGAAAGCCATCATTCCTGTGCATATCTATGGGCACCCAGCTAATATGCCAGCTATTATGGCGCTTGCCGATCGCCACGGACTCTATGTGATTGAGGATTGCGCTCAAGCACACGGGGCAATGCTAAACGATCGCAAAGTCGGCACGTGGGGGCATCTGGCAGCCTTTAGCCTCTATCCCACTAAAAACCTGGGCGCGTTAGGCGATGCTGGCATTGTGGTTACCAATGATGCCAAACTGGCTGAGGAGATGGCTGTGCAGCGGCAGTATGGCTGGCGGCAGCGGTACATCAGCGATGTGGCTGGTATGAACTCCCGGTTAGATCCTATACAGGCTGCTATTTTGCGGGTCAAACTACGTCGTCTCGATTGGGAAAACTCCCAACGCCAGTGGGTTGCGGCTGAGTACACCCGTCAGCTTTCAGGTCTGCCGCTACAGTTGCCTCAATTGCAAGGCGATGTCGCTCATGTTTATCACCAGTATGTTTTGCGGGTGAGCGATCGTGACAGTCTCCAGCAGTGCTTGCGCGAACATCAAATCGGCACTGGCATCCATTATCCAGTACCCGTTCACCAGCAACCAGCCTACCAATCACGGCTTTCTAATGATTACCGTAGGCTACCGACTACAGAGCAATGCAGCCAAGAGATTCTCAGCCTGCCCATGCATCCCTACTTGACGATTGAAGAGGTGCAACGAGTGGTTGAAAGGGTGACGGACTGGTGTCAAAAACCGAGCCAGACAACCATTGTGTCTAGCTCCAGGGTAAGTGCCAGAGTTTAATAATGTTCGTCATCAAATCCAGTTTTGTGAAACGCTTGGAAACAAGGAAAGTAAGTGAATGAAAGTGATTGTTGCTGCCGAAAATGCATCCATGAAAATGAGTGGAGAAGCGGCTCTGGCTCTCTACTACTTCGATCGTCTGCATGAGCGTCGTGTCGATGCTTGGCTGGTCTGCCATGAGCGCGTTCGTGAGGAGTTGCGCGAGCGTTACCCGGATGACAACGTGTTTCAAAGAATTCACTTTGTGAAGGATACTTGGCTGCAAGCGCTGATTCATGCCTCTGGCGGTTTGGTACCGTTCCAAATCCAGGATCGAATTTTAGGGCAAGTGATTCATCTGCTAACACAGTCTAAGGTGCGACCGGTTGTTAAGCGGTTGGTGAAAGAATTTAACATTCAACTCGTCTTTGAACCTGCGCCGATTTCGCCCAAAACACCCAGCTACATGTATGGTGTTGGCGTACCCGTTGTCATTGGTCCGATGTGTGGCGGCATGGAATTCCCGCCAGCATTTCAGCACCTAGAGTCATCATTCAATCGGCTCTCAAACCAAGTTGGACGTGCCATATCCGATCTTCTGAACCGCTTGATCCCTGGCAAACTCCGGGCAGATATTCTACTGGTCGCTAATGACCGTACAGCCAAAGCGTTGCCGTGGGGGTACCAGGGAAAAGTCTATGAAGTGGTTGAAAGTGGAGTAGATTTATCGATCTGGAAGCCGACAGAGCGCCAAGCATCGAAACCTGGCGAACCGACCCGCTTTATCTACATGGCACGGTTTGTCGATCAAAAAGGGATTCCTTACCTGATAGAAGCGTTCAAGCAGGTGGCAGAAACTACCAACTCTGTACTGGAACTGATTGGTAGTGGCGAACTGTTAGAAGCAACAAAAGCTCAGGTGGCAGCGTTGAAAATTGAGGATCGGGTCAACTTTCACGGTTGGATGGCGCTTGATGCAGCTGCAAAACTGATTCATGAGTGCGATGTATACATGGTTCCCGCCATCCGTGACTGTGGTGGCTGTGCAATGCTGGAGGCTATGGCGATCGGAATGCCTGTGATTGCGGCTAACTGGGCAGGTCCAGGACAATACGCCGATCCAAGCTGTGGCATTTTGGTGGATTTGGAGACGAAGGAAGCGTTCGTGGATGGTCTAGCAGCGGCTATGATCCGGTTAGCAGAATCACCAGAATTGCGTGAGCAAATGGGTGAAGCTAGCAAGCAGCGAGTGAGGACTAATTACCTCGACTGGGACGCTAAAGTGGATCGAGTTGTTGAGGTGTTTGAAGAGGCGATCGCTCAATGGCAGATTGAGTCAATACCGGAAGTGACTGAAGAAGTAACACAGTCTGTTATGTTGCATTAGGTTGAGTAACCTAAGTTTGGATGGAAACCACAGATGCCGATTCAGGATCGCTAAGCAGCGAATGCTTTTGGGGCTAGTGGCAATCATCTATTCTGAACATTAAATGGGTTAGAAGATTGACTAGTCTACGATGGCGAGAAAGCTCAGTTTGAAAGGGTTTGGGTGAGTCAATTGCCTTCTCAATCAGCGCTCATTTTTTAACAACACCGTATCCACGCCGAGCCTGCTGTAAAGCAATCATAATCGTTATGCAGTAGGCTCAAGCACAACGATCGTGCTCAACAACGAATTGAATGAGCTGGAAGCAATTGCTGGTGCTAAGAACGTTCAAAGCCCTGACAGACGTGATTAACAGGGCAGAAGAGATTCTCTAAACTGGACATAAAACTGCTTGGATCACTGAATTTAGTCACCTAGCTTATGCTCAGTCCTTTCCTCATCGAACTCAGATTAATGTGAGGTTAACAGCTACTCAGCGGGTTTCATCGACCTACAGGTTCTGTGCTGGTGGCGCAGGCTACCGAAGCAGGACTAATAATTGGTTGCTCAGCCTGTCCTTGCTGTGCTGTTTTAGATTCACACAAAATGGTATCTATCCTTGAATTACCCGCGCTGTCTTGGGCTACTGCTGCCATGCCAACGTACGATCGCAGGTTGGCACTTAGCGTTTTAGCATCGTGAACAGCGTATTGAGTACCGGCACTATCCAGATGAATCGAGTAGCTATAGTTTGGACTGTTGTGGAGAGTAACGCCCAACTCGTTGACGCTCTCAGCAAACCGGGCATGTTCTAGTATGTATCTTTGCTGAGCCCGGTTGAGCGTGCCGAGGTACATCTTCGCCTCAACTTGCTTTGCTTTACTTGCCTGGTTGAGAAAAGATGGCAAGGCAAGCGCTGCCAAGATCCCACTAATTACCAACACGATCGTCACCTCAAGTAGGGTAAAGCCCTGATCGGGTTCCCGCAGAGAATGACGCAGCAGCCACGCTTCTTGACCAGTCTTCACAGAAAACAGCTCCTGTCGAATCTCTAGGTGGATGCGTTAAGTGTTTTCCATGGTTGCGATCGATCAACCCACGAAAAATCAGACTCTTTAGCTTGATTCAAATCAAGCCAGAGGCGATCGCAACCATTGATCAACCCACAAGCGTCAACCAAACCTTTCAATCCTTTTTACAGCCTTGACCGTAAAAACCAGGACGATTTTGTAAATTTAATCAGCAAAACTACGGAGACATCTCAACCTGCCTACAAATCATACTCAGTAAGCTACGGAGCGCTGAGGTTCAAGAAACGAGATGATTGAAAGGGTTTTAGGTATCCCCTAGCCTTCTAACCCGTTTGAAGTTGCTCCAGTCTGTTTTAAGTCCTGGCATTTGGCAGCAGCAGCATTGTAGGCTGCCAGGTAGTCTTTGCCGCCCAGCATCAAATCGCCGTAATACTCGTACGGTGACGCACCATAGATGGGCAAGGGGTCATCTTCGGGGTAGTCTTCCTTCGCTTCCTCGATCGCCGCTTTGAGTTGCTTTACAGTCAGCCGATGCGCCGGAAAGTAGTGGAGGGCTTCAGCCGATCGATTGAGATGAGGCAGCGTTGGGTCAATCATGCGATCGCTCAATTCAATCCAGCTATGCTCAAGGGGCTTGTAAGGCTGACCAGTCATCGCTAGAAAGCCCTGTACATAGGTTGCACCTGTAGTGTCTAGAGCAGCACGATACGCGTTGTCAAAGGGCGCTTTAGCTTTGCTCTTAAGGCGAGTAGCAAGTTCGATCGACTGCTCAACATTCAACGGTTTGTTCATAGCGATCGCTGTGAGTTCACGGTTCTAACCACTGCTCTCAACAATAGCGCCACTTTCATTTCTGTCACAAGTGTAGACAGCTTAAGCAACCATGTGATATGTTTATGGGGTGTGAGGAGTACGAATCAAAAAGCCTCTGGAGTCGAAACAAGGAAAGACGCCCAGGGGCTTTTTGCTGTCTATCAGCTTTTCTGTTTACAGGGCATTAAGAACAAGCAGGCATTGAGAGTGAGAAGACATTGAGAATAAGACCTCAATCCTTTAGGCTAGGGTGGTATATCGAATCTTTGGAGGTTCCAGATGCCTAAGCCAAAGACAAACGTGGTTAAAACAAACGTAGTTAAGGTTGATGCGGGCACACTCCTCTTAATTGTGTCTGCGCTGATTCTCTTACCACTTTTGATCACTGGTTTTCTCTCTCAATAAGCTATTGCCCCCTACAGCCGTGACTACCTATTTCCGCCCTAGCATCAACGCGATGACTGGCTATGTTCCCGGTGAACAGCCAAAGCTTGACGCAACCATCATCAAGCTGAACACAAACGAAAACCCTTATCCCCCCTCACCAGAGGCGATCGCTGCACTTCAAACGCTCTCTGGTGAGTCGTTGCGGCGCTATCCTGACCCCTACGCTAGCGAGTTTCGGCAAGCCGTGAGTGCGGCGTTGAGTGTGCCAATGGATTGGGTGATTGTGGGTAACGGTAGTGATGATGTCCTCAATGTCATTATTCGTACCTGCGCCGAAACGAACCGAAGTGTCGTGTATCCTGTGCCAACCTATGTGCTTTATCGCACATTGACTGAGATGCAGCCAGCAGCAACGATCGAGATTCCCTACGGAGAAGACTACTGTTTGCCGATCGCGGAACTGATTGCTGCCAACGGTGCAGTCACGTTCGTTGCGTCGCCAAATAGCCCTTCTGGGCATGTAGTTCCCATTGACGCGTTACGTCAACTGGCAGCAGCGTTGACAGGAGTGTTGGTCGTTGACGAGGCGTACGTCGATTTTGCAGAAGAAACTGCGCTACCTCTGGTACAAGAATTTGACAATGTGATTGTGACCCGTACGTTGTCCAAAGGATACTCGTTGGCAGGGTTACGACTTGGCTTCGGTATCGCCAACCCAACCCTCCTAAGCGGTTTGTTTAAGGTCAAAGACAGCTACAACATTGACGCGATCGCCTCCTTAGTGGGTGCCGCAGCTATGCGCGATCAGGACTATAAAAATGCTTGCGCTGCGAAAGTAAAGGTGTCGCGAGCCAAACTAGCGATCGACCTTAAACAACTAGGCTTTCGCCTGTGGGATTCGCAAGCCAACTTTCTGCTGACGCAACCACCCAAAAGTAATGCTGAGCAAATCTATCTCGCTTTAAAGGAGCGTGGCATTTTGGTGCGTTACTTTAAACAAGTTGGTTTAAGTGACAAGCTGAGAATTACGGTTGGTACCGATGAGCAAAATCAATCGCTGCTTGAGGCATTGCTACACCTAGTGTAGCGATCGCGCTTTCAAAATACTTGCCATACAGCTCAGGTGATTGTTGGGGAAAAGTACCAACGATAGAATGGGCAAAGCCTCGCGTGCCCGATCACTACCATCAATGGCGAATCTCAAGATTCAGGACGTACTGTCCAAGCTGCATTTTTGCTGTCCACAGTTCATACTCAACCCGTAGAAACGTGGGGAGTGGGTGAGTTTCTAGCTTGAGGTTACGGGTGAAGTTACGCAGTTGGAATTGCCCATTTTGCAGCCCACTTTCGTCATGTAGCCAGTAGCGGCTCAGCCCATACAGCCCTCGCCGCCAAACATGCCGATAGCTAAACCGCCCCTGTCCTTGCATCGTCAGTATCACTTGATAGGGCGAAAAGTCGAGCCACAGTAAGCGCGGCGTTGTGATGGGAGGTGCTGTTGCTACGTCTTGACTGCTCATAAACAAATCACGATCGCGTACAGGTGGTTCCGTCATTAACAGATGAAACTGCTCCTGATCTTTCTGATAGAGTGTGCCAACCGTCTCAATGCCTGACCAGACAGGCAAATCTGTTGAAGTGAGCAAGAGGCAGACAGGTCTGCGGTGATGGGTCTGCATAAAAGACGGTACGATCGCTAACGAAATGCCCATCTAGCCTAGCTGATCCCCATGCCGCTGAACGTGATTTCTCTGAATGCTGCTGAAAGCCACCACGATCTCATTATTGCGCCACCACCAACAGGATTGGCGCTCAGAGGGCGCACTCGAGTACCAGGAGATAAATCGATTTCCCATCGAGCCTTAATGTTGGGTGCTTTAGCAGACGGAGAAACGACGATCGCCGGACTGTTATTAGGTGAAGATCCCCACAGCACTGCTAACTGCTTTCGTGCAATGGGTGCAGAAATTTCAACCTTGAACACTAAACAAGTAACGGTTCGGGGTATTGGTCTGGGGCAACTGCTGGAACCAGCAGACGTGCTCAATGCAGGTAACTCCGGCACAACGCTACGGCTGATGCTGGGTTTGCTGGCATCTCATACTGGACGCTTTTTCACCGTCACAGGGGATCAATCGCTACGATCGCGCCCCATGTCGCGTGTTGTACAGCCGTTACGGCAAATGGGCGCAGAAATTTGGGGACGACAAAGCGCAACGCTTGCGCCCCTGGCAGTACAGGGCAAAACCCTACGACCATTTCACTACCACTCGCCGATCGCCTCTGCACAAGTCAAATCTTGCCTTTTACTCGCAGGTCTCATGACCGACGGCAAAACAACCGTCACTGAACCAGCCCTATCGCGGGATCACAGTGAACGGATGCTCAAAGCGTTTGGGGCTGAGCTGACGGTCGATCCGGAGACCTGTAGCGTCACCGTGACCGGACCAACCAGGCTCAAAGGGCAATCAGTAATTGTGCCTGGAGACATTAGTTCTGCCGCGTTTTGGCTCGTTGCGGGCGCGATCGTTCCTGGTGCCGATATCACGATTGAAAATGTCGGTGTGAATCCCACTCGCGTTGGTGTGCTGGAAGCCTTAACCCTCATGGGTGCAGACATCACTCAGGAAAACCAGCGCCTGGTTGCCGGAGAACCCGTTGCTGATCTCCATGTACGGTATGCAGGTAGCGGCGATCGCTCCCCACTCTACGCCTGCACCCTCGCTGGCGACCTCATTCCTCGCTTAATCGATGAAATCCCAGTCCTGGCAGTCGCTGCCACTGTTGCCAAAGGAACAACGATTATTCAAGATGCGGCAGAACTGCGCGTCAAGGAAAGCGATCGCATCGCTGTGACAGCGCACCAACTCAACCAAATGGGCGCACGCATCACAGAGCGACCCGATGGAATGGAGATTATTGGCGGCACACCGTTAAGCGGAACCGACGTAGACAGCTACACCGATCACCGCATTGCCATGAGTCTGGCGATCGCGGCACTCATCGCTACGGGTACTACAACGATTCATCGCGCCGAAGCCGTAGCCGTCTCTTATCCAGATTTCGTTGCGACCCTGCAGCAACTCTGCACAGCCAGCAAACCTGAGTAGCAGGCTGTCCCACCAGCTCACAGTGGATGCAACCGGGAGCAGAGTCGTACTAACAAGCTGCTTTCTAGGCTGGGTCTAGATCAAGTTTGAGCAAATTGGCAACTGTACACAGTTGTTCAAACAGCGAGATCGTAGCAATCAATTCCAACTGCTCTCCTTCTTCTAAACCAGTATCTTCCAGGGCTTGTTTGGTTTGATGGTGTAGTCGCTGCCAGTTGCTCTTATTGAGCGCTCCAGAAGCCGTTCGGCTGGCGATCGCTATAGCTGCAAACTTAAGCACAGCAAGCGTGGCGTGGCTGACCGCCGCCGCATCATAGTGACCCTGCACGATAGCAATCAGGGTCTGTTGTTCAACGTGTTGCTGTACTAAACGCTGTATCAGCACCATGCGGATATGGTCGCAGTGAGTCACCGTTGCAACCACTAGCCCTACCATTTCCTTGAGCACTCTAGGTAGATCGCCTTCCAGTACCAGCGCGTGAAACTGCCCCCAAAGGTGTGTTAGTAAAACTGGCTGCGATTGCAGTAGCTCAAAAACTTGCGGTACTGTGCCAGTGCCAAATTCCTGCTTAATCTGCTCCAGCGTCTGCCGATGCAGAGAGTCGGTTAAGGAAGACGTTGCCCGAAGTTGCATTGGTTGGCTCCTTTCGCCATAGACATTGATGGCAAGTAGGTAATAGAGCCGTAGGTGATCGCCGTCTCAGTGCAGGTATGCAGCCCAATCTTTTTGCCTCTGTTCGAGTCCATCGAATTTAGAGAGCAAAAATCAGCAGTGATTTGCTCAGAAGAACGAGCTGCAAGGCTAACAAATCATTAGGAGAGACGACGCACCCACGTGTGGTGCACATAATTACCAGTTTGTTGTTCATTCACTTCTTCAGTGCTGAGGAAGCAGCCAGTGCAGTGGGGGCTTAACTGTCGTAGCTTAAGAATTCGTGTGACAAGTTGTTTAAGGGGGGCAAAAGATTGAGGGGCAAATTACAGCTTTGATGCTGATGATCTCATATTGAACTGGTATTGCTCGATCATGCTTTGACAAAAATTCTTATGAAACTAGAACTCCTTAAATGTGGTGATGCTAGAACTAACTGCCAAAAACAACAGTTTGAAGTAAAAACTGCAATTGCTTGAGAGCAAAATTCAACTTTGATCAGGCGCTTTCAGCGAAGGTATTGGCGACCGGTCAATGGTTTAGACAATCAAATAGCTGTTCAACCATTACGCTCACCTGATACACAAAGGTGTAAAACCCTGTCCTTCAGTGCTTAGAAAACAAAGAGACGGTCAAGAGAAAACGAGAGTCAGCTCAAGAGACGAGTGTAAAGATAATGTACTTTTATCGTTCAGATAGACCTAGTTCCTTTGTAACTCAATCAGAATGTTGCTCGTAAAGCCACATCGTTGCTGTCATTTAAACTTCATTTTGGGGCAATGAAATGACAAGCGAAGATGAAGCTTAATCCAGTAGTCGATGAAGAGCTAACAGATTAGAGACAGACCATGAAGGTGTACGCCAATAGTACCCAAAGCATTGATTGAGGTACCGTTGCACCAATGACCTTCTAGAAATTTAATTTTTTCTTTAGAAATTAGAGGATGTTTTAAAAGTCCTTCTGTTAGTAGCAAAAAGCTAGATCCCCCTCAATCCCCCTTAAAAAGGGGGAGTTCAAGGCTATTTCCCCCCTTTTTAAGGGGGGATAGGGGGGATCGCTGAGTGTCTAACATCACAGACTATACCTTTTCAAACACCCTCTTAGTCTTGGTAGGCGTAGCGATTTTCACTTGTTTTGCGGATGCTATTTGTCCGATGATACAACCGGACAGTTGCTTGATAGGGGTGGTTGCGTGACGACAGTAACGCTTTGGTAGCCTGCTGTGGTTAGTAGTTGCGTGACGACTAGCTTGGCGCGATCGTTGGCTTTTTCAAGCACACCATCGGTACAGGCGGCTTCGACAATTTTTTTGAGGGCTTCTTGCTGTGCCAGCGCTTGCAGTTCAGGAGCGACATCTGGTCCAAGTCCAAAGCTGCCCCGGTTGTAGTCATAGACTTTAGAGCGACTGACATCAATTTTGCGATCGAGCAGTTGGGGGGGTGGCAACTGAATCTGCATACTGCTATCGGTTACTTGCACATTGGTAGGGGTGAGGCTCTGTAAATCAACGCCTGCCCTCACTTCGCCGTAAGCGATGTAAAGCAGCTTTGTGGTGCCAATCACAAAACCATTGAACGTAGCATCTTGGCTAGTGGGCACAACTGCCTGCATAGTAAAAACAGCCGTAGTTAGTTCGCTCACGCCTCGAACCTGCTGCACCACAACCGATTGGATATCTACTTTAGGTGCTGGCTGCGCTGGCTGAAAAAGATTCTGCACGATCGAGAAGGCACGATCGCCCAAACGCCAACTTCCAACCCCAACGACTAGCGCGGCGACTGCAACCCCTCCTGTCAGCATCCAGCCCATGCTGCGGAAGAAATAGCCTTTACTGTGGGATGCATTGCGATCGTCATAGCCCATAGGTCATTTCCCCGCCAATTTTTAGTTCAATTGTACTACTATTTGCAAGCCAGCTTTGCTGCTCTCAAATCTGTGTGTTGATTGTCTTTTCTCACTGTCATCATCACAGGTATTGTTTTAGTGTTGCTTGTTGCGCTCTTTCTTGTTGCGCTCTTTATAGAGAAAGCTTGCTTGATGCTAGGGCTTGCTGATCAGAGCGTTATCTCACTGAAGCCATTGTGACCCAATTCACAATGAAGCGATAGACGGTGAACCTATTCGTTGGCGTAAAGGATTGAACCTATGATGCGATTTCGTTGGCTTGTGAGATTTGCGATCGCGGCGGCGCTCATTGCCACCCTTCATCAACCATCGTCTGCCCAGACTAGAACGCGGAGTGGCGTGCTTCTACTCAATCAGGTGCGAGAGCTGTCTACGCGATCGACGACGCTTTCTGGCGGCAAATTGGCAGATCTACAAACAGACCCTAATTTTACAGAGGGTGCTTTTGATACGATCGTGAGCGACGCAGCGACAATTCTCGATAACTACACCGTTGTAAGGCGAGGTGGTTATTTCCCTGAAAATCGAGGCATTCCACGTGAGCGGCAGTTGACAGTGATTGAGGCTGTGTATCGCATCTACAGTTTGCCCAGTGGTAATGAACTCTTTCTGTACCGCACTCCCACAGAAAATACGTCTGAATACTTCATCCGCAAGAAAAGCTGACGTGGAAAGCAAGCGGCAAAAAAGGAACGTCTGTTTGTTAGAAGAGCGACTTTTTGCAATGAAACTTTTGCAATGAGACTAATCTAATACCGATGGTCATCGCTCACTGTCCAACACAAAAAGACAGATGGTTACGACTTTCTTCACGACTCACAGCGATACAGTTGGTAAGGAATACCACGTCGGTAAAAGCGATCGCGATCGACCGTGCAGCCGATCGCGCCGCTTGCATGACCCAATGACAGGGTGGGTGGATAATCGGTTCGCTTCAGACCGGGTGCGATCATCCACAGGCTCAGTGGAGCGCTCAACGGCTGTTTGAGCGCGGCTAGATTTTGCCAGACTTGAGCATAGGATGGTGCAGTTTGGAGGCGATCGCTGGTGCCTGCCGAATCCGCCTTGGCAGGGCGCACTCTTGGTATGAAGGCAAACTGATGGGACTCGTCGGCGCGATCGTCCGTATCGTGTAGTGCCAAGGCGATGCTAAGACCCAGTGCCACGTCTTGCAAATCACCGTATGCCATGCCCATTACAAGCGGCGCATCTGATTCTAAACGCACCTGGCTAGCAATCTGATCAGGCTGATACGGTTTGAGAAACACCAGGTTTGAAACGACCAGCGTACTGCTAAGCACGCCCACAAACAGTACGATCCAGGTAAGATGCCGAGCCAGGAATGGATGGGGAGCAGCGTGAAGCATCTGTATGTCGCCGCTGCCTTTTTTCCTTGTCTGACTCGGTTGTGCCAGACATGCACCCAACAACGCACAGACCGCTGGAAAGTAAAGGAAGTTGTATCGAGGTACCGAGGTAATATCTTTGCCAAGAATATAAACGATCGCCAAAAATTCCAGCACGACACACAGCACAAACATCACCAGCATCCGTGTCGGCAGGTGCGTTTCGGGGTTGCTCCAAAGCTGCCCGAAGCGGCTAGAGAGCTGCCATAGCAACCAGGCAGTAAAGACGATCATTAAAAGCACCATGACGATCGCCAGCCAAAGGGGCTGATTTTCGACCGGTAGCGCGATCGCCATGAGAATCCAACCCATGGGGAACTGATACAGCGGTGCGATCGTATCCATCCAGTCTGGCTCAAAGGGCTTCATCCAGTTGGTTTCAGGACGATTGATATGGCTCAAAAACGTTGGCAACCAGGGGATGTAGGTGAGGCAAACACCCGTAGTGGCAAGAGTAACGGCAATGAGCGCACGCGCTGGCTGTAGACGGTAGGCATTAGGATGTAGCGTCGGCAAAGACTTGAAGGTCAGAACGTTGACCAAGAGCGTGGCGACCTGAGCGCAAAATGCCAGGAGGAAAAAGTAGTGAATGTAAAACCCAAGGCTGTTGACAACCATCCAGCCCAGCCAGATGCCAGGACGAAACTGTCGTTGATATAAGTCTGTTTGCACCTGATACAATCCCGTCAGTGCCAGAATCACCAGCAGCATCGGTAAGGTGTAGTGACGGGCTTCTTGAGAGAGGTACACGGCAAAGGGCGATACTGCCATCACCATCGCGCCTGTCAAACCTGCTGCGGGTGAAAAGGCAAGGCGGTTGAGCTGATAAAGTGCGACGATCGCCACCACCCCAATCAAGGCAGGCAGTGCTCGTAGCTTCCAGAGCCACGATAGCGGCACGGCATTTACCCAACGCAGCCAATCGTGCATCCAGCAGAAAAACAGCGGTGGATGTACCGATTGACTGGCGATCGTTTGAGCAATTTGGGCACAGCTTGTTTCTGCCTTGAGGGTAAAGATCTGCTCTAATGCCGACAGCGAAAACGCCTCGTTCAATGGCACTTCATAGTAATTGCGACCCAAACTAAACAGCGCTGTAATCACTTCATCCAGCCAAATGGGTTTCAAGTCCAAATGCCAGAACCGCAGGAGCGCGCCAAGAAGTACGATCGCGGCTAGAGTCAGGTAAGGTCGAGCTTTCATGGCGTTTTACACTTACACCCAGATCATTTACTGTAGTTCACTCGTCAGCCTCTGTGGGAATAACACGCTTGTTTCCCTACGTTCTTTCAACGGGTTGAGGGTGCTATCAGACCGATCGGCTAAAGCTGCCTCAGCTAACGGTTGCGAAACTCTGGAAGTCAAATGTTTTCAACGTGTCTAAAAAAGCAAAGACGGCTGGTGTATGCAGCGCCTCAGAGAGAGCAGCCACACCAATCACGCGTTTGAGCGGATCGGGCAGCAAATGTACGCGCAAGGCTTGGGGAATGGGTTCTGCGGCAAGACGAGGGAGAATCGCCGCACCTAGCCCTTGCATCACCATGCTGACGATCGTCGAGTCTTCTTGAATATCGCTGGCAGTCTGCATGGGTGGGGCAACAGTCGTCAAATGCTGGTGCAGAATGCGTCCGCACGGCAAACAAGGAAGTAGCACCAGCGGATGAGCCGCTAAATCTTCCCAGGTCATTTGTAAACCTCTGATGCTGGTTTTAGGCGGTAAGAGGGCAACGTAGTCGTCTCGCACCAGTTCCCACGCCTCAAATTCTGCACTCGTTGGCAGGTAGGTCATGCCAATATCCGCACGTCCATCTCGCAATGTTTGCTCGATATCCAGATAATCGGGACGTTCAATAATTGTGATGCTGATGTTAGGAAAACGATCGCGAAAGCGGGCAATGACCATTGGCAGCACGTGCGTCGCCACACTGCGAAACGAGGCAATCCGCACGTGTCCACCGTTCAAGCCTTTTTGCAGGTTTGCCTCTTTTTGTATCAGCTCTAAATGCAAAAACACCTGACGCGCATGTGCAACAATTTGCTCGCCAGCAACGGTTAACACGGCACCGCGCCGCCCTCTGGCAAAGAGCGACACACCCAATTCTGCTTCCAAAGTGGCGATCGCGTGGCTGATCGCAGGTTGAGAGAGGTTTAATGCCAACGCGGCTTCACTAAAGTTGCCATAATCTGCCACTGCTACGATAGCTCGCAATTGAGAAAGCTTCATCATTTGCCGATTCATCCATCGCTCACGGACGTGTACCTCTCTTGAAGCACTCTCAGCGGATGCAAAGCGCTGGTACCAGTTTAATAGGTATCAGTTTAATGGCTGCACCCGCAGACAACCGATTGATGTCTTATCAGTCAAGATCGCCCTAAGCATACTTTTGTAGGGTGTGGTTTGCACACGGCAGTACTTATGTATAGCTCACACTCCGCATAGAGAATCTTGTTGAACCTCAAGTTCAGTCATAGAGTCTAAGAAAGAGGACTTGATTCATGACCAATCAGCATTCTGTGAGTTGATAGACAGTTTCGTGCTATTGGCTTGAGTGTCAGTCATAACGGCTAAACGGAGCGCAAATTTGTGAAAGACCTGGTCAAACGTGGGATACCAAAGTGGGCAGTGGGGCTGCTTGTTGCGGCTTTAATTTTAGGCGGTAGTTATGTTGCCTACAGTCAAGTGACAACTGCACAGCGACGTGAACTGCGGCGGCAGGTGCAAACTGCTACAGCAGAGCGCCAGAGTTTGCCAGTGAACATTTCGGCAAATGGCTCTGTGCTGCCGGAGCGATCGGCAAACGTCAGTCCTAAATCATCGGGCATTCTAAAGCAACTGCTGGTGAAAGAGGGCGATCGTGTTCGGGAGGGACAAATCCTGGCATACATGGATGCGTCTAACCTACAGGGACAGTACACACAAGCGCGGGGACAACTGGCACAGGCACAGGCAAACCTCGACAAGCTCGTCGCTGGCAATCGCTCTCAAGACATTGCCCAAGCAGCCGCACAGTTAGCCAACGATAAGGCGGCTCTAGCATCAGCAGAATCGACGTTTCAGCAAAATCAGCAGTTGTCTAACGATGGGGCGCTTGCTCAGCGAGACCTCATTACCTCTCGTGCAACCCGCGATCAGGCAGCGGCTCAAGTACGGAAGTCACAGCAGGCTTTGGATCTTCAGAAAGTCGGTAGCCGTCCAGAAGACATTGCGACCGCACGCGCTCAGGTTGTGACCGCCCAAGGCGCACTACAAACCATTCAGGCAGATATTGACGATACGGTGATTCGGGCACCCTTCAGTGGTCTTGTGACGAAAAAATTTGCTGATCCGGGTGCCTTTGTCACTCCCTCAACTGCAGGCAGCTCGGCTTCTTCAGCATCCGCGTCTATTCTGGCATTGGCTTCTACCAATCAAATTGATGCGTATGTGGCTGAGGCTAATATTGCCCAGATCAAAATCGGTCAGTCGGTCAAAATTCAGGCAGATGCGTTCCCTGGTAAAACCTTTGAAGGCAAAGTGGTGCAGGTGGCGGCACAGTCAACCGTTACGCAGAACGTTACTAGCTTTGAAGTCAAAACGTCTGTCTCTGATCCTCAGAATCTGCTGCGTTCTGGCATGAGTACCAGTGTGAGCTTTAATGTGGGCACTTTGAGCAATGTGCTGGTGGTTCCCACAGTGGCGATCGTTCGACAGGATGGGGTCAGTGGCGTACAGGTAGTGGGTGCCCGAAACGGTAATCAGGGCAGTGGACAAAGCAGTGGGCAGGGTCAGCGGCGACCCGAATTTCGACCCATTACAACGGGGGTGTCTACAGATGATGGCAAAACTGTAGTGCTTTCTGGGCTGGCTGAGGGCGATCGCGTGCTAACGAGCTTCCCGCAGGGCGATCGTCCTCAATCACGCACGCCTTCCTTCCTACCCAGTATGGGTGGTGGTCGCGGCGGTGGCGGTGGTGGTGGCAGCAGCGGTGGTGCTCCTGGTGGCACAGGTGGAGGCGCACGTCAGCGTTAGGAGGATTTTCATGACACAGTTTACTCGCATTCATCCCACTAGCGTTTCGCTGCTAGAAGTGCTCACCATGTCTCTGGAGGCGCTTTGGAGTAACCGACTTCGCACGGGTCTGACGATGCTAGGTGTGGTGATCGGTATTGCGTCGGTGATCACCGTTACCTCAGTGGGTCAGGGCGTACAAAAGGCAACCGAACAGCAAATTCAAGCGCTGGGCACCAACGTTATTTTGGTTTTGACAGGGGTCGCACGCTCAGGAAGCGGGATCAGTCAGGGTACAGGTACAGCTTCGACTGTCACATGGGAAGATGCTCAGGCGATCGCCAAGCAAGCGCCAGCCGCTCAGGGTGTCACAGCCTATTTACAGCGCGGCGTGCAGGTGGTCTATGAAGGAGAAAACAATTCAACAACGCTGCTGGGTACCGATTTGAGCTATCCCGATGTGAAGAACGTTCATCCAAAAGAGGGACAGTTTTTTAGTCAGGAGGATCTGAACAGTGCCAGACCCGTCGCTATTTTGGGCAGTACGGTGCGGAACTCACTCTTTGGCACTAATGGTAGGGCGATCGGTGCTCAAATCCGCGTTCAAACCGAACTATACAACGTCATTGGCGTGATGGAAACGAAGGGATCAATCGGTGGTCAAGACCAGGACGATCGCATTTACGTCCCTCTCACGAATATGTCTGCCCGCATCGTCGGGAACAACTCACTCAATGGCACTGCAATCAGTGGCTTTTGGGTAAAGGCAAAAGACTCGGCAGCGTTAGATGCAGCGCAGTTTCAGGTGACGAATTTGCTACGCATTCGGCACAACATTTATCCGCCCCAGCAAGACGATTTTCGCATCACTAACCAGGCGGATATTATCAATGCCTTCAGCACCGTTACAGGGCTGCTTACCATGATGGTCAGCGCGATCGCAGGCATTTCGCTCGTCGTTGGTGGTATTGGGATTGCCAACATCATGCTGGTTTCTGTAGTGGAACGCACCCGCGAAATCGGCGTTCGCAAAGCCGTTGGAGCAACAAACAGTGCGGTCTTGAGCCAGTTTTTGACGGAGGCTGTCATGGTTTCGATCGCAGGCGGCGCGATCGGCATTGCTTTAGGCGTTGGCATTGCCTTTGGTGCCGCGACACTCTTCAAATTTCCCTTCGTCATCTCCGTCTGGTCGATCGGCGCTGGCTTTGGGCTATCGTTTGTCATTGGACTTATCGCAGGCGTAATTCCCGCTCGAAATGCCGCACAGCTTGATCCGATCGCAGCATTGCGAAGCGAATAAGAATTTGTTAAACATCCTACTGAAGCTAATGATTATCTTAGAGTTGAACCATTGAGGGGATTAAAGATGAGAATAGGTTTTTGGGGCAGCGGTAATATGGCACGCGTGCTCGGAGGGGCTTGGTCAGTAGCAGGGCATCAAATAACCTTTGGTTCACGTGATGCTGAGAAGTCTCGTAGTGTAGCCGAGGAAATCGGATTTAGTGCCATTGGTGGAACGAATGATGCAGTTGCCGAGACTTGTGAAGTCATTGTCAGCACTATACGTGCCGTGCCTTCCAGTTTTATAACATCAACCTCAGCGTTAGCAGGTAAAGTGATCATCGACTTAAATAATCGAGATCTCCCTCGTGACTATAAGCCTGAAGAATTCCTTCATTCTTTAGCAGGAGCAACTCAGAAAGATGTTCCTTCCGCAAGGATCGTGAAAGCCCTGAACAACCAGGCAATGGAAGTTTTTAACTGCGATGCGGCTGCGCTTAGAGAGGCAGGGGTACAAGCTTTTATCGCTGGTGATGATAATGAAGCGAAGCAAACGGTTATTGAACTGCTGAACGATATTGGGCTTAAGCCCGTTGATTTTGGTCCGTTGTCTAACGCGTGGTTATTAGAGCTACAAGCAGACATTCTCAGAACTTATATGTTTGCAACTGGGAATTCTTTAGTAACGCCGGGTTTTATTGAGGCTCCTCGTGCTGAACCGAGATTTGGAGAACGCCGTAAGGGCACCTATTGAAATGCTGAACAATCCAATTGGCTCAGACTGAAAAGAGAGCTTGGTAAAGAGGTAGAAGTCTATGATAATTGCTTAACTGCAATTTTAGGCTGCGATTCAGCGTTCAACGTTAGTGCACAGCTCAAAACCCCTATCTCCTCGCACTTTAAGCCTCACTTTCCCTATGGCAACGATGATTTGGATGGAAGGAATACGGAAAACTTATCGACTTGGTGAAGTTGATGTGCCGGTGTTGAAGGGCATCGATTTGACGATCGAAGAAGGTGAATATGTCGCCATCATGGGTGTGTCTGGTTCTGGCAAATCCACATTGATGAATATTATTGGCTGTCTCGATCGTCCCAGCGGTGGGCACTACGTTTTGGAAGGCAGAAACCTGACCACATTGAACAATGATGAACTGGCGTTTATTCGCAATCAGCGGATTGGGTTTGTGTTTCAGCAATTCAACCTGCTGCCGCGATCGACCGCATTGGATAATGTGATGCTGCCAATGGTGTATGCCAGCGTCTCAAAACCGCAACGCCAAAAACGGGCAAAGGAAGCACTCACTAGAGTCGGATTGGCAGAGCGTCTGTCGAACCGTCCGAATCAACTATCGGGTGGACAACAGCAGCGGGTGGCGATCGCCCGTGCCCTGGTCAACCGTCCCGCTCTGGTGCTGGCAGACGAACCAACGGGCGCACTCGACAGCACAACATCTCAAGAAGTCATGAACTTGCTCACCGATTTAAATCAACAGGGCATTACGATCGTCATCGTCACGCATGAGCCAGACATCGCGGCGCAAACCAACCGTATCATTCATGTGAAGGATGGGCTGATTGTTTCGTGAGTCTGGGGAGTAGGGAGTAGGGAGTGGGGAGTAGGGAATTGAGTTTAGCGGGTTAGAGTTTTCTGAGCGGTCAGGGCTAGTTGTTTCAGCGTGTGTAGATCTGGAGAAAGGATTACATCTTGTGTGGTTGGGGCGACGATCGCCCGTTCTTGATCAAGTCCTTCCATCACTCCAGAATGTTCTGACGAAGGTTCAACATCTTTCAACCACAGCAGATACTCAATATTGCCAGCAGGACCTACCAGGGGTGACCAGGTAACACCGTGATAGTGCCAGCCTAATGCCTGCGCCGCTTCTAAAACCTGCAAAATTGCCATCGCCTGATCCTGGGGATCGCGCACTACACCATTTTTGCCGACGAGTGCGCGTCCTACTTCAAACTGAGGTTTGACCAGCAAGACAACCTCGCGGGGCGACTGGAGTAATTGCCAGAGGGCAGATACTACTTTTGTCAGCGAGATAAACGAGACATCGACTACGCCCAAGTCGGGGTAGGGGCGATCGCTCCCGTATAAATCGGCTGGTGTGAGATGGCGTAAGTTTGTTCGTTCGCGTAACGTCACGCGTGGGTCTTGTCGCAAATTCCAGGCAACCTGTCCGTAGCCAACATCAACCCCGTAGACTTGCTGTGCGCCTGCCTGCAATAAACAATCGGTAAAGCCGCCTGTCGAAATACCACCATCTAAACAAAGGCGATCGGCGACTGGAATGGCAAAATGTGCGATCGCCTTTGCCAGCTTTTCGCCACCCCTGGAGACGTAGGGCGATCGTTGCCGCACCTGAATCTTCGCCAGCAAATCAATCTCTGTTCCAGGCTTATCCACAACTTGCTGATTCACCATCACTTCCCCAGCCCGAATTAATCCCTGTGCCTTCTGCCGCGTATCGCAAAGGTCACGTTCGACAAGTAAGAGATCGAGGCGTTGTTTAGGCATTGGGGAAGAGGAGAGGAGTGAGGGGTTTAAGGGAGGCATGAGGGATGAAGGATGCATGAATCTTGCATGGCTCAATCTGCGTCCCCTGCCCCCTCTGCGTCCCCTGCCCCCTCTGCGTCCCCTGCCTCCCCTCTCAACTTCCGCTTTGCTGCTTGCCACAATTGCTCTAGTTCCTCCAGGCTGTAGTCAGAAAGGGGTCGATCGGCGACGGTTTCCATTTGCTCCAGGCGTTGAATGAAGCGTTGGTTGGTGCCTTGTAGTGCTGCACTGGGGTCTAGATCATACCAGCGGGCGAGGTTGATAACAGTGAAGAGGAGATCGCCCAGTTCGGCTTCTTGGTGAGCTTTATTGTCTTCTGCAAGCGCTTCCTTAAATTCGGCTAGTTCTTCTTGAAACTTTGCCCATACGCCGTCGATCGTCTCCCACTCAAACCCTGCTTCAGCCGCTTTGCGAGAAATTTTCATGCCTGCCATTAAAGGAGGAAGCGATCGGGCGTATCGACTCAGTTTTTTACTCAAGGATGGCGCGATGTTGGGATCTTCACCTTTCTCGATCGCCTTGATTTGCTCCCAGTTGCGATAGACATCATCTATTGTCTGTACATTCACATCCCCAAACACATGCGGATGACGGCGGATAAGCTTCTCGCTGATGCCATGAGCGATTTCTGTCAGGCTGAATTGATTGGCTTCGCTGGCGATCTGAGCCTGTAGGACAACCTGTAGAAGCAAATCGCCCAGTTCTTCACGAATTGCGTTTGCATCGCCGCTCTGAATGGCATTGATCGTCTCGTAAGCCTCTTCAATCACATAGGGAATCAAGCTTTTGGGCGTTTGGGCAAGATCCCAGGGACAGCCATCGTTGGGCGATCGCAGCCGCGCTACCACCTCAACCAAATGTTGTATCGCCTCCAGCATCGTAGGCTGCTGCTCCAATGGGTCAGAATGAGACTGCTCAGAATTAGTCATACAACACTCGACAATAATTGGCGCTTCTCTACTTTAACGATCGACGAGAATAGGAGGGAGTGGTTGGTTATGGAAGTCAATGGTCAGTCTAACTGTTGATTCTTCATCTTCTATAGCTATCGCATAAAAGCTAAGACATTGAGATTAAAGGGAGTGAAACCCCTATACCTCGTCCTAACCCATGTGACTGAGCTATACCATTACTCCCTCTTGCGCTCGAATGGTGGCAATTGTGGTTCGCGCTGAGTCTGTGGCGAGGGAGGCGAGGGGAGCGATCGCTTTGTAAGGGGAGAGGGCTTTGTCGCGTTGCCTTCCAATGGTGATAGAACAGGCGGCAAAGCAGATTGTCGTGATGCCACAGCGCTTTTGGGGGATCGCTGCTTCAACGTGCGTCGGTAGGTTGACAGTGCCCAGTCAGCAAAAGCATGGCTCATGGCACCCAGCTCAAGTCCAAGGGCGATCGCGATCGCTTCATTAGGGTATTGCTGAGGTACGCGCCCAATCCAGACAAGGCTGTCGCTGCACCACTGCTGGGTAAGGGATGACCAATCATTAGTGGTGCCAGTGATTTGAGCGATGATCGCGCCCGTCAATATTCCGACCGCACCAAACAGCCCGACCCAGATCAGCAAATAGGCTACCCGCACGATTGTTCCCGCAAGGAAACCATGCGACCAGAACGATCGATGCCGCATACTCTGTCTGTAGGGCAACCAGATCCAGCGCAGCAGTCCCCAGCGTTTGTACTGGTGTGAGTACACGTCTAAATCGGGACCAAACATTAAACCGCTGAAAAGGTAGCTGCCAGAAACGCATAAAGTCAGACTGCTGCTCTGTGTCCGTGCGAAGGTCAGCCCAGCAATCAGGGGCAAACTCCAAAGGGTAATGCTGTCGTGGGTACGACCAGAAGGCATAATGGCAGCGCGCAGTCAATTCTTTCAGCATCGTAGCAGGTACAAATGCACTGGCTAAAGATTAGCCGAGAAATTCATCGCCATCGACAGTCATCGTTACGCTTCACCCAGCCTACGGTGGACTTAACCTCCCAAATTATGGTACTGAAAGAATATTGCTTTAGCCAAGCGATCGAAATCAATATCAGGCTTTTAAGGAGTGTTAATGGTAAGTAGAATGGACGATCGCAAACTTTCAGTAAGAGTTTTGGTGGGGATGACGATCGCGATGATCGGGTTAGAGTTGCCTGTGTTTGCAGTGCCTCCATCTTCTCCCCTGTTGATGTCTCAAGTTGCCTGTAAAGTCATCAAAACGACTCCGGTTTACAAAACAGCAAATACTGGAGACTCAGAGTCACTGATGAGTTCTCTTCCAGTTGGCACTTTGGTTGGTTTGGCAGGAACTTTACCTGGTGTACCGCCAGCCCGTGTTCAAATCGATCAACCAATGAGTGGCTTTGTCGATTATGCGGCTTTAGACTGTGGCAGAACATCGCCGTCAACCCAAGCAAAATCGAGTGTGTGCCGTACAGTCAAAAATACTCCTGGCTCAGTGTCTGTTTTTCGAGCACCAAACTGGCAATCTAAACCGATCGATCGAGCCGTCTTAGCAGCCGGTCAGCGAGTTTACGTGACCCAACCTAAAGGTAGCGGATCCATCACTAGCCAGAGAGACGCAAAAGGCGGAGTGTGGGTAGAAGTTGATTTGGAAAAAACCTTTAATGGCAAGAACTTCGGCATCTTGTCAAGGGTAGGTTGGCTTTTTAACTCTTCACCAGGCGATCCAAATACGACTCTCGGCAATGGAGGTGGGTGTAGTTAGGCTGGCTTATTTGGTTCTGCGATTTTGGATTGAACCATAATTCTGGTCAAAAACTAGCCAATCAGTTCGTTTAAACGGGTCAATGACTTGCACTAGCTTTGACCCGCCACGCTCAAATTTGACTTGAGGGGCGACGATCGCTCAAAGCTGTCTTACCCTGAGAGATAGAGTGTCTCAAACGCGATGATCAATGAAACTATTCGGGTTCGCTGTAACTGTTTTATTGCTGCTGACAGCGCCTGTCCGTGCCGTTGAGTATCAGGGCAAGAACCTGGATGGCATCAAACTACCTGCCAAAGTGATTTCGTACCAAACGGGTGGTGAGTACGATGTGCAGGTGCAGTTTAAGCAAAACCTCGCTACGATCTATTTTTCGCACGGCGCACAAACCACGATTCGTCTGACACAACGAGTCATCACCGATCCAACTCGCATTGAAGGCATTGGCAAACTAGGGCAAGTGTATCTCGGCAGCTCTTTCAGCGTTGGACTCGACTTCGATCGTTCCAATAGTGATGTTGCCGCTTCGGTAGTGCCTACGACCGATTACCTCTGGAGCATTCGTCTCGACCCAGACAGCCTCGATCGAATGACTCAGACTACGCCTCAGCCATACAGCCCGTAGCTTAGAATCAAAGCATTGTCAGTCTTCCCCCGCCTTATGCTGCCAATTATCTACTCCGACGCTTTTTTGCTGCACGAGACAGGTTCCTTCCATCCCGAAAAGCCAGCACGATTGACGGCGATCAAAAATGCGCTTAAGTCAGCGCCTTGGGCAGATCAGTTGGATTGGCGATCGCCCACTCCCATCGAAACTCGTCCCGTGATGCCACACGTACAACAGGTACATACTCAACGCTACATCGAAGGAGTGCAGCGGCTGGCAAAACGTGGTGGCGGTTACATTGATGCCGATACACCCGTTTCAGCACAGACGTATGATGTCGCACTATTGGCAGTGAGTGCCTGGATGGATGGAGTCGATCGCGTCCTGGCGACCAACAATCCAGCGTTTGTCTTGGCACGTCCACCGGGTCATCATGCGGTCAGCGAAGTGGGCATGGGGTTTTGCATCTTTTCCAACGCTGCGATCGCGGCTCATTACGCGCTAGAGCAGTCGGGGGTCGATCGCGTGGCGATCCTCGATTGGGATGTGCATCATGGTAACGGCACACAGGCGATCGTCGAAAAGCATCCTCAGATTGCCTACTGTTCACTGCACGAATCGCCACAGTATCCCGGTACAGGTGCCGAGCATGAACGCGGGTTGCACAACAACGTGCTGAATGTACCGATGCCTCCTGGCAGCACAATGGCAGACTACGAACCTGCGTTTATCCAAAAAGTGATGCCGTTTTTGACCCGTTTCCAGCCTGATTTGCTCATCATCAGCGCGGGGTATGATGCCAACCATGCCGATCCATTAGCTGGCATTTCGCTCAAACCAGACGATTTTGGGGTGTTCACACGCTACTGTTTGGCGCTGACTCGTCGCCTTCTTTTTGGCTTAGAAGGTGGCTACGATTTGGAGGCGATCGGGCGATCGGTGGTTGCGACGATCGAACAGTGTTTATAGCGGTCAGCAGTTAGAAAAAAGCGGTCAGCAGTCAGTGGTCAGAGAAAAGCTGATAGCTGATAGCTGATAGCTGATAGCTGATAGCTGATAGCTGATAGCTGATAACTGATACTGATAGCCCCAATAACCACTAAAAATACCATTATGCTTAAACACCTTCTAGGAGGCGTTCACAGCCAGAAGTTTGACTCTATGCTGTCTCACGGAAAGATAAACTTTTAGACATAGACTCGGACTAATGGTTAAAACTCCTGGCAAAGACTGAACGGCAATGAATGAGCTGGATACGCGCGAATGGCTGCTGACAAATGGGTTGGGTAGTTTTGCCAGTGGTACAGTTTGCGATGCCCGCACGCGCACCTACCACGGTTGGTTAGTTGCGGCACTCGATCCACCTCGACAACGAACACTGCTGTTCTCCCATTTAGAAGCCAGTTTGGAAGTCGGCGGACTTATTTTTGCGCTGGGAACGAACGTTTGGCTTGCCAATCAGGTTGAGAAGATCGAACCGCTGGGTTATCGGCTGTTGCAGGAGTTCAGCGTCGATCCCGTCCCAACCTGGTGTTGGGGCATGGGTGAGCAGTGGCAGTTGAGCCGTCAGATCATGATGCCTTACGGGATTGCTCAAGAGGGGCGATCGACGGGAGCACCCCTGCCTGGTCAAGCGAACAATCGAGTTTTGGTGCAATACCGTTATATCGGCACTCAACTGGCAATTTTGCGGCTACGACCGATTATTGGCGATCGTGATTTTCATCATCACCAGCAAGAGTCATTGAGGCTGTCGTTTTCTCAATTGGTCGGCTCCAATCAAGTCTTTCTGCAAGCGCTACAGGCAGGTAAGACGGGCACACCCTGGGGACTCTCCTGGAGCCAGGGGCACTACCAGCCAGAGGAAACCTGGTACTGGAACTACTACTATCCTGAAGAAGCGCATCGCGGGTTGGATTATCTAGAGGATCTGTTTAGTCCTGGCTACCTAACGGTTTGGCTACAACCCGGTGAAACGGTAACGCTGGAAGCGAGGGTTGGCTTGCCTGCCTCCAGCATCGCAGAGCTTGCATCCACCACCGTTGATCAAGCAATACAAGTAGAGGAACGGCGACTAGAGCGAGAGTTTTTGCACTTGCCTCAAGCGGTCAACAGTCAACCAGCGATGTGGGAGCGATTGTTGCGGGCAAGCGATCAGTTTATGGTCAGTCAGGTGACTCAAAAGGTGCCTGCGATCGTCGCTGGTTATCATTGGTTTGACGATCGCAGCCGCGACACGTTGCTTTGTCTACCTGGCTTCACGCTCACCACCAAACGCTTCTTGCTGGCACGCAAAATGCTTGACCAACTGGGGCGATCGAGCTACCAGGGTCTCATTCCCAATGTCTTACCGAACGAGCATAGTGAGGTTGTTTACCGCAACATTGACTGTGCGCTGTGGTGGATTGAAACACTAGGGCTGTACCTCGAAGCCACTCAAGACTGGGAGTTTTTGCTTGATCAATACGAAGTCGTCAAGCAAATCTACAAGGCGTTTACGGCTGGCACTTTATACAACATTCGGATTGATGCCTCCGATGGGCTGATTACCTGGGATGATGCCAGCACGCCACTGACCTGGATGGACACGATCGTCGCTGGCGAAGCCATTACTCCCAGGCATGGCAAACCCATTGAAATCAATGCCCTCTGGTATTCGGCGCTTTGTTGGTCGAGCCAGTGGGCAACGCTGTTGGCAGAACGTCCTGACGTTGAGAACGCCGATCGCCTTTTGAATCAGGCACGGCGCTATGCCCAGCAAGCCGAGCAGGTGAATGTTTCGTTGCAAAAGTTTTGGCATGACCAACAGCTCTACCTCTACGATCGCATTGAGCCAGACGATCGTCTGGATGCAACGATTCGTCCCAATGCCGTTCTAGCACTGTCGCTTCATCATTGTGCGTTTACGGCAGAGCAAGCGCGTCAAGTACTCTACACAGCTCGCGATCGTCTGCTGACTCCATACGGACTCCGCAGCTTAGATCCCGCTGATCCCGCCTACTGGGGCATGTGTAGCGGCAACTCCGATCAGCGCGATCGCGCATACCACCAGGGCACTGTCTGGAGTTGGCTTCTAGGTCCATTTGTTCGTGCCTGGAGCCGCTTTTGCCCAGAAGAACCGCTACCGCTTGACTTACAGCCACTGCTGACGCATTTTGAGCATGAAGGCTGCTTCAGTACGATCGCCGAGATCTTTGATGGGGATGCGCCTCATACACCGCGTGGCGCGATCGCCCATGCCGCTACGATCGCTGAATTGCTCCGTCACTGGGAGGTGTTGGGCGGAGAGAAGGGGGAAAAAGTGAGGGGAGCCGGGGAAGCAGGGGGGCAGGGGAAGATCAAGGAATAGGTAATACCATTTCACTAAACTGTGGCTACACAGGCAAGCTTTGGCTGGCGGTCAGCGGTCAGCGGTCAGCGGTCAGCGGTCAGCGGTCAGCGGTCAGCAGCAAGAACGAATCTGTAGGGCGATTTTGTAGAATTGATATAAGACGGGAAGCCAGCATGACACAGAGGCACGCGAAAGTTTAGCTTCTCTGCTTCCGTCGCCTCCCTTGCCCCCTCTGCCGCCTTCTGCCTCCTGCCTTCTGCCTTCCGCCTTCTCCCTTTTCCTTCTACGGCAAAAAGAGTTGCAACAGCGTCGCGAACGCACTCAGCAGATTTGTCCCAAAGCCGTTCCCTGATTTTGGTCGGTTGGGCGGTGTTTCTAGAGCCTTAATAGACTGTTGGATGCCTTGGGCTGTTTTGGTATCGCCCTGTGCAGTGAAGAGTTTGTCTGCTTGCTTGAGGTCAGCGATCGCCCCTGCGCGATCGTTCGTCTGGAGCCTTGCCACCCCTCGTCCCAAATATGCTTGCGCAAAATCTGGTTGACGTGCCAGCACCTGGGTAAAGTTAGCAACGGCTGAGGCGTAGTCTTTCTCCTCCGTAGCGACCATTGCCCAACGGTAAAAATCCTCTGGGTTTCCAACTGTGTTGGTCAACCCGATCGTTCCTTGCAGCAAGGCGTGATCCAGGGTTGCCCCTTGAAAGGTAGCGTTCGTTACAGAGGCGTAGCGCAGATCCGTTGCAGTCAGATTTGCGCCATCCAGGTTTGCCCCTGTTAAATTAGCACCTACTAAACTGGCACCTGCTAGGATAGCGCCACGTAAATTGGCTCCCTGCAAATTTGCTCGACTGAGATTTGCCCGACTGAGATTTGCCCGTTGCAGATCGGCTCCGCGCAGATCGGCATACACTAAGCCAGCATTGCTTAACTCACAGCTAGAACATTGTCTAGTTGCCAACAGCGTTTGCACCTGCTCTAAATCGTCTGCATGTGCAGGCATTGTCATGCTCAAGCCAACTAACAAGGCTGCAAATTCTATTGACACTGTTGTAGCTGTCTGCAAACGTTTGAGGCTCATAGCGATCGCCTAAATGCTGAAAAGAGAGGCTCCACTATTTAACTCTAAGTTCGCGTTGCCAGCACAACGACTTCAATTGTTCAAGTGAAGTTTGTCCCGTTTATAGGCGATTGTCGAAACCAGGTTTCTTTGTGTAAAGCGACCGTTTGAGCCTCAAACTTACTTTCAGCAACCCGGTTTCTTTCAACCTGTGCCAGCCTATTAATGTACTTGTAAGCAGCGTTCATACCTGACGCGATGTGCGGCTTTCCTGAAAGACCTGCTGAGACCGCCCTCACCCCAGCCCTCTCCCAGCAGGAGAGGGAACCGGAAAAGTCCGAAAGCCCTTCTCTCTGGGGAGAAGGGTGGGGATGAGGGTAAATTTAGTTGCACATCGCGTTACCTGATATTAAATATTTGGTGCCGCGATCGCCCATGATCAACTGACTACTCACATCGCTACACCCGTACCTCAAGATGGTTCCCAGGCAAACTAACCCCGTAGTCGGTACTTCATTCGCACAAGCGGACGCGATCGCCACTCGACTTGCCAGTCGTAAAGAGGATTGGGTGCGGCTTAGTGTCGCCGATCGCATTGCCTATCTTGAGCGCTGCCTGCATGACGTGATGGCAGTAGCAGACGCTTGGGCAGAGGCTTGCTGTCGTGCGAAGGGAATGAATCCAGAGGCAACGCTAGCAGGGGAAGAATGGTTTGTAGGTCCGATCGCTACGATGGGATATTTGCGCTTGCTCATCAAAACCCTCAAAGCAAACGGGCAACCGCCTGTCAAACTCTGTGTTCGCCATGGGCAAACGATCGCGCAGGTCTTTCCCGATCACCTGATGGAGCGTCTGCTGTGGCTTGGGTTTAGGGGAGAAGTCTGGCTGCAACCAGGACAGCCAGCTACGCAAGGAAGGGTGTATCGGCAGCCATCCCAGCAGGGAAAAGTGGCATTAGTCTTGGGTGCAGGAAATGTGTCCGCGATCGCGCCATTGGACGCACTTTACAAGCTTTTTGCGGACGATGCAGTGGTGCTGCTCAAAATGAATCCTGTCAACGAGTATATGGGTTCCATCTTAGAAGTAGCGTTTCGATCGTTGCAGCAGGATGGCTTTTTGGATGTGGTGTACGGAGGCGCAGATCTCGGTCATCATCTGTGTCAGCACTCGTTGGTCGATACCATTCACATCACAGGGTCACATCATACCCATGATGCGATCGTCTGGGGTGATACGCCTGCGGAACAAGCACAGCGTAAAGCAGCGAATCAGCCCCGCACCACAAAACCGATTACCTCTGAGTTGGGGTGCGTGACCCCAGTGATCGTTGTGCCCGGTGCCTGGTCAACGGCAGACCTCACTTTTCAAGCACGACACATCGCTGGGATGGTGGCTCACAATGCCAGCTTTAACTGTGCTGCCGCTAAAGTGGTTGTCACAGCGAAGGGTTGGGCGCAACGAGACGCTTTTTTGGCACAGCTTCAGCAGGAATTAGCCCAAACGCCAGCTCGAAATGCTTACTATCCAGGGGCAAAAGAGCGTTACCAGGCGTTTTTGGCACGGTATCCAGAGGCGATCGCGCTAAGCTCAGTCACCATTGCTCCACAGCATTGCGAGGAGCCACAAAACACCCTGCCGTGGACATTCATCCCCAATGTGCCAGCTCGTGCAGGAGAATATATACTCACTCAAGAAGCCTTTTGTGGCGTGTTGGCAGAAGTCAGCTTGGAGGCATCGGATGCGGGAGCGTTTCTCACGCAGGCAGTGGACTTTGTGAATGAGCAGGTTTGGGGCAATTTGTCTTGCACGGTGCTGGTAGACTCACAAACGCAGCAGCAATGGAGCACGGAGGTAGAGAGTGCGATCGCGCAATTGCGCTACGGTGCGATCGGAGTCAACGTGTGGTCTGCCGTCATTTTTTCGCTGAGTGTCTTACCCTGGGGTGCGTTTCCAGGCAATCCACTCGCTAACATTGCGTCTGGTCAAGGAGTGGTTCACAACGCTTACCTGTTTGACCATCCGCAGAAAGCAGTTCTACGCGCTCCGTTTCGCATTCTGCCCCTTCCCATCTGGTTCGCCCGACACCAAAACTTGTTAGCGCTTGCTCAGCAGTTCATAGCGTTTCAAGTACAGCCATCCTGGCAGCGCTGGTTTAAAGTTGTTGTAGAAGCACTGCGTGGCTAGAAAGCATTCAGCATTCAGCTATCAGCTATCAGCTTTCAGCTATCAGCTTTCAGCTCTAAATCCTATGCTGACCGCTGACCGCTGACCGCTGACCGCTTAGTCAACAAGATGCAATTCATGAGTACTTTAGAGCAATAGCGCGTTTTAAGATAAAATTGCCTGAAATCATGTCACGACTTGAGGCTCCGGTTTCGTAGCCTGGATTGCATTCAAAGCCAAGGCGATCGCAATGAAACCCATACCTGCTGCCTCTATAGGAGTTGGCTTTTCACCGAGCTGTAACCAGGCAGCCAGACAACCAACGATGGGGTTCAGCAGCACACCCAAGCCTGCCGTGCCCGCAGAAAGGCGGTTGAGCACATAGAGCCAGAGTAACGTAGCGATCGCCGTACCCGGTATCACGTTGTAGATCAGCGCCAGGATAAATGACCCAGACCACACGATCGGCACAGAAGGAGCAAGCATCGCTGCCAACAGGAGCGGTACTGCGCCAGCTACCGTTTGCCATGCGGTAAATGACAGTAAGTCGAGCTTGACTGTCTGACGGACTCGCTTAGCAACGATCGCGCCGCCTGCCCAACACATACCTGCTAGCAATGCCAACACCTTACTAAGGATCGTTCCGTGCAGATGTTGAACGTCCAGGATTAGCAGTAGCCCGGTGATGCTGAGGGCGATCGCCACCCACTGCAAGCCATGAACGCGTTCGCGCAAAAACAACCAGGCAAACAGCAGCGTCCACAGGGGCATCGTGTAAACCAAGACCGAGGTTCTACCCGCACTACCACTCACCAATGCCAGCGTTGCAAAGCCATACACACCACCAATTTGCAAGACACCTGCCCAAAAAGTCGCTGGAATCTCTTTTGGCAGCAGCGGTTTACGCAAACACACCAGCGCTAACAGCAAACTCAATGCACCCAGCACAATACGCAGTGCCGCAAATTGAAACGGCGGTGCATATTGTACAGCAATCTTCATTTGCACCCAGTTATAGCCCCAGATCAACGCCAGCGCCAAAAGCGCCAGGAGAGCCGTCCAACGTGCAGGTTCCGGTTTTGACATAAAGTTTTTCTTGGGAGTGGTCGAGCAGTCAGCGGTCAGCGATGAGTACAGATTGGCGACTGATTGCTGACTGCCGATCGCTCTCCCAAACCATAGAGCTTAGTTTCAACAAGCTCTCAGCAGGTAACGCCCTAAGCGCGCAATGCCCTACATGAGTGCATCTTCTGCATGGGTTTGAATGGTGCAGTTTGATGTGGGATAGGCGTAGCAGGTGAGCACGTTGCCAGCGGCAATCTGATCGTCGTCCAGAAAAGACTGATCCGATTGGTCAACCGAGCCTTCTAACAATTTGCCATTGCAAGACGAACACGCGCCAGCACGGCAGGAGTAGGGGAGATCCAGCCCGTTATCTTCAGCGGCATCGAGAATGTATTGGTCGTCGGGCACGTCAATAGTGGTATCTAAGCCCTCTGTTTCATTGACGAGTCTGACTTGATAAGTTGCCATATGTAATCCTTCGATTGATCTTTAATTGAAACTGGTGAAACTGTCGATCGCCATTACGCAACAATCGCTTTTGTAGTCTGCCTTGAATGGTGTACCAGTAGCAATCAATCTACAGAAGGAGGCGTTTTGGTAAGGCGTGGGGTGCAAGTAGCTTTAAGCGTGACGCTATCTTTAACTACTCATAATACTTCTCAGCAAGAAACCTCACAGTTTTTCTTTGCTGTGGTCTAAAGGCATTAAAGTGTGCCTTGCTATCACTATTTGGCAATTGGCACGAGAAGGCTGGACAATCAGCGCGATCGTTCCAGGCAACCATTTCAAAGTCTTTGCAGCGATTCTCAAAGAACGCTTGCGTTTGCTTGCTTGAAGTTTTGTAGCGTTGCCACTATGTTGCTTGACATTGCTCAACCTTGATCGTAGGTTTCTTTATTGAGGATTAATCTCAATTAAAGTCTTGATCTTTTCTCTGGATCTTTCGTAATTGAGACAACGCTTCAGGATTGAGACAACATAGGAGCAGCGTGAATCGGCAATGAGTATTACTAGGCGAGTGTTTTTAGGCGCTGGTGTCGCCGCCACGGCAATAGCAGTTGATCAGTTTAGGCGATCGGGGCTGGGGTTTGCTCAGTCAAATCGGGTGCTAAATCTCTACTCGGCGCGTCATTACGACACAGATAATGCCCTCTACGAAAGCTTTACGCAAAAAACAGGCATCAAGGTCAATCTGGTTGAGGCAGAGGCAGATAAGCTGATTGAGCGCATTAAAAGCGAAGGAGTAAACAGTCCAGCAGATGTGCTGATTACAGTAGATGCTGGGCGCTTGTGGCGCGCACAGGAGGCAGGCATTTTGCAGCCTGTGACATCAAAGGTTTTGCAGACGACCGTACCCAAAAGCTTACAAGAGGTCGGCGGTCATTGGTTTGGTCTTTCTCGACGGGCACGGGTCATTGTTTACAACAAAGAGCGGGTGAAGCCGTCAGATTTATCAACCTATGAAGATCTAGCCAATCCCAAGTGGAAGGGTCGTCTTTTGGTGCGATCGTCGAGTAGTGTTTACAACCAATCTCTGACGGGAGCAATGCTGGCAGCCCTCAAAGCGCAGAAAACGGAAGCATGGGCAAAGGGTTTGGTTGCTAACTTCGCGCGTCCGCCAGAAGGAAATGATACGGCACAAATTAAAGCCGTAGCGACAGGCGTGGGCGATGTGACACTGGTCAACACTTACTATGTTGCCCGCCTTTCTAAGTCGAAGAAAGCAGAAGATCAGGACGTTGCTTCTAAAATCGGCGTGTTTTTCCCGAACCAGGGTAAGGGCGATCGTGGCACCCATGTCAACATCAGTGGTGGTGGCGTGGTGAAAACTGCACCCAACCGGGATGCCGCCGTGCAGTTTCTGGAGCACCTTGCCAGCCCAGCCGCCCAGTCAATTTTTGCGGGTGGCAACTACGAATATCCCATTCTAGACAAGGTTGCGATCGACCCCATTGTGAGCAGCTTTGGCACGTTCAAAGCAGATGCACTCAATGCCGCCGTCTATGGGCGCAACAACGCTGAAGCCTTGCAACTGATGGATCGAGCAGGATGGAAGTAAGGGATAAGGGGTGAGAGGTGAGGGAAGGTTTTTGAGTTTTGAGTTCTGCCTCCCCACTCCCTACTCCCCACTCCCCACTCCCCACTCCCCACTCCCCCGTCTCGATCGACTGATCCCAAAACTGAGCACAATCACGGGAATGATGCCCACCAGGACAATTGCCAGAGCCGCACCGGAGGCTTCTGCCAACCGTTCATCTGATGCCAGATTGTAAACGCGCACAGCTAACGTATCGAAGTTAAACGGGCGCACAATCAGGGTGGCAGGCAATTCCTTAATGACATCCACAAACACCAGCACAGCCGCCGCTAAGAGTCCACGCGTCATGAGCGGCACATGGATTCGTGCCAGTATACTAGTTGCGTTATGTCCCAGACTACGAGCGGCATCGTCCAGACTGGGCTTAATGTTGGTTAGGCTGGCATCAATTGTGCTGAACGAGAGCGCTAGGAACCGGACGAGATAGGCGAAGACGAGGGCAGCGATCGTGCCACTCAGCAGCAAACCGGTCGAAATACCGAAGGTCGATCGCATCCAGGCATCGATCGCATTGTCTAGCGTACCGATGGGAACCAGAATGCCGACGGCAATGACCGCTCCAGGCACGGCGTAGCCCATTGATGCCATTTGGGTTGCCAGTCGCATTCCCAGCGTCGGGCGCAACCGCAACCCATACGCCATGATGACGGCAAAGATAACGGCAATTCCTGCGGTCAAGGCTGCCAGCGTGAGGCTATTAGTGGCAAACGTCCAAAAGCGGCTATCAACCGTTTGTTCTGCATTCTCCCATGCCATTTGTGACAACAGCATTCCTGGCAGCAAAAAACCGAGGACAATGGGCAGCAGGCAGGCGATCCAGGCGGCGATCGCCCGTACTCCTCGTAAGCGATAGCTGGGTAATGCCTGTTCGCGCTGCGACGTTTGATAATAGCGCGCCTGCCCACGCGACCAGCGTTCCAGTAGTACCAGCCCAAAAATCAACAGGAGCAACAAGGCTGCTAGTTGGGTAGCTGCCAGACGTTCATTCATACCAAACCAGGTGCGGTAGATGCCTGTGGTGAAGGTATCGACCGCAAAAAACTGTACAGTGCCGTAATCGCCCAAGGTTTCCATCAGTGCCAGTGCCAACCCTGCGACGATCGCCGGACGCGCCAGCGGTAGCGAAACGGTAGTAAAACTGCGCCAGGGGCTACAGCCCAAACTGCGGCTTGCTTCCAGAGTGCCGACTGATTGAGTGAGAAAGGCGGTTCGTGCGAGTAAGTAAACATAAGGATAAAGGACAAGCACCAGCATCACGATCGCCCCCCATAGCGATCGCACATTGGGAAACCAGTAATCCTGCACGCTCTTCCAGCCAAACCAGCCGCGCAACGCCATCTGCACGGGACCGTAGTATTCTAGAAACTCGGTATAGGTGTACGCCAGGATATAGGCGGGCGCTGCCAATGGCAACAGCAGCGCCCATTCAAACAGGCGACTTCCCGGAAAGCGACACATCGTCACCAACCAGGCAGTGCCCGTGCCCAGCACCACCACTCCAACCCCAACGCCCAGCATAAGCCAGCAAGAATTAGCCAGGTAGGTTCCCAGAACCGTTGCTGCTAGGTGGCTCCATACGGATCTTGAGTCAGTCAAAAGACCACTCAGCACCACTAGCAGTGGCAAGGAGATGAGAGCGGCGATCGCCATGACCAGAACTGTCCACCCGCTAAAGCGAGCTTGCTGAACACGCCAGGGCTTGCCACCCGTATGAAAATTTTGCATCAGCTACCGCAGCCCCGTTGCGTTTCTATCGACCAAGCCCACTGATGCATAAGCTGACCAATGAGCATGATTTCAAAGATTACTTTACTACGGTGTCAGAATTGTTGATGATGAGTCTCAATAAGATGCTTTCGCTACACATAAGGTAACAGCAGTTCATGGTGCGATCGGTGATTTTGCGGCTCGACGGTATTACCAGGCAGTTCTCGCGCGCATCAGCGCCAGCCGTCAACAACCTGAGTCTACAGCTCTATCAGGGCGACCTCTTAGGACTTTTAGGTCCTTCTGGCTGCGGCAAGACAACGCTGCTGCGGCTCATTGCTGGCTTTGAACCACCTGATGCTGGCACGATCGCGTTGGCAGACCGCACGGTAGCTGGAAGCGGCAACTGGGTTTTGCCAGAGCAACGTGATGTGGGCATGGTCTTTCAGGACTACGCTCTGTTTCCTCACTTGACCGTGGCGAAGAATGTCGCGTTTGGTCTGAGACAGCGACAGCACAAAGGCTTACGGCATACTACAAAACAGGTAACTCACCTGATAAAAGCAGCGATCGCGCAGGTAGGACTGGCAGGGTTGGAAAACCGCTACCCCCACGAGCTATCCGGTGGGCAGCAGCAACGCGTTGCCCTTGCCCGTGCGCTGGCTCCTCAACCCGCCCTCGTTTTGTTAGACGAACCGTTGAGCAATTTAGATGTTCAGGTGCGGCTGCGGTTGCGTCAGGAAATCCGCGATGTGCTCAAAGCAACAGGCACTTCTGGCGTATTTGTCACCCATGACCAGGAAGAGGCGCTATCGATCGCCGATCAGGTGGCTGTCATGCGAAACGGCAATTTGGAGCAATTTGGTACACCCGAAACGATTTATCAGAAGCCTGCAACCCGGTTTGTGGCTGAATTTGTCACTCAGGCAAACGTTCTAGCAGCGAAGTGGAACGGCGATCGATGGGAGACAGAGATTGGTTGCTTTGAGGGTGGCAGACAGAACACAGAAGACACCAGACAGCAACCAGCAGATTTGATGATTCGTCAAGAAGACCTGCTTTTGGAGCCAGACGAGGCAGGAGTTTTAGTTATTCGCGATCGTCAATTTTTAGGACGGGAACACCGTTACTATCTGCTTTGTCCCTCTGGACGAGAACTCTATGCTCGCCTTCCAGCAGCCAAAGCGATACCCACTGGCACTCGTGTCAATGTACATATCACGGCATCAGCGCTGCAAGTCTTTCCATCAGCATCAGTGCTTCAGCTTTGAGCGGTCAGCGGTCAGCGGTTAGCGGTTAGCGGTCAGCGGTCAGCGGTCAGGGCAAAACTCAGGAATGCAAAACTTAGCCTTCAGCCTTTAGCCTTTAGCCTTTAGCTTTAGCCTTCAGCCTGCCATGCGCTGCTCCAACTGTTCACGAGTCAGTTGCTTTGGGTCAAGCACGTATACGGTGCCTCGATCGGTCAACAGCAGATGCAAAAACGTCTTCTCGCCGTTGCTGGCGACCACTCGGTAGATGCCTATACCTGTGTCATCATCTAGGTCATCGAGTTTACCTACCTGGTAGCCCTTCAACTCTAACGTTTGCGTCAATCTACTAGCCACAGCACGCCATTGAGTATCGTCCACCTGCCAGCAGTCTTCGCCAGTTTTGCACCCAGGCTGTGCCTTTGCCAATTGGGAAAAGTCTGCTACTGCATTTTCCAAGTTGGGCTGCGCTTTTGGAGTGACTGGTGGAGGTGAGGGCTTGAGTGTTTGTGGTTTTGGGGTTTGGTTTTTGGGGGTTTGGCGCTTCGGTGGCTGAAGCGGCTTGGCTGGCAGTGTAAGCGGTTTGGATTGCGATGAGGCGATCGCTCGTGCCACTGACGATTTCTGTGGAGCTTGTGAGGGCGTTGGCAGCACAACAGGTTGCTTTGACAGACTTACGACCCTGACTGGTTTGGCGGCGATCGGCGGTTCGGGTGAAGGGGTTGGTAGCATGAGCAACAGTCCGTGTAGCCCTAACGATAACAGCCACATTAACCCAATTGCTTTTTTCGGAGCAGCCAGCAGTTTTTTCACAAGCGTGATCAAGCAGTAAAAATGGCTCTCAGCCATTGCAGCCAAGAAACCTGTCGTACCAATTTTAGAGACTATTGAAAAACTAAGTCAATAAAATCGGCATTGAACAGCATAAGAATCTGCTCGAAGCCACCGCCACCAACGACACGTTCGTTACACTAAGCGGGTCAACTGCACGCGATAGCGGTCTTTTTTGGTCACGGCAATGTCACCGACTTCGACACGACCTTTACCACGAATGGCAATCAGGTCGTTGGCTTTAACGGCGTGGCTGGCGCTGGTGATTTCCTTCCAGTTGACGCGCACATCACCACCATTAATCAGGTCTGCCATTTTGCTGCGTGACATGCCGAAGCCCGCAGAGGCGATCGCGTCTAATCGTAATGACGCTTCGACCGTTGTGAGTTCTTTCTTTTTGGGTTCGCGTACTTTGAGTTCAGCCAGCTCAATGCGGCGAGTTTTCACAGGCACCGATCGTACCTGGTTCAAGTGCAATTCTAAAAATTCGACCAGTTCAAGTACTGCGATTACCTGTGCGCCACGTTCGCCCAGTACGATAATGTCACCGACTTTGTCGCGTACCAGTCCCGTTCCTAAAAGGGCACCCAAAAAATCGCGGTGGGTTGCCTGATCGAACAAAAAATTGCCAGCAATGTCCAAGGCAGCGATTTCCACGTGGGTGCTATCTAAAGGCAACTCGGTACGGGCGATCGCCAGACGTTGCCGTTCTGCCTGCGGGTAGCCGCCCCACGCAACAAGCTGTACCTCAGATAGGCGGCTGAAGGCTTGCTGCACGTCTGCTATCTCTGGCGGCGAGAGAAAATCGGTTTGCACCACGTCCCAGGTTTTGATTGCCTGATCGGCTTGATCAATGACCCGTGCCACCACGTCCCGGTTTTCAACGCGCTTTAAAAGTTCTTCCCTGGGCAACATAACAGTACTCTGATGACGAGACACTTATTCTAACGAGCTATGAGCGGTACGCGTGACTCATTCCCTAGCCGTTGGAGGAAACTATACTGTTGTGCAGATTTCAGGCTTGCTGGAATTCGTTAAAAGATAAGAGCGAACGAACTCTTATTGGTTAACGATCGATGCCGCGCACGGTTCAAAAACGATCTACTCAAAAAAAAGCCTCTCAAAAGCGATCTATTCAAAGGCATCTGCAAGCGGTAATCACATCTGATCCGATCGAGTCTGCTGAAGCGATCGGCTTGCGCTATGTTGCTGACGATCGCCCTGGCATCCAGCGCCAACGATCGGGCAAAAAAGGCTTTGCCTACTTTGATGTGAAGGGCGATCGTATTCGTGATTCAGAAGAAATTCGCCGGATCAATGCCCTGGCAATCCCACCTGCTTACAAAGATGTGTGGATATGTCCGTTTGCGAATGGTCATTTGCAGGCAACTGGACGTGATGCCAAAGGACGCAAGCAGTATCGCTATCATCCTCTATGGCGATCGATCCGTGACCAAAGTAAGTTCACTCGCATGTTGATGTTTAGCCAATCATTACCACAAATTCGACAGCGTTTAGAGCATGATCTTTCCCTGCCAGGATTGCCGAAAGAAAAAGTGCTGGCGGCGATCGTCCGCTTGATGGAACTCACTCGCATTCGTGTGGGCAATGAAGAATATGCCCGTTCTAACCAGTCGTATGGCTTGACGACCTTACGAGATGAGCATGTAAACATTGCAGGCTCCAAACTACAGTTTCAGTTTCGTGGTAAGAGCGGCGTTGAACACGACATCGAGCTTGCCGACAAACGCTTAGCCAAAATCGTCAAGCGCTGTCAGGATATTCCTGGTCAAGAACTTTTTCAGTACCGTGATGAGGCTGGGGAATATCAGGCGATCGACTCTGGCGCAGTCAATGATTACTTAAGAGCCATCACTGAACAAGACTTTACGGCTAAAGATTTTCGCACCTGGGCAGGCACCGTACTGGCAGCATCAGAGCTGTCAGATATCGGCACATTCACATCCGAAACGGCGGCTAAAAGAAATATTGTGCAGGCAATTAAAACAGTCGCTTCTTATCTCAGAAACCGCCCTGCAACGTGCCGCAAATACTATGTGCATCCCGCCATACTGGAGGCGTATATGAATGAATCGTTGCACCAAATTATGGAGAAATACGCCGTCAATCTCGGCGAAAGTAGTCATGCACTGAAGCCAGAAGAGTTAGCAGTCGTCGCTATTTTGGAGCAACAATTAATGCAAGAAATCCAGCAGAACGCAGCATGTTAATAAGCTAGGACTTAGAGGTTGTTTGAAAAGTGTCTGGCGGTTAAAACCGCGACTACGTAAACAAAGTCCGCCTGCGCGGACTACCGCAGAGTAAGGGTTTTATCACCTGCAACGGCAGGTTTTGCCTCTGTAGCCGCGACTTCAGTCGCCAAGGCTACAAGCATCTGGACTTTTAAAACGTCCTCTTACGTACAAGGGGTTTAGATCCCCGACTTCTGATCAAAACTTAGCCATCAAAGCCTGCGCTCTTGTAGAAGTCGGGGATCTTTGCGTAAGTCCAATAAGTGTCAACTTCAATGCGTCTAGTTTTGGGTGTCGCACTCGACTTGATGCGAATGGATGACTTAGGCACATCAAACGCTTTAGCCAGCAGTTGAATGAGTTCTTGGTTCGCTTTGCCGTCGATCGGAGACGCTTTGAGTTGAATCGTCAGGCTACCGTCATGTTTGTGACGAATCGTCTGCTGCCGAGCATTGGGTTTGACTTTGACGCTGAGAATTTTCACTGGAAGCGAGTCGTAGGGGTAGGCTTGGACGACAGGCGATCGGTCTTGCTGTTGCTTGTGGCAAAACCTACCCCTACTTGCAAGAGGCGTTACTTGATAAACAGCATCTCCTGATACTTGGGCAGGGGCCACAAATCGTCTGCTACTTCACCTTCCAAAGCGTCAGCATACTCGCGCACTTTATCCATCATCGGACGGAGTGTTTTCGCAGAGTACTGCATGTGCTCTTCTGTCGTTGCAAAGTCGTGCTTGCTTAGAGCATCACTTAGTTTGCTAACAGTATCCGTTAGCAACTTGGTGAGGGAGGCAACTTTTTCGGCGCTTTCCGTTTCTAACTCGAGTCCGATCGCCTTCAAACTACTGATGGTGCTCGACAGTTCAGACAAGTAGCGGAACGCCGCAGGATAGATCACAGTTTTTGCCAGACTGATGACCAGCTTGGCTTCCATCTCAATCACCTGAATGTACTGCTCAGAGTAAACTTCAAAGCGGCTTTCGAGTTCAACCGCAGACAGTACGCCTGTTTTTTCAAACAGTTCTTCGATGTACTTTTCTTTTAGCACTGGCAGGGCATCGGCAGTCGTTGGCAGGTTTAGTAAGCCCCGTTCAACCGCTAGCTTGTGCCACTCTTCGGAATAGCCGTTACCACCGAACACTACTGGACTATGCTGATCCATCACTTCTTTAAGGACGGTGTAGGCAGCAGCGCTCATCTCGGCACCTTTAGCCAACTCAGCCTCTAGCTCATCGGCAACCCAGGTTAAGGAATCAGTGAGAATGGTATTCATTGCCACCAGTGGTCCAGAAACCGCCTGGTTAGAACCGACTGCCCTGAATTCAAAGCGGTTACCTGTGAAAGCAAACGGTGATGTGCGGTTGCGATCGCCCGGATCTTTGGGGAATTCTGGTAAGGTATCGACACCCAGATTCATCACCCCAGCATGGGCGGAATCCTTTACCTCTCCTTTCTTGATCTGCTCAAACACATCTTCGAGCTGAGAACCTAAATAGACCGAGATAATTGCAGGCGGCGCTTCGTTGGCACCCAGACGATGGTCATTGCTGGCAGAAGCAACCACAGCCCGGAGGAGAGGACCATATTTATGCACACCCCGAATGACAGCACCGCAGAAGAGCAAAAATTGCAGGTTAGCGTGAGGCGTATCGCCAGGATCAAGCAAATTGCCTTGCGTTGCGTTGCCCACCGACCAGTTAACGTGTTTTCCAGAGCCGTTAATGCCCGCGAAAGGCTTTTCGTGCAGTAGACAAATGAACCCGTGCTTCTTCGCGGTGTTCTTAAGAATGGTCATTGTCATCTGTTGGTGATCGCTGGCGACGTTTGCCGCTTCAAAGAAGGGCGCAATCTCAAACTGACCAGGAGCAACCTCGTTGTGCCGGGTTTTTGCCGGAATACCCAGCCGATACATGCGTTCTTCTACGTCCTGCATAAAGACCTGAACGCGTTCTGGAATCGCTCCAAAATAGTGGTCGTCAAACTGTTGACCTTTGGCAGCGGGTCTACCAAAAAGGGTTCTGCCAGTCAACAGGATATCTGGGCGGCTATTGGCAAAGTGAGAATCGACCAGAAAATATTCTTGCTCGGCACCACAGCTTGAGTTGACGGTTGCGACATCAGTATGCCCTAGCAGTTTGAGCAGTCGGGTAGCGGCTTTGCTCATCACTGCATTAGAGCGGAGCAGTGGCGTTTTCTTATCCAGCGCCTCACCGCTCCACGAGATGAAGACGGTGGGAATGCACAAGGTTACGCCATTATCAGTTTGCATGACGTAAGCCGGACTGGTGACATCCCAGGCGGTATAGCCCCGTGCTTCAAAGGTAGAGCGGATGCCACCGTTGGGAAACGAGGAGCCATCGGGTTCACCCTGTACCAGCACTTTGCCAGTAAACTCTGTGATCACTGAACCATCGCTTTGCACCGAGACGAACCCGTCGTGTTTTTCGGCGGTGATGTTGGTCATGGGATAGAAGACGTGAGCATAATAGAGTGCGCCCTTAGAAATCGCCCAATCCTTCATTGCCGCAGCAACGACACCCGCTGCCGAGACATCCAGCTTGCCGCCTGTTTGCACTGTTTTCTTGATGGCTTTAAAAACATCTTTGGGCAGACACGCCTGCATTTTGCTTAAGGTGAACACGTCGGTTGCCCACAGCTCTTCCAGGCGATTGGGCGTTTTGGGCGGCAACACCTCTCGATCGGTAATCTGACAAATGGCTGCAAAGCGCGATTCATTGCCACTCATAATGCTGGTTCCTGAGGATACTAAACGTACAAAGCGTACTTGGTCACGTGCCGACAAAAGGTATAAACGATAGCAAAGTCGAGAGCGTTTCTGCGATCAATAGATCTGTGGCACAAAAAATTGTTCATTGCGTGGCGGACGTACATAGCCATGGGGAGCGATCTTACGTGGTGCCAGTTCCAGCGGTTCTGGAGTCATATCGATGTAGGGAATTTTGCTTAAGAAATGATGGATGCAGTTCAGCCGAGCGCGTTTTTTGTCGTCGGCTTCGACTGTGAACCAGGGCGCTTCTGGAATATTGGTGTGGGCAAACATGGTGTCTTTTGCCTGTGAATATTCCACCCAACGATCGCGCGACTCCAGATCCATCGGACTCAGCTTCCAGCGACGAGCGGGATCGATCGTGCGGGACTGAAAGCGACGCTCTTGCTCCTCATCGCTCACCGAAAACCAATACTTCAGCAGAATGATGCCCGATCGCACCAGCATCCGCTCAAATTCTGGACAGGTCTGCATGAATTCCTGATACTGCGTTTCTGTGCAGAAGCCCATCACGTGTTCTACACCAGCGCGGTTATACCAACTGCGATCGAAACACACGATTTCACCTGCTGCGGGTAAATGGGGAACGTACCGCTGAAAATACCATTCGGTTTTCTCGCGATCGCTCGGTGTACCCAATGCCACAACTCGACAGCCACGCGGGTTGAGTGGTTCGGTAATGCGCTTAATCGTGCCGCCTTTGCCCGCAGCATCACGTCCCTCAAACAGAATGACAATGCGAGTACCCGTGTGCTTTGCCCAGTACTGCATTTTCACCAACTCTACTTGCAGACGTGCCAGCTCTTTTTCATACTCTTTGCTGGACAGCTTAGAGCTACCTTCACCTTCAGAGATGTAATGAAACACTGCTGGCTCTTTAACTTCGAGCTTGGCTTGCTTACGTTTTTTCAGCTTTTTCTTATCCCTCTTCTTGTCCTTTTTCTTGAGATCTGCCGTTGCAGGGACAGACTCCGCGATCGCTGGCGTAGACGTTTCCCCGTTAGTGTCTTCAGTTTTCATAATGACTCTCAAACGACTGAGATTTAGATTTAGACGTACAGTTCTACGCACTCCTGCCTACCTGAGAGTGTCACCAGCCAAGCATAACGGCAGCAGTCATCGAACGACTTCACGCTGAAACATCTACGAAGAAGCGACCGTATTTCACGGTTGTCCCATGGTAAAAACAGAAAAACCGCGATGTTTGTATCGTAGGCTACATATTGCAGTCGACAGAGCAAACGTTGGCAATCTAAAGCTTTAGCAATAGATTGAAACGCTTGATGCTGGATCAAATTCGCTGGGATTATACCAATTCTACAAAATCGCGCTACAAATTCGTTCTTGCTGCTGACGGCTGACCGCTGACCGCTGACCGCTGACCGCCAGCCAAGGATTGCATCTGTAGCGACAGCTTAGGGAAATGGTATTACGGTTCCTGTAAGGGCAGAAGTTGCCATAGAACCAAAGAAAGCGTTGAGCAATGGAGTCGTTCTGGGTACGCTCTGGTGTAGCTAGAGAGCTAGTGATAAATGTGCCCGTAAAACAATGATCATCTAAATGATAATAATTGACAGTAAGCTCAGGGGCTTTTATGCTTGTAATCTAGCAAGGTCTTTTTGCGCTCATTTGCAGTAGTACCGTTGTTGCAGACACACACCATTAACGTACGCATCAGGAACTGCTGGTTACGCTATGCCCGATCGCTATGCTCTGAATCAACCCGATCGTTGGAGTCGGCGTAATCTGTTGAAAGTCGGTCTGGCAGGGGTTGGAGCCATCGGTGGCGCGATCGCACTGCGGACACTCTGGCAGCCGCGATCGCACACAGTCCACATCCCAACGTCCGACCAACCGCAAGCTGAGCCAAAGGGGTTCACGCCACTTACCACGCTGCGCCAGTTTGACTATGGCACAGTCACAACTGAAAACGGGCGTACCGTTCGTGAGTTCCGCGTCGAAGCACAAACCTCAGCCGTGCAGCTCAACAGCGCGACTTCATTTATTACCTGGAACTTGAACGGACGAGTGCCGGGACCCACCTTTCGCGCGACAGAGGGCGATCGCATCCGCGTCATTTTTTACAATCGGGCTGGGCATTCGCACTCACTACACTTTCACGGTGTCCACAAAGCAGAAATGGACGGCATCAAGCCCGTCCGTAACGGCAGCGTGTTTATCTACGAATTTGATGCCGAGCCGTTTGGCGTTCACCTTTATCACTGCCACATTGCCCCCGTTACGCGGCACATTGGCAAAGGCTTGTATGGAATGTTCATCATCGATCCGCCCACGCCTCGCCCGCCTGCCGATGAAATGGTGCTGATTATGGCTGGCTACGACGTAAATGGCGACCAGAAAAACGAGCTGTATGCCTTTAACGGGATGCCGCATTACTACATGCAGCACCCCATCCAGATTCAGAAAGATCAGCGGGTGCGGCTGTATGTGCTGAACATGATCGAGTTTGACCCGGTAGCAACCTTTCATTTGCACGCCAATCTGTTTCAGGTCTACCGCACGGGGCGACACCTGCAACCCGACGAAGAAACCGATGTCATTACGATGGGGACGGCAGAACGGCACATTCTAGAGTTTTCGTATCGCTATCCCGGCAAGTTTATGTTCCATCCACACCAGGATGCGATCGCGGAAGCTGGCTGTATGGGGCTGTTTGAGGTGGTCGATCGGGCGGCGAAACATCCCTCTGAAGCGGCTGACGCACACCTCATGTAGACGTGCAGAACGGCTTGGCTTCTGGACAATCGCTTGCTCTTAAGAATCTTTCGCAGAAATTTTGGAAGCCTTATTGACAAGTGTTACGACGAACCGTCAAAATAAGCCTCACAAATACTAATAGGAATATCTGGCAATAAGCATCACGCCGCGCTGGCGTTTAGCGCTGAGGCTGAGCATCTGTTCAAGCCTAAATTCTTACGCTTAAATTCGCTGCCACCCAAGCAGCAAAATGACTCTAGCGTTTACCCCTCACGTGCAGTGACCCGTTCTGAAACACCTTCAATCTTTTCTCTTGTCCTCTTACTTATCTGAGTAAAACATTATGTCCTTTTTCAAATTTTTAGCGTTGGTGTTCGCCTCTATGAGCTTGACTGTGCTAATTTCGTGCAGCACGCCACCACCCGACACGGCTTCTGCACCGACCAGTCCCTCCCCGGCTCAAAGCAGCATGGCGATGAGTGGCATGGCTCATGGTGGGAAGCCCAAGATCAACATCAATACTGCCATCTTGTCCGAGTTGGATAAGTTTGAAGCACAGCTTGGTGTGCCAGCGCTGTCGAACAAAATTCAGGCAAGCCGCCCCTACGGTAAACCCGAAGAGTTGGTGTCGAAAAATGTGATTAACCAGGCACAGTTTGATCAGATTAAAGACATGGTGACGATCGAAGACATCGTGCTGACTGGGGAAGCAAAAGATATCGACTACATGACCAAGCTGGGCTTGATGAAAGGTCATCTGCTCGTTGCTAAAGAACTGCTAGATCTGCAAAAACCTGAACAGGCAGAACCGCACATCGGGCATCCCGTCGAAGAGATCTATGCGGATGTCGAAGATCAGCTTACAGAACGGAACGTCAAGGAATTCAAGACAACGCTGATTGCTTTCCAGGATTTAGTCCGAGCCGGAGCAAAGGACACGACCAAAGTGGACAGCGAATTCACAACATCAATGCGGGCTGTAGACGGCGCGATCGCTACCTTACCCGCAGCCCAACGTCAGTCTCCCAACTTTGTGCTGCAAGTGATCAACGGATTACTAGATACCGCCAACGCTGAATATGGTGCGGCGATCGCAAATGGCAAAATTACTCAGGCGATCGAATACCAGGATTCACGCGGGTTTGTCCAGTATGCAGGTGAACTCTATGCAGGCATTGCGCCTCAAGTAGAGAAGCAAAACCCTGACACGCACAAGGCAATCCAGCAAACGATGGCTGAACTTACGAAGGTGTGGCCCGCGCCCATTCCTCCTGCCGCTGCCGTCAAAACACCGACTCAAGTGTCTCAACTCATCAAGACCGTTGAGGTGGACACTCGAAAGGCAGCCAAGACCTCTTAAAGCAGAGCCTGATAGGGGCGAACGATCGTTCGCCCCGACGATGATGGGCTTTTTCTTAAAAATCACTTTAAGCTGGTAGGAGTCTGCCTTTTTGCGATGTGCAGGGCTAGAACTGAAGTAAACAACTTCGCCTCTAATTCTCGTTCTTCGCTTACCCCCAACGCTTTACCTTATGGACTTTAGCTCTGCCTTACCGACCTTTATCATTACCCTGCGCGAGGGGGTAGAAGCCGCTCTTGTGGTGGGCATTGTGCTTGCTTACCTTAAAAAAGCAAAACAGTCGCACCTCAACACGTGGGTGTACGGCGGTATTGCAGGTGGACTGGTCGTGAGCGCTTTGGTCGGCATCTTATTTGGCTTCGTGCTCCAAGCGCTAGGGTCGTCCAACCAAAAGTATGCACCAGTCTTTGAGCCGCTGCTAGAAGGAGTCTTTAGCGCGGCAGCGGTCGTTATGTTGAGCTGGATGTTGATTTGGATGACGCAACAGGCACGTTTACTTAAAGGTCAGGTGGAAGGCGCGATCGGGGCGACACTGCAAGGTGGTAATGCAGCCGGATGGGGCATCTTTGGACTCATCTTTTTCGCCGTGCTGCGAGAAGGCTTTGAAACCGTGCTCTTTATTGCCGCTAAGTTTCAGCAAGGGCTGATCCCTGCAGTAGGGGCTATAGCAGGCATTGTCTGCGCGATCGCGATCGGCTTTCTCCTGTTTCGCTGGGGTGTGCAAATCAACCTCCGCGCCTTCTTTTTGGTCATGGGCATTTTCCTGCTACTAATTGTTGCGGGTTTAGTCGTTTCGGCACTGGGTCATTTTGATACGGCTATCAGCACCCTTTCCAAGATCGATCGTCAGTCCGAAGGTCTTTGTTTCTATTACGAACGCTTTACCAAGTTTCCCTCATGCGTGTTAGGACCAATGGTTTGGAATACCAGCAAAGTCCTTCCTGATAGCCAGTTTCCGGGTGTAATTCTGCATACGCTGTTTGGCTACGAAGACAAACTTTACGTTGTGCAGGCAATTGGCTATGTGCTGTTTCTCCTCAGCATCGGCAGTATCTACCTCAAAAGCGTGATGGGATGGAAACTGCCGTTTGCGAAAAGCGCTCAGGTGGAATCGTCGGTTGGTAAATGATGGTACCTGTAGTGATGGATGTGCTACGTCCTTACGAAGGCTCTACTTAGGAGATTTCTAGCAAAGAAACTACCAGCGGGTATATTCTTTTCCAGAGATCGCATTAGAGCTTGCTAAAAAATAACTGGACACTTTTGGATCAGCTATCAGCTATGAGCTATCAGCTATCAGCTATCAGCTATCAGCTATCGGCTATCAGCTATCAGCTATCAGCTATCGGCTATCAGCTATCAGCTATCGGCTTTTCGCTGACGGCTGACGGCTACAGACCATGCTGTTATTTCTGTACAACTCCTTAATGATCTTCCAGAAGTAACCGCGCCAAGCTAGGCAACGCTTCGCCATAAGTGGGGTGAATGTGAACGGACTGTTCCAGCAATTGCCAGGTTGCACCCGCTTCCATTAAGGATAGAAACACATGTACCAACTCAGCCGTTTCATAACCGACTAGCGTTGCGCCAAGAATCTTATTGGTGTCATTGTCAATGACCATCCGGTAAAAGCCTAGTTCGTGCCCCCATTCGATCGCCCGTGCAATCTGACTCATGGGAAGCGTGACGCTACGAGCATTAATCCCTTTTTTCTGCGCCTGTTCTAACGTCATACCAACCCGTCCCACTTGTGGTTCGGTATAGACGGCATACCCAAGAACGCGATCGTGCCGATGGCGCTGTTCGCCGTTGAGAATGGCTTTTAGACGACGGTAGTCTTCCCAGGAAACGTGGGTAAAAGCAGGCTGCTTGGCAGCATCGCCGATCGCATAAACGCCAGAACAGGTGGTATGAAACTGGTCGTCAATTTTGACAAAGCCCTTGTCATCTAGCTCAATCCCGCTGGCGGCTACATTAAGGGCACCTGTGTTCGGTTTGCGCCCAATCACGATCAGCAATGCTTCTCCCTGAAGCTGGTCGCCATTGCTCAAGGTCAGCGTAAACACATTGTTCTTATAGGCAACTTGCTCGGCATTGACTCCAAAGTGAAGCTGAATGCCGTCCTGCTTGAACGCGTCGGCTAGGGTCTCGCTCACGTCAGCCTCTTCTTGACCGAGAACGCGATCGCCCCGCACGATCAGATGTGTCTCACTGCCCAACCGCGCTAACCCTTGTCCTAACTCCAAGCCAATATAACCGGCTCCCAGGACTAACAAACGAGGCGGCAAGGCTTTTAGATCAAAGAAATTCCGGTTGGTGAGGTACGGGGTGCCTGCCAGTCCGGGAAGATCAGGCACCAATGACGATGTACCTGTATTGATGACGACTAGAGGCGCTTGTACAGTGACCTCACCACCTTTGACCGTGCGTTCGCCCACAAACGATGCTTCAGCACAGACAACCCTGACACCCGCACTTTCTAGACGCGTGTGAACGCCCTGGTTGAAGCGATCGCGAATTCCTCTCACGCGCTCCATCACTGCCGGAAAGTCAACGTTGACCTGAGTGTGAATGCCTAATTTTTTTGCCTGCCGCGATCGTCCTGCTCCATGAGCCGCTGCCAAAAACGCCTTCGACGGTGTGCAGCCATAGTTGATACAGCTACCGCCTAACGCATCCCGTTCAAACACAACGACCTTGCGTCCCTCTTTAGCGTAATCAGCCGCCAGAGGCACCCCACCCTGTCCGCTTCCGATCACAATCACATCTGCTGTTTCCACCACTGGCTGGTCTCCCTGAGAAGAGTACTCTACGCAATGCTGAGGCTTTAAGTTAAAGATCGCTTGAAGTTACGCTGAGCGAGCGATTAATTTCTTCATCATTGAATTCTGATGTTACTTTAAGCGCTCGATCGCTGTATTTTGCCACAAAGACTCGTCATTATTCTTCTGTGTGTTTGACGGCAGGTACGCGCCTTGAGGTATAGGTTCAGGCTGCGTTGAGAGCGGTCAGCGGTCAGCGATCAGCGATCAGCTTTTCTCTAACCACTGACTAAGGTGCTATCAACATTCCTCCGACCGCCAATTGCTAGTAACTATAGCGGTTCTCTAACATGCTTTTAAGACATGAGTCGGTTCACGATTAGGGCGAGCAGCCAGCCCTGGGTATGGCTCAATAGCAAAGGTTTGATTTGGCTGGCTTCGGTTTGTCTCACCTAATAAATGGCGATCGCAAGCACCAAACAATTCGGCTTCTGTGTGAGCATGGCGCATCTCGCTTAAGAATGCTCCTGTAACATCAACGCCCTGACCGATGTAGTTGAGATACATTTTCATGTGGTTGACACGCGCACGCTCTGGTATGGACGGCATAGCTGTCGCGCACCGTAGGCGTTCAATATAGCCGCGCACCGCAGGTAGTGCGATCGTTGAGACGGGTTGACCGCTCAGGTGTTGGCGAGTTTGATGAAAAATCCAGGGGTTGCGAATTGCCGCACGACCAATCATTACTCCAGCGGCTCTTGTTTGAGCTAAGACAGCAGCAGCAGCAAAGGCAGAGGTGACATTCCCGTTGGCGAAGACGGGACACTGCACTCGTTGCACCGCATGAGCGATCAGGTCGTAATGCACGTCGCTATGGTACATCTCCTTCACCGTGCGACCATGCAAGCTCAGCAAGTCAATGTTGTGCCGATTAATAAGGTCGAGAATGCGATCGAAGTTAGCAGTGTCGTCAAAACCCAGTCGCATTTTGACGGTTAAGCGCCCAGCCACAGCCTTACGCAGTTCGCCAAGCATATGATCGATTTTGTCAGGATCGCGCAACAGTCCGCCGCCAACGTTTTTGCGATAAATTCTAGGGGCGGGGCAACCCAGATTCAAGTCGATGCCCGCGATCGGATACTGGCTCAGCTCACCAGCCACGCGCACTAAATCAGGAATGCTCTCGCCAATGAGTTGAGCAAAAACAGGGCGATCGGTTGCGTTCTCTGTAATCGATCGCAGAATGTTTTTGTGCAGCCCTGAATTGGCGTAGACGCGGAAATACTCTGTAAAGAAGTAGTCGGGACTGCCATAGTGGGCGATCACACTCATGAAGCGCAGATCCGTCACGTCTTGCATCGGCGCAAGCGCGGTCAACGGGAGTCCTGGAGCGAGTGGTAGAGGAAGACGGTGGACGGGTGGCATGGGCAATTTATGGGACGGTGCTTGAGAGCTACGAACAAACCCTGTTGGAGGCTTGGTATGACTACTTTAACGCTTGAGAGCGAACCCCTTGCCGCACAAATCAGAGTGACTGACGAGAAGCTAACGGTGGATCTAGTTGATGGGCGAAGTCTGATTGTTCCTTTATCCTGGTATCCACGCCTGCTGCACGCTTCCCATAAGGAACGGCAAAACTGGCAGCTCTTGGGAGAGGGTTACGCGATCGAGTGGATTGATTTGGACGAACACATTGGAATCGAAGGTTTGCTAGCAGGCAGGCAAAGCGGCGAAAGCCCTCATTCGTTTGAGCGTTGGTTAGCGACACGGGCTACTTCATGAAAGGTCAGCCATGCCATCATCGCCGCGAATGATCGCCAGGATTTGTCCTGCTGTGACCAGTTGCCCTGGAGTACAGAGTATCGCTGTTACAATGCCGGGTGCTTCGGCAAGCAGCGTCATTTCTTGCTTCATGGCTTCCAGGATGATGATGCCTGTGTCTTCTGTGACGCGATCGCCCGGTTTGACCAAAATTTGCCACACGTTAGCGGTAGTAGCAGCCGTCAGAGCATAGCAGTCGTCAGGAATTTCAACCGTTGGCGTGGGAGGACGATCGGGTTCGGCAGCGATCGCGCGTTCATCGTCGGCATTGAGTGCCCAGCGATCGCGCTCTGCTTGAAATGCCGCTTGCTGACGGGTTTTAAAGGCAGTTGCTTCATCCGCAATGCTGGTTAGAAACTGCTGATAGTCCTGTAAGTTGAAGGTCGTTTCTTCAATCTTCAGCTTGCATTTGCCTTCAATAAAATCCTCACGGAGTTGCGTTAGTTCAGCGTTAGACACTGGGTAAAACCGGATCTGATCGAAGAATCGCAGCAGCCAGGGGTTGCCGTCTGTGAAGTCTGCCGTTTGTTTGTAGCGATTCCACACCTGCACCGTGCGCCCCACAAACTGGTAGCCGCCGGGACCTTCCATCCCGTAAATGCAGAGGTAGGCACCACCAATGCCAACGGCGTTTTCAGGTGTCCAGGTGCGAGCAGGATTGTATTTAGTAGTGACGAGGCGATGACGCGGATCGAGCGGGACAGCAACAGGCGCACCGAGATAGACATCGCCTAGCCCCATGACGAGATAGCTGGCGTTGAAAACGATTTCTTTTACGGCTTCAATGCTATCCAAGCCGTTGATGCGGCGAATGAATTCGATATTACTGGGACACCAGGGCGCATCGTTTCGCACCGACTGCATATATTTTTGAATGGCTAGTTGTGTCGATGCATCATCCCAGGACAGAGGCAGATGGACAATGCGAGTTGGTAAAGTTTTCAGGTCAGCGATCGCAGGCAACTGCACTTCAATTGCTTGCAACGCTGTCAGCAAATCTCGCTGCGAAAGTATCCGGCTATCGTAATGTACCTGGAGCGATCGCATTCCCGGCGTAAGCTCCAAAATGCCTGCAATGGGATGGGTGTGCAGATACGTCATCAACTCATGCACCCGGAAGCGCAAGTTTAAATCCAGCACCAGTTCACCATACTCAATCAGCAGATACTTGTCGCTTGCCTGACGATACGTGACGGTAATTTGGGTTTCGGTTGCAGGCAGTGTGGCAAGAATGGCGCGTTCACTTGTGTGTGCGAAGCGCGTATCGCTGGAACTATCATCTGCAACGGTTGTGGATTGACCAACTTGCAGCGTTTGAATCTGACGATCCAACTGCAATTCTTGCTGTAACGCTTGATCAAACGTCAGGCGATGGAATTGAATGGTGTTGCCCGGTTTGAGCTGTCCAATTTTCCATAGTTCGGCTTCGGCGATCGTCGCAGGGCAGACAAACCCACCTAAGCTAGGACCGTCTAGCCCAAGAATGATCGGCATATCACCCGTGAAGTCGATCGTACCAACAGCGTAGGCATTGTCATGAATATTTGAGGGATGTAGTCCTGCTTCGCCGCCATCCTGCCGTGCCCACTGCGGTTTAGGACCAATCAACCGAATACCTGTACGTGCTGAGTTGTAATGCACTTCCCAGTGAGTGCTGAAAAACGTTGCGATGTCTGCATCGGTGAAGAAATCAGGTGCGCCGTGAGGACCATACAGCACGCCAATTTCCCAATGGGTCGGGTAGGTAGGAATCAGTTCAGACGGCAACGTGTGCGATTCCTGAGGCAAGGCTGCATTCAACTTCAGCACATCACCGACTTGCAAGGCTCTGCCACCGTGACCGCCAAAGCCACCTAACGTAAAGGTCGCTTTGCTGCCCAAATAGTTGGGTACATCCAACCCACCCTGCACAGAAAGGTATGTCCGAAACCCATTGCCCTGGATGGTGCCCAGACGAAGCGTACTGCCTGCTTTGACGGGAACGGCTGTCCAAACGGCGATCGGCTCCTTGTCCAATGTTGCCTTCATCGCCGCACCCGTGAGACAGATGACGGTATCGGTATTGAAGCGCAAAGTAGAACCCGACAGCGTAAACTCCAACCCAGCGGTGGCTTCTGGGTTGCCCAAAATCCGGTTACCGAGCCGAAATGCCAGCGAATCCATTGGACCAGACGGTGGCACACCCACATCCCAATAACCCACGCGTCCGGGATAGTCTTGCACGGTCGTCATGGTGCCTGCTACAAGGACATCGATCGTCCTGGGGTGATAGGCAAGCTCGTTGAGAAACTTGGTCGTCAAGGTGGCAGTGGCAAAGGCAGGTGCGGCAATGATTTGGCGTAAATACTCCAGATTTGTTTCAATGCCATCAATGCGAGAGGTAGCGAGGGCAGTTTGGAGGGATGCGATCGCCACCGCACGCGATGCCCCATGCACAATCACTTTTGCTAGTAGTGGATCATAGAAGGGCGATACCTCTGTTCCGGTGGCAATCCAGGTGTCACAGCGGATGTTAGCCGGAAACTGCACGTTGGTTAACATCCCAGAACTGGGCTGAAAGGTTTTGTTTGGGTCTTCGGCATACACCCGCACCTGAATCGAATGCCCGTTTGGTTGATAGCGGTAGGTGTCCAGCGACAGCGACTCGCCTGCTGCCTGTCGCACCATCCACTCCACTAAATCTATACCCGTAATGGCTTCGGTGACACCATGCTCAACTTGCAGGCGCGTGTTGACTTCTAGAAAATAAAATTGTTCGGTGTCTACGTCGTAAATGAATTCAACGGTTCCCGCCGATCGATAGTGCACTGCTTGACCGAGTTGCATCGCAGACGTATACAACTGCTGTCGCAGTGCGGCGCTGATCTGAGGTGCAGGTGCCTCTTCGATGACTTTCTGATTGCGTCGCTGAATCGAACAATCGCGCTCACCCAGGGCAATCACTGTACCCTGACCATCGCCAAAAATCTGTACTTCGATGTGTCGCGCCCGTTCGACATATTTTTCGAGAAAGACACCGCTTTCGTTAAAGTTATTGCGGCTTAAGCGCTGCACGGTTTCAAACAAACTTGCCAGCGTCTCTTCCTCACGGCAAAGCTGCATCCCAATGCCACCACCACCAGCCGTGCTTTTGATCATTACGGGGTAGCCGATCGCCGTTGCCGCCTGTCGTACCTGATCCAGAGTGGTTAGTAACGGCGTACCGGGGACGAGGGGGAGTCCGGCTTGTTCGGCGATCGCCCGTGCCTCATGTTTCAAGCCAAACTGCTGAATTTGCTCTGGGCTAGGACCAATAAATACAATTCCCGCTCGAACACACGCTTCCGCAAAGGCAACATTCTCACTCAAAAAGCCATAACCAGGATGAATGGCATCTGCCCCAGTTGCTTTTGCTGCTGCCAAAATGGCATCTGCCTGTAAGTAGCTCTCTGCTGCTGCTGCCTTTCCCACACAGACGGCTTCATCCGCTGCTGCCACGTGTGCGGCATGTGCATCCGCTTCGGAATACACAGCAACAGAAGCAATGTTTAAGCGATCGAGTGTGCGTATGATGCGGCAGGCGATTTCACCCCGATTAGCAATCAGAACTTTGGCGAACATAATCAGTCAATCAACGGATAGCCAATAGCTAACATTACATTAGTTAGCAGGTGCAGGCTGAGGCGGACCAGAGGTCGTTGGGGGCGGCGCAGGTTCAGCGGGCGGCAGTTCAGGAGCGGTGTCTTGGGGGGGTGGCGCTGCTTCAGGGACTGCTGGGTCTGGTGATTGATCGGGTGCTGCTGGCACTGGCGCACTACCGTTGGAGTCGCCTGCGGGAGCACGTGTGGGTTCTCCAGACTCTTTTGGATAGCTCCGATAGCTGTCTGAATTGCCGCTGCTAGGCTGAGGCGCTTCGCCGTCATACATTTGAGCTGGCTTGACTGGCTTTGCCTTGAGCGTCCCTTTCCGATTGTCAAGCTTGGGCAACTCAGCAAACTTCTCAACGGGCATCCCCTTCACAACGATGGTCATAAAGTTGTGCCAGACTTCGGCTGCTGTGCTGCTGTAGCTCCAGGTGGGGGTGTTGTCATCGTTGCCTAACCAAACGCCAGCCGCCATCTGAGGGACAAAGCCGATAAACCACAGATCGCGGGCATCTTCAGAGGTACCTGTCTTCCCTGCAACGGGTCTACCAATTTGAGCCGCCTGCCCAGTCCCGCTGTTGACGACGTTCTGCATCATCCAGGTGACGATCGCAACCGTATCTTGGTCGATCGCTCGTTTGGGCTTCAAGTTAGCCGTGTAGATCACATCACCATTGCGGTTGATAATGCGACGAATACCGTGCGATTCGGCATGGTTGCCTTTTGCCGCTAAAGTGGCGTAGGCAGTAGTGATTTCCAGCAGGTTGACCTCAGATGCGCCGAGTGCCAGAGAATACGTTGGCAATAGCTCGGATTTAATACCCATGTCATGACCTAATTTGATGACCGGATCAAACCCGACATCAATTAGCAGGCGCACTGAAACCAGATTGATGGAATTAGTAATGGCATCTCGCAGAGACAGCCAGCCACTATATTTTCTACCGTAGTTTTGGGGTTTGTAGCCATCTACTGTTAACGGCGCATCCAAATACGACGCGTAGGGGGAAATGCCGGTTGCGATCGCCGTAGTGTACAGAATCGGCTTAAACGATGATCCTGGCTGTCGCTGCGCCTGGGTCACCCGGTTGAACTGGCTGGTAACAAAGTCAGTGCCACCAACCATTGCCCGGATTTCACCGTTACGGGGATCAACCGCTACTAACGCTGCCTGCTTGAAGCCTTCGGCAGGACCAATATTTTTCACAGCGTCTTTGACCGCTTTTTCCGCTGCCTGCTGCCATGCCGGGTTGAGGCTGGTTTCAACCGTCAGCCCTCCGGCTTCTAGCTGTTCTTTTGAAATCAGCTTGGGCAGTTGCTGCTGTACGTAGGATGTGAAGTAAGGCGTATCGCTATACAGCTTCTTGGGAGAGCTAGGCTTGAGTGTCAGCGGTTGAGCACGCGCTTGTTCGACCTCAGCTTCGGTGATGTAACCCGCTTCCTGCATCCGATCGAGCACAATATCGCGTCGCTGACGGGCAACTTGCGGGTTTACCAGGGGCGAGTAGTCACTGGGAGCAGGGGGTAAGCCTGCGATCGTAGCGGTCTCTGACAACGTTAGTTGATTCACCGATTTGCTGTAGTAAACCCAGGCAGCGTCAGCAACTCCATAGGCTCCTGAACCCAGATAAACCAAATTGAGGTACTTTTCCAGCACCTGATCTTTACTCAGGGTGCGCTCAATTTTCTGAGCCAGGAACGCTTCCTGAACCTTGCGTTTCATCGTGCGATCCTGGTTCAAGTAGACGATGCGTGCAACCTGCTGCGTAATGGTGCTGCCGCCTTCAACAAAATCGCGGGCAAGCAAATTGGATGCCACTGCCCGCAGAATGGACTGATAGTCAACACCGTTGTGCTGGTAAAAACGACGGTCTTCAGCGGCAATGAAGGCTTTGACAACGCGATCGGGCACTTGCTTGATCGTGAGCTTTTGCCGGGTTGCAGAGCCAAGCTGCTGTAAAACAACGCCATTAGCCGCTCTAATCGTCAACGTCCCATTCTGGTTAAAGCTGGCGATCGCTGAGACATCAGGCAAGCTCTTTTCGACCGTTTGCATACCCCACGCTAGAGCGCCGCCACCACTGACCGCCACAAGCGCCAGCCAAAAAGTATACCGACGATGCAATGGCTTACCCATGCGAAAACGCTTGCCGTGTGAAGCAACGGGATCAGCGGGATCAGCCTTTGATGCTGGCTTCACTGGTAACGTAGAGGATGGTTTGACCGCACTGTCTGGTCGCAACTCAGACCGCAGCGGAGCAGAACCGTTTGAGCGGATCGATAAGTTTTTGAGTTTTGAAAGAAAGTTTTCCACATTACAGCCTCATCACCACCAACCGATCGCCGCTCTCATTGTAAGGGGTTGGGATCGAAATTTGTCTCAGGGTACAGGCAAACCCTGAGAAGTCTGACGACCCAGCCTTGGCGTGAACTCCAATGAGCGCCTGCTATATCTTGGCAGAATCCTGACAGGGGTCAAGCTCTTGACAGAATCTTGACAGCGGTTCAATCGACGATCGTCGAGCCTGTGCCCTCAGCCAAGCCGCTCCAGACTAGACGATCGCCCAAAGCAGCATTCAAACGACAAGCACCAGGCAAATTTGAGTAAGATAGCAAGCTGCAAAATGCACTTTTGTATAAGTAGGCACACTAATAATGCCTATACCCCAGCATGACCCAGAGCTAAGGCAGCGACCAACATGCCTAACACTAGAAAGGGTTGAGCGCTTGCCTGATATTTCACATCGTTTTCGAGCGGGTTGCGCAAAAAGTACATGTCCTGAAAGGTCATTTGCGGAATGATCAGCAACAGCAGGATAGCAGCATAGAGATTTTCGTGAATGCTAATCAAATAAACAGCGATGCCAGCCTGAAAAATATCAATCATACCGACGCAGATCCAGGCAGCGGTAGTGATCCCAAACATGACGGGTAGAGATTTTAAGCCCAACTGCCGATCGCCCTCCACACTTTTAAAGTCGTTCACAACTGCAATCCCTAAGCCTGCCAAACTATAGAACAGGGTCAGAACCATAATCGTCGGGTTCAGGTCGCCAAACAGCGCGTGACCCGCCCACCAGGGCAGCGCGATATAACTCGCACCCAACGCATAGTTTCCTAGCCAGCCATTTTGCTTCAGCTTCAGCGGGGGCGCAGAGTAGATGTAAGACAGAAACGAGCCAATGAGCGCCAAGATGGTAATCGTTGGAAAGTCATGACCTGCCCACCGATCGAGCGCATAAGCCACACCAACCCCACCCAAAAGCAAAATAAAGATCTGTGCTTTTACTTGAGACAGGAGAATCGCTCCAGAGGGAATCGGGCGATAGGGTTCGTTGATTGCGTCAATGTCACGGTCATAAAAGTCATTGAGCGTCTGCGTGTAGCCTGTCAGAAAAGGACCCGACATTAACATACAGGCAGCCGAAATCAGCACACTCTCTAACGTCCAACGGAAATTGCCCGATGAGGCAGCGCCGCAGACAACACCCCAGATAAGCGGAATCCAGGTAATCGGCTTCATCAACTGTAGACGAATCTTCCAGATCGACGTTTCACCTTGTTGGGCACCTTTCATGCCGAGGAGTTGGCGAGCTTTGGCATTGCGATCGCCTACAGGTACCGACGCGCCCCCATCTGGCGCGAGATCAGCAGCAATGGGTTCGTCTGATAGTGGAGCAGGATTTGATTCAGTCATACAGCGTCACTATCCAAATCAGAACTAAGTGGACTTGAAAAAAGTCAGGTTTTCCAGCACATCAGCCGACAGGAGCCAGAAGTCAGAAGGAAATAATGAGAAAATTATCCTGAAACTTTGCGCCAGCAACAGGTTTACCGCTCAATTCTGGTGGTAGCAGAATGTTCCGCCGCTGGTCGCCTGCCTCGATCGTAATTTCGGGTCCAGACTGCGTCAGCTTCACCTGCTTCTTGTCGAAACCGGGCAGAAAGAGGCTGACTTTACGCTCTGCCACGTTGATCGCGATCGGACGAGGAGCCTGAGACGCTTGCTCAAAGTCAGGCAGTGCATCAATCAGCGGTTGCCAATCGTCAGTTGCTTGCGTCGGAATCGGTGTCACGGTAAGCGGAGCAAAGGTTGGCGCGACTGCCGCACTCTCATGGGTACGATTTAACAGCACACCACCCACGGTCAGCCCGACTTGTTGTGCAGCACCCCAGAGGTAGGTTGCCGTTGCGATCGCCGCCGCATCGTCTGTGGTGACCAGATACGCTGCCACCCGCTTGGGATCGGCTAGTGCTTGCTTCCCCTGCTCCAGAATATTGGTTGCCTGCTGAGCGGCTGGTTGATTGAAGATATCATCCGTCCAACTGACGTTTAGTACCGCACTGGCGATCGGCTGTAAGAAAGGTGACAGGGTTCGACCCAAATCCGAATCAGCAAACACCTTGCGAAACCGACGGGCGTACCAGCTCAAAATTTCGGGCATCCCAAACAGACGTAGCGTTGCCTGATCGCCCGTGCCGTCATACACAATGACATCGTACTTGCCGCTGGCATCGTATTCTCTCAATGCATTCAACACAAGGGCATTGTCCATCCCCGGCAACACGCCCAACTCCTGCCCAAAGACTTCCTTAAAAAACGGCGTTCGTAGGTATTGCGCTTCGAGTTTCTTCACCTCTTCCCAACTGCGCTCTAGCAGCAACGCCGCTTGAAACTGCACGGCAAAAAAATTGGGCGAAAGTTCGTGTGGGTCAGTGCCAGGAACCTCGCCCAAAAGGATCTCCAGCGCTGGTACTGGCTCCTGTAATGCCAGCAACACCCGCTTTCCCTGAGTAGCAAACCGCTTGGCTGCCGCGATCGCGATCGTCGTCCGACCAACGCCACCTTTGCCCAAAAAAGTCAAAATTAGAGCCATGTCTCTTGCTTTTACGCCCAATGCAGTACGTTTGCCAGCCGAAAGTTCTGCCAGCGTCCCTCTTATGGTAACGATTGCCTAAAATCTGCACACGTTCTTTGGGAATGTTACCGTGCGATCGACCCAACCTTTAATCAGTTGCTTTCGGGCGCAAGCTTCACCTCATCCTCAAAAAACCAAATGGCTGAGCCATCAGTGAACTTGACTAGAAACCCAACGCCACTGCCATCTGTCATTTTGTAATCCTGGATCACGCCAACTTCGCCCAGCTTTTTAGCAATGACCGGAGACACGCGATCGCGCAACCGATACACACGAACCTTCTGTCCGACTTCCATCGCAACTCCAAGACTATAAAACCAAGCATCAGTGTATCAGCGTCAGGGGGAGAATTGGGAGGAAAGAGGATGCAGGGGAAGCAGAGGGAGCATGGGAGGCAGTAGGGAGCAGAGGGAGTACGGCAATGAATGAAGACGCTTCAAACGACTTCCCCAACGTTTCTTCCTCTGTCTCCCCACCCCTCACTCCACCGCGAAGCGGAAGCAAGCTACACTCCTCTCCCCTCACTTCCCCCAAAGCCTTAGAATCCAAGAGTTCAACCTCTCCAAAATCTCATGCTGGCGAAGCGAATTTTACCCTGTTTGGATGTGAAAGCAGGACGAGTTGTGAAAGGAGTCAATTTTGTTGACTTGCGAGATGCAGGTGATCCGGTCGAGTTGGCGCAAGTTTACAACCAGGCAGGAGCCGATGAGCTGGTGTTTCTGGACATCACGGCAACGCACGAAGACCGAGGCATCATTTTCGATGTGGTGTATCGGACGGCAGAGCAAGTGTTTATTCCCCTTACGGTTGGAGGCGGCATCCAAAACTTAGAAACTATTAAACAATTGTTAAGGGCTGGTGCCGATAAAGTGAGCATCAACTCAGCAGCAGTGCGTGATCCCAACCTGATTGATCGCGCCAGTGAACGCTTTGGCAACCAGTGTATCGTTGTGGCGATCGATGCCCGTCGCAGGCTAGATACCGACCATCCCGGTTGGGATGTATACGTGCGTGGCGGACGAGAAAATACAGGACTGGACGCGATCGCGTGGGCGAAAAACCTTGAGCAGCGCGGTGCTGGAGAGCTTCTGGTTACAAGCATGGATGCTGACGGCACTCAGGCAGGCTATGACCTGGAACTAACGCGCACGATCGCCGAACAGGTCGAAATTCCCGTGATTGCCTCAGGCGGAGCCGGAACCTGTGAGCACATTCATGCGGCACTCACAGACGGCAAGGCAGAAGCCGCTCTCCTCGCCTCGTTGCTGCATTATGGGCACCTCACAGTCGCTCAGATCAAAGCTTATCTGGCAAAGCAAAAAGTGCCTATCCGCCCGGTTTGAAGCCCTGTATTGCTTAATTTAGGATTGAGGCAAAAGCGATCGCTGTCCCCTGCAAGGAGGATGAGGGGAGTTTGCGGGTGGCACATTGCGCGAATAAGGCTTCGAGCTGCAAGGGCGTAATACCAATTCTACAAAATCGCGCTACAGATTCGTTCTTGCTGCTGACCGCTGACTGCTGACCGCTGACCGCTGACCGCTGACCGCCAGCCAAGGATTGCATCTGTAGCGACAGCTTAGGGAAATGGTATAAAACCTGTCAACCGGGGGTTCCACAGTGCGCTGAGGGGATGACGAAATCTGAGTATCTGTTACAATACTTTAGATATGCTGATACTCATTCTTGCCATCGTCATCGCCTTGGTCGCCTGGTCGCTTCATCTAATGCAGCAGGCAGTCGATCGCAACGAGTTTTCGCTGATGCTAGCAGGCACACTGGTTGCGTTCTCCGCAGCGGCAATGGTAGCGGTTTATTTCTTAATGGGAAACTACATCGGGTATGTCACGGGCATGACACACACTTCGTCTCGCGCTTTGCCTTCAGATGTAGCTGTTTGGGTCTTGGAATCTGATAGCAGTGGAGGGAACATGAGTGGCGTAGTGACTAAGGTTCCTGCATCTGACCCAAAATCTGCGCTTCAATCAAGAGCGGTTGCTTGGGACGCATTGTAAACAAGCTTCTAAGGGTAAGATGCTTTTTTAATTGCAATAAGGTTAGAAATGCTACGAGATTGGCAAAACTAGATCTGAACCGTTCGCTAGTGGTATCCATAGCTTATCTTCTAGCCGATTCGCTTCAATCTCAGATTGGAGTCATCATTGTGACCGTTCGATGCGCTCTTGACTGAAATCAGGTCTGTAGTGACGATGTTGCTACAATCCCATCCGCTCTCATGTTTTTATCCCGTCATTGTGAATGCAGTGCCTTGGGAATGCTTCCCTGCTGACGTGACCTAAAGAGTTTCTTACCACTATGGACTACGCAATCTCTGACCTTGATGCCATGAGTCGCCAGTTAACGAGCCTGGAACGAACGAAGAAGGCAAAAATGCTAGTTGTCGATGACGAGCCTGACAATCTTGATTTGCTGTATCGTACCTTTCGCCGCGATTTTCAGGTGCTAAAAGCAGAAAGCGGTGTACGTGCATTGGAGCTGTTGGAATCTGAAGGCGAGGTTGCCGTCATCATCTCAGACCAACGGATGCCAGAGATGAAAGGGACTGAGTTTCTCAGCCGCACAGTACCGCAGTTTCCAGACACAATGCGGATCATTCTCACTGGCTTTACGGATGTTGAGGATCTGGTAGAGGCGATCAACTCTGGACAGGTTTACAAGTACATCACGAAGCCGTGGGATCCAAACGAATTGAAAGCGGTTGTGCAACGTGCTGCCGAAACTTACGACCTGCTGAAGCAGCGAACAGAAGAATTGCGCCGATCGCAATCGCAAACGGCTTTACTATCTGCGATCGTTCGCACTGCTCAGGAGTCAGCCAGTCTAGAGGAAAGCCTGCTGCCGATCGCGGCTGCGTTTGGCAAAAGCTTTCAGGCAGATGGTTGCATTCTCCAGCTGGTTGAAGGTAAGCAGCTCGTAGCAACTCAAGGCAAATACAGCGCGAATGATGCGCTGGAGAATTGGCTTGAGCACGATCCTCTGGTGCAAGCAGCGATCGCCACCCAAAAAACGCAGGCTGCGGTCAACATCCCCTCTGATCCTGACCTTGCAGCGATCGAACATTACGTAACCTCTGGCATACAGGCACATTTGCTGATCCCAGTGACCTATCGGCAGGAAGCCCTTGCTGTGCTGTCGTTGCAATGGTGTCAACCATCAACGTTGCGGGAAGATGAACTGGTGCTGCTACACCTCTCTGCCCAGCAAGTCGCGCTAGCGCTAACCTGTACTCGCTATTACCGTCCAGTGACCTAGAGCTGAGCCTGTAGAGACGCTCCATTTCAGGCTTCTACAGGCACCAGTCCAACGCATTAGCCTCTCGCTAGACGTAAGACGCGATCGTCTCCCGATACTGACTCTTGGGCTTCACACCCTTCATTTCTGCCACTTTATCTTTGTCTTTAAAGAACTGAATCGTCGGTGTGCCAACCACTCCAGCCGCTTCAGCAATTTCTGGGTCTTGCTCAATGTCAATTTCGATGTAGTGAATTTTGCCGTCAAATTCATCCACCACTTTATTGAGAATGGGCTTGAGCGTGTGGCATGGACCGCACTGAGGAGACGCATATTTGACCACAATCAGGCGATCGCTGTCGTGGTAAAGCTTACGCAGCGCATAGCCCCCTTCATGACGAGTCCGCTCAACGCTGAACTCAGTTTCCTGTTCCGCTTCGGTTTTCTTCGCCACGGCTTCTGCAACTGGCTTTTCAGAGTCAGTCTGGTGAAACTCTTGGATCAGATTATTGGCAGAAAGCCACCGTTCTGCCAGCATGGCGGACATACAGCCCGTACCTGCTGCTGTAATTGCCTGACGAAATTCGTGATCTTGCACGTCGCCAGCGGTGAAAACGCCCTCGACGCTCGTCTCCACTGACCCATGCTTGGTGACAATGTAGCCCACATCATCCAGCTCTAGCTGGTCTTTGAAAAGGGACGTGTTGGGAGTATGCCCGATCGCGTAGAACAATCCTTTGACGTGCAGCTCGCTCTCCTCGCCCGTTTTCGTGTCTTTGATTTTGACCCCTTTCATGTGGTCTTCTTCACCAAACACATCCATGATATCGGTGTTCCAGTGCAGGGTGATTTTCGGATTGTTCAAAACCCGATCCTGCATTGCCTTACTGGCACGCATTTTCTCGGTTCGCACCAGCATGTGTACATGAGAGCCGTACTTGGTCAGGTAAATCGATTCTTCTGCTGCCGAGTCGCCGCCACCAACAACCGCCAGTTCTGCCGATCGAAAAATCGGTGTTGCGCCATCACAAATCGCACAGGCGGAAATACCACGGCTCCAGAACTGGCTTTCGCACGGTAGACCCAGCCGCTTTGCCGTTGCGCCTGTAGCAATCACGACACTATGCGCCAAGACTTCTCGTTCGTCCGATCGGATCACAAAGGGACGTTGGCTGAAATCGACTGAGATGACATCTTCAGTCACCAACTCTGCGCCCCAGCGAATTGCCTGCGCTTTCATGCGATCCATCAACTGTGGTCCGGTAATGCCTTCTGGGAAGCCAGGAAAGTTCTCTACTTCGGTGGTTGTCATGAGTTGCCCACCAGGTAAGCCACCCGCTTGATAACCCTCAAACATAAACGGCTTGAGATTAGCACGAGCAGCATAAATAGCGGCGGTATACCCGGCTGGACCGGAGCCGATAATCACTACGTTTTCGATCGTTGGGGTGGTCATTGCTCTTTACAAACTCATAACGACTACGGATAGTATAGCGCGATCGCAGTGGGATGAAAACCCCTACTGCGCCTAAATGGTGTCTTCAGAGAGACTGAGCAGGGCTACTTATAGCCTCTGACAGCAAGGTTGAAGTTCTCTCGATGACTGACAATCTCGGAAAACCCTGCTTGCTGGAGCTTTTGACTGAGTGTTTCAGCGGTGAAGGCAGTGCGATGTAAGTGGTGAATCCCAAACGCGTGGGTTGGTCGGTAACCATATACGAGGTCGATCGCGGCGATCGGTCCGCCTGGAGAATGGTAAAGCGTGCCCTCCAAGTTGCCTTGAGCAATCTGTTCTGCGGCACTTTGAATATCAGGCACACTGATCAGAACCAAGCCACCCGGCTTTAAAACGCGATACATCTCAGCAAGCGCAATAGGCACTTCGTCGTAGTAAATATGCTCCAGGTTGTGAGACGAAAAGACCGCATCGACCGAGGCGCTGGGAACAGCGCTCAGATCGGTAATCGTGCCAAGGATGTCTGGCTCCACTAATGGATCAATATCAAGCCGAATTTCTCGCCATGCGTCTGTACGGAATAGTTCTGGCAAGGCATCAGGGCGGTACGGACCACAGCCTACATGCAGCAGCCGTTTGACTTCATCCGAGTGAACTGACGTGATTGGCAGAGGTAGTGCTTGAGTCTGTTGCTCCAAGCGCTCTCGTACTACTTGCTGATAAAACTGTTCCAGTCCCTTCACGCAAGCGGTGTCGTCGAAAAGATAGTGCTGCTGATCGCTCATTTGCTGCGCGATCGCTCGTCTCCACTCTGGCTCCAAACCAAGGCGTACCGCAATTTCAACGTACTCCGCTTCATCCTGAGCGATCGTTTCGGTGATACCCATCATCGTGAGCATCCCGAACGACTGACGACCTCGCATAAACTCGCCAACATGACTGACGATCGGCAAATTGCAGGCGATCGCGTCGAACGTAGTGTGTCCACCCGAAAAATCAGGCGTATCTAAAAACACCTCTGCATCCAGCAGTAAACTGGTGTAGTCTTGCCAGCTTTGCCCTGGTAGAAATACACAATGATCATCGCTATTCAGCCCGACAACCAGAAACGCTTGCTGGAGCCGCTGACGGAATTGCCGTTCTAAGCTTGGGCTACAGCGGAGTGTCCCTGTTGACCGCACAATAAAAACGAATTTTGCCTGGGGCACGCGTTGCGCGATCGCCACAAACAAACAGTCGTGCTGCGGCAGATATTTAGTGATGAACTGGCAGGAGATATAGAGTACAGCCTCTGCGCTGATCCCAAAGTCCGCACGCGTTTTCGTCGGTGCTGGAATAATTGGCTGCGGATAGCTAATCCCAAGATTGGGGAGCCGAATGAGCGTTTCTGTGTAATGCTCCTGGGCGTTTTCTGGCTCAATCAACGCGCCAGAGAGGTAATAGTCGATCGTGGGTATGCCAGAGGTGACAGGATGCCCCCAGGTGCTACACTGCACGGGCGCTAATTGCAGACAGGCAATCATTGCCGTTGGCTTGTGGGTGCCGATCGCCAAAAACACCAAAACATGTAGCTTGTCGTCAAGAATCTGCTGACTCACTGCTGATAAATCATTGGGAATAGAACGGTACACATCGCTTAGAGCGTGAAATGACTCTGTGCCACTATCGCTAGCAGAGCCAGTGTTGTAGCAGTAAATTTCAAATTGACTGCGATCGTGATGTTGCAACCAGCCCACTGCCCAGCGCGACATACTGTTTGCACCCATTGAATCAGCAAGATAGCCGATTCGGATTTTGCCCGTCGCCGGGATTGGCGGCATGGCTAGGGGCGTTAACCAATCTGGATAGCTCTCACGCATGACACGCTGTAATAATTGCCCATCAATTGACTGCAATGCTCGAACGTTCACTGCTTGATATGCCAGATAAAACGTGCCGAGCATGAGAATGCTGGTAAAGCTAACGGTCTCGTGTTGAACCTCCGTCAACTCGACCTGATGTTGCAGAGTTTTAAGACCCTGTTCAAACCGCTGATAATAGCTGGCAAGCTCATCCACGTTTTGATAGAGCAGCGGTAGGATTGTTTGTGGAAAAATCCTCAAGAGGGGATCGTCTGGTTCCAGGTTTGCTGCACTACGGATGCAGTCGATCGCCGCGTCAATTTGTCCACAGAGCTGATAGCATTCGCTCAGTGCGAAATAGTCGCTCAGCGTTCCCACGGTAAGTGCAAAGGCAGCGCGAAATTCCTCGATCGCGGCTTCATGATTACCAGCACGCTTTAACGAATGGGCAAAGAAGCTATGGGCACTAGCCAGATCTCCAGCAGCAGTATACGCCTCACCTAATTTCCGTAGGATGTCAGGATCAAGCTGTTTGTGCAACAGCGCTTGACGATAAGCGGCGATCGCGGGTTCAGCCTTTTGCTGTGCCATGAGCGCATCGCCCAAACGGAGATGCCCACCAAATTCGTTAGGTTTAATGACGATCGCCTGCTGAAACAACGCTTCTGCCTGACTGCTTTCACCAGTCTGAAGCAAAAGATCGCCCAGGCGATGGAGCGTGTCAATGTAGGTTGCATCTAGCGTGTGCGCCCGCTGATAGGCTGCGATCGCCTCCGCAGTGTGCATCATTCGTTCCAGCACCAAACCGCTGACATGGTGCGCTAAAGCGTGATTTGGTTGAAGTGTGAGCGACTGCTGCAATACTTCAAGCGTTGCCTCGTCGTTTTCAGCCAAATGGTACAGCATACCTAAACGAAACCAAATCTCAGCATTCTGAGGCTCAAACTGTAGAAGTGTTCGATACTTCTGTTCTGCTTCAGCTAAACAACCGTCGAGATGCAGTTGTACCGCTTCTTTAGCTAAGGTTTCGAGGTATGACCAATTTGGGTGTACAGGCAGATTGTAAATGGCATCAATCACAGCCCGATCGCGATGTTGCTGCCAGTCAAACTCATCCTGAGCACGAGGATTGCTGGCATCCCAACTTAAAATCAGCCAGCCTTGAGCACACAGACCTTGCCTGAACAGGTGACTTTCGGTGTCACTTGAGGCATCAAGCAACAGTCTTGCTGGCAAATTGGTGGCTAAAAAATCCCATGTTGCTTGTCGAACAGTGCCTAACGCCCCTTGACTGATGAGTATGAGTGACTGATCGGCAAGAAACGACTGTGCCAGCATTAGCCCCAGCATTTGCGATCGATAATCAGTCTCGCCACTGTAAACATAGACACCGATCCGATCGCTTAGCTCTGCTTCCTTTAACTCAGCAAAAAACTCTTCGCAGGATTGACCACAGAAAAGCACCTGTTCCTCTAGCCCGAAAGCAGTCAAATTCTCAAACAGGCGATCAGTCACCGCTTCAAACTTGGCGTTGCCCGTATCTTCAACCGCATAAGCCATACACTGCGGCTGATGACGCAAAGCACCAATAAGGTTGACTCCTTGCTGGCAACCTACTTCGCAGTACACTTCCCCTGGTGCTAAGGCACCAGTAGCAGCATTGAGCAGCTGTAGCACTGGCGCACTGGTCAACGCACCCGTTTGCTCCAGTAACTGATAAAGCTGCGGTTCAAGCAAGTCTAGTGGTGCTTGCCAAGCTTGCTCAAGCTGAGATAGCTGTGCCATAAACTGCTGAATGTCCATTTCGCTCACTCAAATCAATCAGGTTAGCAGCAATTTAAGCCTTTCTCCCCGGGGAGAAGGGTTTGGGATGAGGGCAATTTATACCTTTATGTAGCAACGTCCATAATCGTTTTACAGGTCTTTTCGCCAAAACGCTCCCTTCCATCTTGCCCAAGTTGCTGCAATCATGCACAGCGCTGACCCGCGAACCGAATCCTGCCGATTAATAGAGCGTTCCTTTCGGAGCATTCAGATAAGAGATGAGAAAAATTCGGCGTTGCTGAAGGCAAGTATGATTTAACCCTCATCCCCAGCCCTTCTCCCCAGGGAGAAGGGAGGTAGAAGTCCTGTCTCCTCTACCTTTGGGAGAGAGTTAGGGTGAGGGCGGATTTTGCGGTTCATACCTCGATTTAGCAACGCCAAAAATTCCTGCCGTTAGGGGTGATCGCCATTCGTCGCCACAGGAGATCGATCGTTTCTTGAGCGCTCCGTTTCTGAAAATCGCTTGGGGACGAGCGCACGTGGCTGTAGAAGTCTCACTAAAAGCCCTTGCTAGCGTGCTTGGAAAGCAGAGCAAAGCCGCCATTCAACTCATTTTCTCAGAAAAATAGTCGATGGTGATATGAAGTTGGTGTTGGAGGGGTACGTTAGGTTCAGGAGTTAGAACTACGACCCCGCACCTAAAAGGAGACCCTCTCATGAAATCTGATTTCCAAGCTAAGTTCCTGCAACACCTGATCGCCAAGAAGCAAGAAAAAGGCTTCACCCTGATTGAACTGCTGGTTGTTATCATCATCATCGGTATTTTGTCTGCGATCGCGCTGCCTTCCTTCCTGAACCAGGCAAACAAAGCGAAGGAATCGGAATCCAAGCAGTACATCGGCTCTATGAACCGTTCACAACAGGCTTACTACCTGGAGAAGAACACCTTCTCTAGCGATGTATCCATCCTGGGTCTTGGCATCAAGACCGATACAACCAACTACACCTACGCCATCAACGGTCAAACCAGCTCCGCAGTGACCAACCTGTCCTATCCTAAATTCACCACCACGCTAAGAGCGCACACGGGTGGTGTTGGTGTTGGCTTTACCACAGGCACCACGGCTGGGGAAGCAACAACCCTGGCTGTCCTTTGCCAATCCGTCAAGCCCGCAGCGGGTAGTCCTGCTGGGGTTGCTTTTACCGCGAACGTCGGTCCCGCTTGTGATGGCACCAACTTCCAGGATCTTGGTAAGTAACTCGTGAGCAACTGAGCCGAATGGCTTTCACTTGCATCTAGTGCGATTCAACGATTAATAGAGTGGGCAGAAATTTCTGCCCACTTTTACTTTTTGGTGCATCGTTAGCGTCAGCTCCACTTTTCCTTCTTACAATTAATTTGGAGCAATCTCATTCATGCAGGTGTGAACGATGAGCCGAAGTTCGTCCGATGCCACGACTCAAACTTTTTTGGTGGTTGATGACCACGAGGCGATTCTGGAAGGTACAGTACCTGCCTTAAAGCGAGCGTATCCTACTGCTGAAATTTTGACGGCGCAAGAGATTCAAACGGCTCAGACGCAAATCGGCTATTATCATCCCACGTTAGTAGTGCTGGACTTGAGTGTGCCTCAGAAGCCTTATGCGATCGCGAGTGCTGAGGTTGGCATTCAGTTTCTCAAAACGCTGATCGAGAGTCAGTTGGCACCGAATATTATGGTGCTGAGTACAAATATTAAGCCGCTGGTGCAGCTGAAGCCAATGATTAACGCCTACGAAGGTGGCTTTGCGGCGATGGACAAGTCGCTGCCCATCCGCGAGATGCTACGACTGGTGGATTTTGCGCTGCGTGGCTCAATTTACTTGCCACCGGAACTGCGTTCCCGCTCTGAGTTTGACCGCAAGTGGTTAGAGGTGCTCACGCTGAAATTTCAGGAGGGTCTGACAGATAAAGCGATCGCCGATCGGATGCGGGTGAGCGATCGCACGGTGCGAAACTACTGGGTGAGACTTCAGGATGCGTTGGGCATTTACGACGAACCCGACAAGGATTTACGGATGCAGATTGCGATCGCGGCTCGAAAACTGGGGCTACTGAACTAAGCATCGGTAGGGGATGAACGGTGCTTCAAAGCGTTTGCCTGCATCCGTAGAACCTACCTGTAACGCTAGTCTTTGATTGTCTGGTCACCGACTGGCTTGAACATCACTCAGTAAGAGAGAAGCAAGCTTTAGCCCTTGTTGACTTGAATGAACATTAAAGTGAACGCTGGATTTTGGAAACAAATTGAGCCTCATGCCAAGGTTTGGCGCGTGGGGATACTGCCTGGGCTGGTCGTTATTGGGCTGGTGGCGATCGCCCGCATCACTGGTTCGCTGCAACTTTTAGAGTTAGCTACTTTTGATCAGTTTCTGCGATCGCGCCCGCTGGAGGCACCGGACACGCGAGTGGTGATCGTCGGCATTACTGAAGAAGATATTCGACTGGTGGGCAAATACCCGATCCCAGACCGTGAGTTAGCGGCACTGCTACGAACCCTACAGCAGTATCAGCCTGCCGCGATCGGTCTCGATCTGTTTCGTGACCTGACTACAGACCCCGATCGGGCTGAGCTGGCACAGGTATTCAGAAACAGCCCCAACCTCATTGGTATTGAAGCGGATGTGGGTTCATCTGCCCTGCTTAAGGTCAAGCCGCCCCCAGAATTGCCCGATACACAGGTGGGTCTGGCAGATATCGTGATTGACTCGGATGGCAAATTACGGCGCTGCTTGTTAGCTAGCAAGGTTAGCTCTGGTCAGGTGAAGTACTCTCTATCACTGCTACTGGCAGCACGCTATCTCCGTACTCAAGCAGCCACGTTTCGGCATGGTACCCGTGCCAGCGATCCAATTCGCCTTGGGTCGATCGAGCTACCCCGCTTTCGTGCTAGTACAGGTGGCTACGTGCAGGCAAAGGCAGGCGGCAACCAAATGCTGCTGAACTTTCGCAGCCACCCAAACCCGTTTCGGGCTGTTTCGATGACAGACGTGCTGAAGGGGCGGGTGCAGCCAGAGTGGATTCGTGACCGTATCGTTTTAGTGGGTGTGACTGCCCCAAACAGCCAGAATGATACGGTGACTACGGTTGCGACCAAGGGCAGTTTGCTGACCGATGCGATCGGCACAACCGGTGAGGATTACAAGTTGCTCTATGGCGTTGAGAATCACGCTCACTCGATCAGTCAAATCATCAGTGCCGTTTTGGATCACCGTCCGCTGCTGCGTAACTGGTCAAAAAGCGTGGAATATCTTTGGATTGTGGTCTGGGGACTCATTGGTATAGTGCTGGGCTTGCTGCTGCAATCGCCCTGGAAAACGTTTTTAGGTTTGGCAGTGAGTAGCGCTGGCTTGATCGCACTGAGCTACGGACTCATCACGATCGGCTGGTGGATTCCTGTCGTGCCTGCGCTACTAGCGTTAAGTGCAGCAGGCTTAACGACATTGCTGTTTGACCGTGATGCTCGACTGCTGTTAGAACAGCGGAGTCTGACACTTCAGCGTACATACGATGCGGTGCATAACGGTCCCCTGCAAACGCTGGCAGCGATGCTGCGAAGCCTCGACGATCTGTCAGCCGAAAAAGTGCGATCGCAGCTGCAAAATTTGAACCAGGAATTGCGATCGGTTTACGAATCAATGCAACAAGCACTTGTGACAGGCGATCAGCGCTACACGCAAACACCCATTCATGAATTGCTCTATCAGGTTTATGAAAACACCCTGAAGCGAGATCTGCCAGGGTTTGCCTCCATCCTGACCCTCATCCCGCCAGACTTTACACCCCTCAAAGAGTGTCCCCTATCGACTGACCAAAAACAGGATCTGTGCCTTTTTCTGGAGGAAGCCTTGTGTAATGTTGGCAACCACACCATCAACGTTAGCTGTCTAGACGTTATTTGTCGGCGGGACAAAAATTGGTATGCTTTGCAAGTGATTGATAATGGTCTGCTTACGAGTGCTTTGAAAACGACACGAGAAGGAACGAGAAGGACGGGGGACGGCTCAGGCTAAAGAGTTGGCGCGATCGCTTGGAGGCAGCTTTCAGCGTCACCCTCACATGCCCCACGGCATGGTTTGTGAGCTTGTCTGGCGCAGCCCAAAACCCTGGTGGCAGTTTTTTCACCCGTTTCAGTCAATCAAGCGTCCGTTAAACAGGCTTCAATAGTCTTAGCGTTGTTGGAGCGTTTTGGATAGTCATGAAGCATCAAGTTGCATTGGTTCTCACGCAACGAATCGTTACGAAGCTGGTTGCTGGCATTGTTTTGGGGTTATGCCTCATGCCTGCGTTAACCGTGGCAGCAGATGACGATACAGCACCGACCAGTGGTCGGTCATCTGGTGGCAGAGGTTGTGGTACGAGTGCTCTACCAGTTGCGCCTAACGTACCGGCACTAATTTTGTTGGCACCAGGCGGGCAAGCGGGACAGACCGTATCAACGCGCCCTACGTTTGCCTGGTTTGTGCGTGATGCGGTATCTCTGCCGATCGAGTTCAGGCTGTATGAACAGGACAACGATCGCTTTAAGCTGGTGAAAGAAATCAAAGACGATCGCCTGCGAAGCGTGTCTGGCATTACGGTCATGTCGGCTGCGGGTGCTCTGCCTGAGTTAACGGTTGGTAAACGTTATCGCTGGCAGGTCGAACTGGTGTGCAATGCCAATCGCCCTTCTAGCAATCTTTTTGCCGAAGCTGTCATCGATGTCGTACCGATGCAAACAGGCTTAAAACAACAGTTGGCGCAAACCCGCGATCGCTCGAATCAAGCTCAGCTCTACGCTCAGGCAAACCTGTGGTACGACGTGCTAAAAACTGCCTTTACACCACCCAGCAGCGCCACTCAACTGCAAGCACTGCGACAGTCTCTGTTGTCCAGCGTGGCGATCGATGCTACCGAGCGTAAACTGCTGCAAGATAGCTCGATCCACGCAATTCAACGCTAGAGTCGCAAGCAAGGGGCGGGCAGCGATCAGCTATCAGCGGTCAGCGGTCAGTTGACAGTCTTAAACCTGTTGGGTAATAACGAGCGAAATCGCTAAAATACTCACAAAGGCTGAATTCTAAGGATTTTCGCTGAACAAAGCTCTTACCTTCATGGCTGACGGCTGACCGCTAATCGCTTTCCGTTTAACAAGCCTTTCGTTGGATAGCAATCTTGAACGACGCATCATCAAATGAGACATTGCCAGATGAGTTCTGGCAGGGAGTTGAGCAATTTAACCAGCGGGAGTTTTATGCGTGTCATGACACGTTAGAAGCGCTATGGATTGAAGCAACTGAGCCAGACAAAAAGTTCTATCAGGGTATTCTGCAAGTGGCGGTTGCGCTCTATCATCTGGGCAATCAAAACTGGCGCGGTGCGGTTCTCTTGATGGGTGAAGGCATCAATCGGCTGCGGGGCTATCAGCCAATCTACGCGGCGATCGACGTGGAGCAGTTTTTGACGCAGACGTTTCAGATTCTCACCACGCTTCAGGAGGCAGGACCCGATCGGGTAAGCGTCGTGATGCAGCAACTGGGGATAAGACCCGCAGAGGATAATGTATCAGGCGGTGAACGACTTCAGTCACTTGCTTTTCCAACGCTGCAAAAAGTCGGTTGATGGTGGCTATAGTGAGGTTGCTTTCGTTTAAGTGGGCGATCGACCCGCAACTTTTCACTCTGATTACTCGTCTTACAGGCTCTAGGACGCTATCTTTAAACCGTCATACCTTCTAAAAGAATTCGCCTGAGCCGAAGCAAGATTGGGTAAACTACTAAAGCATCTTCCAGCGCTGTCATCTGATTCTTCGCCATCTCGCTGAGTATTCTGCCCCATGATGTCTTCTCTTCGATTGCTTGTTCCGTTAAAGCTGCTCAAACTGATAGCTGTCCTTCCAGGTGCGTTGGCAACCGCATTGTTGCTAAACAGTGGGGTGAATCTCTTGCTCAGTACGCCGACTGAAGCGCAAGAGGTCAGTCGATCGCTCACGCTGCGATCGGATATACAGGAGGCAAACTCCAAAACGGGCGTGATCACAGCACGCGGCAACGTGCAGATCAACTATCCCGCCCGACAAATTCAGGCAACGTCGGCTCAGGCACAATACTTCAGCCGCGAACGCCGGATTGTGCTGAGTGGGAATGTGTATGTTTTGCAACAAGGCAATAGCCTCAGAGGTGAAACAGTTACCTATTTAATCGACGAAGGTAAATTTGTGGCGCTACCAGACGCACCAAAGCAGGTCGAGTCGATTTACCTCGTTCCGGAGGCAACAACCACACCTGCCCCAACTGCAAATTCTGCGCCATTCACGCCACAGCCACAGTTTACGCCTGCTGTGCCAGTGTTGCCGCGCAGACAACCCGATCTGGCACCACCGCTGTCCAGCCCATCGTCTCCAGGTTCGCGTTGAGACAGTGGCGGCTGATCCACGATAAGATCGTCGTCAGCTTTGTTCTTGCCCAGCACGACCAGGAGTGGACGGTTGAAGATTGCGCTTGAGAATGTTCATAAGTCCTATGGTGCGCGGGTTGTGGTCAGCCGCGTCAGTCTTTCTGTCTCTCAGGGTGAGATTGTAGGACTATTGGGTCCGAATGGAGCGGGCAAAACGACGACGTTTTACATGGCGACGGGGCTAGAAAAACCAAATCAAGGGCGCGTTTGGCTGAACGATACGGAAATTACAGCACTCCCACTACATCGACGGGCACGGTTGGGCATTGGCTATCTGGCGCAAGAGGCAAGCATTTTTCGGTATTTGACCGTGCAGGAGAATATTCTACTAGTAATGGAACAGTCTCAGGTTCCCCGGCAAGAATGGCACGATCGGCTGACCTATTTGCTGAAGGAATTTCGGCTCGAAAAAGTTGCCCATACCAAAGGGTCTCAAGTCTCTGGTGGAGAACGGCGGCGCACTGAATTAGCACGAGCCTTAGCGGCTGGACGCAGCGGTCCCAAGTTTTTGCTCCTAGATGAACCGTTTGCTGGCGTTGACCCGATCGCCGTTGCCGAAATTCAGCAAATTGTAGCCGCACTGCGCGATCGTCAAATTGGCATACTCATCACTGATCACAATGTCCGAGAGACTCTGGCAATAACCGATCGCGCTTACATCATGCGCGATGGACAAATTCTTGCTTCTGGTAGCTCCGAAGAACTCTACAGCAACCCGCTGGTGCGACAGTATTATCTGGGTGATAGTTTTCAACCATAGAAGCGGTGAGGAGTAAGAAGTGTAGCTTGCTTCCGCTTCGCGGTGGAGTGAGGGGATGAGGAAGTGAAGGAATGAAGGATGGCACTTTAAGTAAATCCTGACTCCTGACTTCCGCCTCTCACCGAGTTTTGAGTTCTGTTTGCTCCGCTGCTCCCCACTTCCTACTCCCCACTCCCTACTCCCTACTCCCCACTCCCTAATGTATGGCTTCAATCTCCACCACCAGTCCGCCGCCTTTGAAACCGTTTGGTTGGCTCACCTCACTGTTCTCGGTCATGGATCGCTATATTGCTAGCGAACTGATCATGCCGTTTTTGTTTGGAGTAGGTGCGTTTTCGTCCATTGGTGTGGCGATCGGCGTGCTGTTCGATCTCGTGCGGCGGGTGACGGAAGCCGGGTTACCGATCTCTATTGCAGTGCAGGTTTTTCTGCTCAAGCTGCCCTATTTTATCGGTTTGTCGTTTCCCATGTCGATGCTGCTGTCGTGTTTGACCGTGTATGGTCGGCTTTCAAGCGATAGCGAACTGGTGGCGCTACGGAGCTGTGGGGTGAGCATCTATCGACTGATTGCGCCCGCGATCGTCATGGGCTTGATTGTCACGGGCATTACGTTTGCGTTTAATGAAGCGATCGTTCCCGCTGCTAACCGTCAGGCATCCAATACGCTCGATGCTGCCCTGAACAAAAAGGAGCCATCATTTCGAGAACAAAATATTCTTTACCAAGAGTTTCAAAACGTTAAACAACTAAATGGCGATCGTGAAAGGGTGCTGTCTCGCATCTTTTACGCCAAGCAGTTTGATGGGAAGCAGATGAAAGGCTTGACCATCCTTGATTTTTCACAGAATGGACTCAATCAAATCGTGGCATCCGAAGCGGCTCTTTGGAACACTGACCAGAAAACCTGGGACTTCTTCAATGGCACCATTTACGTAGTTGCGCCAGATGGTTCTTATCGCAATATTATCCGCTTCACCCAACAGCAGATTCAGCTTCCACGCACACCGCTAGATATTGCCCAGACATCGCTCGACCCTGGTGAAATGAACATCGCCCAGATCCAAGAATATCTGAGTCTTATCAGTCAAACAGGCAATCAGAAAGAAATCCGTAAGCTGACACTACGCATTGATCAAAAAATGGCGTTTCCGTTTGCCTGTCTGGTCTTTGGTTTGGTAGGCGCAACTCTAGGCACTCAGCCTCGTCGAGGAGTCGGTCGCGGTACCAGCTTCGGTATCAGTCTGGTGCTGATCGTGTCCTACTATCTCTTCATCAGCATTTGCGAAGCCCTTTACCAGTTCGATATTCTTTCCTCCTTTTTGGCGGGATGGCTGCCGACGCTGATTGGGCTGGTGTTTGGCGGTGTTTTGCTGGTACGGATTAGTCGGTAGGGGGTCGGGGGTCGGGAGTGGGGAGTAGGGAGTCAAAGGAAGCAGGGGGAGAGGGGGAAGTGAGTTAAAAACTTAAACTCAGTTGAAAGCAAATCAGAATTAACACTTAAAACTTAAAACGTTTCTCTTGCCTCCCTTGCCCCTTTGCCTCCCTTGCCCCTCTGCCTCCCTTGCCCCCTTACTCCTCTCCCCTTGCGTTAAAAGTGCTGAATAATCGCCTCAGCAAACTCCGAACACTTCAACGGCGGCTCTACGGGCGGTTCCATCATGCGGGCGAGGTCGTAGGTGACTTCACGGTTGGCGATCGCCGCACTGATGCCTTGAGTAATCAGGTCAGCCGCTTCTTGCCAGCCCAGATATTCCAGCATCATGACCCCAGACAGGATGAGAGAACCGGGGTTAACGCGATCGAGTCCAGCATGTTTAGGAGCGGTGCCGTGGGTTGCCTCAAAGATGGCGCATACGTCACCGATGTTAGCTCCGGGACCCATGCCTAGCCCACCAACGATCGCCGCTGCCGCATCTGATAAGTAATCCCCATTCAGGTTCATGGTTGCCAAGATGGAGTACTCATCGGGTCGCGTCTGGATTTGCTGAAAGATGCTATCGGCAATGCGATCGTTCACCATGATTTTCTCTTGCCACTGTCCGCTGCCGTGAGAGTCCCAAATGGTTCCTAAAACTTCTTGCACTTCGGCGCAGATTTTTTCCTTCTTATCAACCGTCAACGCATCGTAGCCCGGATCAATCTGACGGGCATTTTCTTCCAGCGTGATGTCTGTGTTGCGTTCCTTGTTGCCTAAAATCCAGGATTCGCGCTCGGTCACGCATTCACCGCGAAACTCGCTCGTCACCAGTTCATAGCCCCAATCACGAAACGCGCCTTCGGTATATTTCATGATGTTGCCTTTGTGGACAAGCGTTACCATTTGCTTTTCCCTGGGCAAACGCAAAGCGTGTTTCATGGCACGGCGTACCAGGCGCTGGGAGCCTTTTTTGCTAATGGGCTTAATGCCAATGCCAGAGTCAAGCGGAATTTGTTTCTTGCCATGTTCGGGCGTAGCGGGAATCAAATCTTCGTTGAGAAGCTTGATCAGGCGATCGGCAATCTCACTACCCTGCTTCCACTCAATGCCCAGATAAATATCTTCAGTATTTTCGCGGTAAATAATGACATCCAGCTTTTCTGGAAAGCGGTGTGGGGATGGTGTGCCCGCATAGTATTTGCAGGGACGGACACAAGCATACAGGTCAAAAATCTGACGCAGCGCCACGTTGAGCGATCGAATGCCACCACCGATCGGGGTTGTTAACGGACCTTTAATTGCTACACCGTACTCTCTGATTGCCGTCAGCGAATCGTCTGGCAAGTACTGATAAGTGCCATAGGTGTCACAAGCCTCATCGCCCACAAAGACTTTGAACCAGCTAATCTTGCGTTTGCCACCATACGCTTTTTCTACGGCTGCGTCAAAAACACGCTGAGAGGCGGGCCAAAGGTCGATGCCCGTCCCGTCTCCACGAATATAGGGAATGATGGGGTTGTCTGGTACCTGAGGCTCACCGTTTTGAAACGTGATTTTGGTACCGATCGTTGGGGGCGAAATTTTTTCATAGGTCATTGACAATCACTCCTGTACTTGTGTAGCGGCGCAGCATCAGCCAACGAGCGGATCACCAAACAACGAGTCCCTCACAGCATCGCTCGGCTGTACTGCTGTGGTTAGAATAGCCCAATGGCTGAACAGGTTTGTAGTGCATCTGACTGCGATACAGCGATCGATCGCTGTAAACACCAATTGACTATCGTCAGTTCTATCGCTGACCCATTTATCAGCAAGACTGAATCAGTTAGCGATCAGTTTTTTTTTGCTAACCGCTGACCGCTGACCGCTAATACCAGTGTCACTCTCATCATTCAAATAGGATCGCTAGATGTCATCTGTCTGGTTTGAGTCGCTGATCATCATGCCGCATCTCTAACGACCGTTGCATGTTTTCCATAAACTCGGATACTGCCATCTAGTTTGTGCAGAAATCCCTGGGAACTCTAAGATAGGAACGAGGGAATTGCTGATTAAGTTCAGCAATTTAGCGTGATTGAGTAGAATAAGTTGCTCAGCACCGATAATTATAGGCAGTTCATCTAACTTAGTGGGAATACTACTTCAGTTACAAGAGGCGGGCACGTTGGCAGACAAATTGGTGTGAAGATGGCTACCCTCACTGATTGCGCATCTTAGAAAAACAGACTAGATATCCTTACCTGATGATTCTCAACGCTGTGCCTGGAGGTTGTGTGCTGAAACAAACACGGAGCGCTTCTCACATGTATTTTGTACTACCGCTGCAGAGATCTAGATGAAGAAAGTTCTAGTAGTTGATGATGATGCAACCCTACGGATGGCGCTCACACGCTACCTAGAAAAACGGGGTTATCTGACGCAGAATGTTGCGTCAGGCATTGAAGCACTCAAATTATTTGAACAAGATCCTCCAGATTTAGTGGTTTCGGATGTCATGATGCCTGAGATGGATGGGTTTGAGTTTTGTCGTCGCTTGCGATCGACCCGCTCTGGGCAACTCGTACCCTTTATCTTTCTCTCTAGCAAAGGAGAAGTAGACGATCGGGTACAAGGGCACTCCATCGGCGCTGACGATTACCTGATTAAACCGTTTGAGCCGAGAGAGCTACTGGCAAAAATTGAATCGCAGCTTGAGCGATCGCGCCGCATCCACAGCGAAATCGTGCTACTGATGCAGCGGGAAGGCAATAGCGCAGCCCTCAATGGACACGTGCCAGTGACACCCCACCCTCTACCACTTACACCTGCCGAAGAAAAGGTGTTTTGGGAGGTGATTCAAGGCTTTACCAATAAACAAATTGGCGATCGCTTGTTTGTCAGCCCTCGCACTGTGCAGACGCACCTCAGCAACATTCTCAGCAAGCTACAGTTAGAAAACCGCTCACAACTCGTTCGGTTTGCTTTTGAGCGCGGCTATAAGCTGCCGACAGAGAGCTTACCGGGTGAGGACTAAGGGCTGCAAGCTGGAAGAGAAGGCAGAGGGCAGAGGGCAGAAGGTAAAGGGCAGAGGGTAGAAGGCAGAGGGCAGAAGGCTAAAGTTAAGGCTAAAGATTATTTCTGCGAAGCGGTAGCCTAAAGATTGTTTAAAACTCTTTATCCCTTATCCCTTGTTCCTATGTTTTCTGGTCTCTACACTTTAGATGAACTGAAGCAGTCGATCGCGGCTGATCCTCAACGTTGGCGACCGTTAGTGTTTACAAACGGCTGCTTTGACCTCCTCCACGCGGGGCATGTGCGCTATTTACAGGCTGCGAGAAGTCTTGGACAGGCGCTAGTAGTGGGTTTGAATAGCGATCGCTCAGTACAGGCAATCAAACCCCAAGCTGAGGGCTTACCGTCCCGCCCGATCGTGCCCGAACAGCAACGAGCCGAGGTTCTCGCTGCACTCAGGTCAGTCGATGGGGTGATCATCTTTGCCGAAACGACTGCCAGTCAATTGATTGCTACTCTCCAGCCAGAGATTTACGCCAAGGGTGGTGATTATCAACTGGAGACCCTCCCAGAAGCGGCGATCGTGCAGGCGTATGGTGGTCGTGTCGAATTGATTCGGATTGAAGTACCCAGTTCGACCTCTGCAATTGTAAAGCGGATTCTGGCTGCACAAGATGATTAGACATTGTTGCTCTAAGCCGCTGGGGTCTGCTTTTTCTTCTGTAGCCGTAGTCACATGGGTTCGCCCCACACCCCTTTAATCCCAATGTTTCAACTTTGATGGCGACAGCTATATCTGGTTTTGTTTTGCAGCAGCCTGAGACTTTAAAAACACACTTCAGACCTGCTAACGTAGAAGGCTAGCGTCTGGTTTGCACAGTGGTGTGGACTGCATAACGCAAATCTAGTTTACTTCTCTCTACTTTGCTTCAAGCCTCCATCAGTAACAGCGCCGCGATCGCACAGAGACCAGCTTATCCAAATGGAGTGAGCACAGTGCGCTGTTCTTTAAATGGCTTGCTCATCTCTCAATAGCATGTGGACTTGATGGATAGGATGGCTAATTCAACTGGCAACCTGGTGACTACGTCTTTAAGCGATGGTGCTGACCCTACAGACGCTCTCTATCTGCAATTGAGCGCTACCGCTGCTAAGAATCAGGGGCAAACCATTCAGGCTTTGGGCGCTGCTGGCGAGCCTGGATTGGGTGCGCTGATGCGATTTCTTGCCGAGCACTATCAGACCGTAAACAGCACTGCCTCCATTGATGACTTCGCGCCCCAACCGCTGGAAAGTACGGCTCTCCCAGTCATTGGAATGGCGTATCAAACGCTCTTTAGCTCAGATTCTGCCTCAGCGCAGACGTTTCTCCAAGCCCACTTTCCTCAAGGTGTTGTGCCTTTAAAGTCCGAAGCAGGCATTGACTATAGTTCCCTACAACGACTACTGGCGGAACAAAAGTTTCAAGTGGCGGATCAGCTGACCTTACAAAAAATGTGCGAAGTCGTTGGTACCGCAGCCGTACAGCGTAAGTGGCTCTATTTCACAGAAGTCGCTCAATTTCCGGTAACGGATTTGCAAACGCTGAATGCGCTCTGGCTAACTCATTCTGAAGGTAAGTTTGGCTTCTCGGTGCAGCGCGAAATTTGGCTCAGCGCGGGCAAAAATTGGGATCAGCTTTGGGCAAAAATTGGGTGGCGTACAGGGAACTTGTGGACACGCTATCCACAAGGATTCACGTGGGATCTGTCGGCACCCAAGGGTCACCTGCCACTCTCAAATCAACTGCGCGGCGTGCGGGTGATTGCCTCGTTGCTAACCCATCCTGCCTGGTCTAAAACCTAGCGCTTATGGCGCAAGACGATCGCGCAACTGATCAACAACCTGCTCTAGCCCAACCGCCCGCGAAGCTTTAAAGAGGATGCGATCGCCCGGTTGCATCAGCGTTTGTAACCGTTCTACCACCGCAGCATGGCTAGAAAAGCATTCTGCTGCAAGTGTTGCTGCGCCTGCTTTCATAGCAGTGGCTTCGGTTGGATCTGCCAAAATGAGCAGGCGATCGAGCTGCAACGTGCGCGCGGCAACGCCAACCTGATGATGAAATTCGGGCGATCGCTCCCCTAGTTCCTTCATGGTGCCCAGCACAGCGATCCGGCGCGTCCCTGGCGTTTGGGCAAGCAGATTGAGGGATGCCAGCATTGATTCCAACCCAGCATTGTAGGTCTCATCTAGCAGCAAAATGTCACCCGGTAAGGTATATCGTTTCGCGCGTCCTGCTGGAAGATTGACGGTTAGTCCAGACATGAGTGGCGACCAGTCAATGCTCAGTGCGTTAGCAACTGCCAGCGCTGCTAGATAATTCAAGGCGTTGTGCCGTCCGGGTAAAGGGAGTGGCAGCGTCCAATCGCCGACTACCAGTGTTTCGGGGTCAAGCAAGTGTCCATATAAATCGCCGCCATCCAAGCCATAGGTCATGGTTTTGCCTTGCCAGACGGACGCTGCGGTTTGCATCAACAGCGGTAGATCCTGATTAAGAATGGCGATGCTACTGCTGGGCATTTTTGCCAAAAGCTCACATTTTGCCTGCGCGATCGCCTGTTCAGAACCCAAGCGCTCAATATGTGCCGTACCAACGTTGGTGATCACACCAAGATCAGGGCGAACAAGCTGAGTCAGCAGCGCGATTTCTCCCTGCCCTCGCATCCCCATCTCAATGACCGCAAACGCGTGTTCTGTCCCCAGTTCCAGCAGCGTTTTAGGCACACCAATTTCGTTGTTGTAATTTGCCTGCGTCTTGAGTACGGTTCCCTGCAAGGAGAGCACGGCTGCAATTAATTCCTTGGTCGTGGTTTTGCCCACTGAACCCGTTACCGCAATGACAGGGCAGGTAAATTGAGTCCGCCACCAGTGCGCGATCGCCTGATAAGCCTGTAGTGTATCCGCCACTTGCAGTAGAGGAAACCGAGGATTGCTGCCCTTAACGTCCCAATCTGTTAAAGGGAAACGCCGATCAACAACCGCTGCGATCGCGCCTTTGGCTGCTGCCTGTTCGACAAACGCATGACCATCAAAGCGGTCTCCTCGCAGTGCCAAAAAGACTTCGCCCGCTTGGAGCGAACGGGTATCGGTTGTAATGCCAATCGCCTCTGTTTCTAAAGCGACAGCGGCATGAGCGAACGGTGATACATTCAGAATCTGGCTGAGTTGAGCGATCGTGGCACGAAAAGACATGCAGAGGCTGCCATAAAAAGAGGATAGCTGCCATTGAACGGCTAATGGTACCGATTTGGCAAGCTTTAAGACGAGCGATCGCCGCAAGCGTTGACTTCAACCGCTCTAACCGTCAGGTCAAAACGTACTGCAAACTCATTACAAACCACTAGCAGGCTGGTCGTCGGGCTGCGGCTCATGTTTCACAATTTCTTTTGCCTTGCGCGATTCAAGCCAAAGTGGAATCATAATCCAGGCGATCGCCACGAGCAACATAACGAAGGCAAACTGACCTGCCCATGCAACCATTTGCTCCAGTGGTACAAACTGCCCTGCAAAATACGAAAGACTCACGACCACTGATGCCCAGGTGATTGCCCCCAGCGTGTTATAAACCGTGAATGTGAGGTAAGGCATCTGCACGATACCCGCCAAAGGACTGGCAAATGTACGTAGAAGTGCGATGAAGCGACCCAGAAAGACGGTTCTAGCAGCATTCTCACTAAACTGACGCTTAAGCGATTCCAGACGCTCTTCACCAACGCGAAAAACGCGCCCAACTTTCAGCAACAGCGACCAGCCACCACGTCTGCCAATCCAGTAGCCGACGTTTCCACCCAGAATGGCACCCGATGCGGCATCAGCTAACACCATCCAATAGTTCAACTGGTCATTACCAGCTAAGAAGCCGCCTGCTAAGGTTACAGTTTCTCCGGGAACAGGTAGCCCTAAGCTTTCTAAAAAGATTCCTAGAAAGACAGCCCAATAGCCATACTGCTGTGCAACTTCTTCAACTTTCTCTACAGAAATAAAATCCAGTGACATGCAAAACAGCTACTAAAAACGTCATTCTGTATCAATTCTGACGCGATGCTTGGAAATCTGTCAATGAAGCCGTTTTCAGCCTGATACCAATTTGAATCGGGTTTGTTGCAAAGGCTGCACGTCGTAAGGACAAGTTTGAGCAGCACATGATTGGCGTTTCGGTTGCTTCAGGGCAAAACTTGCCCCTATAGCCCGATGGGCATTCAAGAAAGGGAGAGGGCTTAAAGCCTTCGGCATACAAGAAAAGGGTAAGGGCGGATCGATTGATCTGTAGCGTCTATTTTTGGATTTGGTATGACTCGACTTTGCTCAATTTAGATTGACGTTCAAGTGGTCTTAAAGCATTCTCAGGCGATGACCTTCAGCCTTCGCTTCAAGTGCTACAGCAATCCGGTTTGATTTGTGAAAGTGATGCTGGCTTCGCTCTCAGCACCAGGTTTCAACGCTGACGGCTGCCCCTGACTGTTAAAATCACTGCATACTTTTCACAAACGATTCAGGACTGCCATAACACGGCATCCCACAGAGGCTATGGACAATTATGGCAACCGTCGTTGAACGCATTCAGCAGTTTAATCACAACCGCAAACCAGATCTGCTAACTCTGAAGTATCGAACGATGCGGCAAGATGTGTTTGCCTTCTTGCGTGGTACGTGTCACTTATTCTACGAAGATTTTCCAGTCAACTCGCCATTGAACGCGGCTCCGCCCGTCTGGATCTGTGGCGATCTGCATCTAGAAAATTTTGGCAGCTACAAGGGCAACGATCGCCTCGTCTATTTCGACATCAACGATTTTGATGAAGCGGTGCTCGCGCCCTGCACCTGGGATTTAGCCCGCTTTCTGACATCGATTTTAGTGGCAGGTCGTAGCCTTAAGATCGACGCAACCGATACACAGGCGCTCTGTCAAAATGCGCTCACTGCCTACACCAGTGTTTTGGCGAAAGGTCAGGTTGGCATGGTCAATCGAGAGACTGCGACTGGGTTAGTCAAAGAGCTGCTGGACAGCCTGAAGCAGCGTCAGCGCAAAGACTTTTTGGACAAACGCACCAAGAAAGTGGGCAAAATGCGCCAACTATTGCTTAACGAAAAGGTACAAGCGATCGCCCAAACACAGCGCGACAAAATTGAAGCATTGCTTGAAACTTGGATAGCCAAGCAGAAAAAACCGAAGTTCTTTCGCTTGCTTGATGGTGCTTATCGTGTGGCTGGTATGGGTAGTCTAGGGCTTGAGCGCTATATTTTGCTAGTCGAAGGCGATGGCTCTCCGAATCGTAATTACCTCCTGGATCTAAAGATCGGTGTTGCATCTGCCTTGCAGCCCTATGTCGCCTGCCCACAACCCCAATGGGCGAATCAAGCAGAACGCATTGTCGCCGTGCAAAAACGCGTTCAGTGGTCACCGCCTGCCCTTTTAGATGCAGTAGAAATCGACAGTCAAGCCTACGTGTTGCGTGAACTGCAACCAACAGACGATAAAGTTAATCTCAGCCAATGGAATGGCAAACCCCGTCACCTACGTAAAGGGATCGAAACGATGGCAGAAATCATCGCCTGGGGACAGTTGTTGAGCGGTGGGCGGCAAGGCTCGGCGATCGCAGACGACCTCATCGCCTTCGCTCAAACCAGCGAGTGGCATCAGCCTCTACTCGACTACGCCCAAACCTACGCAAGGCAAGTTGAAGCCGACTACCAGACATTCTGCCAAGCAACGCTCTGAAACGGAATGCTGTTTCTGTTTGTTAGAGCGACTCAAAAATCCTCCTCCCTCTTCCCTTATGCCTCCTACCTCCTACCTCCTACCTCCTGCCTCCTGCCTCCTCACTCCTCACTCCTCACCCTCCCAACGCCGACAGCCTTCCAGACCGAGGGTTGGCTCTTTGCGATAGCGCGTCTCCGCCACCCAAACGCTCACATCGCGCTGAGGCGAGATGCAGTAAAGGTACTCTGCTTTGGGGTTGTAACTCACGCCCACGCGCAAATTTGAGAAGTCATCCTCACAAATTTCAAAGCCAAAGCGGACGATAATCTGAGCGACCAGACACTCAGGCGTTTCGCTATCTTCACCAGCTAAATCCCTCTCTTGCCAAAATCGGTCAAGAAACCGCTTGAGAATGGGCAGAATGCGATCGGGCGTACCATTACGACTGGCATAAATAATGGCAGGATTGCCTGCAACGACAATGTGGCAAGGATGAGACATGTTGATTTAAGCATTGAGCATAGAAAGGGACGAACTATGAAACGCAGGTTATGCCGCGCCAAAAGGCTGAAAATGCGCGTTATCACGGTTTCAGTTACTAAGCGATTGCAGCGAAAATAGAATCACCCAGTTAAGTTTCTTTTAGATTTTTAAGATTCGATACCCTTCTGGAGCATCTCTTTGAGGTCAGTTCATGCTACCCCCAACTCGCACTCAATCGCCCGTCAATCAGTTAGACCTGACTCCTAAAATACTAGAATCTCGTGACCAGTATCGTTCGTGTCATATTTGTCTGCCAGGGGAAGATTACCGGGCGGCAGCCGTCATTGTGCAGGGCAAATACTACAGTCTGGTCAAGGTCGTTCAAGATCGATCGCGATCGCTGGAAATCGGCAACAGACTGATCTCGGCAGGTACAGAAGCTGTCATTACCCAGTTAGCGAAAGGGTATGCTATTTGGCGGTTAGAACCTGAAGCATACGTCGATTCGTGCCCTCGATCGCCGTCTCAACCTTTGCAGACCGCCATCGATTTACCGCCCTGCAAAATTCTTGAATCCCGTAACGACTATAAAGCGTGCCACATTAGCCTGCCAGATTCAGAGCAACGTCTAGCGGCAGTACTGGTTGATGGTCAGCACTATGGCTTGCTTAAAGTGGTAACCACGCAACAGCAGGCGCTGATGCTTGCTGCCCGGTTGCAGCGCAAAGAGGTCGGCGCTGTTATCACCAGAGCTGCTCAAGGCTATGCAATTTGGTTCTTAGAACCGAACGCTGTAGTGTGTAAGGATTGAAACCTGAGGGAGAGCGAGTCAAAACAATTCAAGGGTAGATTGAAGACGACAACGCTGAGTTCTTTTCCTTAAGTGAGGCAACCCCATAGACTTAGGATCAGGTACATGAGCGATGAGCGCTCAGCCTTTATCCGTTACCCCTCGCTACTACCCTCTATGGTTGAATTTCCTCAAACGCTAGAAGACGCGATCGCGCAGGCACAAAGCGCTACTCAGGCAGCGATCGCGGCTGGCTATACGCGCCTCCAAATCGACTTATTACTACCAGAGCTAAAGCCAACGCCGATCGCCTTTCAATACCTATCTATCTTTAGCGACATGGGCGCAACGCTAAAAGTATTTTTTACCGACGCTGGAGCCGCCGCGCTAGCCAGACGTGACTGGGGATCAATACCTCATCCAATTTGCAGCCTGGATGTCGCTGGTGCGAGGCAAACAACACCCGTCGAAGAACTGGTTAGCCCCGACGACCAGATGTTTCTCTTCGTCGCGCCCTCGTCAGTAGAAGTGTCGCCAGTTGAACAGATTTGTCTAGCCGCTGGAGAGCGCCCAGTTATCCTCTTGACTCCTCGTTTAGAAGATATTGGCACCGTTGGTATTGGTTACGCCGCACGCAAAATCCGCGAACGCTTCCTCAGCACCTTTGAGCCTTGCTACTACGTGCGACCGCTTGATCAGGCTGCGCTGCTGCGGTGTTACCCCTCGCCCTGGCAAGTTTGGCTGGAGTCGAATCAGACCTACACGTTAGCGGCAGAAGAGTTGTCGAAGCCAAACTCAGAAAGGCTAGAAGAACTGTTGCTTCAAGTTGGCGGAGCGCAAGCAGCACCCAAGCGAAGTGTTCTAGAAGAAATGCAACGGTTCCTCAGGGCTTTAGGGCAATAAACCCTTGTGCTTAAACAGAGTGTGCTCAAACAGATCAGTGAAGGTTGAGTAAACTTCTGGGTAGGAAATGTAAGCTTTAAGGTGAGTGTGGAAACTGGCAAAAAAAACAGGGCATAATGAACCTAGTGATTCAAATCACCTGATTCAAATCGACTTCACATCAGCGTGTTCAACCAACTGTCTGATGTCCGCAACGTTCACGAGTGCGGCGTGGTTTGAGCTTAAGTAAGATTACAGAGAAGGCGATCGCATGAGTGAAACTAATCATCGTCGAATCATCATTGGCGATGTGCATGGTCACTACGAAGGTTTGATGACATTGCTGGATGCGATCGCACCAGGTGAGGCTGATCAGGTTTATTTCCTCGGAGATTTGATCGATCGTGGTCCTGATAGTGCCAACGTCGTCAATCTGGTACAGCAGCATGGCTATCATTGCCTGCTGGGCAATCATGAGCAACTTTTGGTTGATGCTTTTCCGCATGGACATGCGTTTCACCCTGCTCTACAAGCGTGGCTCTACAGCGGCGGACGGGCAACTGTTGCCAGCTACGGTGATGCTGGAATTCGAGCCGACCATGTTGATTGGATGAGAACGCTGCCCACATACATCGACTTGGGCGATCTGTGGCTGGTTCATGCAGGTGTTCATCCCGGGTTGCCAATTCAAGCACAAACAACGCAAGAGTTTTGCTGGATTCGCGACGAGTTTCACAGCAGCCCGAAACCTTATTTTGCGGACAAGCTTATCATTACGGGGCATACGATTACCTTTACGCTGCCCAACGTGGCTCCTGGTGAACTCGCTCGTGGGCATGGCTGGCTAGATATTGATACTGGCGCTTATCATCCTAAAAGTGGTTGGCTAACAGGCGTTGACATGACCAATCGCCGCGTTTATCAAGCGAATGTCTTCCAACGCTGTGTGCGGATGCTGCCGCTGGATGAAGCCGTTACCGAGATTGAACCAACTCAGGTGATGGCACATCGGCAAGCGCTCTTTCTATAGCAACGCGTTTCGTTATACCTCTACACGGTTCAAACCTCGAATGCCACTTACTTGTTGACCTAAAACCTCGTTTCGTACTCGACGACAGCACGGCTATCGCCAGAAAAATCGCTGGAACCGCGCAGTAGCAGTTGGTCATTGAAACGATAGCGAATACCAAACTGAGTGGGTTGGTTTGAGGTTAAGATTCTGAGTGCCGAGAGCGAAATGCTTGGGGTGATGTCGATCGCCGCTTCTGCCCCTAAACCAAGAGCGGAACTACCGCCGCTGGTATCACGCGCTCGATCCGGGCGAGTCACCGTAGGAAAAAGGCGAAATTCGCTGAGTCCAAGCGCATTACCAATAATGCCCTGGATGTTGCTCAGCAGTGCAGAGCCAGCCAGATTCGCAATGCCCAAGGCAGTATCGCCCCGCCCTAACGTACTGACGAAACCAGCGCCTAATAGAGACACAATCTCGGTTTCACTGCGAGAGGGGCTACTGGTGAGCTTGAGGTTGTCAGAGAGCCGACTGGCAGGTCCCTGCACTTGTGCCTGAATGCGAACGGTTTGCAAGGAGCCGTAGGCAGAGGCTGTGATCGTTGAGTCATTGATTTCAGACGACAGCGTTGATGCAGGCAAGCGGCTATTGGTTACTTCTGCCACAGACGTAATGAGGCGCACGTTCAGGTTTGGATCCAGCCCCTGGTTCTCAACAAATTCAGCGGTTTGGGGATAGCCACGAGCCAGGGTAAATTGAGTCGTGAAGAGATTGACCTGACCAGATTTGAGGCTAATCAGTCCTTTTGGTTTGAGGTCATCCAGGGTGCCGTTGATGGTCAGATCTCCGGTGGCAACGAAACTTAGCAGCGGAGCATTGACGACCTGAACGCGATCGCCCAGCGCAATCCGCAGTTGGTTAAAGGTAATGACATTAGAGGCACTGCCGAGCGAAGGTGTTGGGTTGCCATTGGTTCCTGTGCCGCCATTGCTGGTACTGGTGCCACCAGTGTTAGCGTTGGTGCCGCCTTCTGAACCTGCCAACAGCACCTGTCCGTCTGAGAGTTGAATCGTGCCGCCAATGATAGGATTGAGCGCCGTACCTGTAATCTGCACGTCGCCGCCGACTCCACCCTGATACAGCCCTTTCAGGTTGATCCCCACCTTGTTGAGAGAGACGTTAAGGGGTGTTTGCTGGTCGGGGTCGCTTGAAGAAAAGGCAGCAAAAATTGGCAGAACGCCCGCTGCCGTGACATCGCCGCGTGTAAATTGACCGCTGATGTTGTCTACCCGCAGGCGATCGCGGTCGAAGCGAATCGTACCTGTCACGCCCTCAAGTGGTTCGGGGAGTGCTCTTGCTTGCAGTGTGGCATTTTCGACGCTGGCAGTGCCAGTGGCGATCGGTTGCCGGAGCGTGCCCTGCACTTCGGCAGTTACCTGCCCTTTGCCATCGATCCAGGCAACCTGGTTGTTCAGCAGGTTCAGCAGCGCCAGTCCTTCGTTTTTGACATTGACGCTCAGTCGAATTTGATCGCTAGCTGGCTCGACGGACGCAAACGGCAGTTTTTGGGGAATGCTGCCAGACAGCGTGACTGGTTCGGTGCCGCTCAGTAACAGCCGACTGCCAAAATTGAGACGGGCATTACTATAGCCAAAATTACCTTGCGCCTGCTGGACATCGGTACCATTCAGTACGCCGTTATCCAGGCTGAGTAGCCCAATTACCTGAGGGTTGTTCTGGCTACCCGATATGGTCGCGGTAGCATTTAGGTTGCCCTGCACGTCGATCGGTAGGGTAAACAATTCTGTTATGCGATCGACCGGAATGTTTTCCACACGCAATTGCCCTGACTGTGTGGCACCGCCGATTTGTCCCGAAAAGGCGACCAGTGACTGGTCTGATTGGAAGCGCAATGGCAGCAGCGTCAGGATCCCTTTCTCGAAGTTGCCTCTTGCTACAACTCGTTTTGCTGAGAGGGCGCTACCCCACTGCCAGTCCTGTCCACGCAGGTTGAAGTTAGCACTAATGCCAGTCCGCAACGAGCCAGAGGCGTTGATTGTGCCGTTAAACGCCCCTTTTAATTCGCGGAGTTCTGGTAAGGGTGATGCCTGCTGACGGGCTTCTGCCTGCTCTTTCAAGGTTTGAATTTCTGCAAGGCGGCGGATTTGATTCAGTAGCGTCGTGCGGGAGAACTCAACAGGCACCGTTTCAAGGTCAGCGGCACTGCCATATGACGGCAAGGTGGCACCCCGCGAGAAGTCAGACAGGTTGAAGAACTGGAGTAACTCCAGCACGTCCTGAAGCTGTCCTTGAGGAATATTTAACTGTGCTTGAACCTGAGGGTCTGAACCAGTGATTTTGGCACTTGCATCCAGTTGAAAGACGCTTTGACCCCGTCGTAGCTCAGCGCCACTAAGGGTTGCGACACCATTGGTCAGGCTAACGCGCCCACCAAATTGATCGGCTCGATAGGTACCGATCGTCGGCTGGGTGATAGTCAATTGTCCATTGGCGCTCAGCTGGCTCAAATCGCCCGATCGCAGCCTGCTCAAGCTCAGCGCAACGGTACCGTTTAGCTCACCTGACAGCGGGAAAAAGGCGGCTGTTGCAGGTGTGTTGAGAAACGAAAGCGGAAACTTTTTCGCGTCTACCAGCAGTAAATCACCCTGAGTTCTGCCTGTTGCAATCGCCTCACCGCGCTGAATATTGAAGGCAACAATCTGATAGGTGGGACCGAGCGTGAGGGCAATGCGGTCTTGCTGCCCTGTCAGGTTCAAATTCACGCCCCTTGCTACACGCAGATTGCCGCTCAGCAGGGGTTCAAACGCCGTGCCATTCAGTACAAACTGTCGCAGCGTCACTCCACCATTGATGTTCGGGTTTGTAGGGGTGCCTGTCAACCGTCCGGCAAAATCTACCCGCCCAGAGTAATCAACACTTTGGGGAATGGGGAGTGCGATCGCCTGCAAGCTGTAGTTATTCGTGCGAACGTTTAAATCTAGATTAGTGATCGCTGGCGTACCCGTCAACCGCGCAAAGATGGCACCGTTCGCGCTAAAACCGGGAGCAGTGGCTTTTTGCAGAACGATCTTTTGCCCATCCCAAGCAAACTGGGCATCAAGCGGCGCTGCAATGACCGAAATGCCTTGCGATAGACGTGCCTGCCCCTGAGCACGTACGCTGGCTGGGCTAAAGTTGGATAGCGAACCAGACAGCGCGATCGCTCCGCTAAACAACCCCCGTAGATCTTTAGAAAAGCGATTGAGCTGAACGTTGGAACCTGTGACCAATGCCTGCCAGCGTCCTGCTTTTGCCTGTGCCTGGGCGCTGACAGTACCGCCTGCTACAGCCAGGTTGGTGTTTTGAAGCGCGATTACGCCATTGGCGATCGCAATTTCGCCAGAGCCAGCGTATTGTGCCTCAGGTGCCTGCCAACGGACAAAGGTACGAGGATTGGTTGCCGTGCCTCTGACGACTGCTTGAGCACTGACGCGCCCGATCGCAATGGGTAACGTATTGCCGCTATTGTAGGCGCTGGCGATCGGCTCTCCGGGAACGTCTTTTGCCTGGATGTTGAACGCCAACTGTACCGGGTTATTGAGTTTGACCTGTCCCGTACCCGTCACCAGTCCGCCAGCAGCAGGGGTTGCCTGAATAGCAGGAATTGCCAGCGCTAACGTTGCCGTATTCAGTTGGAATTTGGCGCTATATTGGCTGAGGTCAACGCGATCGACCTTACCCGGTTTTGTGTTACGGGCAACGCCAGTGATGACAGGCTTTTGCGTTGCACCCGTTACCTTCAGGTCTGCCATCACTTCGCCCGTTGCTGGCACAGGCAGCTTTAACTGAAAGGTATTGAACAGTTGAGTAAGGCTGACTGCCTTCACCTTCGCCGTCAGATTAAAGCCCTTATCAAAATCAAGCGTGCCGTTCGCCTGTACAGGAATTTTACCCTTACCAAAGAGTGTTTCGGTGTTCTCAAGCGTGAGTAGTGTCCCTTGCAGTTGGAGTCCGCCCTTCGCCTGGGTGAATGTATACGGCACTTTGGGGATCGCCAGCGTTGCGCCTGTAAAGGTTGCGGTGCCTGTCAGATAAGGGCTTTTCTGATTGGGGCGAAACTGCACACCGATGTTGCCGTTTGCGCGTCCGGCTGGCAGGTTGACCGGGAGTTTGACGAGGCGATCGATCTCTGCCAGGGCAAAGTTTTGTCCCTGGACTTGCAGGTTGGTTTGGGACTGCGATCGCAGCGTTTCGCCGTTGATCTTTAAGCTACCGCCCGTGTCCGATTGTCCTGCCAGTGCATACGTGATGCGTTGATTCTGGTCAAAAAAGTTGGCGCTACCGTTAAGCTGCGAAAGCCTTACAGGAGCTGCTTTGCCACCCGTTTTGCCCGCAGCTACCAGCACGGCTTTAGCGTCTTTAAAGCGAATCGCCTGTAGCTCGGTTCTAACGGGTCCCTTCTGTTCCTCATCCGAGATCTGCACAGAGATCCAGTTGCCATCCGGTGCTTGCTCTAGATAAAGGTCTGGCTTGTCCAGCGTAATATCCAGGTTCAAATTGCGCGTGAGCAATAACCGAATGGGGTTGAACGCCACATCAACCGCTTGAACGGTGGCACGATCGGAATCAGTTGCTGTCGCAGGTACAGATGAGGCACCAAAGCGTAGGCTAGTGAGCGAAAAGCGTTCTACTTTGCCCAACTTCACTGGACGTTTCAGCGATTCACTCAGATTGGACTCCACCAGCGGAGCCAGCTTTTCGTTAACAAAGACCCATCCATACCAGGCACCAGCCGCCACTCCAGCTAGGGCTACGATACCGATCGGAAGACCGACTCGCCTCAACAAACGTAACCGTGAGCGCCTGTTAGAGTTTGAACCGGGATCGCTTCCCGGACTTGGCAAATGCGTCATTTGCAAGGGGTAAGGTAACTACTGGAGCCAATATACTGCCTATGCTTGCGAATCTCTCATCCTCTAGAAACTTTTAATTCAAGAATTTTGTAGAGCGCGTGACAAACGGAGAAGTAAGGTGCTGGGACTCGATCGCCTCACTGGAACCAGCGTGTATTACGGCAGTTTGCTGATGTGGCACAAATGTGGAAACTTAAAACAAGCGATCACTAGGGGCTATCATCACTTACAACTACACATGACTTGCAGCAAGGGTTCCAGCCCCTAGCCTGGTGTGTTGGGGCGGGCGCGATTATGGTGATACCGCAGGGTTTTGGAGCTAATTGATGACGCGCCCTAGGCGGTTGCTAACGATGAGACGCGTGCCTGAAAACCCGCTTTTGTGAGCGCATTCATCGCTGCTTGATCGTCCTGCACTCGAAACTGTGGACCAAAGCGGACAAAGTGGCGCTTGTCTTGAGCACTAACGATCGCCACTACAGACACTTTTGCTTTATCATCCTCGCCTCGCTGTTGCAGCAGAACAGTGCGTAATCGATGCTGTTGCTCAATGTCACTGGCAAGCGTGGGATCAAGTTCTACCATCACCATCCGAACAGACTCGATCGGCTCGGCATCGTCAATGATGAACTGCACCTGTTCGTCGCGGCGATCGACCTTGCCCCACACCATCAGTCGTGCATCCGCCAGAATGTGTTGATGGATGCGCTCATAGGACTTGGGAAAGACGACCGCTTCTGTGTGTCCCGTCAAATCTTCAATCTGAATGATTGCCATGCGATCGCCCTTTTTCGTGACGACGGGTTTAACGCTGGTGAGCATGACGATCGCGCTAATACTCGTCCCTTCTTTATAGTCGTTGAGATCGCTTAAGCTGATGGGAGCCAGCACCCGCGCCGATTCTCGCAAGGCTTTCAGTGGGTGATCGGAAATGTAAAAGCCCAGAATTTCTTTCTCCAAACGTAGCTTTTCTTGTTGAGGAAAATCTGGTGTGGGTGGCGCTTTGGGAGCCGTTTCAAAGCTCGCAGGGGCTTCTTTGATCGCTGTGCTGCTAAACAAATCAAACAGATTCCCCTGTCCACTGGCGCGATCTTTGGCGCGAGACTGTGCCCAATCAATCACTAGATCCAAATCTTTGATGAGCTGCTGACGGTTGGGTGCGATCGTGTCAAACGCCCCACAGTAGATCAATGCTTCCAGGGCACGACGGTTCACGGTACGAGAATCAACGCGATCGCACAGATCCGCTAATGACTTGAACGGACCTTCTTCACGAGCGGAAAGGAGGGATTCGATCGGTCCCATCCCCACATTTCGCACACCGCCTAAGCCGAACAAAATACGGTCTTCTAAGGGGGTGAAATCGATGCCCGATCGGTTCACATCCGGTGGCTCCACGCGAATATTCATCGCCATACAGGAGGCAATATACCGCTGCACTTTATCCTGATCGCCACTGTTCGTTGTCAACAGCGCCGCCATGTATTCGATCGGATAGTTTGCCTTGAGATACGCCGTTTGATAGGTTACATACCCATACGCCGTCGAGTGCGATTTGTTGAAACAATTGGAGGCAATCAACCCATTTGCCAACAGAAAGTTATGGTCGTCGGATGACACCCCAATGTCAAAAACAGGCTGGGTTCCTAACGCTTGACGACTAATAATTTTGACCATTTCTCTCAAGTCCCCACAAGTACAGTAAATCCATCCAACCCTTCAGTCGTTCGATCAAATGTATAAGTTTCTGTAGAACCTAAATCTTGATTGATTCGATTAATAAGGCAATCAGCAAAACCAGCTTTGCTCATTCTGTAAGTATCCAAGGCTTGCTCGATCGCTCGCCTATCCTCAAACACAAAGACTTCTGTATCCAATAACGATTCAATTACGATGATGAGCGGACATTTTTTATACTTATACCGCGATTCCAAAGTCCAAACCAATTCACAGAGAACAATGGTATTGACAAGCAGATAATCTCCCATTTGAGCAGTCTGATCGATTAGCTGAGATGCTTGCTCTAGCTGCACTAGATCATCTTCGGAAAAATAGCGAGCCAGAATATTTGTATCGACACCCTTCATAGCTATTTAGTGATCTAATACTTTACTCGCAACGTGTTGTTTCATGAGTTCGTCCATTGCTTCGATCGACATCGGCTCATCGCCCTCTCGATGCAACATACCTTTGAGATCGTGCACATGAATCTTTTCACCTCTCTGTAGTTTCTCCTGCAAAACCTTCAATCTGGGAGGTAATTTATCATCATCCTGACTGTCGCTAGATGCACTTTGAACAATGACTTTACCATCCTCTTCAATCAGAAAGTCGATTTCATCACCAGCCTGAAGCTTGAGAAAATCCAAAACTTCTTTTGGAATGATGATTTGCCCATCGGCTGAAACGGTTGTTTTTGGCATGGGTCTAGCTCCTAAAAGGCAGTGGTTCAAAGCTTAAAGTGAAAGCGGTTCAGCGGGAATGATATACATTAAGTTGGAGCCTTCGGGCTTGGTTTCCCGGGGTGCTAACTGAAGCCAATCGTGGAAGCTAATACCCAGTTGCGCGATCGCACACACGCTTTTAAGTAGAAATGGAATACTCCACCGACTGAGGATTTTCTACTCGTTTAGAAGCATCAAGAATTTCAAATCCGATAACACTGCCATCTTTATCGTAATCAAGAATAATGCCCGGTTGTCCTTCATCGCTCTCTTCAATGGGTTGGTTATTCAAGATAATTCTCAACACATTAATATCCGGATCATAAGTAATTTTCATAACCGTCTCTAGTTCTTATAGGTCATGTCAGTTAAACCATTAATCGCTCTGCATTTCTTGCTGCACCCACTGACGAAGATCTTTACTTGCCTGCACTTCATTGGTACGGCATTGTTCTAAAAAATCGTAAAGACGAGCTTTGGGTACTGTTGGAAACGTCGGACTGGCTTCGACTTCAACATATTGCCCCTCTTGAAGTTGATAAATGTAGAGGCTTTGACCATTGAAACGCCAAAATTCAGGGACACCAATACTGGCATAAAAGCGATTCTTATCGATGTCTGTGTGGGTGATATCGACTTCAACAACCAGATCAGGCGGGGGATCTTCGGCAAAGTTGATGTTTCGACCGCTGACCTGTGGCTGATTTTGAATGTAAAAGGCTTCATCGGCTTCGGCTGACCGATCGATCGCCGGATAATTCATGGTGGTGGAACCCATTGTTTTGATAGTTAAGTTTAGTGATTCCACCAAAATCCAGATGAAACGCCCAATCATGCGACCGAAAAAATCGTGATCTTCGTTTGGCATCGTAATTTCTAACGTCCCCTGGTCATAGATCAGTCTGGCTCGACGCTGATTGGGTAGAGCGCCTAAGATTTGTTCGTAAGCGTTCCAGTGCAGTCCATGAATGACCACCCGCTGTTCGCCCTTGAGGACAATTGTGGGGCTGGTGGATGGGGGCGTAGTGCTAACCATACGACGGCTCCTTGTGCGATCGGCTCCAACAAGATCAACCTGCTTCAACGGTAGCAGGCACAGAAGTTTTAGTTTGCTTGAGATCAGTTTGTTTGAGATCTAACCCTTGCTCAAAAATGGTGTCGATCGCCAGCATTTGACCATCCATCGTCATAAATTTGTGGTCTTTGGTGGCACGAATGGTTGAGCCATCGTCGAGGTGATATTCATACACGGGTTGGTTGCCGCGATCGTGCCATTGGGCGATCGGTTGGGTGTAGATGTAACCTGCGGGAGTCATGCTGTAGATAGTGCACGGGAGTTTGTTGGCGACGAGTTTGCCGATCGCGATCGCGCCATATTCAATGGTGAGAATCTCGGTATCGTAGCTGAGGCAATATTCGGCAAACATCACCATTTGATCGAACAAATCGGATGCCACTTTTGCCTTCACGCCATTCTTTTGAGCACCTGCCACAAACATTTCCTGGTGCTTTTCCATCTCGGCTTTCTTTTTCTTCCCCATCGCCCGCCGCAGCAGGTCTGCCTGACCGAGGGAGTAGCCGCCCATATCCTGCGCGATTTTCATGATCTGTTCCTGGTAGACCATGATGCCGTAGGTTTCACTCAGGATCGTGGTCAGGATTTCGTGGGGATAGTCGATCGCCTCGCGTCCATGTTTGCGGTTGATGAATTTAGGAATCAGTCCCGCATCGAGTGGACCAGGACGATAGAGGGCGAGCACCGAGGAAATATCTTCCAGACTGTCGGGCTTCAGGTCGCGCACAATCTGGCGCATCCCGGAGGATTCTAGCTGGAACACGCCTTCGAGTTCGCCCCGTGCCAGCAGTTTGTAGACTTCGGGGTTATCGAGCGGCAGACCGTCCATATCGATCGTCTCGTGCTTCGTCTGCTCAATGAGATCGACCGTTTTTTGAATCATGGTCAGGTTTTTGAGTCCCAAAAAGTCCATTTTCAGGAGTCCCAGGGATTCGATGTCTTCCATGTAGTATTGGGTGAAGACGGCTCCATCGGCGTTGCGCTGGAGGGGCACCAGTTCATCCAGGGGGCAGGCAGAAATGACGACCCCGGCTGCATGGATGCCGACGCTTTTGTTGGTGCCTTCGATGCGAATGGCGGTATCAATCCACTGGCGCACGATCGCCTCATCGTCATACCGCTTTTTGAACTCCGGCGCAGGCGTGTCTGCCGAAATCATCACCTTCAGCTTGGTGGGTTTCCCGCGCACGATGGGGATCATTTTTGCCATCTTGTCGGCATCGCCGTAGGGAATGTTCAACACCCGCGCCGTGTCCTTCAGCACCGCTTTGGAGGTCATGCGGTTGTAGGTGATGATCTGCGCGACCCGCTCGGTGCCGTACTTTTCGGTGACGTATTTGATCACTTCTTCCCGGCGATCGATGCAAAAGTCCGTATCAATATCGGGCATGGACTTGCGTTCGGGGTTGAGGAAGCGCTCGAACAGTAAGCCATGATGCACGGGGTCAATGTTCGTAATGCTCATCGCATAGGCAACGAGAGAACCTGCTGCCGAGCCGCGTCCGGGTCCGACGGGAATCCGCTGGTCTCTGGCGTATTTGATGTAGTCCCACACGACAAGGAAGTAGGTGGCGAACCCCATCTGCTGCATCATCTTGAGTTCGTAGTCCATCCGATCGCGGTAGACTGGCTCAATTCCCTCCCGCGACTGGACTTTGAAGCGTTCCAGCAACCCCGTCCAGGCGACGTGCTCAAAATACTCGTCGGCGGTGCTGTAGCCTTCTGGGATGGGATAATCTGCAATCCGGGGTTCGCCCAGAATGTGATATTCCTCAATTTTGTCGGCAACTTCGAGGGTCGTGGCGATCGCCGCCTCAATCACATCCCCCGTCAGGTGATCTTGAAAGAGCGATCGCATCTCATCCGCTGACTTGAGGTATTCCGTACCGCTATAGCGCAGTCGTTTGTCTTCGGAAATCAGCTTGCCCGTTTGAATGCACAGCAGTGCGTCGTGCGCCTCCACATCGAAGCAAGAAATGTAGTGGGAATCGTTCGTGGCAATAATTTGAATATCAAGTTCGCGGGCAATGTTGAGAATCTCGACGTTCACGATCCGGTCTTCCTGCGAGCCGTGATCCTGAATTTCCAGATAGTAGTCGTCGCCAAACAGGTCTTTGTACCACTGTGCCACTCGTCGGGCGATCTCTGGTTTTCCCTGTAAAATCGCCTGGGGCACTTCGCCGCCCAAACACGCGCTGGTGACAATTAAACCTTCGTGGTACTCCGCCAGCATTTCTTTGTTGATGCAGGGGCGGGCGAACATCCCCTTACCCTGAAAGCCCTTGAGGTGCGATAAGGTCGTGAGCTTGACCAGATTCTTGTAGCCAACGTCGTTCTTTGCCAGCACAATCTGGTGGTACTTGGGACGACGCTCCTGCTTGGTGACATCACTATTCATGATGTACATTTCGTTGCCGATGATGGGCTTCACGCCTTTGCCCTTGCACACTTTCAGCAGCTCGATCGCCCCATACATGACCCCATGATCCGTCAGGGCGATCGCCTTCATCCCTAACTCAACGGCGCGATCGACCAGTTCCGGCAACTGACTGGCACCGTCTAAAAGGCTGTAATCACTGTGAATGTGCAGACCGACAAAGGACATAACGATTCAACCATCACGCGAACCAACTAAGGTTACTCGATCACAGGCGCTACGGCTAGACTTTTTTCATAACAACTAACGCTAAATGTGGAGAAAGAGCGTTCTCCTACACGGTGGGTTGACATTTAGAACAGATCCTAGTACCAATGTATCAGCTTTAGGCTCAGCTTGAGATGAGGACTAACGCAATTTAGCCTTAAATGCTTGGAAATGTCTGAGTAAAATGTCTTGAGTAACCCGTGTGAATGTTCGCTTTGAAGCTGAAGGGTACGGTTCAAAAGGGTTAACCGTCGTCATGAGTCGTTATACCTTCAAGGCTCAGCATCCGCTGCTCGATCGCGCCCCAGGTTTGCGGTGATACTCTGACAGCCGCTTGCTTGCAACGTACCATCAACCAGTTGGCATAGAGATAGTTTTCCAGTGCTTGCAGTTCCGCTTCAGTAAGGTTGACTAGATCGGCATCGAGTTGAAGGGCGTGGAGCCAGAGCTGAGAGAGGCGATCGCTGTAGGATTGTTGTGCTTCGGGCTGATTGGCGGTCGGTTCGCGCAGCTTCAATGCTTCCAATCGGGCAACGACTGCTTTGAAGTTGATATTTTTGAACACTCTGGACTGATGGAATTCTTGTGCCAAAGCTTTGGTCAGTGCCTGGGCGATCGTGCGTGAAGTCCGAGCAACGGTGCGACTGCGAGTCTTGGCGCGAGCAGGCACACAGTTCAAATGCAGGGCATGGGCAAGCTTTACAGCACGAGAAAGGTCAATGGCAGACACTGCCGCTGGAGAGCGCACCAAATCGAGCGTTTGCACCAGATCCAGCACTCGTGCCAGATCAGTATGCAGAATACGCACCAAATCCTGGGCGCGATCGCGTACCACTGCCAGAAAAAGGGCGGCAGCTCGTTTGGCGGCTGGCTTAATCGCACCGCCTGTATCGGCTGTGATTTGGTCTGCCCATTGCAGCAGCGCTTCCAGACGTGGCGTGTTGATGTACTTGCGGGTTTTGCGCTCCATCCGCAGCAGTAGCTCATCTGCTCCGTGGCGCATCAACCCGGAAACGAGCAAAAACACTTCCTGCCAGCGATCGTCGGTCAGGTGACGGGCAACCAGTGCCGCAATCTGGTTGTGATCATCAATGAACTGGGCGGCGAGATATTCCTGTAAGGTCAGGTGCGAGAAGGAGAACACATCTTCTGCGCGTTCGACCAGAATGCCCTGTTGAATGGCGATCGCGTGCAAAATGGCTTCTCCATCCAAATGCTTCGGCGCGTTCAGATTGGAGGTGAGAAAGATTTTGATCTGGCTGACAATTTCGCGTTGGGAGAAGAACAAGCGGTCTGCTTCAAACCCATAGTAGGCAAGCTCCGACAGCAGAATTTCTTCCAGCTCGGTGTTCAGGCCCTGATAAATTTGTTCGCGCATGATGCGCTTCTCGGCTGCCCATTCTTCAAGCAGCACGCGCAATGCTTTGCAGTAAAGTCCACTGCGGTTGTTGGGAAAGTTTTGGGAGCGATCGTACACCAGGCACAGTAGCGTTAGCAGCAGCGGCGTTTGTCCCAATTCTTTTGCCGCGACATGCTCTGGCTTTTGCAACAGTTCCCAGCAGCGCTGAGCCGTGCCTGCGGTTTGATCAGCGGCAGAGCCAAACCAATTGTGAATAAACTGCTGCATTTGCGTCTGGTCAAATTCTGCCATTGCTACATCGCTGAAGCGGCGGAAGTTGTGACGGTAGGCAGCGACGCGACAGGATGCGATAAAGCGATTTTTGTCGTGCTGATCGACAAAATTTTGGATCTGACAGATGGCTTCATCGGTGTTTTTGGTGGGCACTTCATCTAACCCATCCAGCAGAATGAGCAGTTTTCCTTGCTCCAGCAGTTTGGTGGTGATTTCGTCCGGTGAAGGGAAGCCGCAAATGCGAAATTCTTGCGCGATCGCCCGCTCTAGATCAATCTCGTTGGCAGTGAAATTCTTCAGCTCAATCAGCACAGGAATGCATTCATGTGCATAGCCGCCGACTTTGCCCTTGAGTGCTTCCAAGCCCATTTTGCGGAGAAAGGTAGACTTGCCTGCACCGGGTCCACCCAGCACCATCAGGTATTGCTTTTCGTTGGCAACTTGAAGCCCATCTTGCTTAACCGCGTTATCGAGCTGAAAACCGCGTCTACCCGACTGGCGATAGGCTTTCTCTAGCGATTCGATCGACTCAAACCAGTGGACACCCGCCTTGTGCAAAAACTGAACATTGGTATAAACCGACTCTAGCGCGACGGGTTCTCGCATTCCCAGCACTTTGAGAATGCCGTGGCGATCGCCATAGTTCTGGATATACTGCACAGCGGCTCTGGCAATGAGTTGCTCGGTCTTCTCGTCCAGGCTTTTGCCCATCCAGCCCAAAACTCGACTGCCACCGTCACACAGCACGCGGCTAAAAATCGTTGCTAAGGTCAAACTCGCTGCCTGAACTGCGATCCGCTCAAAGGTCATGGGGATTCGCTCACTACACCTTTATCAACTGTACTGGCATCTCATCAGTTGACCACACGCATTTGAGTGAGAAGGTGTCACGCGTAGATCCCCGACTTTTTCAAAAAGTCGGGGATCTGGCTAGCTATCAGCGAGCGGGCACCGTCCACCAGGCAAGCGCATACGGCTGTGTGGGTTCATTTACCTGGCGCTGAAACTGGACGCGAATTTTATATCGTCCTGTGGCAGGCACCGGATGAAAAACGTGCTGTACGCTATCTACTTCGCTGACACTTGACCAGATGCTTTGGTTGACATCATTAGCCTCAGCGCGCATCAAGTACAGAGTAAGGGTATTTAAGCCCCGATCGCGAAAGCTCTCCTCCATGTCAAAGGCACCGCTATTGTTCTTGTCTACCAGCTCCACCAGACGATTCCATACCAGTGTGGCTGAGACAAAGCTTCCTTTCTGTAAGGGTTTTTCCAGCACATAATCTTGAAACGATGGAGCCTCTGCTTCTACCTTTTTGTCCTTTATCCCTTCTCCTTTATCCTTGATCCCCACCATCCGATAGTCCCACCCGATCGCAGGCACCGCTGCCTCCGGAGTGTACTGTCCAGGACTAAACTGCTGGTATGCCCGAAACGCATTGAGTTGACCAACTCCCATTTGAGTATTCAGGGGCAGTTTGCGATCGCTGTACGCATCGGACTCGATCCAACTGCGGTTGTTTTTGTCCAAAATCGTGCGGCTCATGCCCAAGGTCAGCCCATCGCCAGCATCTTTAATTTTATCGGCTGAGTTCAGCAGCACCGCTTTCATCACCTGCTCACGTCGAGCATCCAGCGTCCAGGGCAGTAAACATCCCGGTTGTTTGCAGCTTTCGCGCAGTTGGCGATCGCCATACTCTTGCAGTAGCGCCACCGTTGCCGTCACGTGCGGAGCCGCAAAACTGGTGCCGCTGGAGGTTGTGAGGTTGCCGTTCAAGGCGACTAAACTGACATCATTGCCAGGAGCGACCAACCCGATCGCGCGACGGGGACCGACATTGCTTTCGATGCCTGCGATCGCTGATCCTGAACCCGATGCATCGCCTAAATTGGCAAAATCAAGCTTGCGAAACACGCCCTCCATTCGCGTTGTAAAGGCAACATTGATGCCGTTGAAATTGTCTGTCGGGATCGAAATTCCACCTTTGCCCTGGTTGCCTGCAATGATGTACAGAACGTTATGTACACGAGTAGACCAATCAATGCACTGAGTCAGCAGCGCGTTACCATCCAAGGTTGGATTTGGTCGGGGATCTTGGCGTAGCGCTTCCCCAAAGCTAAAGTTGATTGCCCGTACATCGCCACCATTTTGCTCGGCAATATATTGAGCCGACAAACATTCTTCCGGTTGCCCATAGCGCTTTGGCGTTCCTGCCGCTGACGAATACAGTCGTGCCCCCGGTGCCACGCCCTGCAACCCTTTGGCAGCGCTGATCATAATACTGGCAACATTCTGAGCATGACCGTCCACATTGGCGTTCATCCGAGCAGGCAAATCGCGGAAAAAGACGCGCATTAATGGCACCGTTCGGTTGTGTGCCACCGCTTTGTCAATGCCAAACTGACCAGGACGACCAATCTCCACTTGTCCGATCGCAATCTTGCGCCCAATTAAGTTGTAGGGCGATGCATGCAGTCGTAGCGCATCAATGCCTGCTTCACCGATCGAACTAGGCTGCGGTGCTCCCCCTATGGCGGCGGTTGTGCCTAAAACGAGTGTACTGAGTGCGATCGTGCTCGCTCCACCACTAAACCAAACCAACGTTCTCAAAATGTGTTGCCTCAAAACGTGCCGCCGCACCACGAAGGTTTCTCCACAAGACTAGGGACTTGAATCACAGTTTGTTAAACTAGCTACCATACAGCGCCGTTAGGAGACCCAGACAGCCATGACCCAAACGCCATCCAGTAAAAAGCCGATCGTGATTGCTCCATCGATTCTATCAGCCGACTTTAGCCGCCTGGGCGACGAAATTCGAGCAGTTGATGCTGCCGGAGCCGATTGGATTCATGTCGATGTGATGGATGGTCGGTTTGTTCCTAATATAACGATCGGACCGCTGATTGTAGAAGCGATTCGCCCCATTACGACAAAGCCCCTCGACGTTCATTTAATGATCGTTGAGCCAGAAAAGTACGTAGAGGACTTTGCCAAAGCCGGAGCCGATCACATCTACGTCCACTGCGAACACAATGCTTCACCGCACCTACACCGGACGCTGGGACAAATCAAAGAATTGGGCAAACTGGCTGGTGTGGTGCTGAATCCTGGCACCCCTCTAGAGCTGATTGACTACGTTCTGGAGTTGTGTGATCTAGTTTTGATCATGAGCGTCAATCCTGGTTTTGGTGGACAGAGCTTTATTCCGGGTGTCTTACCCAAAATTCGTCAACTGCGCCAGATGTGCGACGAACGTGGACTTGATCCCTGGATTGAAGTCGATGGTGGCTTGAAAATGAACAACACCTGGCAGGTGATTGAAGCAGGTGCAAATGCGATCGTCGCAGGTTCCGCTGTTTTCAAGGCACCTGATTATGCCGAAGCGATCGCAGGCATCCGCAACAGCAAACGCCCCACTCCAGAACTGGCAACGGTTTAGAGAGTATCGAGCGGTTTGATGCCAAAAAGGGGGCGATCGTTAGGCGATCGCCCCCTCTGCTTTAAAGGTTTTCTATTTTGAGGGGTGAGCCGATTCAACAATCCTGAAACGCTACCGCAGAGGCACAAAGCACGCAGAAGGGTTTCTCTGTGTCCTCCGCGTCTCGGCGGTTAATCGATTCACTTAATTGGTTGGTGGCATGACCACTCTTTTCGCTAAGCCCAGACGCTTGAGGACATAAAGCGACCACCAGGTCATATCAATTTCCCACCATTTCAAGCCCGCTTTTGCCACGTTGGGGTAGGCGTGATGGTTATTGTGCCAGCCTTCGCCATAGGTCAAAATCGCTGCCCACCAGAGATTGCGGGAATTGTCATCAGGGTTGAACGTACGATAACCGCTCATGTGGCTTGCCGAGTTGATCAGCCAGGTGCTGTGCCAGAGTAAGACGGCTCTTAGAAACACGCCGTAGATGACAAATGACCAACCGCCTAGCAAGTAGAGCGTTACACCCACCGGGATTTGAAGCATCAAGAAGTAGCGATCCAAAAAGCGGTAGAAGGGATCTTTATCAATGTCAGGTGCGAACTGTCGGTAGGATTCGCGATCGAAAAAGCGTGCTTGCGGATAGAACAACCACATCATGTGGCTCCACCAGAATCCCTTTTGAGCCGAGTACGGGTCTTTTTCGTTATCTTCGGTATAGAGGTGATGCATCCGGTGTCCAGCCACCCAAAACGTCGGTCCACCCTGTAACGCTAACGCACCAATGAGCGTGATCGTCCGTTCCAGCCACTTAGGCACATAGAAACTGCGATGCGTCAACATGCGGTGATAGCCCAGGCAAATGCCAATGCTGCCAAAGAGCCAGTGCAAGAAAACAGCGACACCGAGCGCAGACCAGGAGAAAAACCAGGGTGCCAGTAGCGCCAGCGCATGAAACGCCCCAAAAAATACGACGTTTACCCAGCTCAACGTTTGTGACTGTCTGCCCTCGGAGGCAGTTTCAAGAGAATTAGAAGTCATGAAAATCCTTATCGAAATGACTAAAACAAACCAGTATCCAACGATGCAAGATTGGCAGACTGACTCTCTTTCAACTGTCTTCCAGTGGCAACTGTCCTTCAGTGGTGAGATGCCTTGCTAGTATCAGTCGGTAGCTCGTTTGCCAAAGAAGCCGTTACAGTAGGAGAGAATGCAAGTGCTACTTACACCTGTAGCCTAACAGCGAATTTCAAATTTTGCAAGTGTTACTTACATTTTGCCCATGTCTGCTCAACGAAACCCAACTCGACAGCGTTTAATTCATGCGGCGCTGGAGTTGTTTGCCGTTCAGGGTGTTACAGACACAACCACGCGGCAGATTGCAGAATTAGCGGAGGTGAATGAAGTTACGCTCTTTCGCCATTTTGGTAATAAACACGGCTTGCTGTTAGCAGTCATTGAAGATGCGGGCGTGTTTGCTCACTTAGGGCAAACGTTAATCCGACAGGCAAATCAGGCGTTGCTGAATCAAGGTATGAACCGCGAAAGCCGCCCACCTTCGGGAAGCAAGCTACACCCTCACTCTCACCCAAAGGTAGAGAGGACAAGACTTCTACCTCCCTTCTCCTTGGGGAGAAGCGA